>LFEF01036504.1_pt1 | contig 179153 bp, 169 predicted proteins | sample 619371 | NCBI WGS metagenome assembly LFEF01 (sample SAMN03014291, study PRJNA259931) | freshwater metagenome | biome: lake; feature: waterbloom | place: China: Taihu Lake | collected 2006-08 | depth 0 m m
GTTATCGGACGCCCGCCATAGCGCGCCGAGGAAACACACGCTCAGCATCAGCGGCAAGGCCACCGGCAGCTTCGACTGGAGCTTGTAGCGCATGGCGGCGAGCAGCAGCGTGAAAACGTATTGCGCCAGCAAAAAGAACAGATCTCGCCGTACCGAGCCCCCCAGGCGCAGCGCGAACAGCAGGATGCAGAGCACGTAGAAGGTGATCTCGATCTGCAACGTCCAATACAGGCCGATGACGTTCTCGACGAAGACGAACCCCTGCAGCATCGTCGCGTTGATGGCGATGACCGCAAGGCTGAACGCCTTTGCCGGATCATCCCAGGGAAACATCACCCCGAGGATCAGCGACAGCCAGTACAGCGGAAAGAGCCGGAAGAAGCGCTGATAGGCGAAGGCCGTGATTGGCCGCTCGTATCGGCCGCGGCTCTTGTACAACGCGGCCATGACGAAATAGCCGCTCAGCGCGAACAGCACCAGTACGCTGACCTTGCCAACATCCAGTACAGCCTTGCTGACAAGAAACAACTGGGCGCCCATCTCGTCGAGCTGGCCGTCACGCTTCATTTTTGCAATCAGATGGGAATAGGCGACGCACAATGCCGCTACGCCGCGCAGGGCATCGAGACCGATTAGTCGGGACATGTCTGCTGCTCACTTTGGCCGGAGAGGGATAAATGTCGCCAGAGTTACTGCAGAAACTGACGCGAGAGTGCACACGCAAGCGCTCGCCGCCGCAGCGGATCGACGGCAGCCGGGACGATGGCGAGACGGGAGCGACGATCAGGCAGGCTACCGCGACAGGCACTGGGCGCCTGGGTAGATGCGAGATCGGGAGGAATCGAACGGCAGAACGCAGGCTGCGCAACAGCGCACTGCAGCCATCCGACGGGGCTGAGTTATCAGACAGTGCCGGTTCGCTTGTCAACGCATTCCGGCGGCCGCCCGACAGATGACATGCCGACGCCCGCGCGGCGCGATAGACACGCGAGCGACCTGCTGACTGCCACGGCTGCGTGTTAACCTTGCCGGTTTTCAGCGGCGCCCTCGTTTCCGTTCGGCGGCTGACCCGCCGCCGATGCCTGCGCCCTCAACGAACCACACCCACGCCGATGACCAAGTCCAACGCCGATCTCTCCGCCCATACGCCCATGATGCAACAGTACTGGAAGCTCAAGCGTGAGCATCCGGACCAGCTGATGTTCTACCGCATGGGCGACTTCTATGAGCTGTTCTACGACGACGCCAAGAAAGCCGCCGCGCTGCTCGACATCACCCTGACTGCGCGCGGTCAGTCGGCGGGCACGGCGATACCCATGGCCGGCATTCCGTTCCACTCCGCCGAGGGCTACCTGGCGCGGCTGGTCAAGCTCGGCGAATCGGTGGTGATCTGCGAGCAGATCGGCGACCCGGCCACCAGCAAGGGACCGGTGGAACGCCAGGTGGTACGCATCATCACGCCGGGCACGGTGAGCGACGAAGCGCTGCTCGACGAGCGCCGCGACAACCTGCTGGCGGCGGTAGTCGGCGACGAGAAGCTGTTCGGCCTGTCGGTGCTGGATATCGCCAGCGGCCGTTTCAGCGTGCAGGAACTCAAGGGCTGGGAGACCCTGCTTGCCGAACTGGAGCGTTTGAGCCCGGCCGAGCTGCTGATCCCCGACGATTGGCCGCAGGGCCTGCCGCTGGAGAAACGCCGCGGTGTGCGCCGTCGCGCGCCCTGGGATTTCGATCGCGACTCGGCCTTCAAGAGCCTCTGCCAGCAATTCTCCACTCAGGACCTCAAGGGCTTCGGCTGCGAGAACCTGACCCTGGCCATCGGCGCCGCCGGCTGCTTGCTCGCCTACGCCAAGGAAACCCAGCGCACCGCCCTGCCCCACCTGCGCAGCCTGCGCCACGAGCGCCTCGATGACACGGTGATCCTCGATGGTGCCAGCCGGCGCAACCTGGAGCTGGACGTCAACCTGGCCGGCGGTCGCGAGAACACACTGCAATCGGTCATGGACCGCTGCCAGACCGCCATGGGCTCGCGCCTGCTGACCCGCTGGCTGAATCGCCCGCTGCGCAACCGCGAGGTCCTCGAAGCACGCCAGGACTCGATCACCTGCCTGCTCGAGCACTACCGCTTCGAGCAGCTGCAGCCGCAGCTCAAGGACATCGGTGACCTGGAACGCATCCTCGCCCGTATCGGCCTGCGCAACGCCCGTCCGCGCGACCTGGCGCGCCTGCGCGACGCGCTCGCTGCGTTACCGCAGCTGCAGGCCGGCATGCAGGATCTGGTGGCACCGCATCTGCTCGGACTGGCGAAAAGCATCGGCACCTACCCGGAACTGGCCGACCTGCTGGCGCGCGCCATCATCGACAATCCGCCTGCGGTGATTCGCGACGGCGGTGTGCTCAAGACCGGCTACGACGCCGAGCTGGACGAGCTGCAGTCGCTCTCCGAGAACGCCGGCCAGTACCTGATGGATCTGGAGACTCGCGAGAAAGCGCGCACCGGGCTGGCCAACCTCAAGGTCGGCTACAACCGCGTCCACGGCTACTTCATCGAGCTGCCGAGCAAGCAGGCCGAATCGGCGCCGGCCGACTACATCCGCCGGCAGACGCTCAAGGGCGCCGAGCGCTTCATCACCCCGGAACTCAAAGAGTTCGAGGACAAGGCGCTATCGGCCAAGAGCCGCGCCCTCGCCCGTGAAAAGCTGCTCTATGACGAGCTGCTGGAAATGCTCATCGGCCACCTGGCACCGCTGCAGGAAAGTGCCGCCGCACTGGCCGAACTGGACGTGCTGAGCAACCTCGCCGAGCGGGCGCTGAATCTCGATCTGAACCGCCCGCGCTTCGTCGAGCAACCCTGCCTGCGCATCGAGCAGGGCCGTCACCCGGTGGTGGAGCAGGTATTGGAGACGCCTTTCGTCGCCAACGATCTCGCCCTCGACGACGCCACCCGCATGCTGGTCATCACCGGGCCGAACATGGGCGGTAAGTCCACCTACATGCGCCAGACCGCGCTGATCGTGCTGCTGGCGCAGATCGGCAGCTTTGTCCCGGCGGCTGCCTGCGAGCTCTCGCTGGTGGACCGCATCTTCACCCGCATCGGCTCGTCGGACGACCTCGCCGGCGGGCGCTCCACCTTCATGGTGGAAATGAGCGAAACCGCCAACATCCTGCACAACGCCAGCGACCGCAGCCTGGTTCTGATGGACGAAGTGGGCCGCGGTACCAGCACCTTCGATGGCCTGTCGCTGGCCTGGGCCGCCGCGGAACAGCTGGCCCGGTTGCGCGCCTTCACGCTGTTTGCCACCCACTACTTCGAACTGACCGTGCTGCCGGAAAGCGAGCCGGTGGTGGCCAACGTGCACCTCTCGGCCACCGAGCACAACGAGCGCATCGTCTTCCTGCACCACGTGCTACCCGGTCCGGCGAGCCAGAGTTACGGCCTGGCGGTGGCGCAACTGGCAGGCGTGCCGGGCGAAGTCATCCAACGTGCACGCGACCATCTGTCGCGCCTGGAAACCACCAGCCTGCCCCACGAAGCGCCGAGAATGGCACCCGGCCAGCCAGCGCCGCCCATGCAGAGCGACCTGTTCGCCAGCCTGCCGCATCCGGTGCTCGAGGAATTGGGGCGGATCAATCCCGATGATGTAACGCCGCGCCAGGCGCTGGAGCTGCTATACAGCTTGAAATCACGCATTTGATACGCCGCGAAAGCTGCTAGAATCGCGCGCATTTTTTTGATAAGCGGCATTTGCCTGTGCCGCCTACTCGCAGGGGCGTCACCGTAACGCCTACCTGACACGCCTGAGGAGATAGCTAGACATGACCTTCGTCGTCACCGACAACTGCATCAAGTGCAAATACACCGATTGCGTGGAAGTCTGCCCGGTGGACTGCTTCTACGAAGGCCCGAACTTTCTGGTGATTCACCCGGACGAGTGCATCGACTGCGCCCTCTGTGAGCCCGAGTGCCCTGCCCAGGCGATCTTCTCCGAGGACGAGGTACCGGAAGACCAGCAGGAGTTCATCGAGCTGAACGCGGATCTGGCGGAAGTCTGGCCGAACATCACCGAGAAGAAGGACGCACTGGCCGATGCCGAAGAGTGGGACGGCGTGAAGGACAAGCTGCAGTACCTGGAGCGCTGATCGCGCACCACCGCTCAAAAAAATGCCCGCTCGATGCGGGCATTTTCATTTGTGGGGCAAGCCGTTCAGGCCTTGTCGATGCCCTTTTTCAGGGTGTCTTTGACATCACCCTTGACCTGCTGAGCCTCGCCCTTGACTTCCTGGCGCTGGCCCTCGCCTTTCAGACGCTGGTTGTCGGTCGCTTCGCCCACACCCTGCTTGATCTTGCCTACGGCTTCGTTGGTGTTGCCCTTGACCTTGTCTTCGGTACTGCTCATGGCGTGATCCTCGCTTCTTCATTGATGACATAGGGTGGACCGCCCGAGCGAAGCGTTAGTTTCTCCCGGCCATCGGGCTAGAGCCGCTCAGGCATGCCGCGACGGCATCAGCCGGCGCAACAGCGGCCGCCCGGCCAGCTGCAGGAATACCGGTGCGCCGACGATCAAGTAGAAGTAATAGGTCACGAACCGCCAGATCAGGATCGCCGCGGCCGTGGTCGACTTGCCCACCATGGGCGTCAGCAGCGCCGCCGAGGCCAGCTCGGCGCTGCCGGCACCGCCGGGCAGCAGGCTGACCTGGCCGGCGGTGAGCGCGAGCAGTTGCACGAGGAAGGTCCAGGCCCAGGCCAGTTCGCTTCCCAACCCCTGGAGGGTCAGGTAGAGCACGCTGAAGCGCAGCAGCCAGTGCAGCGTGGTCAGCCCGAAAACCGCAAGCAGGATTCGCCGTGGCAGACGGAAGCAGTCCACCAGCGCGTTGCGAAAGCCCAGCACCTTGCGCGCCCACCGCCGCTTGCGCGTTTCCTTCATGCCGAGCCGCGTCACCAGCCAGCCGTTGAGCAGGAAGACCTGGTGGTGGAAGCGTCCAAGCAGCGCCAGCAGCACCATCACCCCGATCAGCAAGGCCACACTGAAGCCCAGCAGGCTGGCGATATGCGTGCTCAGGGCATGAGTCAGCGCATAGATCAGCACGCCGACCAGGGCACAGGCGAAGAACAGCAGATCGCTCAGCTGCTCGACGGCGTAGGTCGCGGTGCCTTTGGCCGGCGCGACGCCCTGGCGCATCAGCAGCGCCATCAAGGTCAGCGGGCCGCCGGCACCGCCAGGCGTCGCACAGATGGCGAACTCGGTCGCCACCACGATTCCGAAGGCACGCCGCTGGCCCAGCTTGCGCCGCCCCAGCAGCAGGCGCAGGCGCAGCGCATTGAGATTCCAGCCGACCAGCACCATGGCGAGCATTGTGACCAACAGGCTGCCAGGGAAATGGCGCAGCCGCTCGAACAGGCCGGTACCGCCGAGCAACAGCGGCACCATGGCCGCTGCGAGCAGCGCGCCACCCAACAGCCACCAGCGTCGATTCATGCGGCGGTGCTCGTGGAGCGGTAGCGGTCCAGCCAAGCGATCTTCGTCATCGGTCGGCGCCCCTGATGCAATAGCCGCATCAGCACATCGAGCCAGTAGCGACGGGAAAACTCGTGACGCATATCCACGGGATGCAGGCCGAGGCGCAGCAATGGCGCCGCCTGGCTGCGCCGCAGTTGCCGCTCGCTGACCAGCCAGGACGCACCGCGCCGCCAGGCGCTACGGGCACTCCAGACCAGGCCGGGCGCGGCAATGGGCGTGAACGCGGGCAATAGATAGAAATGCCGGGGGTCGCTGGTATAGACCAAGCCGCTGCCGGCCAGCACGCGCCGGGTGCCCTCGCTCATCAACCAGGCGGGAGCAACGAAACCATGCAATGGCCATTGATAGCGCTGGAACAGTGCCATCCCATGCCGCAGGCGTTCGCCAGCGGCGTTTTCGTCCAGCCCGTAGAACTCGCCTTCATGGGTGTATACCCGGCGCATGAACCAGTCCCGCGGCGTTTTCGGAGCAGGTTCGAGGTCGGCATGGTAGCAACCGTGCAAAACCAGTTCGTCGCCGCGCTGCACGCGCGCATCCAGCACGCGGCGAAACTCCGGCTGCTGGTCGAGGGGGTTGCGCCGATGGAAATCCGGTACCACCAGCCAGGTGATCGGCACCCCACCAATGGCATCCACCGCCTCTACGAAGGGACGGTAGTCGGGCCAGGTTTCTGCCGCGACGTCGTGCAACACCAGGGTCAGGGCGCGCTCAGCCATGTACCGCCACCGGCAGCTCTGCCGTGCCCAGTACGGCGTGGTAATGCGCGAGCAGGCCGGCTACCACCGCATCCCAGGCATGGTGCGCCTCGACATGCTGGCGGGCCTGTTGCCCGAGCAGGCGCGGATCATCTTCGAACAGCTCGCGTACGGTATGCGCCATCGCCCTGGCATCCAGCGGCCGACACAGGCGCCCGCTGTAGAACGGCACCAGTTCTGGCAATGCACCCGCCCTCGCCGCGACTACCGGGATACCGCACGCCATGGCTTCCAGCGCCACCAGGCCGAAGGTTTCCTGATTGCCGGCGTGCAGCAACACATCGCTGCTGGCCATGAAGCGCGCCACCTCACTGGCTGGGCAGAAGCGATCGATCACCGTGACATTGTCCGGCACCCGTTGCGGCATGCTCGAGCCGACCAGCAGCAAGTGATACGGTTTGCCCAGCTGGCGCGCAGTCTCCAGCAGGATATGCAGGTTCTTCTCCCGCGAGCCGCGTCCGGCGAAGATCATCAGCCGCGTGTCGTCCGCCAGGCCTAGCTCCCGGCGCACCTCCGGGTCGCGACGCTGGGGGCAGAAGGTGTCCAGGTCGACGCCCAACGGCTGCACGAACACATTCTTCACCCCGAGATGGATCAGCTTGTCCGCCATCACCTCGCTGGGCGCCAGCACACGATCGAAACTGCCATACAGGCGCGACACGTAGCCATTGAGATTGGTGCCCAACCAGCTGCCGATACGATTGCTGACCAGCAGCGGCAGGTCGGAATGGTAGAAGCCAATCACCGGCACGTTCAGCCGGCGCCCGGCGTCCAGCGCGGCCCAGGCCGTCATGTAGGGGTCGCCCACCTCGATCAGATCCGGGCGCAGTGAGCGCAGCAGGTTGCGCCAGGGCGCACGCCGAATGGGAAAACGGTAGCCCTTGCCAAACGGCAGGATGGGCGCTGGAACCTGGTAAAGCCCGTCGTTGTGGCTGTAATCACCGCCCGGTACCAAGATGCTGTGACGCACGCCCGAGTAAAGCTGCAACCGGCGATGCTTGGCCTCTAGGTAGGTGCGCACGCCACCGCTGGCAGGTGCGTAGAACATGGTCATGTCCGCGATATGCAAGGTACTTCTCCGTTCGGTCCCGTTGCAGAACCCGGTCTTCGCCGGACAGGCCGACGCTTCGACGACCCGCTCCGCAATCCCTGCGGAATAATTCTGTAATGAAATAAATGACCGTCACGTAGAAGGGTCGTTCGCAGCGGAGCGCCGGACGGCGGCTCAGCCATCCATCTGCTTGTCGCCCGGATCCTTGCCCTCCACCGAGGCGTGCTCGATGACTGCGTTGAGCTCGGCGCCGAACAGCAGAACCGCAGCCGATATGTAGAGGTATAGCAGCAGCACGATGATCGCGCCGATGCTGCCGTAGGTCGCGTTGTAGTCGGCGAAGTTCTGCACATAGACGCCAAAGGCGACCGAAGCCAGAATCCACACCAGCACGGCCAGCACCGAGCCGGGTGTAATGAAACGGAACTCCTGCTCCACGTCCGGCGCCACGTAGTAGAGCAGCGCGACCACCAGCATCAGCATCAGCACGATCACCGGCCAGCGCAGCCAGGTCCAAAGCACCACCACCAGCTCGCGCATGCCCACCTGCCCGGCCAGCCATTCCATGGCCTGGGGGCCGATGACCATCAGCCCCGCGGTGAACAGCAGCAGCACAGCGACACCGGCCGTGTAGGCCAGCGCCAGAATGATCAGCTTCCAAGTGGGTCTTCCCTCTTCCACGTCGTAAGCCTTGTTAAGCGCATTCATCAGCGAGCGAAAGCCGATGGATGCCGTCCACAACGCCACCAGAATACCGAACGACAGCAAGCCGGCCTGCTGTTCCTGCAACTGGTCGATGACCGGATTGATCTGCTCCATTGCCACCGGCGGCAGCGCCAGCTCCGCTTGTATGCGCAGCCAGTCGAAAAAATTCTGCAGGTCGAGAAAGCCCAGCAAGGCGATGAGAAAGACCAGGAACGGGAACATGGCGAACAGCCCCCGATAGGCCAGCGCCGAGGCGTAGGTCGACATGTCGTCGCTGCTGAATTCCTTGAGAGTGCGCTTGAGCAAGGTAAAAGCCCCGACGCCGCGGGTGTCCAGCATGGCCATTGAAGATTCCCCGGTCAGTGAAGTGTTGCGGTCTAAAAATGGGACGACCGCACTGCCGGAGAGTTCGCTGCTAGCCGTGCGCCAGCGCTGTCATCCGTATCTCACCCTCCTCCAGCACGGCACGCCAGTGGTGAATCGAAGGGTCGTGCAAGATCGCGTCGGCCATTGCGGGTTCCAGCCGAACGCGCAGCTGACGGGCGATATCACGTGCACCGAAGCGCGGATCGTGTCTAGAGCAGAGATCGCGCTTCACCGAATCGTCCACAACCAGGTGCAGCCCCTGGCGTGTCAGACGCTGGGCCAAACGGCTCAGCTCGACATCGAGTACGCCCAGCAGTCGGTCGCCGCTGATCGATGAGAAATGCAGGGTGCGATCGATTCTATTGAGAAACTCCGGATCGAAATGCCGGCGCAATGACCGCTCGACGATGCGCCGTTGCGATGCTTCGGAACGGGAAAACAGTCGGTGCAGTCCGCTGCGTTGCGCAGCGTCCTTGGCGCCAATGTTGCTGGTCATGAATACCAGTGCGTTGCGGAAATCCAAGGTGCGATTGCCGGCGGCCAGCGTCAGGCGACCGCTGTCGAGTACGTTGAGCAGGCTGCGCACCACCTCCCGGCTGGCTTTCTCCAGTTCATCGAAGAGTACGATACCGGGCCGGCTGAAACTGCCGGCGATGGCGTCCGCATCGAACAGGGTAGTTCCTTCCTTGCTGCCGACGTAGCCGGGCGGCGCACCGGTCAGCGCCGCAGCATAGTGCTCCTGGGCCAGGGTGTTCATGTCGATACGGCAGAAAGCGTCCGGCTTGCCATGAATGGCCAGGGCCAGCAACCGCACGATCTCGGTCTTGCCGACGCCGGTCGGGCCGAGAAACAGATTGACCGCGAGCGGCCGTTCAGCGTCGCCGATACCGGCCTTGACCACCCGCAGCACGCCCTCCAGCTGAGCGAGAACAGCGTCCTGGCCAACGATGCGACTGCGCAGCAGGGCCATGACGTCTTCGGGTTCGAAGAGAAAACGTGAGCAGCGCGCCGCGGTCGGGACCGCTTCCGCTCCTCGTACAGCCTGCCGCCTGTTGTGTTCGACGACTTCGTTGATGAATGGCATGGCCTGTCCTGTCATTGCGACGGCGCGGGGCTCCATTCGGTGCAAAGCCGCGAAGGCTCGCAGCGAATGGAGCCCGGCCTCATCTGGCGGTTCGTTCCTGCCCGGAGTGGGGCAGCTCGTATACCGGGCAATCGGCGACGCCGATGGTCTGGCGAGTGAGCCGTTCGACCTCCTCACGGGCCTTTTCGGCGTCCAGAACCCAGGTACGGTAGAACTCGAATGGGCAGTCGGCCACGCCACGGTCGCCATCCCCGGAGTTGTAGACGCCGGTGTAGCCACGGTGCAGCAGCTTGAACAGGTGGTTCTGCGACTGGTCATTGGCGCGCGCGTCACGGATCAGCGAGACGGACAGTTGCGCATACTGGATGCCCATCTCCTCCTCGCCGCACTCGCCCAGGGTGCGGCCATCGAAGCCGATGATCGCCGAGTGGCCGAAGTAGCTGTACACACCATCGAAACCGGCGGCGTTGGCCACTGCCACGTAGCAGTTGTTGGCCCAGGCCATGGTCTTGGACATCAGCACCTGCTGTTCCTTGGCCGGGTACATGTAGCCCTGGCAGCGAACGATCAGCTCGGCGCCCTTCATCGCGCAGTCGCGCCAGATCTCCGGGTAGTTGCCGTCGTCGCAGATGATCAGGCTGATCTTCATGCCCTTCGGGCCTTCGGTCACATAGGTCCGGCCACCCGGATACCAGCCCTCGATCGGGCACCAGGGGATGCACTTGCGATACTTCTGGCGGATTTCGCCCTGGTCGTCGATCAAAACCAGGGTGTTGTAGGGCGCCTTGGCCGGGTCCTCGTTGCGCTCGCCAGTCAACGAGAAGATGCCCCAGGTTCCGGCTTCGCGGCAGGCGGCAGAGAAGATCGCGGTCTCCTCGCCGGGAACGGTTGTGGCGGTGTCCATCATCTCGCCGGGGTCGTACATGATGCCCATGGTGCTGTATTCGGGAAATACCACCAGGTCCATGCCCGGCAGGCCAAGCTTCATGCCCTTGATCATCTCGGCGATCCGGCGGGCGTTGTCGAGCACCTCGGCGCGGGTGTGCAGGCGCGGCATCTTATAGTTGACTACAGCAACGCCGACGGTATCGGGACTGCTGGAAATATCTCCGTGACGCATAGTGGATCTCCGGTTGGTCGGTATGCCTGATGGTGAACAAGACCTCGCCGTTCTCCACCAACGTGGAGGCCTTGGGAGCGTAGGCGGAGCCCGCGCAGCGGCGTCCAGGCAGCAATAGCTAGTGACTGATCATCCACGGCCGGGCCGAGGGGCTGGCCTTGAGCCCGTGCGGGTTGGCCTTGGTCGGCGTGGTCGGCCTGCTCGGCCCGCAACAGCTGCAACCGGCGCCGTGCTTGCGGCGCTCCTTGTATTCGGCCAGCGACTGCGGTGCGTGGGCGCTACGCTCGTTGATCTCATTGGCGCGCCGCTGGCTGCCGGCCATGGTGGCCAGACCGGGGGCGCTGAGGATCACTCGTACGGCAAGCCCGCCGCAGGTTGGGCACTGGCATGGCTGGTCACGCTCGGCCATTGGCCTGAGCAGAGCGAAGTCGCCGCAGCCGACGCAGTCGTATTCATAGATGGGCATGGCGTTATCCTCCTGTCCCCCCCATCCGGGCGGTGCAGGCCGCCGTCCAGAGCACCTGCCCCGCCCGGATGGACGAACTCACTTGTCGTAGGCGATCGGCATGTCGATCGAACCGTCGAGGAATCGGGTTGGGCCGCTGGCGCTGGGGTTGATGTCGAACTCGAAGATGTCGGTCGGCAGCCAGAGCGTGGCGCAAGCATTGGGAATGTCGACCACGCCGCTGATATGCCCCTGCACGGGCGCCGAGCCGAGCAGCGAGTAGCCCTGGGCACCGGAATAGCCGAATTTCTTCAGATACTCGATGGCATTCATACAGGCCTGCTTGTACGCCAGATTGACGTCCAGGTACGCCTGCTTGCCGTCGTCATCCACCGAAATACCCTCGAAGATCAGGTAATTGTTGTAGGTGGGCACGATCGGGCTGGGCTTGAAGATCGGGTTCCTGATGCCGTACTTGGCCATGCCGCCCTTGATCAGCTCGACCTTCATGTGCACCCAGCCGGCCATCTCGATAGCGCCACAGAAGGTGATCTCGCCATCGCCCTGGCTGAAGTGCAGGTCACCCACCGACAGCCCGGCGCCGTCGACGTAGACCGGGAAGAAGATCTTCGAGCCGCGCGACAGATCCTTGATGTCGCAGTTGCCGCCATGCTCACGCGGCGGCACGGTACGCGCGCCCTCGGCAGCGATCTTGTCGCGCAGCGCGCCGGAGGCCCTCCCGGCATGGGCGGTAGCCGCGAACGGCGGGTTGGCCAGCGGTGGCACGCGAGTGGGGTTGGTGTCGATCAGCGCCTGCTCGCGCTCGTTCCAGGCCGACAGCAGCTTGGGGTCTGGCAGGCAGCCGATCAGACCGGGGTGGATCAGGCCGGCAAAGCGCACCCCAGGGATGTGCCGGCTCCGAGTGAACATGCCTTCGAAGTCCCAAATGGACTTCTGCGCGGCAGGGAAGTAATCGGTGAGAAAACCGCCGCCGTTATTCTTCGAGAAGAAGCCGTTGAAGCCCCACAGCGAGTCCTGCTTGGCGCCGATGTCGAGCAGCTCGACCACCAACAGGTCGCCCGGCTCGGCGCCCTTCACCCCCACGGGCCCGGAGAGGTAGTGCACCGTGGACAGGTCGACGTCGCGCACATCGCTGGCGTCGTCATCGTTCTTGATCGCGCCGCCGGTCCAGTCATAGGTCTCGAGGATGAAGTCATCGCCCGGCTTCACCCAGCACGCCATGGGGATGTCCGGGTGCCAGCGGTTGTGGATCTGTTCGTTCTCGGTGGCCGGCTGGTTCAAATCGACCTTGATCAGGGTGTCGGTCATGACGAAGCTCCTGCGACATGGATGGAAATCAGCGTTGCGCTGAACACGGGAGCCAGTCTTCTCTGTCATCGCCAATTGCGAAATACGTTGGATGACGTAGGGCAGCGGCAGGAAAAGGCAAAAGCCGAGGCCCTGCGAGTCCGCAGTTCCCCGGCTGTTGCTTGTGGCTGCTTTCAGCGCGGCGGGTTGCAGCCAACCGATCAAACGGCACCGAAGACGCTGGCGGGCTAAAAGCGGACCGCCGCCTGGCAACCGTGGCGCTTGAGGCTAGAGGGTTGCGGCTGCTTTCAGACCGACAGATACCGACTGATGGTCGCCTCGTCGGCATTGGCCGCGCTTTCCTCCAGTACGAAACGGCCCTTCTCGATCACCAGGAAGCGGTCGGCGATTTCCATGGTGAACGACAGCACCTGTTCGGAGACGATGATGGTCAGATCACGCAGGTTGCGGATTTCCTTCAGCGTTCGGGCGATGTCCTTGATGATCGATGGCTGGATGCCCTCGGTCGGCTCGTCCAGCAACAACACCTTGGGGTTGGTGGCCAGCGCCCGGGCAATCGCCAGCTGCTGTTGCTGGCCGCCGGAAAGGTTGCCGCCCTTGCGCTTGCGCATGTCGTGCAGCACCGGAAACAGGGCGTAGAGATCGTCGGGGACCTTGCCGCCAGCGGCTGCCGGCAGGCCGGTCTGGATGTTCTCCAGCACCGTCATGCTGGGGAAGATCATCCGTCCCTGGGGCACATAGGCAACGCCACGCTCGACACGTTGGTGGGTCTCCAGGTTGGCTATTTCGTGACCATCGACCTTCACACTGCCGGCGCTCTGGCCGACGATGCCCATCAGTGTCTTGAACAGGGTGGTCTTGCCCATGCCGTTGCGGCCCATGACCGCCACGATTTCACGTTGGCTCACATCGAGCTCGAGGTCGTGCAGGATCTGGCTCTGACCATAGCCGGAAGCAAGGTTGGCGATTGTGAACATGCGAAACTCCTTTGTGCCCCGCTGGGCGTCGTCCAAAACGATGTAACAGAGGCGGCTCACGTGGACCCGCGCGGCCATGACCACGCGCGCCGACAGCCCCAGCGACTCAATGGCCGAGGTACACCTCGACGACCTTGGGGTTCTTCTGCACGGCCTCCATGCTGCCCTCGGCGAGCAACCGGCCCTGATGCAGCACGGTGACCCGATGGGCGATGCTTTTGACGAATTCCATGTCGTGCTCGATGACCAGCACCGAGCGCCCCTGGCTGATGCGCTTGAGCAGTTCGGCGGTCTGTGCCCGCTCGCTGACGCTCATACCTGCGACGGGCTCGTCGAGCATGAGCAGTTCCGGCTCCTGCATCAGCAGCATGCCGATTTCCAGCCACTGTTTCTGGCCATGGGAGAGCAGCCCCGCCTCATCGTGCAGCTGATCGGCCAGGCCGATCTCGGCGGCGACCTCCTCGACCCGCGCGATAACGTCGGCACTGCGCTTGAAAAACAGCGCACCGAACACCTTGCGCCCAGCCGGATAGGACATCTCCAGGTTCTCGAACACACTGAGGTTCTCGTAGATCGAGGGGTTCTGGAACTTGCGCCCGACGCCGGCCCTGACGATGTCGAACTCCTTCATCCTGGTCAGCTCGCGCCCGTTGAACTCGATGCTGCCAGCGGTAGCGCGGGTCTTGCCGCAGATGAGGTCGAGCAGCGTGGTCTTGCCGGCGCCGTTGGGGCCGATCACCACGCGCACTTCGTTGCGGTCCAGGTATAGGTTGAGGTCGTCGACCGCCTTGAAGCCGTCGAACGAGACGGTGAGGCCTTCGATGGCCAGCACCGGCTTGGGGGATTGGAAGCCGGTCGGGCTCATGGCGTGGTCTCCAGGGCGGTGACAGGGGAAGCAGGTTGGGCTGCGCTGGGCGGCAACGGACGCGGCGTTGCCGGTTCGACCGTTCTGGCCGAGGACCGGCGCCGAGCCAGACGCATCAGCCACTTGCGCCCATGGCTCTGCCACAGTCCAGCCAGACCGTTGGGGAAGTACATCACCACGGCGATGAACAGGCCGCCCATGAAGTAAAGCCACAGCTCGGGGAAGCTTTCGGAGAACAATGTCTTGCCGTAGTTGACCAGCAGCGCGCCGTATACCGCGCCGAGCAGCGACATGCGCCCACCGACCGCGGCGAATATCACCATCTCGATCGACGGCACGATGCCGACGAAGCTTGGCGACATGAAGCCGACCTGCAGCGTGAACAGCGCGCCACCGATCCCGGCGAAAGCCGCCGCCACACAGAAGACGAAGATCTTGAAGCTGGCCACGTCGTAGCCGGAGAAGCGCACCCGCTCCTCCTTGTCGCGCATCGCCATCAGCAACCGGCCTAGCTTGGAGGCGAGAATGAAACGACCGATGAGGATGCAGCCCAGCAACAGGCAGGCGCAGACGAAATACAGCAGCGTCTTCGCCTCGTTGCTGCGGATGTCCCAACCCATCAGTGTGCGCAGGTCGGTGATGCCATTGACCCCGCCCGTCAGACCCTGCTGGCCGATGATGAGGATGGTCAGGATCGCCGCGATGGCCTGGGTGACGATGGAGAAATACACGTCACCCACTCGCCGCTTGAACATCGCCAGGCCGACGATCAGCGCCAGCAGCATTGGCACCGCCACCACCGCAACGAGGGTGAAGCCAATGCTGTGGAAGGGCTCCCAGAACAGCGGCAGTTCGGTCAGCTGGTTCCAATCCATGAAGTCCGGAATGCCGGGCGTGGACTGGATTTTCGTGCTCTGCGGGTCGGAAGCCTCGAGCTTGAGAAACATCGCCATGCAGTAGCCGCCGAGGCCGAAGAAAATCCCCTGCCCGAGGCTGAGGATGCCGCCATAACCCCAGCACAGCACCAGTCCAACGGCGACGAAGGCGTAGGTCAGGTACTTGCCGATCATGTTCAGGCGAAAGGCATCCAGCGCCAGCGGGAATACCACCAGCAGCAACGCCGCGAGAATCAGGAAGCCGATGGCACCCTGCTTGCCGCCGGCCAGTTTGTCGAACAAAGCGGTCATGGGTGCGCTCCTTACTTGCGGACCTTGATGGAAAACAGCCCCTGCGGACGCAGCATGAGGATCAGGATCACCGCCGAGAGGGTAAGGACCTTGGCCATCGAGCCGCTGATGAAGAACTCGGCGATCGACTGCGTCTGTGCGATGGAGAACGCCGAGGCAATGGTGCCGAACAGGCTCGCCGCACCGCCGAAGACCACCACCAGGAAGGTATCGACGATGTACAGCGAGCCTGAGGTCGGCCCGGTCGAACCAATGGTGGTGAACGCCGCACCGGCCACGCCGGCAACGCCACAGCCGAGGGCGAAGGTCATGCGGTCGACCTTCTTCGTGTTGATGCCCACCGAACGCGCCATTACCCGGTTCTGCACCGTGGCACGAACCTGCAGGCCCCAACGCGAGCGATACAGCAGAAAGAAGATGGCCAGCGTCAGCAGCAGCGTCACCGCCATCACGAACAGGCCGTTACGCGGGATATCGATGGCATCGGTGGGGTTGAACGAGCCCATCAGCCAGTCCGGCATGCTGGCGCTGACCTCGCGGGCGCCGAAAATCGAGCGGAACGCCTGCTGCATCACCAGCGACAGCCCCCAGGTGGCCAACAGCGTGTCCAGCGGGCGGTGGTAGAGCTTGCTGATCAATGCCCATTCGGCGAGCCAGCCGAGCGCACCGGCGATAAGGAAGGACAGCACGATGGCGACGAAAAAATAGTACGGCTGCAGCGCCGGCACGTACTTGAGCGTGAGCGTCGAGACGAGAAAGGTGGTGTAGGCACCTACAGTGAGGAATTCGCCGTGGGCCATGTTGATCACGCCCATCTGGCCGAAGATGATCGCCAGGCCCAGAGCCATCAGCAGCAGTACGCAGAACACCGACAAACCGTTGAAGCCCTGCATGGCCGCGATGGCACCAAACTCCGATAGCCATTCCATGATGATGTCTCCTGATGGCGAAGGGGTTCGCCACGGACCACACGGCCCGTGGCGCCGGAGGAGTTACTGGTAGCCTTTCGGGAAGGGGTTCGGCTCGATCAGGTCGGACTCGTAGACCACCTGGAACTGGCCGTTGGCCTGCACCTGGCCAATGCGCGTCTTGCTCCACAGGTGCTGGTTCTCATGCACCTTCACATAGCCTTCCGGTGCAGTGTTCAGCTCCAGCCCAGCGGAGGCGGCGACCACCTTGTCGACATCGAAGCTGCCGGCCTTTTCCACTGCGGCCTTCCACAGCCAGGGGCCGAGATACGCAGCCTGGGTGACGTCGCCAATCACTGCGTCGTTGCCGTACTTCGCCTTGAACGCCTTGACGAATTCGGCGTTGTTCGGGTTGTCCAGGCTCTGGAAATACTTCATCGAGGCGTAGAAGCCGGCCATGTTCTCGCCACCGATGCCCAGCAGTTCGTCCTCGGTGACCGAAAGGGTCAGCAGGGTCTGCTTGTCAGCCGTGATGCCGGCAGCCTTGAGCTGCTTGTAGAAGGCGACGTTGGAGCCACCGACCACTGCGGCGAAGATCACGTCGGGCTTCTTCAGCTTGATCTTGTTGGTCAGCGAGCCGAACTGGGTGTTGCCCAGCGGGTAGTACTCCTCGCCCACCACCTTGCCACCGAGCACGTTCTCGATGTGCTTGCGGGCGATCTTCATCGAGGTGCGCGGCCAGATATAGTCCGAGCCGAGCAGGTAGAAAGTCTTGGCGCCCTTCTCCTTGGCCACCCAATCGAGCCCGGCGAGGATCTGCTGGGTGGCCTCCTGGCCGGTGTAAACGACGTTCTTCGACTGTTCCAGGCCTTCATAGAAGGTCGGGTAGTAGAGCAACCCGTTCTCCCGCTCGAAGATCGGCAGGACTGCCTTGCGCGAAGCCGAGGTCCAGCAGCCGAACACCGCCGCTACCTTGTCGCGCTCCAGCAGCTTCTTGGCCTTCTCGGCGAAGGTCGGCCAGTCGGAGGCGCCGTCCTCCTGGATCACCTTGATCTGCCGACCAAGAATGCCGCCGGCGGCGTTGATCTGCTCGATGGCCAGTCGCTCGGCCTGGATCGATCCGGTCTCGGAAATGGCCATGGTACCGGTGGCCGAGTGCAGCTGACCGACCGTCACTTCCGTGTCGGTAACTGCGAGCCCGGTGGTGTTGACCTCGGCGCTGGCGGTCGAGGCGAAGACGCTCATCGCCAGCATCGAGAGTGCTGCAGCCCCCTGCGCGAGCCGGCGGGGAAGGCGGCGTGACGAACCCGTCAGTTTTGAATCCATGATGATTGCTCCTGTCTCGGTGGGCCGTGCAAGGCTTGCCGCAGTGCTGCTGCGCGCCGGCATCGGGTCGGAAGCAAGAATGGGCTCGGCCGTCTGACCGGGGTATACGCAGGATGACGTAACGACGTACGTCATCTGACGTATCCGTGCGCCGCGGCCATTGATGCATCCTTGCGTTCAAATGGAGCACGGCTGGCAGCGTGGCAGGCGCCGCAGGCCGAAACGGTGCAGGCCATGCGCAGGAAGACCCGCCGCCGCGCAGCATTGCGTGAGGCATGGATGTTGCTCACGTCAATCGTTCGATAACCAGCCGGGGCCGCCCGCGTGCAACTCACCGGTATACAGCGCATCGTCAAGATTCGCCGCGACTACAACAGCTGGGTCGCCGACGAGACCCTGGAAGACTACGCCCTGCGTTTCACGCCGAAGTCGTTCCGCAAATGGTCGGAGTTCCGCATCGCCAACACGGCGTTGGGGGCGGTGTCGTTTCTCGCGCTGGAAGCCATAGGCGGCACCCTGGCGCTGTCCTACGGTTTCACCAATACGCTCTGGGCGATCCTTGCGGTGGCGCTGGTGATCTTTCTCACCGGCCTGCCGATCAGCTACTACGCGGCACGCTATGGCGTGGATATGGATCTGCTGACCCGTGGCGCCGGCTTCGGCTACATCGGCTCGACCATCACTTCGCTGATCTACGCCAGCTTCACTTTCCTCTTCTTCGCGCTGGAAGCGGCGATCATGGCGCTGGCGCTGGAGCTCTACTTCAGCATCCCGCTCGCGCTGGCCTACGTGGTCTGCTCCGTCATCATCGTGCCGCTGGTGACCTATGGCATCACCCTGATCAACCGCCTGCAGTTGTGGACGCAGCCGCTCTGGCTGACCTTGTTGCTGCTGCCCTACGTCTTTGTCATCGCCAAGAATCCCGATGCGCTGGCCGACCTGACCAGCTTCGCCGGGCGCGAAGGCAACGGCGGCGCCTTCAATCTGCTGTCCTTCGGTGCCGCCTGCACTGTGGCGCTGGCGCTGATCACGCAGATCGGCGAGCAGGTCGACTACCTGCGCTTCCTGCCGGAAAAGACCCGACAGAATCGCGTGCGCTGGTGGTTGGCGATGCTGGCCGCCGGCCCCGGCTGGATCATCCCGGGGGCGCTGAAAATGCTCGCCGGCGCTTTTCTTGCGTTTCTAGCGCTGCAGCACGAGATCCCGGTGGACAAGGCTGCCGAGCCGACGCAGATGTACCTTGTCGCCTTCAGCTACGTGTTCGCCTCGCCGGAATGGGCGCTGGCGGCGATGGTGCTGTTCGTCATCGTCTCGCAGGTGAAGATCAACGTCACCAATGCCTATGCCGGCTCGCTGGCGTGGTCGAACTTCTTTGCCCGCGTAACCCACAGCCACCCTGGGCGGGTGGTCTGGCTGGTGTTCAATGTGGCCATCGCGCTGATGCTGATGGAACTGGGGGTGTTCGAGGCCATCGAGCAGGTCCTCGGGCTGTACGCCAATGTCGCCATCGCCTGGATCGGCGCGCTGGTTGCGGACCTGGTCATCAATAAACCGCTGGGCCTGTCACCGCGGCAGATCGAATTCAAACGCGCGCATCTCTACGACATCAACCCGGTGGGTGTGGGCTCGATGCTGATCGCCTCGCTGCTGGCGATCCTCGCCCACAGTGGGCTCCTCGGTGAGCTGGCCCAGGCGGCCTCGCCAGTCATCGCCCTGGGCACGGCCCTGCTCTGCGCCCCGCTGATCGCCTGGCTCACCGGCGGCCGCTTCTACATCGCCCGCGAGCGTCAACCCGAGCTGCTCTACCCCTATACCGAGCGCGGCAAGATCGCCTGCGTGCTCTGCAGCAATGCCTTCGAGGAACCAGACACCGCCTTCTGCCCCGCCTACGGCGCACCGATCTGTTCGCTGTGCTGCTCGCTGGATGCGCGCTGTGGCGATCTCTGCAAGCCCCATGGGCGGCTTTCGGCACAATGGGATGCGTTCCTTCGCTGGGCCTTCCCGCAAGTTTCCATTCCCCGCCTGCACACTCGCCTGGCGCATTACCTGGGCGTGCTCGGGCTGATCATCGGCCTGCTTTCGCTGGCGCTCTGGCTGATCTACAGCCAGGTCTCGCTGAGCGTGGTGGCCAGTCCCCAGGAAACCGGCGAGACCCTATACCAGGCATTTCTCAAGGCCTTCCTGGTGCTCTCGTTGTTCGCCGGCATCCTCGCCTGGTGGGTGGTGCTGACGCGTGAAAGCCGCCATGTGGCCCAGCAGGAGTCGGATCGACAGACGCACCTGCTGATGCAGGAGATCGAAGCCCATCGCAAGACCGACGAGCAGCTGCAGAAGGCCAAGGAAGCCTCCGAGGCTGCCAATGCCGCCAAGAGTCGTTACGTTACCGGCCTCTCCCACGAGCTGCGCACTCCGCTCAACAGCATCCTCGGATACGCGCAAATCCTGCTGCGCGACGAGGCCATGGCGCCCCGCCACAAGGATGCGCTGGGTACCATCCACCGCAGCGGCGCTCACCTGCTATCGCTGATCGATGGCCTGCTCGATGTAGCAAAGATCGAGGCCGGCAAGCTCAATCTGGAGCAGTCCGAGATTGCCTTTCCCGAATTCCTCCAGCAGCTGCGCCAGATGATCGCGCCGCAGGCAGAAGAAAAGGGCCTGCGCTTCCACTTCGAAAGCCAGGGCCGCATGCCGGCCGTGGTGCGGGGCGACGAGAAGCGCGTGCGGCAGATCCTCATCAACCTGCTCGGCAACGCGGTGCGGTACACCGATGCCGGCAGCATCACCCTGCGCGCCAGCTACCTGCGCGAAACCGCTACCTTCGAGATCGCCGATACTGGCATCGGCATACCCGCGGAGCAGATCGAGCGACTGTTCCAGCCGTTCGAGCGTGGTAACCCGCTGCGTCAGGACAACGGCCTGGGCCTCGGCCTGACCATCACGCGCATGCTCACGGCGCTGATGGGCGGCGAGCTGTCGGTGAAGAGCCAGGAGGGCCAGGGCACGGTTTTCCAGCTACGGCTATTCCTCTCCGAGGTCCGCGTGCCGCAGGCGGTGGTGCATGTCGAGCACGACATCGTCGGCTACCACGGCCCGCGCCGGCGCGTGCTGGTGGTAGACGACCATATCGAACACCGCAAGGTCCTGGCCGGCATGCTCGAACCGCTGGGTTTAGAAGTGCTCATGGCGAGCAACGGCCAAGAAGCGCTCAGCCAGGCGTCGCTGCACAACCCCGACCTGATCCTCATGGACCTGTCCATGCCGCAGCTGGACGGCTGGCAGACCGCCCGACTGATGCGTCGATCGCTAGGCTCCTCGGCGCCGATCCTCATCATATCGGCCAACGCCTTCGTCGATGGCGGCAGTGTCTCCGCCGACTGCAACGACTACCTGCCCAAGCCCGTACACGCCCCGGTGCTGCTGGACAAGATCAGTCAGCAGCTGTCATTGAACTGGATCAGGCGCGCCCCGGCTCCCATCCAGCCTCCCGCCATCAGCCTGGCCGTTCCGGCACTTCAGGCGCTCCAACAGCAAGCCTCGCTGGGCTATGTGCGCGGAGTAATGGAGCTGCTCGATCGGCTGCAGCACGAAGCACCCGCCGCTGCGGCACAGGTCGAGACCCTGCGCGGGCTGGCCGCGCGCTTCCAGCTCAACGAGCTGAGCCGGCAGCTGGACGAGGCCATTCACAGCCAGAAGACTCGGACGACCATGGAGAACGGCCATGCAGCAAGCTGAACATCCGCAAAGCCAGGGCGTCGTGATGATCGTCGACGACGTACCCGACAACCTCGCGCTGCTCTCCGGCGCCCTCGATCAGGCCGGCTACATGGTGCTGGTGGCCCTCGACGGCAGCAGCGCGCTGGAACGCATGCAGCGACTCAAACCGGACATCGTCCTGCTCGATGCGATGATGCCCGGGCTCGACGGGTTCGAGACCTGCCGGAGAATCAAGGCCCAGCCTATGCTGGAAGACGTTCCGGTGCTCTTCATGACGGCGCTGACCGAAAGCGAGCACGTACTCGAGGGTTTCGAGGCTGGAGGCATCGACTACGTGACCAAGCCCATCCACACAGAGCAGGTACTGGCCCGAGTGGCGGCCCATCTGCGCACCGCACGGGCATTGCAGAACGCCCGCCGGAACGCCACCCAGGCACCGCCGGTGGACGAGAAACAGATCCAGGCAATGCTGAGCCAGCGCTTCCAGCTGACCGGGCGCGAGGTGGAGGTTCTGCACTGGGTGTCCTGCGGCAAGACCAATCGTGACATCGGCGACATCCTCGGGCTGAGCCCGCGGACGGTGAACAAACACCTGGAGCACGTCTATGTGAAGCTCGGCGTAGAAACCCGGACCGCTGCCGCGGCCATTGCCATGTCCGCCCTGACACGCTGAGCCTGCAGCCACAACTTCTCTGCGCATACCGGCGGAACGTTTTCAATGTGCGCTCGGTCACATAAGGGCAGATTGGCATCAGACCTTCTGGGCCGAGTCGCTCGACGAGCGAGGCCGTCATTACACGCAGAGGACGACAGGATGTTTTCCAGCTATCTCTATGAAGCCGCACTCATCTATGGCCTGGTCTTCACTTCGGTGGGGTTCGTGCTGGGCATGTTCTACAACAACCGCAAGGTCTTCCAACTGGAGGACAAGGTGCAGCGTCTCAAACGCACGATCCGGCACCTGCAGCGCAAGAGCGAACCTTCGGCTTCGCGACCACGCATCGTACGGCAGCCGCCCGGCAGCGCAGGTTTGAGCAGCGCTCGCTGAACACCCCAGGGCATACCTGCAAAAACCGATTGGCGGGCAGAAATCCGATTTCTGTCCGCCAATCGGCGTTTTCGCTACGCGAAGTCATGCACTAACCTGAACGCAGCAGATCGGCCGGCAGATGCTGCGCCATCCGTCGGTACGGACCTGCGTTCCCCCTCCGCCGCCCCATCAAGTCCAGCCATTCGCACAAGCGAACCGGCGGAAAGGAATACGGTCCGAGACAAGACATACAAACAAGAACGTAAGCCAGGAGTCAGATCATGCATGCTCGTTCTTTGCTGTGCCTGCTCGCCGCATCGCTCGTGCCCGCCCTTGGCCACGCCGACATCCTCTCCCTCAAGGTGGAAAACGACATCATTGCCACTGGCAGCGATGGTCATTACACCAACGGCGTGGAAGTCATCTGGGGCTTCGCGCCGGATGAGCAGAACTGGACCCGACGCTTCGCCGACCTGTTGCCGGGCTGGTCGGGGAACAACCTCGACAACGTCGCCTACCGCTTCGGTCATCAGATCTACACGCCGAAGGAAATCGAAACCGAAAGTCTGATCGAGAACGACCGCCCCTATGCCGGCCTGCTGTTCGCCGGGATGTCGATGTTTTCCGATAGTCAGCACGATGGCTGGCGCGCGGCCCAGGGGCTGCATCTGGATGTCGGCATGGTCGGTCCTGCCGCCGGCGGCAAGCGGCTGCAACGCGCCGTACACAAGGTCACCAGCAGTGACGAGCCCAACGGCTGGGACAATCAGTTGGAGAACGAAGCCTTCGTCAATCTGGGCTATCAGCATCGCTGGTGGCTGCAGCAACGCTTCGCCGGGCTTGAGCTGGAATACGGCCCCAGCCTCGGCTTCGCCCTCGGCAACCTCTACCGCTATGGCTCGGCCGGCCTCGGTTTGCGTCTGGGGCAGAACCTGCAACGCAGCTTCAGCATCCCGGCGGTCACGCCGGCCCAGAGCGGCAGCCAGTTCTTCCGCCCGGGCGGCGACTTCGCCTGGTACGGCTTTGCCGATCTCGAGGGTCGCTATATGGCCCACAACATGCTGCTGGACGGCAACACGTTCGAGGACAGCCACTCGGTGGACCGCCGCGAATGGGTCGGCGACGCCAAGCTCGGCGTGGCGCTGACCTGGCGTCGCTGGCAGCTGGCGTTCGCCAGCGTCTGGCGCAGTCGCGAATTCCAGGGGCAGAAGGAGCATGACCAGTTCGGCTCGATCACCCTGTCCACTGCGCTCTGATGACTCACTGACGGGCATCGGTGCCGTTTGCGTCGCGCATTCACAAGTCTCCCGTCGCAACACCGCCTCGATGCGAACGCTCAGTTCGCACAGGTTGAATGGCTTGAGCGGATAGCCGTCGGTGCCGGGGCTGAGCCGCCGATGCGACCTGCTCGTCACCAGCGCTGACGCAGGACGCCCGACGGCGCAGCTGCTCCAGCACATCTAGCCCGCTGGCGCCGAGCCCATGCGCATGCAGCAACGCCAGCTGGCTGGCCGCCCCGTGTCAGACGCAACAGTCATGTATCATTGCTGGCCAGTGGCTTCCTCTCGGCACGAAGTCTTACCAAACCCTTCATTGGCGACGACGCCAAGCACGACCCGGAATGGAAGCTTCATGTCCCGGCTGGATCTACAGAAACTCACGCTGCTGCTGGCACTGGTGGCAGGCCTGCTGACCTTCGCCAACAGCTTCTTCGCTGGCTACAGTTCCCAGCGCGACCAGCTGTTCGATCAGACACTGGAGGCCAACCGGGCCTATGCCCGCAAGCTGGCCGACACGACCGATCAGTTCTTCGTGAACAGCCGCCGTGAACTGGCCTTCGCAGCCGAAACGCTGTCGACCCGCTTCGACGATCCCGAGGCCCGCGATAGCGAGACGAAGCGGCTCAAGCTCAAGAGCGACCAATTCAGTCGAGCCATCATCGTCAGCGCCGCCGGGGAGATTCTCTCCGCCTCGCCGGGAAGCAGCTTGAAAGTGGGAATGAAGGTCAACAGCGTCGGTGCGACCCGCGCGCTGACCGAACGCGCCCCGCTGATTACCGACCCGTACACCGCCACGGACGGCGTCTACCTGATCGCGATATCCCATCCGATTTTTGGCGCCGACGGCAGCTATCGAGGCTTCATCAGCGCCTCGCTGTTCCTGCGTGAACGCAACGCACTGCATGGCCTGCTGGGCGTCCATTACTACCGCGACGGCTCGTACCTGTACGTCGTCGATACCCAGGGCAACCTGGTGTTCCACGAAGACGGCGAGCGGGTCGGGCAGAATGTATCGAGCAATCCTGTCGTACAGCAGGTGCTGCAAGGCCAGGAAGGCAGCCAGCGGGTGATCAACACCCGTGGCGTGGACATGCTGGCGGGCTACGCCCCCATCCAGAGCACCGGCTGGGGCATCATCGCCCAGCGCCCCACGGCCGCCATTACCGCCAAGCTCACCCAGCTGGCACGCGCGACGCTGCTCAATGCGGTGCCGTTCGCCATCCTTTCCCTTGCCGTGTTCTGGTGGCTGTCCAAACTCATCTCCTCACCAATCCGCGCGCTGGCCGATACCGCCGAGCACTGGGGTGCGCCAGAGGCCGCGCAGCGCATCTCTACCGTCAACTCCTGGTACTTCGAAGTAGCCCGCCTGAAGGTAGCGATGCTGACCGGCGTGTCGCTGCTGCAACAGAAGATGGGCGCACTGGAGGCAGCCTCCATGACCGACCCGCTGACCGGCCTGCGCAACCGTCGCGGCCTCGAGCTGGCCCTCAAGCAGTTCGAACTGCTCGATCAGGGCTATGCGGCGCTGGCGCTGGACATCGATCATTTCAAGCAGGTCAACGACCAGCACGGCCACGATGTCGGTGACGAAGTGCTTCGCTTCCTGGCGGCGGAGATGCGTGAATGTTCGCGCCCCACCGATGTGCTCTGTCGTATGGGTGGCGAGGAGTTCCTGATGCTGCTACCCGAGACCGATGCCACGGGTGCCAGCGTTGCCGCCGAACGCCTGCTGACACGGCTGCGGCAAACCACAAGCCCGACCGGAACGCCGGTTACCGCCTCAGTCGGCATTGCCTTTAGCGGCGACTACCCGAACGCCGATGCCACCTTCAAGGCCGCGGACGCCGCGCTCTACCAGGCGAAACGAGCCGGCCGTGACCGCGCTGTGGTCGCCGCCGCGTAGCGATGCAGGCGGCCCCCGACGGTCCTGACGCAACGCTGACACCTCGCATGCGGAGCGTGCACGGAGCGGTGCGCGCCATCCGTTGTCTCGCAGCGGTTTCGTCACATGAAGATGAGAAAATATCCTGTTTGATAATAGTTGTTATTGATATTAGGATGCGCGCCCTCGCTCCCCTTCAAGGATCTTCCGATGCGGCGCCTTATCGTCTCGATGCTTGCGGTTCCGACCCTCACCAGCCCTCTCGCCGCCTACGCCAACGACGCCCCCTCGACGCCGCTGGCGCTCGAGGAAATGCAGGTCACCGCATCTGCCGAACGCGCCGACGGGCCAGTACAAGGCTATCGCGCCACCCGCTCGGCCAGCGCGACACGGACCGACACCGCCATTCATGACACGCCGCAATCGATCAGCGTGGTGCCGGCACAGGTGGTACAGGACATCGGCGCGGTGCGCCTGGAAGATGCGCTCGACTACGCCGGCGGCGTGGAGCGCGGCAACAACTTCGGCGGGCAGGGCCTGACCGAATTCCTGATTCGCGGCTTCAACAGCCAGGAGTTCTATCGCAACGGTTTCGCCGTCAACCGTGGCTACCCGAACATGCCCGACGCCAGCACCATCGAACGCATCGAAGTGCTGCGCGGCCCGGCCGCCATGCTCTACGGCCGCAGCGACCCGGGCGGCACCTTCAACATCGTCAGCAAGCAGCCGCAGGCCGAGCGCCGCACCGTGCTGGGCAGCCAGGTCAACAGCGAAGGCTTGCGTCGCGGCACCCTCGATACCACCGGTGCGCTGGACGAGCAGGCCGACTTCACCTATCGGCTGAACCTGGTAGCCGAAGGTGGCGACAGCTTCCGCGACGACGTCGAGAGTGAGCGCTACAACGTCGCTCCCGTGCTGCGCTGGCAGCTCAACGAGGACACCGCCATCACCCTCGAAGGCGACTACCTGCACAATCGCCACCCGCTCGACCGCGGGGTCACCCGCTACGCCAACCAGCAGGGCAAGCTTCCGCGCGACCGCTTCCTCGGTGAAAAGGCTGCCGGCAAGCTGACCAACGAGAACGCCAGCACCCAGCTGCGCATCGAACACCTGCTCAATGAGAGCTGGACCCTGCGTGGCGGCGTGCAGTATCTCGATGGCGAGATCTACGGCGGCGCCGTGGAGAACAACAGCAACAGCTATGCGATGGGTCTGTCGCCGGGTACCAGCTTGGTCGGACGCAACTACAACGAACGCTGGCTGAACTGGAACGACGTCAATGCCCAGGCCAACGCCGAAGGCGACTTCGACCTCGCCGGCTTCGCCCATACCCTGCTGGTGGGTGTGGAGTACGACAAGTTCAACTACAACTCGCTGATCATCCGCTCGCCCGGTGCTGGGGCCTACCCCATAGATATCTACAACCCGGTACACGGCCAGCCACTGCCGCCGCTGACCCGCACCACCACCCACGACAGCGAGAACTTGGAGTCCTACGCCTTCTTCCTCCAGGACCAGATCGCCCTGACCGAACGCCTGAAGGCGCAACTGGGTGCGCGCATCGAGCGCTTCGAGCAGAGCTATAACGACAAGCTCAACCCCAACGGGAACTGGGACCAGGCGCATAACGCCGTCACCCCGCGCTTCGGCCTGATCTACGACCTCACCGATGAGCTGGCGGTGTTCGCCAACACCTCGCGCTCGTTCAAGCCCAACCGCGGCGCCGACCGCCTGGGTAATTCCTTCGACCCGGAAAAAGGCGTCGCTCACGAGGTCGGCATCAAGTACGACATGGCCGACCGTGACCTGAGCCTGACCGCGGCGATGTTTCATATCGTCAAGGAGAACGTGCTGACCAACGATCCGCTGGACAGCACCCGCAGCGTCGCCGCCGGCGAAGTGCGCAGCCGCGGCTTCGATATCAACCTGGCCGGCAACATCACCCCGCAGTGGCGTGTGATCGGCGGCTATGCCTATGTCGACGCCGAAGTCACCGAAAGCACCAGCGCCAGCATGCCGTCCGGGTCTCGCCTGGGTAACGTGCCACGCCACAGCTTCAACCTGCTGGATACCTACGAGTTCGCCGGCGGCCCCCTGGCCGGCCTCGGCCTCGGTGTCGGGCTCAAGTACGTCAGCGATCGCCAGGGGCAGACCAGCAACAACACCTTCGACATGGACGGCTACGGCCTGGTCGATCTGCTGGCCTATTACCCGCTTACCGAAAACGTGCGGCTGAACCTGAACCTGAACAACGTGTTCGACAAGCACTACGAGGAACGCGCCTGGAACGCCTGGGCCTATCCGGGCGAGCCTCGCACCCTGCAGGCCGGCATCTCGATCAGCCTCTGACCTCCGCGGGCGCAGCCACCCTAGCTGCGCTCCCGCTCGCGCTATTGCACCGCCTCATAGGGCAGCCCCACATAGTTTTCCGCAATGGTCGTCAGCGCCGCCGGCGTGCTGGTGAAGTAATCCTGCTCGCTCGCCTGAATACGCCGGGCGAAGGCATCGGTATCCGGGAAGCGATGCAGCAGGCCGGTCATCCACCAGGAGAAGCGCTCGGCCTTCCAGATGCGCCGCAGACAGATCGGCGAATAACGCTCCGAGCAGGTCGACAGGCCCCTGTCGATACACCTCGAGCAGGATGCGGTACAGCCTGCTGACATCGCTGGTGCGTCGGTAACGGCCGAGTCGCGGACAGGAACTGCTGGCACGTTTCACGCGCCTGGTGGAGCAAGACTTCCGCCAGCAGCGCTCGGTAGAAGCCTATGCCATGCAGCTCGACATCAGCCCGGCCTACCTCAACACGCTGGCCCGGCGCTTCGCCGGTCACACCGCCCTGGGGTTGCTGCACCAGCGATTGTTGCTGGAGGCCAAGCGGGAGCTGATCTACACGGCCATGACCATCAGCCAGATCTCGGATCAACTTGGATTTTCCGAGCCTGCGTACTTTTCCCGATTCTTCAAGCGAATGACCGGGCGATCGCCGAATGACTTCCGCCAGCACCCCAGCGGCGCTTGAGCATCAGCTGTCGGCGCGCACCAGCGCGGCGATGTCACCAAGCACGTCGCGCCACTCCTCTTCGCTGATCTCCATCAGGCGAAAGAAGCGCAGCGTGAAGATTCCTTCCGTGGCGAAAAACGCCAGCCGCGCCCGCCGGCCCGCCTCGCTGGACGTATCGAGACCGGCCAGGCGCGCCTGATACCAGGCGCGGGTCGAAGCCAGGTGCTCGGGCGTCTGCAGCAATGCCGCCATCAGGCTCGCAGCCTTGGCATCGGCGTCCGAATCCGAGGCGCGGGTCGCCTCGACATGGGCGCGCACCGCCGTCAGCGGGTCGGGATCGTCTCCGACGATGCGCTGGAACTGTTCCGTATAGCCCTTGCCCCAACGCTCGAACATGGCATTGATCAGGTCGTCCTTGCTGCCGAAGCTGTACTGCACGCCGCCCTTGGTAATGCCCGCCGCCTTGGCGACTGCGTCAATGGTCAGCGCGGCAGCGCCCTGCCGATTGACGATGCCCTCGGCCACATCCAGCAACGCTTCGCGATCGATTGTCTTCTTTCTGCCCACCGACGCCCCTTTTAATTCAATACGTATGTATTTATATTCTGCCGGAACAACCATGCTCCGGCCAATCGCGCTGCCACCCGCAATCTGAAGGATCGACTCGTGAAATCGCCTCTTCGCTGGCTGGTGCTGGGCATCCTGTCCAGCGCGCTGCTGCTGATCGTCATCGACATGACGGTAATCTACCTCGCCCTGCCCAGTCTGACCTACGAGCTGCGTGCCACGGCCAACGAAAAACTGTGGATCGTCAACGCCTACGCTCTCACCGTTGCCGGCCTGCTGCCGGGCATGGGAGCGCTGGGTGACCGTTTCGGCCACAAGCGGATGTTCGTCGCCGGGCTGGTGGTGTTCGGCCTGGCCTCCCTCGGCGCCGCCTTCTCGCCCAGCCCAGCGCTGTTGATCACGGCACGCGTCGCACTCGCGGTTGGGGCGGCAATGATGATGCCGGCGACCCTGGCGATCATCCGCCATGTTTTCGACGATGATCGCGAGCGCGCCTTGGCGTTCGGCATCTGGGCGGCGATCGCCTCCGGTGGTGCAGCCTTCGGGCCGGTGGTCGGCGGTGTGCTGCTCGAACACTTCTGGTGGGGCTCGGTGTTCATCATCAATGTGCCCATCGTCCTGCTCGCTTTGGTTCTCGCCTTGCGCTGGGTGCCAACCAGGCCCGGCAATCCCGAGCGGCCGTTCGACCTGCTCGGCTCGCTGTGGATCATGGGCGCCTTGGTCGGCCTGACGCTGGCCATCAAGGAAGCCGGCAAGGCCGATTTCTCGCTCCTGCAAGCCGGTATGGCGGCAATCGCGGCAGTGATCTGCAGCTTGGCTTTCCTGCGACGTCAGCGGCGAGCGACGATTCCCATGATCGACTTCACCCTGTTCCGTGACCGCAGTTTTTCTGCCGGTGTGGCCACCGCGCTCATCGCTTCCGCTGCACTGATGGGTATGGAACTGGTGGTCAGCCAGCGTCTGCAACTGGTGGTAGGCCTGTCGCCCCTGCAGGCGGGTCTGACCATCCTGCCAATCCCCCTCGGCGCCTTCATTGCCGGCCCGCTGGCTGGGCTGGCACTGCCGCGCCTGGGCGCCGAACGCATTCTCAGTGCATCGCTGGCCCTCGCCGCAGCCGGAGCCCTGCTCTACCTGCTGGGCTACAGCGCCGCGTACTGGATTCAGCTGGTCTCGTTCGCCCTGCTCGGTTTCGGCGTCGGTGCGGCAATGACGGCCGCCTCCAGCGCCATGCTGCTGCATGCTCCGCCAGACCGCGCCGGCATGGCCGCTTCGATCGAGGAGGTTTCGTACGAACTCGGCGGCGCATTCGGCATCGCCGTGCTGGGCAGCGTGATGTCGGCGGTTTACACCAACGCCTTCGCTGCCCCTGCCAGTGTGGACGCCCCGGCACTGGCCCATGACAGCCTCGACGGCGCGCTGATCGCCGCCGAGTCCCTGCCCGACAGCGTCGCTGCTCAGCTCATCGGCGTGGCACAAAGTGCGTTCGACAGCGCATTCGTGACGGTCATGATCCTAGTCGCCGCCCTGCTGACAATGGCCGCACTCGGCATCGCCCTGACCACGCGAAGGGCTCGGTAGCCCAGCCGCCACGCCAACAGCGCTCATAAACGAAAAAGCCCGCATCGCTGCGGGCTTTGAGTTCTGTGGTGCCGGAGACAGGAGTCGAACCTGCGACCTTCGCATTACGAATGCGCTGCTCTACCTACTGAGCTACACCGGCGCCAGGCGGCGGATTATCGGAGGTTATGCGATCGGACTCAAGCCCACCGCGCGCCTCGCGAACGGCAACCCGCCGGCGCTCCGTCAGTGCGGCCGTGAGGCCGGTTGGCCGTGATCGCGCTCCAGGTCGTGCTTTACCTGGCTGGCCAGATGCTCACCTTCGGCACTGGCCATTTCGTAGCCTTCACGGGCCTTGTGCTTGAGCTTGCCGGTCAGCTCGTCGCTCTTCTGACCCATCAGTTCGTCTTCACGACGGGTCGGTGGAACGGTAGCAGCCAGCAGAGCACCCAGGGCAATACCCATGGCGCCAAGGGCCAGCGGCTGCTCGTTGAGCAACTGGCTGAAACCACCACGAGCGCGATCGGCGGTGTGCTTCAGGCTTTCCGCCGCCTGACGGCTGGAGTCGCTGACCCGATGGCGGGCGCTGCCCAGACTACTGGAGGCGTCATGACTCATCTGAGCCGCCTTGTCCTTGATGCCGGTGCCCTGCTGCTTCAGGCCAGAGGCCTTGGCCGCGAGCTTGTCGGTCATCGACGGGCCGCTGGAAGCGTTGGCACTGTAATCCGGGCGACGATTCTGCCCGGCCATCAGCCAGACCAATCCGATGCCGGTAAGCAAGGTGGGCACAGGGTTGGCCTTCACCGTATCGCTGAGGTTGTGCAGGAACTCACCGCCACCACCCTTGGCGTAGCCCAGTGCGGTGTCGATCATCTGCCCCGGCGACAATTTGCTCTCCAGAGCGTGGACGATGTTGCCGATCTCGGCACGCTGCTGATCGATCTCGCGTTCGAGCGTGCTCGGGTCTTTCTGCGCTTCCAGATCTATCTGATTGTGCGTACTCATGCGTGCCCCCTGACGATTTCTTTGTCCTTCTGCAGAGAATGGATGGTGCGGTCAGGCTTCAACGAAGACGCTTCGAACTTCTTCTTGCCCGCCGAGACCATGATCAGGCCTACCACCACCACGACCACGCCGACGATCAGCGCAGCGAGCCACAGCTCCATCATCGTTCCGAGGAAGTACACGGCCGACATCAGCAGCACGATGAAGCCAGCCAGCAGCACGGCACCACCGGTGGCCACGCTCGCGGCGCCGGCTTTGGTGGCACGGATGGATTCGCTCAGCTCGGCCTTGGCAAGAGCCAGCTCCTTGGTGAACAGTGACGGCACTTCACGTGTCAGCTGCCGCAACAGGCCGCCCACGGAAGTGTCGTGCTCGGGGTTCGCCGCCGGTTCGTAAGGCGTGTTCAGGTTACGTTGCTCGTTCATCGATTCAGCCCTCCGTTTGTGCCTCTGCCGTTGGCGCCGATGCCGTTGGTGCTGCCCGGCGTCGAGGTCATGCCCGCATTGCTGACGCTGCCGACCGTACCGCCCGATGCGCCGCTGGAAATGCGCGAATCGAGTTCGGCCTGGCTCGGCAGGGTTTCAGCTGTTACGTCAGCCGGAACGCCCAGCGGCGAAGTGGGATGCGGTCGAGCAGCATCGGAATGGCCGTAATCGGTGGTGGGCTCGCGTGCCGTCGTGTGGGTGCGATTACTCGAAGCCCGCGCAAAGCGGGTCAGGCCGAAGCCGAGGGCGACGCTGCCGGCAATGAACAGGCCCGGATTGTTGCGCGCCAGGCGGTTCACCTCGCCGACCAGCTCGTCGACGCTCTTGCCACGCAGGTTGTCGGCCAGGTCGACCATGCTCTGAGCAATGTCGGACACGTAGTGGGACAACCCGGTGCTGTCCTGATTTTCCAGCTCTGCGGCGGCAGCCTTGGCGCTTTGCGCGACCTTTTCCAGTTCGTCGGCAGCGGTGCCGCGATAGCTGTCCAGCTGTGCCTTGCCCTGATTTTTCAGCTGTTCGCCGGCTTCGGCTGCCTTGGCCTTGATGTCCTCGCTGGTGGCACCCTGGCTGGCCCCGGAGCCACTCATCGGGGCCGCGCCATTGCCGGACGACGAACTGCTCGACTGTCCGCTGGAGGCGGCCTTCTGCGGCGTGCCGGTGCCGGCTTGGCCGCCGTAACCTGTGATTTCTTCATCGGGTGTCGTCATTTTGTCCACCTTTATAGGGTTATGGATTGGCCGGATGACCACGGTCCGTTGAAGCACAGCGATGCGGATCGCCGCGGCCGTGCAATGTAAGTGCGCACATAAATGGTGACCGGACCCCATTTTTCGAGTTCCGTGGCTCGGGCCAGACGGTTCCGGCGTTCGTTGGCGGGCTATCGCGGCGGCGGCGGTAGTGGACGAGCGAGCCGGACAGCGCTGGTTTGCTGGCGCTCTGCCCACGATGCGCCTGCAGACGGCATCGCGACTGGGCTACGGATCGGCGTACGAAAACAAGCGAAACGGCACGTGACGGCACGTTTGTGACCGATTGGTCGAAGGTAGCCGGCGCCGGGCTGTCTCGAGCGAGCCGACGAGCTGTAGCAGACAGGCTGGGCGCTGAAACGCAAAAACGGGCCCGAAGGCCCGTTCTTGCTTGAGGGGTGAAGTCCTTACAGCGGACCGATGCTGGTGCAGCTGTGCGCGGTCTTGGCGTGCTTCTGCAGAATCGGCAGCTGCGGGCGGTGCTTGCCACTGGTCACGTCCAGCGACAGTGCGTACTCGCCCCACCAGGGACCTGCTGCCCAGTAAGTGCTGGGGATGCAGTTCTGACGCAGGTAAGACAGCAGGTTGTCAGTGGCTACCAGGGCGGACGGCGAGAAGTCCGGAATACCGTGCTCACCAATGTAGCCACGCAGCTTGTTCTGCTTCAGCCAGTCGACGAAGGGCTTGACGCGATTGACACCGATCATCGGGTCGAACTTCTCGTTCTTGTCGAAGTAGTTACCGGAGAAATCCTTGTCGATGTACATGTGTGCTTCGTACACCAGGTTGTTCTTCGGATCGCGCATCCACGGGTTGCTGATCAGCTGAGTGTTGTAGTGCGGCCAGTGGAAGGCACTGGACCAGCGGTCACCGGCCACATAGATCCAGCGCTTGGAATCCACAGTGCGAATCGCCTGAGCAGCAGCCAGGGCGGCCTGCGGCCAGAGACCATTGGTGGAGTATGGCTCGTTCATCAGCCCGTAACCTTCCACCGCCGGGTGGTTGACCACTTCCTGCGCAATCTGCTTCCACACCGCCGCGAATGAGCTGATGGGTACTTCGTTCGAGCCGATCAGCTTGTTGAAATAGCGGTAGTAGTTGTGGAGGTCGAGGATCACCTTGACGTTGTGCTTCTGCGCGAAATCCAGCGACTGCTTCAGGCGCGCAAGTTCTGTGGCATTCAGCGGCGTGTTCAGCTTGGGCTGGATACGCTCCCAGAGGAACGGCAGGCGTACCAGCGGCATGCCGAGGTCGGCGTACTTCTTGTAGTACGACTCGGCCGGATAGGTGTAGTTGGTGCCGTGTGTACCGGGAACCACCGACGGGCCGAAGCCTGCACCGGACAGGTTGACGCCAACCAGCAGCGGTTTGCCATTGGTGGTGCTCGGCGCTGACGGCGCTGGGCTCGGGGCCGGCGCTACAGCAGCAGGCGGCGTGGTGACCGACGGAGCCGAAGGCGTGGCGGAGGTGCTGACCACGGAGACCGTCTTCGGATAACCGACGGCAGCGCCGTTGATGGCCGCGCCTTCCAGGAACACGCTCAGGTTGCTGCCGACCACCTGGGTACGCAGAACCTTGCGCACCTGGCCGTCAGCCAGTTTTACCGATGCACCGGTCTTGAAAGCGGCGACGTTGGCGCTGGTTGCCTGGATGGAGAACCCGGCGGACGCACGGAACACACCGTTCAGCCACTCATTGTTGGTGAAGCTGTTCAGGTTGCTGGTGGCAACGACCGAAGACGAAGGTGCGGTCGGTGCCGGAGCAGTTGCGGTAGTACCGGCGAGGGTCAGCTTGTTGGGCGCGCCCACTACACTTCCGTTAACCGCGGCGCCTTCGAGGAAGACGCTCATGTTGCTACCGACGACTTGTGCCTGGGTAATCTTGCGAACCTGGCCATCGGCCAGTTTTACCGAAGCACCGACTTTGAAGTTGGCCTTATTGCCATCGTTGGCCGGAATGGAGAAGCCCGGCGACTTGCGCCAGACACCATTGAGCCAATCGGTGTTGGTAAAGGCATTAATGCTGGTGGAGTAAGCAGTCGCCGTCGACGGCGCGGTTACTGCAGGCGCCGCGGTAGCTGGAGCCGAAGTTGCGGCAGCCACGGTTGCGACCGACTGCGGTGCACCCACCTTGTTGCCATCGAGCTTGGCGCCATCAAGGAACACACTCATGTTGCTGCCGACTACCTGCGCGCGGCTGATGGTGCGCACTTGGCCGTCCGCCAGGCGAACCGAGGCGCCCGCCTTGAAAGCCGCCTGGTTGGCAGCCGTGGCCGGAATGGAGAAGCCTGCGCCAGTGCGCCAGACACCATTAAGCCAGTCGGTATTGGTAAAGGCGTTGACCTTGGTGGAAACGGAGGCTGCAGCGACAGTGGTAGCTGCAGCAGCGTAAGGAACAGTTGCTACGGTTACGCCACCCATGAGGGCAGCCATGGCGATGGAAGCGACGAGTGCCTTACGGGCACCGGTAAACAGGTTGGTGGACATTGAGTCTCTCCGGAACTTACTACTTCAAAGGCCCAGCCTTCGAAAAGTGACGGGAGGTCGATAAGTCGTGGGGCGATACTGGAAGGAACCGCGGTGTCACAACAAACGAACCGTTCTACAAGAAATTTCCCGCCGTCCACCCCCTGAACAAACCGGTAAATCGTCTTGCGTGGCGGCTTTATAATAGGTTCGAAAAAATAATGGAAATCTTTGTGGCGGAAAAAGATCGCCAATAAGCCGCCATATATCTGTCGCCGATATTATGTTGCCATTATATAAACGGGTACAGATATCGATTTGATATGACGCTTAGCCCCCTTGCTAGAGGAATTTGTCGTTCCGCTTGCGACGGTTTTTTGAATTCGCCAACTTTCAAACGGCATTAAATCCTATGATTTTTGTCCCGACGAACGGCACCGCATAATTGCGCGAAACGGCAGGGATTAATCCCTATATAAGGGTGACGCTCGGGCAACCGTCGGCGCGCTTTCGAGGTCCAACATGAGGATCAACAGACGCAGGCGGAGGTTAGCGATGAGCCATAAGTTCAAGGTCGGCGATCACGTGAGCTGGAACTCGGAAGCGGGACGAGTCCGCGGTCGCATCACTCGGGTGCACACGGCCGACACCGAGTTCATGGGCCGGACCCGGCGTGCCAGCCCCGAAGCACCGCAGTACGAGATCAAGAGCGACAAGACCGATCACGTGGCGATGCATAAAGAGTCGGCGCTGACCAAGCTGGACTGATTGCATGACTGACACGCTGACCGTCTGGACCATTGGCCATTCGAACCGCTCGCTGGAGGCCTTTGTCGAGCTGCTGCAGCTGCACGGCATCGAAGCCATCGCCGACGTGCGCCGCTTCCCCGGTTCGCGGCGGCTGCCACAGTTCGGCAGCGAGGCGCTGCGGGGTGCATTGGGTGAAGCGGGTATCGGCTATGCCTGGTTCGAGGAGCTTGGTGGTCGCCGACGGCCGCTTGCGGATTCGCCCAACCTGGCCTGGCGCAACAGCTCCTTTCGCGGCTACGCCGATCATTTGCAGAGCGACGAATTCAACCGCGGGCTCAACCGTTTGCTGGAAATGGCGGGCCGGCAACGCACCGCGATGATGTGCGCCGAGGTGCTCTGGTGGCGCTGCCACCGTTCACTGGTATCGGATGTGCTGAAGACCCGAGGTATCGAGGTGCTGCACATCCAGGACGAGAAGCCGCCCGCCGCCCACCCTTTCACTGCCCCGGCACGGCTGGTCGACGGCCAGCTGAGCTATGCCGCAGGCAAGGGCGTGCCGCTGAGGAAGGAAGCTGGCAGCCAGATCGACCTGGATCTTTAGCCCATGACGCGCATCAGGGGCGCTCGATGCGGTCCGGGTGGATGACGATGCGGCCCTGCTTGTAGAGCCCGCCGATGGCCTTCTTGAAGTTGCCCTTGCTGACACCGAACCGCCGCGCGATCTCTTCGGCCGGGCTCTTGTCGCTCACGGCCAGTACGCCCTGGTTTTCCTCCAGTTGCTGGAGGATCAGCGCCTGCAGCGCATCGGTCGCCTCGCTGCCGATCGGCTGCAGACTCAGGCTGATCTTGCCGTCGGCGCGCAGCTCGCGGATGTAACCCCGCTCACGCATGCCGCCGCGCAGGAACTTGAACACCTCGTTCTTGTGGATCAATCCCCAGTGCTGGCCGTTGATGATCGCCTTGTAGCCGAGATCGGTCGGTTCGACGATCAGCAGGTCCACCGCGTCGCCCACCCGGTAGCGCGCCGGCGTCTTGTCCAGATGGCGATCCAGCCGTGCGGTGGCGGTGATGCGACGGGTGCGCTGGTCAATGTACACGTAGACCACACAGTAGTCGCCGACTTGCAGCGGCCGCTTCTCCTCCGAGTGCGGCAGTAGCAGATCCTTGGGCAGCCCCCAGTCGAGGAAAAGCCCGACGCGGTTGATTTCCGCCACCTTGAGACTGGCAAACTCGCCGACCTGCACCCTGGGCTTTTCCGTGGTCGCGATCAGCTTGTCCTCGCTGTCGAGGTAGACGAACACGTTCAGCCAGTCGTCCACCTCGGTCGGCACATCCTTGGGGATGTAGCGGTTGGGCAGCAGAATCTCGCCATCCGGCCCGCCGTCGAGGTAGAGGCCGAAACCGGTGTGCTTGACGATCTGCAGGCTGTTGTAACGTCCGATGGCGGCCATGGCGGGTGTCCCAGTGATGAAGGCGGCGATTCTAGCGGCGCGGCAAGGCATAAGCGATGACTGAATCCCCTGCCTTGGTGCCCAGCGAGCCATGCCCGCCGGCGACCACCACCACCATCTGCCGCCCGGAACGGGTCTGGTAGGTCATCGGCGTCGCCTGGCCGCCAGCCGGCAGGCGCGCCTTCCACAGCTCGCGACCGGTACTGACGTCGTATGCACGCAGATAGTAGTCCAGCGTGCCGCTGAGAAACGCCACGCCACTGGCGGTGACCATCGGCCCGCCCAGGCTCGGCACCCCCATCTTGAACGGCAGCGGAATCGGCGAGCGATCCCGCACGGTGCCGTTCTTGCGCAGCCAGTGGGTCTTGCCGGTGCGCAGGTCGGCGCCCGCCACATAGCCCCACGGCGGCGCGGTGCACGGCAAGCCGATCGGCGATACGAAGGCCTCCAGTTCCACCGCGAATGGCGAGCCGAAGTTCTCGTTGAGAAACGGCTCCTTGTCCGAGACATAGGTCGTCTCGTCGTCCTCACGCGGGATCAGCCGCGAAGTGAAGGCCAGGTACGCCGGTGTGCTGAATACCATCTGGCGTACCGGATCAACCGCCACCCCACCCCAGTTGAAGACGCCGAAGTTACCCGGATGAACCAGCGTGCCCTGGGTGGAGGGTGGCGTGTAGCGTCCCTCGTAGCGCAGCGAATGGAACTGGATATGGCACATCATCTGGTCGATCAGCGTGGCACCCCAGAGGTCCTTGCCCTGCAGCTTCGGCGGTTCGTAGGACAGTGCCGACGCAGGTTGCGTCCTGGCGACCCAGTCGCCTTCGGCCGCACCTTGTGGCGCGGGCACCTCCCGCACCGGCAGGATCGGCTCGCCGGTGCGGCGGTCCAGCACATAGATGTCGCCCTGCTTGGTCGGCGCCACCAGCGCCGGCACCGGCCCCTCCTCCGTCTGGATGTCGATCAGGCTAGGCTGTGCCGGCACGTCCATGTCCCAGAGGTCGTGGCGCACGGTCTGGAAAACCCAGCGCAGCTGGCCGCTATCCAGGTCGAGCGCCACGATGGAGGAGGAAAAACGCTCGCTGTTCTCGCTGCGCCGCCCGCCCCACTGATCCGGCACCTGGTTGCCGAGCGGAATGTAGACCAGCCCCAGCGTCTCGTCCGCGCTGGAAATGCTCCAGCTGTTCGGGCTGCTGGCGCTGTAGGTCTGCCCGGCAGCGATGGGCGCGGTCTCGTCGGGGTTGCCCGGGTCCCAGTTCCACAGCAGCTTGCCGGTATAGACGTCATAGGCGCGGATGACCCCGGACGGCTCGTTGGCGCGCACGTTGTCGTTCACCGCACCGCCGATGATCACCCGGTCGCGCGCGACCACCGGCGGAGAGGTCGAGTAGTAGAAACCCTCTTTTACGTGGGGCATGTTGGCCCACAGGTCCACTTCGCCGTTGTCGCCGAAGCCGGGGCATATCTCGCCGGTTCTGGCATCCAGCGCGATCAATCGGGCGTCGGCAGTGGGCATGAACAGCCGCTGGCGACAGCTCTGCGCCTGGCTGGAGGCGGGAGCGGCATGATAGGAAAGCCCGCGACAGGTCAGGTGCTGGCGGTTGACCGAATGCGGCACCTTGGGATCGAAGCGCCAGCGCTCTTCGCCGGTCTCGGCATCCAGGGCGATCACCAGGTTGTGCGGCGTGCACAGGTAGAGGCTGTCGTCGACCTTCAGCGGAGTGACCTCGTAGGTGGTCTCGTCCGGGTCGTCCGGACCGCGCAGATCGCCGGTCTGGTAGTGCCAGACCGGCTCCAGGCGCTCGACGTTCTGCGGAGTGATCTGCGCCAACGGCGAATAGCGCTGGCCATGCTGGGTACGCCCGTAGGCATGCCAGTCGCCCTCCGGCACGCTGTCGTCGACGGCAGGCGCCTCGGCCAATGGCGGCGGCAGCATGCCTTTGATGTCATGGCTGTCGCGCCCCACCGCATAGATGGCCGCCACACCCCAGAGCAACACCGCCAGCATCAGCGGAAGCGCTGCACCACCCCAGGCACGGAAGCCGAAATGCTGCCAGCCCAGGCGACGCGCGATCCATGGTGTGAGCAGCCACAGGCCGAGCGGCGCGATGATGCTGCCGCGTGGCGCCAGTTGCCACCAGTCCAGGCCGACTTCGTACAACGCCCAGCCGAGCGCACCGAGCATGAGCAGGGCGTACACCCACAGCGCCGTGCGGCGGCGCATCAGCAGCAGGACACCGGTCAGCAGAAAGCCGGCCGCCAGGATGGCGAAGTACCAGGTTCCGCCGAGGCTGATGACCTTTGCACCGCCGACGCCAAGCGCCAGCCCGACGATGATGCAGAACAATCCGCTGATGACTACTGCCACGGCGCCAACTCCTCGCTCTTGTTATTCGACCTGCACACATTCCAGATGACCGGCACGGACGGCCATCACTGGAATGGGACAGGCGATGAGCGGGAATGCTCCGTGGAAACGGCAGTGCGGCGGAGCAGGCCGCCTGCCCGCCGCTGCCCCGGCGATTAGTTGCTGTCCAGCCCTACCTGCAGCAGCTTGCCGTCAGCGGCATCGGTGAGCAGGTAAAGGAAGCCGTCCGGCCCGACACGCACGTCACGGATACGCGCATTCAGGTCCTTGAGCAGACGCTCCTCGCCGACGATCCGATCGCCATCCAGCTGCAGCCGGATCAGCGACAGGTCTACCAGCGCGCCGATGAACAGGCTGCGCTGCCAGGCCGGGAAACGCTCGGCATCGTAGAACGCCATGCCGCTGATACCCGGCGATTTGTCCCAGACGTGATGAGGCGGCTCGGTGCCCTTCACGGTTTTACCCTGGGCCTCCGGGATCGGCAGCATGCTGTAGTTGATGCCATGGGTCGCCAGCGGCCAGCCATAGTTCTTGCCGGCCTGAGGGATGTTGATCTCGTCGCCACCACGCGGGCCATGTTCGTGCGTCCAGAGCACGCCGCTCCAGGGGTTGAGCGCGGCCCCCTGCTGATTGCGGTGGCCGTAGGACCAGATTTCCGGACGCACGCCGTCGCGCCCCACGAAGGGATTGTCGTCGGGCACGCTGCCGTCCAGGCCGATGCGCACCACCTTGCCCTGATGCTTGTCGAGGTCCTGCGAGGTGGAGCGCTGGTTGTTCTCGCCCAGCGCCACGAACAGATGGCCGTTGCCATCGAAGACCAGCCGCGAGCCGAAATGAATGCCGCTGGACAGCTTGGGCAGCTGGCGGAAGATCACCTCGAAGTTTTCCAGCCGGTATCGATCATCACTGAGCCGGCCGCGACCGACGGCCGTCCCGGCCTTGCCGTCCTCGCCAACCTCGGCGTAGCTCAGATAGACCAGGCGGTCCTGCTCGAACGCCGGCGACAGCCGGACATCGAGCAGGCCACCCTGCGCGCGGGCGAATACGTCCGGCACGCCAGCCAGCGGTTCCGATCGGCTGCCATCGAGCCCCACCAGCCGCAGCCGACCGGGCCGCTCGGTCACCAGCATGTGCTCGCCGTCCGGAAGAAAGGCCAGCCCCCACGGGTTCTCCAGCCCCGCGGCGATCTCCTTGACGGTTACCTGCCCCGCCTCGCTGGGAAAGCGTTGCGTTTCAGCGGCAACCTGGAACGAAGCGGCAATGACGAAACCGCAGAGCGTGGTGCGAATGGCTTGACGCAGCATGAAGGTCCTCCGGTGATGGGGCGTTGTAATTCCCAGATACGCCGCTTCATTGAAGACCAGAGCGTCGGCTCGGTGGTTGCGAAAACGCTTCAAGAAATGACCGACCGTAAAAAGCTGAACAAAATTTGATCAAATCTGTATAATGCCCGGTTCGACTGATTGAAGGAAAAGCGATCCATGGCCACCAAAACCACCAGCGCCAAGCGCAAACCCGAACCCGCGACCGAAACCAGCCAGTCCCTGGCAGAGCAGATGGCCGCGTTCCTCAAGGCCGGCGGTGAGATCCAGACCATCCCCAACGGCGTGAGTGGCCAGACCCAGGGCCCGTCCCGGCAGATCACCATCAGCAAGAAGTGATGCGCTGACACGAACCGCTTTCGGCGAGCCGCTCTGTAAAGGCTCGCCGCGTTCCACCTCCTTCCTGATTTCTCCGAGCATCCCATGACCGATCCCGTGCGCCTTGCCAAACGCGTCGCCGAGCAATTCGGCTGTTCCCGGCGCGAGGCCGAGCTGTACATCGAGGGCGGCTGGGTCACTGTCGACGGCGAGCTGGTCGAAGCGCCCTTCCTCAAGGTAGGTCCGCAGCAACGTATCGAACTGCAGCCCGGCGCCACGGCGAAGGAAATCGCCCCGGTGACGCTGCTGCTGCACAAGCCAGCCGAACTCCCGATCGACAGCGATAACGATGGCCCCCGCCGTGCGCTGCAGGCCAGCGAGCACTGGGTCGATGATCCGTCCCGCACCGAACCACTGCAGCGTCACCTGCTGCGCCATACCTTGCTGCTGCCCCTGGATGCCGATGCCAGCGGCCTGAGTGTGCTCAGCCAGCAGCGTGAAGTGATCCGCCTGCTCGGCGACACGCGCAACAAGCTCGAGCAGGAGTACGTCGTCGAGGTCAGCGGCGAAGCCGAAGAAGGTGGCCTGGCGCTGCTGGCCAAGGGAATCGGGCATCGTGGCAGGATCCTGCCCAAGGCCAAGGTCAGCTGGCAGAGCGAAAACCGCCTGCGCGTGGTGGTCAAGGAGCCCGCACCAGGCGAGGTTCGCATGCTCTGCGAGGCCATTGGCCTGCGCGTCGTCGCCAGCAAGCGCATACGCATCGGCCGACTGTCGATGGCCAAGCTGCCGGTGGGGCACTGGCGCTTTCTCGGCGAACACGAGCGTTTCTGACGCTGCCGCCTGCACCAGTCGGCGGAGCGCGCTTGCCTTGCCCGCCGCGCTGAATCAGTCTTGAGCGCTGGGCCGGGGCAATTCGCCACGACGGCCCACCCTCCAAGACAGGACCGCGATGCAGAAACTGCTGCTCTTGTTGCTGATTCTTCTATCGCTGCATACCCAGGCGGCCGAGCCTGTCACTGTCTGGGCCTATCAACCTTCTCCGCCGTTCGCCTCCGGCCAGAGCCCCGGCCTGTCCGAAACCCTGGTGCAGCTGCTCAACGAGCACCCGACCAACCAGGGTCGTTACGAATTCCGCCTGACGCAGCTGCCGCGCAGGCGACTCGATGCCCGGCTCGCCGCCAACGAACCGGGCATTCTTTTATGGGCCACACCGGAGTTCTTTCCCGAACGGTTAACCGCTCGGGCCAGCTGGACGCGACCGCTGCTCTGCGACATTCAGGATTTCGTCTCGCGGCGGGCGGCTCCGGTCGACTATGACGGCCCGCGCTCGCTGCACGGCCTGCGCCTGGGCGGAATCCTCGGGCATCGCTATCGCACACTGCAGGCGGATATCGACAAGGGACTGATCCGCCGCGAAGACGTGCATACAGACCTGCAGAATCTGAACAAGCTGCTCTCAGGGCGCATCGATGTCGCCCTCATCCCGCGCTCGTCACGCCTGTTCTACAGCCTGACCGAGGTGCCGGAAGCGCAGCTGCACGTTTCACCGAGCCCCCTGTACGTGTTCGACCGCCACGTGCTCATGACTGCCAGCCTGCCCGCCGCGACCACGCAGTACATCCAGCAGCTTGTCGCCGACCTGCCGCACAGTGCCCGCTGGCAGACGTTGCTGCGACGCTATGGCCTGCAACAGATGAACGCGCCCTGCCCCAATTTCTAAGCGAACGTAAGCCGCACTGGCGAATCGAAGCAGGCACGCCCCATACTGGCGAAAAGAGAACGGAGTACCAATTCAGCCATGAAAAAGGCATTGCTCTTCGGCCTGCTGTTGACTCTCGGCGGTTGCGCCAGCCAATCCTGCGATCGCGCCTGGGACGACGGCGGCTGTCGCGCCGAGCGTCTGCTGTACCAGAACGATCTGATGCAGGCCAAGATTCTGATATCGGTCGGTGATGAAGACAGCTACGAACTGGCCCAGGCCCTGCTCGATCGCAGCGCGCGGCTGGATCGGCGCGGTGAGACCGAGTTCTACCAGGCACTGCTGCTGATCCGTCAGGGCCCGGAGCCCTCCGAAGTGCTGCAATTGCTGGAGAAGGCCAAGCGCAAGGGCCATCCGCACGCGGTGGCGCTGCTCTACAAGATCTACCAGGAGCCCTATCTGATCGAGCAGGCGGACCCGATCAGGGCCGAGGGCTATCGACAGGCCTACGGCGAACTGGACGTCGCGCGCAGCGGCTACCCATCGTTCGACAAATCGCTGGAACTGGTCGATCAGCTGGTTGCGCCACCGCCACCCTCTGTGCCGCACCAGGCACCATGCCCGCAACACTGCCTGGAGCAGTCACGCTAGCATCGCGGGCTGGCGAGGAGCGATCAGGGCGCAGGGGTCTGCGAAATCCGCGGTTCCTCTTCGCCGTCGGCGACTGCGCGCGCTTCCGCTTCGGTGGCGTAAGGGCCGCCGACGATGGTGCCGTTCAGTTCCACCACCCAGCATACGGCCCAGGTCGGGCGCCAGGCTTTGGGTACGTCTTCGCCGCTGAGGTGCTTGATCTGCGAGGTCATGGCGTTTCTCCATTGCTACTGAGACAAGACGGCCGTCCGCGCCGCGGAGCCGGCCCCATGCAATGCAGACCACAAGCCGGCACGCTTTGCTCGTCCCGATCGGCGAAACGGACCGAGCCAGAACCCTTGGCGGCAGCTGGGCTCTACACACACAGGTGCCGCCCGCTGAGGAAAGACGATGCGCTCCACCAGCCGCCTGTTTCTGCTGATGTTGCTCTGCACCTTCCTGCTGGTCGGCTGCAGCCGCGCAACCCTGGTCTACCGCAATCTCGACACGCTGATTCCCTGGACACTCAACGATTACCTGGACCTGGACCGCACCCAGCAGCGCGAACTGCGCCAACGGCTGCGGGAACACCTGGCCTGGCACTGCAGCACCCAGTTGCCGGAACTCCTTGCCAGGCTTGACCGGCTGGAGCGAAGCAGTGCAGGCGGCCAACTCGAGCCGAACGATCTGGAGCCACACTACCGCGGCGTACGCGACGCCATGCACAGCATCGCCGTGGAGGTCACCCCGACCGCCACCGATCTGCTGCGGGCATTGAACGACGCGCAAGTCGAGGAACTGCGCAAGGCGCTGGACGAGAACCGCCGTGTACACCGGGAGAAATACCTCGAGCCGCCCCTGGAGCAGCAGATCCGCGAACGCGCCGAGCGCATGCAGGAGCGCCTGCAGTACTGGTTCGGCCCGCTGAACGCGCAGCAGCGCCAGCGCGTGCTGCGCTGGGCGCACACCCTGAGCGAGCAGAACAGCCGCTGGCTGCGCAACCGCGAGCAATGGCAGACCATGCTGCTGGCCGCCGTCGAGCAGCGCCACGGCGCCGATTTCGATAAGCGTATCGCCCGGCTCTTGCAGGATCGCGAAGCGCTGCTGAACGAAGATGACCGCGCGGCGCTGCAACGCGCAGAACAGGCCGGTCTGGAACTGGTGGCCGACCTCCATCGTCTGGCCGACGATGGCCAGCGCGCCCACCTGAGCGGACGGCTGACGCAGCTGCAGAGCGACTTCGGCAGTCTGAAGTGCCTGGCCCAGGCCGGCTGACGACCGGGCCTCAGTGCCCCGTCGAGGTCAGCCGGCGCAGGGCCTCACGCTGCGCCGGCTCGTCGAGGTCGAGCAACCACTGCGGCTTGCCCGCCACCAGCGCCGCCAGCGGCACGCCATCGCGGTAGAGGATGCGGTTGCCCGGCAGCGCCGGCACCTTGCTGCCCGGCAACAGCGTCCCCAACTGATTCAGCGGATCGACCGCCGAGACCGCCAGCAGCTCGCCCGCCAACGGCCGCTTGCGCACCTCACGCAACAGCGCCAGCGCTTCCGGCAGGGCGAACTGCTCGCCCGCCACGCCTGCGACGAAACGCCCGCCGCGGATCTCGCCACGCGCTTCCAGCCGGTGGTAGACCCGCAACAGCTCGCGCCAGGGCGGCAGCCAGTCCGCCTCGCGCGCCAGCAGTCGCCAGAACACCACGCCGTAACGGCGCAGCAGCACGCGGGCAATATGCTCCAGCGCCTCGATCGGAAGAACGGCGTGCCCGGCGACATCCCCTGCCACCGGCTTGCGCACCAGCGCCCAGCGCCCCGCGTCGGCCATACCGCCGATAAAGGCGCCTCCGCGGGTTCGCCGCGCCGTGCGCGAACGCTTGCTGGCCGGCGTCAGCAGCGCACGCAGGCCGGCGAAGCTGTCGGCGTTCACCAGCCCGACCGCCACCAGTTCGCCCAGGGCGTCCTCCAGTTCGCTGCGCAGCAGATGGGCATCGTGCTGCAGTTCGTCGAAGAACAGCGCGCCATGGGTCTGCAGGCAATCGAACACGCGCTGCGCCCGTGATGACAGTTCCGGCGCGGGTGCGTCGCTGGCCAATGCATGCCAGGCACCGAGCTGGCGCCGCGGCAACAGTACGATAGGCGTGCCACGTACCGGCCCGCCGCTGGCCTTGAGGCGCCCGGACAGCCGCGTCCAGACAATGCGACCGGAGCGGCACAGCTCATCCAGCCAGGTGCTGCCGTAATCCTTCAGACGGGTCGGCAGCAAATCGCTTTCCCAGGCCGTCGCGGCCGCCTGGAAGCCTTCCAGCTGCTCGACCAGTCTGCCCAGCGACTCGCGCCCCTGCATGCGGGTGCCCGCCGACAGATGCTGCCAGTCGGCGAGAAAGCGCATGCAGTCGGCAAGCTCCACCGGCTCGATCTCGCGGCGCAGGCGCTTGACCGTGTAGCGATGGATACGCGCCAACAGGTGCCGCTCGCACCACTCGTCCTCGCTCGCTCCCGGGCTGAAGCGCCCGCGCAACACATAGCCCTGGGCCTCCAGACGGGTCAGCGCCAGCGCCACCGCCGAGGCCGGCAGGGCCAGCGGTCTAGCGATCAGCGGTACCGGCAGCGGCGCGAAACCGCTCAGACGGGCGCGGATCAGTTCCACCAGCGCCTCCTCTTCGTCGAGCAGCTGGTCATAGCCGGCCGGCAATGGCAGACACGGCTCGCAGGCCGCCTGCGGATAGATCGAACGCAGCCAGGCCAGGCGCTCCAGCGGGGTCCAGAGCGCGCGGTCGTGAGCCACCTGCAGGCGTGTCGCCCGCCCCGCGCGGGCCAGCTCGGCGAGCCATTGCAGCCAGTGCGGCTGCCCCGCCGCCTCGGCCTCGGCGATGCAGCCCAGCGCCGTCAGCGCCTCGTGCAGCTCGTCGCTGTTGCGCGCCTCCGGCCAGGCCTCCGCCCCCACCGCCGCTATCGCCTCGGGGTCCAGCGCGCCAAGGTCGTCGGCCGATTCCGGATCGCTCCAGCGACGGGCGAGCACCGCCTGGGTGCGTCGCTCTTCCAACGGGGCGTCGTCGAGAAAGGCGTAGGGGCGAGCGCCGAGGATTTCCATGGCCAGTGGCGACGGCGCCGGCAGGTCACGTGTCAGCAGCTCGACCTCTCCGCTCTCCATGCGCCGCAGCAGCGCTAGCCAACCCTCGCTGTCCATGGCCTCGTGCAGGCAGTCGTCGAGGGTCTGGCGCACCAGCGGGTGGTCGGGAATCTCCCGTTCACCCACGATGTTCTCCAGGCAGGCCACCTGATCGGGGAACACCGTGGCCAGCAGGTCTTCGCTTTTCATCCGCTGCAGCTGCGGCGCCACCTTGCGCCCGCCGGCCATGCGCGGCAGGGCCAGCGCGGTAGTGGCGATCCAGCGCCAGCGTACGCCGAACAGCGGCGCGTCGAGCAGCGCCTGGATCAGCACGTGTTCGGCACTGGCCGAATGCAGATAGCGCCAGACCTCATCCAGCGCGAAGCTGTGACTGGTCGACAGCGAGAGGATGATCGCGTCCTCGGTGGCTGCCGCCTGCAGCTCGAAGTTGAAGGTGCGGCAGAAGCGCTTGCGCAGCGCCAGGCCCCAGGCACGGTTGATGCGGCTGCCATAGGGCGAGTGGATTACCAGCTGGGTGCCGCCGGACTCATCGAAGAAGCGCTCCATGATCAGCCGCCGCTGGGTCGGCAACGCGCCCAGCGCCGAACGCGCTCGGGACAGGTATTCGACGATCTGCTGCGCGGCTTCGCGTGGGATGCCCGGGGTATCGGCGAGCCAATCGATCACCGGCTGCAGGCGTTCGGCCGCTTGCGACTCGGCGCTAGCCAGGCGCTGATCGATTTCCCCGCGCACGCGGGCGACCGCGAAGGACAGCTCGTCGCTGCGCCCCGGCGCTTCGCCGAGCCAGAACGGGATGCTTGGCGGCATGCCCTGGGCGTCCTCCACGCGCACCCGCCCCGCCTCGATCTTGAGAATGCGGTAGGAGGTGTTGCCAAGCTGGAACACGTCCCCGGCCAGGCTCTCCACGGCGAAATCCTCGTTCACCGTGCCGATGTTCAGCCCCTGCGGCTCCAGCAGCACGGCGTAGTCGGAGTTGTCGGCGATGGTGCCGCCGGAGGTCAGCGCGGTCAGCCGCCCGCCGCGGCGGCCGCGCAGGCTGCGGGTCGCCAGGTCGCGATGCAGATAGGCGCCGCGCGCCCCATGGCGAGTGGTATAGCCTTCGGCGAGCATCCTCAGCAGCGCCTGATAAGTGTCGTCATCCAGCACCGCATAGGGCATCGCCCGGCGCAGCAGCGCCAGCAGCGCGTCCTCCTGCCATTCACGGCTGGATACCTCGGCGACGATCTGCTGGGCCAGCACGTCCAGCGGCGCCGGGGGAATTCTCAGTGTGTCCAGTTCGCCGCGGCGCACGGCATCGAGCAGCGCGGCGCATTCGATCAGGTCATCACGCGAGCTGGGAAACAGGCGCCCCTTGGATACGCCCGCCACCTGGTGACCGGCGCGTCCTACTCGTTGCAGGAAGGCGGCGATCGAACGCGGCGAGCCGAGCTGGCAGACCAGCTCCACGTCGCCGATATCGATGCCCAGTTCCAGCGAGGCGGTGGCCACCAGCACCCGCAGTTCGCCGCGTTTGAGCTTCTGCTCGGCCGTCAGTCGCTGCTCGCGCGCCAGGCTGCCGTGGTGCGCCGCCACCACCGCGCCGCCCAGCCGTTCGGCCAGATGGCGGGTGGTGCGCTCGGCCATGCGGCGCGTGTTGACGAACACCAGGGTGGTCCGATGCTCGCCGGCCAGCGCGGACAGGCGGTCGTAGACCAGCGCCCAGGCATCGTTGCTCATTACCGCTTCCAGCGGCACCGGCGGGACTTCCAGCGCCAGGTCGCGGGCGCGGCCATGGCCGATATCGACGATCTCGCAAGGGCGCTCGGTTCCGACCAGAAAGCGCGCAACCGCGTCTATGGGCTTCTGTGTGGCGGACAACCCGACGCGCACCAGCGGCCGTTCGCAGAGCGCCTCCAGCCGCTCCAGCGACAACGCCAGGTGGCTGCCGCGCTTGTTGCCGGCGATGGCGTGGATCTCGTCGACGATTACGCTGCGCACATCGCGCAGCATCTGCCGCCCGGACTCGGAGCCGAGCAGCACGTAGAGCGATTCCGGCGTGGTGACCAGGATATGCGGCACCCGCTTGCGCATCGCGTTGCGCTCGGCCTGCGGCGTGTCGCCGGTGCGCACAGCGGTGCGAATGTCCACCGGCGGCAGGCCGAGCCGTTGCAGCTCGGCGCCGATGCCGGCCAGCGGTTGCTCGAGGTTGATATGGATATCGTTGGACAGCGCCTTGAGCGGCGACACGTAGAGCACCTGGGTGCCGTCGACCAGCCCGCCCTCCGTCAGGCCCTGCTGCACCAGCGCGTCGATGGCAGCGAGAAAGGCGGTCAGCGTCTTGCCCGAACCGGTCGGCGCGGCGACCAGGGTCGAGCGACCGGCGCGTACCAACGGCCAGGCTGCTGCCTGAGCCGGTGTCGGGGCGGGAAAGCTGCGGGAAAACCAGCCCGCCACGGCGGGATGGAAGCGGCACAGCGGATCGGGGGCGGGCATGCTCATGCCGATGAATATGGTGCCGCGCCTGCCATTGCACAAGCGACAGCCGGTCGGCTGTGGGGAAACGGCACCGGCATATGGCGGTCAACTCCAGACAACGGCAACGCAACGGAGACGATCATGACCACAACGCCCCTGAGCCTGGACAACGCGATGCAACTGGCCTCGGAAGCCTTTTTGCCCTGTGGCTGCGTGACCAGCGCCAACCCCGAAGACGACAGCTTTGGTTTCACCGTGATGAACGGCAGCGGCGAAGAACTCGCCCGGGTAGCGCAGGTGCGCGACTACGCCGACCCGCTGCGCATGGCCCAGGTCATCGAGCAGACCCGCCAGGAGCTGATCGACAAAGGCTGCACCCTGGAGCCCTGGACGATGCCCTTCATCACCGACGCCAGCGCCATTCCGGAAACCACTCCGAACTACTGAGGAGGCGGCATGAGCGATCCCGTTCTGTTGATCACCGGCGCCTCGTCCGGGATGGGTGCGGCCACCGCGCGCCAGGCCGCCAAGGCCGGCTATCGCCTGGCTCTGGCCGCGCGTTCGGCGGACAAGCTGCAGCGGCTGGTTGATGTAATCGGTCCGCAGCGCGCCATCGCCATCCGCTGCGACGTCACCGACTACGCCGAACAGCAGGCAATGGTGCAGCAGGTGCTGGAGCGCTTCGGCCAGCTCGATGCGGTCTACGCCAACGCCGGCATACCGGGCAGCGAAGGCGGCTTCAGCGCGGCCGACCCGGCGGTATGGAAGGAAATGCTGCTGACCAACGTCTACGGCGTCGGGCTGACGCTGCGCTGCACGCTCGCCGCGCTGAAGGCCAGCCGCGGCCATCTGCTGCTCACCGGCTCGGCGGCAGGGCGCTTCGTCATTCCCGGTTCGATGTATAGCGCCAGCAAATGGGCGGTGACCGGCATGGGCCTGAGCGTGCGCGAGGAGCTGCGCGGCAGCGGTGTACGGGTCACGCTGATCGAGCCGGGCATGGTCGATACGCCGCTGTTCGACGAGCCGCCGGCCTATGCCCTGCAACCGGAGGACATCGGCCGTGCGGTGGTCTATGCGCTGTCGCAACCGGCCCATGTGGATGTCAACGAAATCCTGATCCGCCCGACACCGCCCCTGCAGGACAAGCAATAGGCGCGGCGTTCAGTGCGGGTCGCTGCGCTGCTGCTGTTGCTGCAGGCGGCCCGACTCGTTGATCTCCGCCGGTCCGGCCGTATCGCCATGCCGGTGTTCAGCCGCGCCACGCACCCGCTGCAACTGGATGACCTCGCCCTTCTCCCAGGCATTGGCAGCCGGGTCGACCTCAGGTTGCACGATCGATTCGCGGTCACGGCGCCTGGCCTGGGTATCCACACCCAGGCGCTCGTCACGGGCCTTTTCCAGCGCCGGGTCGAGCTGGCCGTCGGCGGTAAAGCCCATCATCAGCGCCGGAATGCCGTAGGGCAGCTCCTTGTCTCGATCGGTATGCCAGGTATGCCAGGTCTTGCCGTAGGTGCTGACCACCTGTTCCATAAGCCGTCTTTCCGCTGCCTGCGGTAGACCCGGCGCAACCAGGCTGCCGGATTTCACCTCGTAGTCGTGGCTATGCCAGAGCTTCTTCTCCTCTTCCGGCAGGGTCTCGAACAGGCGCGCGCTGATGATGTACTCCACCCCCATCAGCTTGGCGTCGCGGCCGTTGCCGTCGTAGATCAGCGCCTGCATCACGTCCTCGTTGAGACGGGTGACGTAGTGGTGCGCCTCCATCTGTCCGTTCATGTCGCCGTTGTAGAAATGAAAGCCGTTGAGATAGGCGCTCACCGCATTCAGCGGGGCCTGCCCCTGCAACAGCCTTGCCCCCGCCTCCAGGGCATGGGTCTCGACGCTTTTCGGCTTGCCCGCGGTCTCGGTGTAGGACGCGGTGTCGTGCTGGGCGCAGGCGGCGAGCCCGAGCGCCGAGCACAGCATCAGAAACTGTCGCATGGATCGAACTCCTGCTTGGCTTCCTACAGGGAGTGGCCAGGCGTCAGGCGAGTTCAGGACCGAGCAGAAACTTTTGCCCGGCCCGTCGGGTCGCTATGGGAGGCCGTTTCGGTCGTGCAGACACCGCAGGGGGGAACGCCATGGGCAACCTGGCAGAGCAGCCACATCCGCACCCGGCACTCGCCGAACTCGATCAGCTGTTGCAGCGCTACCGCCTGGTGCGCGCCGCCAGCGAGGCGATCTGCACGCCGCTGCAGGTGGAGGACTATGTCATCCAGAGCACACCGGAGGTGAGCCCGCCGAAATGGCATCTGGCACACGTTACCTGGTTCTTCGAGACCTTCGTGCTACTGCCCTACCTGGCTGGCTACCGGCGCCTGAATGAGGCCTACGACTACCTGTTCAACTCCTACTACCAGACCCATGGCCTGCCCTTTCCGCGAACGCGGCGCGGCGTGCTGTCGCGTCCGGGGGTCGAGGAGATTTATGCCTATCGCCGGCATGTCGATCAGGCCATGGGCGAGCTCTTGGTAAATCCGCCGCGCGAGCAGGCTGCCGAGATCGTCCGTCGCGTCGGCCTGGGCCTGCAGCACGAGCAACAGCACCAGGAGCTGCTGCTCATGGACATCAAGCACATTCTTGCGCAGAACCCCATGCACCCGGTCTATCGCGACGACCTCGCCAGGCCGCAGCCAAGCAGCCCGGAGCGCCCGCGCTGGCACGAGTTCGCTGGCGGCGTGCAGCATATCGGCCATGCTGGCAGTGAGTTCGCCTTCGACTGCGAGACACCGCGGCACCGCCAGTTCGTCGAAGATTTCCAACTGGCCGAACGCCTGGTGAGCAATGGCGAGTACCTGTCCTTCATCGCCGATGGCGGTTACGCGCGACCGGAGCTCTGGCTGTCGGACGGCTGGGATCTGATCCAGCAGGCTGGCTGGAATGCCCCGCTGTACTGGCTGCGCGAGGATGGCGCCTGGCACGAGATGACCCTCGGCGGGCTGCGCACGCTGGATCTGGAAGCGCCGGTCTGCCATGTCAGCTATTACGAGGCCGACGCCTATGCGCGCTGGGCCGGCGCACGGCTACCCAGCGAAGCCGAGTGGGAAGTGGCGGCAGCCGACCAGCCGCTGCGTGGCAACTTCCTGGAAAGCGATTACCTGCAACCGGTCGCCGCGCCTGCCGGTCACCACGGCCCGCAGCAGCTGTTCGGCGACGTCTGGGAGTGGACCGCCAGCGCCTACCTGCCCTACCCCGGCTTTCGCCCGCTGGAAGGCAGCCTCGGCGAATACAACGGCAAGTTCATGTCTGGACAGATGGTGCTGCGCGGCGGCGGCTGCGCCACGCCGGAATCCCACGTGCGGGTGACCTACCGCAACTTCTTCCAGCCGGCGATGCGCTGGCAGTTCGCCGGGCTGCGCCTGGCCAGGGGGCTTTGAACATGGCATTGGCGATACATTTTCACGATCAGCTGCAGCAGCCGCACGAGGCCTCGCTGCGCGACGAGACCCTGGCCGGGTTCGCCGCCACGCCCAAGTGGGCGTCGCCGAAATTCTTCTACGATCGTCGCGGCTCCGAGCTGTTCGAGCAGATTTGCCGGCAGCCGGAGTATTACATCACCCGCACCGAGGAGCAGATCCTCGCCGAGGCGGCCAACGACATCCTCGACATCGCCGGCCCTCACAGCGATCTGATCGAACTGGGCAGCGGCGCCAGCCGCAAGGTTCGCCTCCTGCTGGAAGCGCTGCACCCCACCAGCTACCTGGGCATCGACATCTCCGAGGACTTCCTGCTCAGCAGCACCCAGCGCCTGGCCGCGGATTACCCCTGGCTGGAGGTGCATGCTGCCTGCACCGATTTCTCTCATGAGCTGAACCTGCCGGATGATTTCTCCAGCGAGCACCCGCTGGTGTTCTTCCCGGGCTCGAGCATCGGCAACTTCACACCCGCCGAGGCCGCGGCATTCCTGCAGCGCCTGCACGATGTGCTGCCGGCCGGCGGCGGCCTGGTGATCGGCGTCGACCTGGTCAAGGATCGGGCGGTGCTGGAAGCGGCCTACAACGACCGCGCCCATGTCACCGCTGCGTTCAACCTCAACCTGCTGCAGCGCATCCGCAACGAGCTGGACAGTGACATCGACCCGTCGCGCTTTGTCCATCGGGCGTTCTTCAACGAGGGCAAGTCGCGCATCGAGATGCACCTCATCAGCCCCGAGGCGCAGGATGTGACCATCGAGGGCCGACGTTTTCACTTCGATGCCGGCGAGAGCCTGCATACGGAAAACTCCTACAAGTACACGCTGGACTCCTTCGCCGCCCTGGCCGACTCCGCCGGCTTCGACTGCCGCGGCCAGTGGACCGATCCGCGCGGGCTGTTCAGCGTCAACTACCTGCAACGGCGCTGACCCATGACGTGTCGATTACCTGCTTCGTTCGCCCTCGGCCTCGCCATGTTCGGCGCCATGGCCACCGGCCCGGTGGCTGCCAGTGAGGAACTGCGCATCGCCCAGCTCACGCGGTGCGGCGATCTGTTCGCCGAGAACGCGCTGAGCTGGTGCCTGAATGCCCGAGGCCTGCCCCGTGCCGACGTGCAGCTGAAGCTGAGCGGCGAGGCGCTGCCCGCCGAGCAGATCAGCCGCGACGGCAATCAGCTGCGTCTGACCCTGCCCGCCGACCAGGTCCGCAGCGGCCCGCTGTGGATCGAGCACGACGGCAAGCGCAGCAATCCGGTCTGGCTCTCGGCAGGTCGCAGCCAGGTACTCGCCGCCAAGCCCGACGAGGTGGCGCGCAACATGGATGACCTCACCACCTATGTCGATCTGGTCAGCCTGATCATCGAGGAAGACCACGAAGGTCTGGAGAAGGCCCGCCAGCTGGCCGAAAAGTACGGCGCCGAGGTGGTCGGTGCCATCCCGCCGCTCAATACCTACCAGTTGCGCTTGCCGGTGAAAGACCTGACCGAGCGCGATGCCATGGTGCTGCGCCTTGGCAGCGAGGTCGGCGTAGATGCCGTGGTGATCGAGGAATCCGCCGCGGAAAGCGACGAACAGGACAAACAGGAACGGCCGCGCCGGCAGAATCGCGAATGGGCGGCCAACCGCTTTCTCGACGCTGTCGACTATTACCGCGAGCGCATCCCGGATGACCAGCGCGCCGCCGACCGCGCGCCGGTACGCATCGGCATCATCGAACGCGCGGTGGACTTCGACGCCCCGCACTTCGCCGAATACCTCCAGCCCTGCGATCCGCGCCAGCAGCGCACCTGCCTCTATGCCCGCGACGCCGACAAGCCGGACAACCACGGCAGCAGCGTGGCCGGCATCCTCGCCGCCCACGCCAGCGACGCCCGAGACCAGGGCTTTCTCGCCTCCCTGGACGGCACCGGCCCGGGCTTCGAGGTGATCGTCGAGCGCAACTCGGACGCCGGCATCACCGCCAATGTGGCGGCCTCGGTGAATCTGGTCGAAGACGGCGCGCGGATTCTCAACTGGAGCTGGGGCATCCATCGCATCGGGACCGTGGACGTGGAAGGTGAACCGGTGGATTCGCTGCTGCGCTCGGGCATCGCCATGAGCGGCTACGAGGAGCTGCTGGAAGAATTCTTCCTCTGGCTGCGCCGCGAACATCCCGACGTGCTGGTGATCAACTCCGCCGGCAACGGGTCGGCGCATTCCGGGCGCGACGATTATCGCCTGCCGTCGTCCTTCATCACCGAGCAGCTGCTGGTGGTCGGCGGCCATGAGCGCAACGACAAGAAAGATGTCTCGGTGGAACACCCGGACTATGTGCGCAAGCGCAAGTCATCCAATGTCGACATGCGTGTGGACATCACTGCCGCAGCCTGTACGCGCGCCGCCACGCTCGATCCAGAGCAGCGCGGCGACGTGCACTGCGGCACTTCCTACGCCACACCGCTGGTGGCCGGCGCGGTGGCGGCCATGCTGTCGGTCAATCCCGAGCTCGAACCCGATCAGGTGCGTGAACTGCTGCGCCGCAGCGCCATGACCATCGGCCGCGACTCGGACTTCGAACCGGCCGAGGCGGACGACCTTACCGCGCCGATCCTGCCGTCCGAGCGCGGCTATCGGCTGGATGACAACGATGTCGGCCGCTCGGCTCGGCTCGACATGCGCAAGGCCCTGGAACTGACGGTCAAGAGCCTGGAGAACACGCGCTAGGCCACGTCACTCCATGTCGCCACAGAGCTCGGCGGCACGCAGCAAGGCCGCCGTCAGCGCGTGGCGCTCCCACGGCGGCAGCGCGGCGAAACGTGTGCGGAATTCCGGCGGCAGCAACGCCGGTGCGTCCTGCAGCAATTCCCGGCCGCTGTCGCTGAGCAGCAGCCATTGGCGGCGGCGGTCCTGGTCGTCGCGCTGACGTTGCAGCAACCCGCGTTCCTCCAGTCGATCGAGCTGACCGGACAGCGTCGCGGCGGTCAGGCTCACACGCCGGCTCAGGGCGCTGGCGGTCATCTGCCCTTCACCTGCCAGCACCTGCAGGATCATCAGCTGCACCGGGCTCAGGCCGCCGTAACGCGCCAGACGCTTGGCATGCACTTCGGCATCCTGCTGCAGCCGGCGCATGGCCTGGAACAGCGGCAGTTCGAAGGCCTGAACCTCCAGCGCATTGATTTCATTTGAAACTGTTTGTTCAGCCATAATCACGCTTTCATTGACCCACTCACTTTGACATAAAATCATTTTTTTGCTTTGGTGTAAAAAGATGACTGACCCGGCCTCAAGCCGATCCAGCGCCGCTGCGCTGGTCCGAAAAGCTGAACTTAGGCGATGACGGGTCAGTCACACTCCCCAACGGCAAAACCGGTAAGGACCTTATGTGTGGCATAGCTGGAGAACTTCGTTTCGATAACCGCCCCGCCGATCTGGCCGCGGTTGAACGCATCACCCAACACCTGACGGCACGCGGCCCGGACGCGTGCGGTTTCCACAGCCAGGGGCCGCTGGCCCTCGGCCATCGACGCCTGAAGATCATGGATCTGTGTGAGGCGTCCGGCCAGCCGATGATCGATTCGGCTCTCGGCCTGTCGATGGTCTTCAATGGCGCCATCTACAACTACCCCGAACTGCGCGCAGAGCTGGAAAACCTCGGCTATCGCTTCTTCTCCGAAGGCGATACCGAGGTGCTGCTCAAGGGCTACCACGCCTGGGGCGAGGCATTGCTGCCACGCCTTAATGGCATGTTCGCCTTCGCTATCTGGGAGCGGGACCGCCAGCAGCTGTTCATCGCCCGTGATCGCCTCGGCGTCAAGCCGCTGTACCTGTCACGCACCGACCAGCGCCTGCGCTTCGCCTCCTCGCTGCCGGCCCTGCTCAAGGGCGGCGACATCGCCGGTGTGCTGAACCCAGTGGCGCTGAACCATTACATGAGTTTCCATGCCGTGGTCCCGGCACCGGACACCCTGATTGCCGGCATCGAGAAGCTACCCCCGGCCAGCTGGATGCGTGTCGACGCCGATGGCACGACCACCACCGAGCGCTGGTGGGAGCTGCAGTTCGGTGCCCGCGAAGACGAGCGCGACTACAGCTTCGAAGACTGGAAGCGTCTGACCCTGGACACCATGCGCGAAGCGGTGGCGATCCGTCAGCGTGCTGCGGTGGACGTCGGCGTGCTGCTGTCCGGCGGCGTCGACTCCAGCCTGCTGGTGGGTCTGCTGCGCGAGGCGGGTGTCGACGACAACCTGCTGACCTTCTCCATCGGCTTCGAAGACGCCGGCGGCGAGCGCGGCGACGAGTTCAAGTACTCGGACATCATCGCCAAGCACTACAACACCCGCCATCACCAGCTGCGCATCCAGGAAAAGGAAATCCTCGAGCAGCTGCCGGCAGCCTTCCAGGCGATGAGCGAGCCGATGGTCAGCCACGACTGCATCGCCTTCTACCTGCTCTCACGGGAAGTGGCCAAGCACTGCAAAGTGGTGCAGAGCGGCCAGGGTGCGGACGAGCTGTTCGCCGGTTACCACTGGTATCCGCTGGTCGATGGTGCCGAGGACCCGGTGGCAGCGTACCTCGCCGCGTTCCGCGACCGCAGCTACGAGGAATATGCCCAGACCATGCAGCAGCAGTGGGTGCAGGGCGATTTCTCCGGTGATTTCGTGCGCCGCCACTTCGCCCAGCCGGGTGCCGAGGCCGCGGTGGACAAGGCGCTGCGCATCGACAGCACCGTGATGCTGGTGGATGACCCGGTCAAGCGCGTGGACAACATGACCATGGCCTGGGGCCTGGAGGCGCGCACGCCGTTCCTCGATTACCGCGTGGCCGAACTGTCGGCGCGGATTCCGGCGAAGTTCAAGCTGCCCGAAGGCGGCAAGTACGTACTCAAGGAAGCCGCACGCCAGGTGATCCCCGCCGCGGTGATCGACCGGCCCAAGGGCTACTTCCCGGTGCCGGGCCTCAAGCACCTGCAGGGTGCCACGCTGAACTGGGTGCGCGAGATGTTGCTCGACCCCAGCCAGGAGCGCGGGCTGTACAACCCGCAGATGCTGGAGAAGCTGCTCGCCGATCCGGATGGCCAGCTTACCCCGCTGCGCGGTTCCAAACTCTGGCAGCTGGCGGCGGTCAACCTATGGTTGAGCGAACAAGGCCTCTAGGGGCATCGATGAGGTCGCGCCATGGCTAGACGGCCCCAATAACCCGCTCACGAACGGCTGCGGCTGGCACGCGCCACGGGGGCGACCGTTTCGCCCCGCCGCTGGCCGGTTCGTGACTTAGCATCAAGGAACGTACCATGCAGAAGTCCCAAGCCTACGGTCAGCGCCTGCTGCGCGGCCAGGCCCCGACCTACCAGCGGTTGCAGGCACGCTTCGCGGAGGATGGTCAGGAAGAACCCTGTGGGCCGGTGGTCCTGCACTGCGGCTGGGGGCGCATCCTCGTCGGCCACACCTATTCGGATCCCGCGCAGCTTGCCGCCGAGCTGCTCAACGAGCAGGCCGGCGAACGCGATATCGCGTTGTACGTGGCGGCGCCCCATCAGGTCCTGTCGTACGCACCACAGCAGCTGTTCCTCGATCCCTCCGACACTCTGCGCATCTGGTTCAGCGACTACCGCCCGTCACAGAAACCATTTCGCGGCTTCTGCGTGCGCCGCGCCCAGAGCGAGGCGGACTGGCATGCGATCAACGGCCTCTATCAGTCGCGCGGCATGATGCCGGTCGACCCGGAGCGCTGCACGCCACGCGAGCAAGGCGGGCCGGTGTACTGGCTGGCCGAGGACGACACCTCCGGGCAGATCATCGGCAGCGTGATGGGCATCGATCACCACCGCGCCTTCAATGATCCGGAAAACGGTTCGAGCCTCTGGTGCCTGGCAGTCTCGCCCAGTTGCCCGCGACCTGGCGTCGGCGAGGCACTGGTACGCCATCTGATCGAGCACTACATGGGGCGCGGCCTGGCCTACCTGGACCTGTCCGTGCTGCACGACAACCAGCAGGCCAAGGCGCTCTATGCCAAGCTCGGCTTCCGCGACCTGCAGACCTTCACCGTCAAGCGCAAGAACAGCTTCAACCAGCCGCTGTTCCTCGGCCCGGGGCCGGAAGCCAAGCTCAACCCCTACGCCAAGATCATCGTCGACGAAGCCCGCCGGCGCGGCATCGAGATCGAGGTCAACGATGCCGAGGCCGGACTGTTCACGCTGACCCAAGGTGGTCGGCGGGTGCGTTGCCGGGAGTCGCTGTCCGATCTCACCTCGGCCGTGAGCATGACGCTCTGCCAGGACAAGCGCCTGACCCACCGCACCCTGTCCCACGCCGGGATCTGCCTGCCGGCGCAGCGGCTGGCTGGCACGGCGGAGGAAAACGCCGCCTTTCTCGCCGAACATGGCAGCGTGGTGGTCAAGCCGGTGGATGGCGAGCAGGGCATGGGCGTGGCGGTGGACCTGCGTGACGGTGCCGAGATGGAGGAAGCGATCCAGCGCGCCCGCCAGTACGACAGCCGGGTGCTGCTGGAGAGCTACCATCCGGGCCTGGACCTGCGCATCGTGGTCATCGGCTACGAGGTGGTTGCGGCAGCCGTCCGCCGCCCGGCCGAAGTCATCGGTGACGGCCGCACCCGCATCGGCGCGCTGATTGAGAAGCAGAGCCGGCGGCGCCAGGCCGCTACCGGTGGGGAGAGCCAGATCCCGCTGGACGAGGAAACCCAGCGCTGCCTGCGTGACGCCGGTTTCGATTTCGACAGCGTACTGCCCGAGGGCAAGCGCCTGTCCGTGCGGCGCACCGCCAACCTGCACACCGGCGGCACGCTGGAGGACGTCACCGCCCAGCTGCATCCGGTGCTGATCGATGCCGCTGTGCGAGCCGCCCGCGCGCTGGACATCCCGGTGGTCGGCCTCGACCTGCTGGTGCCGTCCCCGGATCAACCGGAGTACGTCTTCATCGAAGCCAACGAGCGCGTCGGCCTGGCCAATCACGAGCCGCAGCCGACCGCCGAGCGCTTCATCGACCTGCTCTTTCCGCTCAGCGTCGCTGGCTGATCGCCCGCCCGGCCTCGGCCGGGCGCAGGCCATCCATCGAGGGGCAGCCCAAGGGCGCCCATCACGCTGTCTTCATTCATTTCATCGGGTGGCTGCAAGGCCGCCGTCAACGGGAGGTTTCCATGACCGCACAACTACCCGAGCCCGATCTCAACTACATGCAACGGGTGCTGCTGGAGATGCTCGCCATCCCCAGCCCCACCGGCTTCACCGACACCATCGTGCGCTATGTCGCCGAGCGCCTGACCGAACTGGGTATCCCCTTCGAGCTGACCCGCCGCGGCACCATCCGCGCCACGCTCAAGGGGCGCCGTTACAGCCCGGACCGCGCGGTCGCCGCGCACCTGGACACCATCGGCGCCATCGTCCGCGAGATTCACGATACCGGCCGCCTGGGCCTGGCGCCGGTGGGTTGCTGGTCGAGCCGCTTCGCCGAGGGCAGCCGCGTCAGCGTTTTCACCGATACCGGGGTGATCCGCGGCAGCGTCTTGCCGCTGCTGGCCTCCGGGCACGCTTTCAACACCGCGGTGGACGAGGCTCCCGTCAGCTGGGACCACGTCGAACTGCGCCTGGACGCCTACACCTACAGCCGCAACGAAACCTGTGCGCTGGGCGTCAACGTTGGTGATTTCGTCGCCTTCGATCCCATGCCCGAGTTCACCGAGAGCGGCTATATCAGCGCTCGTCACCTGGACGACAAGGCCGGCGTTGCGGCTCTGCTGGCCGCGCTCAAGGCCATCGTGGAAAGCGGCCGCGAGCCGCCGATCGACGTGCACCCGCTGTTCACCATCACCGAGGAAACCGGCTCCGGTGCCGCCGGCGCCCTGCCCTGGGATGTCAGCGAGTTCGTCGGCATCGACATCGCCCCCGCCGCCAAGGGCCAGGCCTCAAGCGAGCATGCGGTCACCGTGGCGATGCAGGATTCCGGCGGTCCCTATGACTTCCACCTGTCGCGCCATCTGCTCAAGCTCGCAACCGAGCACGAGATACCGGTACGCCGCGACCTGTTCCGCTACTACCACAGCGATGCGCAATCGGCCGTGGAGGCCGGGCACGATATCCGTACCGCGTTGCTGGCCTTCGGCTGCGACGCCACCCATGGGTACGAGCGCACCCACATCGACAGCCTCGCCGCCATGAGCCGGCTGCTCTGCGGCTACATGCTCAGCCAGCCGGTATTCGCCAGCGATGCCCAGCACGCGAAGGACTCTCTGGAGCGCTTCAGCCATCAACTGGAGCACGATGCGCAGATGGAAAACGATACCCGCGTGCCGCCGGTGGATACCCTGATCGGCCGCCATTCCAATCCGCAGGAGCGCAACAGCTGAAATCCGATTGCGTGACAAGCCGCCTGCTTTGCCGCAGGCGAGGCTTGCCGCTCGGCGCGTAACTCGGCAAAGTTGTCCGGACAAGGACGTGCGGCACTCTGAAGGCGCCATGTAGAGCCCGAAGGAATCGGTACCGTCACACCGCTCTACTAATCTGTGTCGCCCTGCCCAACGGGCGCACCTGCCGGATCGAAAAATGTTGCCGCGTTTATGCCTGGCTCTGCTGCTGTTTTGCCTGTCGCTTCAAGCCTGGGCATTCACGCCTGTGGTGCTCGACTCGATCGATACGCGCCAGTCCCTCGGCAATGGCACCTTCTACCTGGAAGACCGCACCGGCCGTCTGGACGTCGATGAGGTCCTGGCACTACCGCCCGAGCGCTTTCGTGCCGTCGAGGGTGGCCATGTCAACGAAGGCAAGAACAGTTCGACCTGGTGGCTGCGCGCCGGTCTGTCCAACCGTCTCGCCGAACCGCTGAGCGGCTTCATCGAGATCAACTACCCACTGCTCGACCATATTGAGCTTTTCCTGCGATACCCCGATGGCAGTCTGAGCCAGCAGTTGACCGGAGATCTCCACCCATTTGCCGAGCGCCCGGTGAAGGTCAGCAATTTCTGGTTTCCGGTGAACCTGCCGCCCGGCGAAACCACCCTGCTGCTGCGCATCAAGACCACCAGCACGCTCTACGTGCCGCTGTACTTCAGCACCTACAATGCCAGCGCGTCCCAGCACGAGGAGCTGAACGGGCTCAGCGGCGCCTTCTACGGCGTGCTGTTCGCGATGTTCTGCTACAACCTGTTCCTCTTCGCCTCGCTGCGTGAGCCGGCCTATTTCTGGTACCTGGTCTATACCCTCAACGTCGGCCTGTTCGCCCTGTCCTTCGACGGTTTTCTGGTCAAGTGGCTGGCCGACGATGGCGGCTGGGTCGCCCAGGGCATCTACGTGCTGATGTTCAGCCATTGCCTGATCGCCATCCAGTTCAGCCGGCACTTCCTGCATACCCGCGAACTGTTCCCGCGACTCGACCTGCTCCTGCGCTGCACTCTGCTGGCCGCGTTCGGCAGCATGATTTCCGGCCTCGTGCTGGACGTGCAGAGCTGGAGCATCCTGGCGAGCATCACGGTGATCATCGTGTCGGCCGGGCTGCTGCTGGCGGGCGCCTTTGTCTGGCGCCGAGGCGTGCGCTACGGCGTCTACTACACCCTGGCCTGGGGCGTGCTGCTGGCATCCTTCATATTGGTCACCGCCGGCTCCCTCGGCATCGAGCTGTTGGGGCTATACGGGGCGGCCGTGGTGAAAGCCAGCGTCGCCTTCGAGCTGATCACCCTGTCCATCGGACTTGCCGACCGCATCAACCTGCTCAAGGAAGAGGGCTACCGCTCCCGCGAGGCTGCCGAGCGGGCCGCCAGCGAGAACGAGGCCAAGAGCCGCTTCCTCGCCAAGATGAGCCATGAGATCCGTACACCACTCAACGGCGTGCTCGGCATGCTGCAGCTGCTGCGCGAAACGCCGCTGGATCGCAGCCAGCAGTTCTACCTGGATACCATCTCCAGCTCCGGCAATTCGCTGATGGCAGTCATCAACGACATCCTCGACTATGCCCGCATTGGCTCCGGCAAGCTGAGCCTCGAAGACATCGACTTCGACCTGGAAATCCTCATTTCCGAGACCATTCGCCTGTTCACCGCCCAGGCGCTGGAAAAGCAGCTGAGCCTGCACGTCGGCCTGGAGCCCGGCGTCCCGCGACGCATCCGCGGCGATCCCACCCGCCTCAAGCAGATTCTGATGAACCTGCTGAGCAATGCGCTGAAGTTCACCGAACACGGCCATGTGCTGCTGGAAGTGTCCAGCCGGCAGACTCAGGACGGCTCGCGGCGCCTGGTGTTCTGCGTCAGCGACAGCGGCATCGGCATGCGCCAGGAGGTTCTGGCTCAGCTGTTCGAATCCTTCTCCCAGGGCGACTCCAGCACCACGCGCCGCTATGGCGGCAGCGGGCTGGGCCTGGCCATCAGCAAAGAGCTGGTGGAAATGATGAACGGCCATATCGAGGTGCAGAGCGCACCGGGCCGTGGCAGCCGTTTCTGCTTCGAGATTCCTTTGCATGCCGCCAGCGACGTGGAAGACCCGCTGAGCCAGCTGCTGGCGGGCCGACCGGCGCTGCTCGCCTCGCATGACGCCCAGGGGCTGGAAGCACTCAGTCATCTGCTGCGTCGCTGGGGCATGCGTACCGAGCGTTGTCAGGACCCGGAGCGCCTGCCGGATTGCCTTGCCGACTTCACCGCCCCGCCATTGCTGGTACTGCTGGCGCCCTGGCCGGGCAGTCCGAGCCAGTGGCTGGAACGTCTGCGCCCGCATCTGGAAAGCAATCAGCGCGTGCTGATGCTCTATTCGCCGATTCACGAGCCGCCACCCGTCACGCCGGGGCTACGTCTGGTCAGTCTGGCGCTGCCGCTGCAGAGCGCGCCGCTGCGCGAGGCATTGCAAATGCTCTACGCCCAGGAACCGGCAACCGCCGGCGAGCGCGGTTTACCCTCACCGGCGCAGCCGCAGGGCGAACCCTGCATCCTCGTCGCGGAAGACAATCCGGTGAACCAGATGGTGGTGCGCGGCCTGCTGAAGAAACGCGGCTACGCCGTGCAGCTCGCCGACAACGGCCGCCAGGCCGTGGATCTCTACCGCCGCGATCCGTACGCCGTTCAGCTGATCCTGATGGACTGCGAAATGCCCGAGCTGGACGGTTTCGAGGCCAGCCGACAGATCCGTGAACTGGAAGCGGAACAGCAGCTGCAGGCCGTGCCCATCATCGCGGTGACCGCCCATGTGCTGGCCGAGCACCGCCAGCGTGGCCTCGACGCCGGGATGGACGAGTTCATCGGTAAGCCGCTGGAGAGCCGGCAGCTGTATGCTTGCCTGGACAGCTACCTGCAGGGCGGCGCGACCTAGCATCGCCCCTCCGTCTTATCGAAGAAGCCCCATGCTCATACCCCACGACCAGCTCGAACCGGACACCCTAACCCGCCTCATCGAGGATTTCGTCACTCGTGACGGCACCGACAATGGCGACGAAACGCCACTGGAAACCCGGGTCGCGCGGGTACGCCGCGCCCTGGACAAAGGCGAAGCCGTTATCGTCTTCGATGCGGACAGTCAGCAGTGCCAGCTCGCGCTCAAGCGCGACGTGCCCAGGGAGTGGCTGGACTGAGCCGCACCGGGGTCAGCCGAACAACCCGCTTTCCCGCTCCCAGGCGCAGCGCATGCGCAGGTCGCTCTGCTGCGGGCTGTGGCTACCCGAGTCGGTTTCCCAGCGAAAGGTATGGGTGCCGTTGAGCTCGGTCTCCAGGTGCACCACGGCGCTGGTCCAGTACAGCTGTTTGAGCAGCGCCTCGAAGCGCTGTACCCACAGCGCCCACTCGTACTCGACGGCGCGGTAACTGGCGCCGAAGTGGATCACCTGGGTCTGATACAGGCCCAGATCCTCGTCACGGCAGAAGGAAAACATCTCGCGGCCGATGAACGGCCAGGCCTCACCCTGCGGCAACGCCTGCACGGCGGCCAGATTGTTCGCCCGGCGCTGGCGGCACTGCTCGAGGTCGGCGGATGGCCAATCGCGGATGCAGCCATAAACGATGGATTCAGACTCCAAGCAGAACTCCGGCGCGCTAGGTTGGGACGTGGACGGCGAGCTTTCTAGCACAGCACGGCGAGCCGGTCATCCGCGGCATGGCAAGCGGTGACGCAGGCCACAGCCAGACCGCTCAGCGATCGACATGTCGTGGCCGCAGCCGCATCGCCAGCAGTGACATGCACGCCGCCATGCCGGTCAGCACCAGGAATGGCATGCGATAGTCCCCGGCCAGATCGCGACCGAGTCCGGCCAGCACCGGTGTCAGGCAGGCCAGGCAATAACCCGTGCAGAGCATCATCGCGGTGAGTCGGCTGACGGCCAGCGGCGTGCCGGCTTCGTACATCGGCGAAATCAGCGCCAGGGAAAAGGTGCCATTGAGCGCAACACCCAGCAGCATGCAGACCACCAGCGGCTGCCAGCCGGGTCGCAGCGCGATCAGCGCCAGGCACAGGGTCGCCAGCACTCCGCAGGTCGCCATGATGCGATGACGATTGCCCAGGCGCTGCGCCAGCCATGGCATGGCGAAGGCGCTCGGCAGGCCGATCAGCATGAAGCCACTGAAGAACGCATTGCTCTGCAGCAGGCTGTAGCCCACCTCGTGATAACGCGCCACCAGCCAAGTGGCCAGCGCGTAGAACAGCCCGGCCTGCAGCGCGAAGTAGATGCTCAACAGCCAGGCCCGCGGCTCATTCCAGGGCAAGCCCGCACCGCTTTCACTGGCGGCCTCCGGCTGATTGGGCAGCCGCAACCAGATCAACAGCGCCATCACCGCTGGCAGCGCCCAGACCGCCAGGCCGGCATTCCACTGCTGGCCCAACGCTTCGGTGGCCGGCGCCGTCAGCACGACGCCGAGGGTCCCGCCCACCGCCATGCTCAGCGAGTACCAGGCGGCGACCTTGCCCATGCGTTCGAGAAAGTAACGTTTGATGAAACCGGACAACAACGGCCCGGCAACGGCGATGCCGGCGCCGACCAGGCCGGCGGTGACGATCAGCAACACGGCATTGTGGCCGAACAGGCGCAGCACCAGCGCCGCGGCGATCAGACCAAGACACAGGGCGATGCTGCGCTCCAGACCGAAGCGCACCGCCAGCCGCGGTGCCAACGGCGCCAGCAGGCCCATCAGCAATACCGGCAAGGCAGTGGTCAGGCTGATCAGGCCACGGGACAGGGCAAGCTCTTCGGCGATGCGTTCGATCAGCGGGGCGAAGGACGTGATACCAGGACGCAGGTTGATCGCTGCCAGCACCAGGGCCAGGGCCAGCATCAACAGTCCGCGGGAAGGGAAATTCACAAGCGATCCATAGGGTTACGGCAAGAAACCGGACAGGCAACCCTACTCCCCAGCCTCCCCGGAGGCAACCGCACCGGCCGCTTGAAGGCAGCGGCCGGCCGGATTCAGACGGCCTTGCTCCTGGCCCGCTTCTTTTCGGCGAGCAGCGCCATCTCGTCATAGATCGCCTGAGGATTCTGCTGCTTGACCTTCCAGGCCATGCGCCCCTCCTCGTGCGGCAGGATCATGAACTCGCCCTTGGCCACCTGCTGGTGGATGTAGTCGGCGATGTCCGCCGCGGTGATCGGCGATGACTCCAGCAGCTTGCCGATCTGCGCCTTCACGTTCGGCGTCGGCCCGCGGAAGGAATCCAGCAGGTTGGTCTGGAAGAACGACGGACAGACCACGTGCACACCCACTTCGGCCTGGCGCAGCTCGACCATCAGGCTCTCGGAGAGCGCCACCACACCGGCCTTGGCCACGTTGTAGTTGCTCATGCCGGGCGCCTGCATCAGCGCCGCCATGGAGGCGATGTTGATGATCTTGCCCTTGCTCTTCTGAACCAGCGGCAGGAATGCCTTGCAGCCCTTGACCACCCCCATCAGGTTGATCGCGATCTGCCAATCCCAGTCTTCCAGCGACAGCTCGTCGAAGAAACCGCCCGATGCCACGCCGGCGTTGTTGACCACGACATCGATGCCGCCGAGCTTCTCTTCGCAGGCCTGGGCGAAGGCGATCAGCTGGCTGTAGTCACGCACGTCGCAGCGCATGGTGAAGCCTTCGCCGCCCGCCTCGCGAACCATTTTCAGGGTTTCCGCCAGCCCGGCCTCATTGACGTCGGAAAGCGCCAGTTGCCAGCCCTCGCGCGCCCAGCGCAGGGCGATTTCCCGTCCGAGTCCGGAACCGGCGCCGGTGATCATCATGCGATTGTGCATTGTTGTGCTGCCTTTGTTGTTCGGGTAGTGGCAGCGAGTCTAGCGAATGCCCGGAGCCGTACCGGCATCCATCAGATTGATGAATGCCCCTGGCAAACCCTTGGCAAATGGGGCTGACCGCCCGGTTCCCGGCAGGCAATATGGCGGCAACATGGGCGCGGTGCAGGCTGGTGATTTGCACGCCACAATGAAAAAGGGCAGCCCGTGGGCTGCCCTTTCGCTTGCCGCTGATCGCCTTAGTGAGCGACGGCGCCGGTTGCACCCAGACCGGTCTGCGAGCGGACGAACTGGGCGAAGAAGCGCTCACGCTCCTCCCCTGCCCGCTTGGACTTGTCGGTAACCGAGAAGAACCAGATACCGACGAAGGCGGCGACCATGGAGAACAGCGCCGGGTACTTGTAGGGGAAGATCGCCTCGGCATAGCCGAATACGTCGACCCACACGGTGGGGCTGATGATGGTCAGCACCAGCGCGGTGATCAGGCCCAGCGCGCCGCCGAACAGCGCACCGCGCGTGCTCAGCCCCTTCCAGTACATGGAAAGGAACAGCACGGGGAAGTTGCAGCTGGCGGCGATGGAGAACGCCAGGCCGACCATGAAGGCGATGTTCTGCTTCTCGAAGATGATGCCGAGCAGAATCGCCACCACGCCCAGGGTCAGGGTGGTCAGCTTGGTCACACGCATCTCGTCCTCTTCCCGCGCCTTGCCCTGCTTGATCACGCAGGCATAGAGGTCATGGGAAACCGCCGAGGCACCGGCCAGGGTCAGGCCGGCCACTACCGCGAGGATGGTGGCGAAGGCGACCGCGGAGATGAAGCCGAGGAACAGGTTGCCGCCCACGGCGCTGGCCAGGTGGATGGCGACCATGTTGGTGCCGCCGACGATGGCACCGGTCACGTCCTTGAAGTCCGGGTTGGTGCTAACCAGCAGGATCGCGCCGAAGCCGATGATGAAGGTCAGGATGTAGAAGTAGCCGATGAAGCCGGTGGCGTAGAACACGCTCTTGCGCGCTTCCTTGGCGTCGGACACGGTGAAGAAGCGCATCAGGATGTGCGGCAGGCCGGCGGTACCGAACATCAGTGCCAGGCCCAGGGAAATCGCCGAGATCGGGTCGGAAACCAGACCGCCCGGGCTCATGATCTGCGCGCCTTTCTCGTGGATCTTCACCGCTTCGGCGAACAGGCTGCCGAAATCGAAGCCGACCGTCTTCATCACCATGATGGCCATGAAGCTGGCGCCCGACAGCAGCAGGACCGCCTTGATGATCTGCACCCAGGTGGTCGCCAGCATGCCGCCGAACAGCACGTACATGACCATCAGCACACCGACCAGCACCACAGCCACGTAGTAGTCCAGGCCGAACAGCAGCTGGATCAGCTTGCCGGCACCGACCATCTGCGCGATCAGGTAGAAGGCCACCACGATCAGCGAGCCGAATGCCGAGAGCAGACGGATCTGCGTCTGGCCGAGGCGATAGGACGCCACGTCGGAGAAGGTGAACTTGCCCAGGTTGCGCAGGCGTTCAGCCATCAGGAACAGGATGATCGGCCAACCGACGAGGAAGCCGATGGAGTAGATCAGGCCGTCATAGCCGCTGGTGTAGACCAGCGCGGAAATGCCCAGGAAGGACGCCGCCGACATGAAGTCGCCGGCAATCGCCAGACCATTCTGGAAGCCGGTGATGCTGCCGCCGGCAGTGTAGTAGTCAGCGGTCGAGGTGTTGCGCTTGGCCGCCCACTTGGTGATGCCCATAGTGAACACGATGAACACCACGAACATGATGATGGCGGTGTAATTGGTGGCCTGCTTCTGAACTTCGCCGGTAATGGCATCGGCGAGCAGCGCGGGCGAGACTGCCAACAGCAGGGCAGTCATCAGGAAACGCAGGATCATTATTTCTGTGCCTCGTTGAGGATTTCCTGGTTGATGCGATCGAACTCACCGTTGGCACGCTGCACATAGACACCGGTCAGGATGAAAGCCATGAAGATCACGCCCACGCCCACCGGAATGCCCCAGGTGGTGACGGTATCGGCGGCAAGCGGGATGCCGAGGATCTTTGGCTCGAAGGCGATCAGCAGGATGAACGCGAGGTAGGCGCCGAGCATGACGGCCGACAGCATCCAGGCGAAACGCCCGCGCTTGGCCACCAGCTCCTGGAAACGCGGATTGGCATAGATCTGCCGGTAAACATTTTCATTGTGCATTGGAATCTGTCTCCACGGTCGCTGCCCCCTGATGGAGGCAGGGCGGCCACTTTAGGCCCGGCCGAAGCGAACACCACCCGACTTTGGTCTGAATGCGTCTTGCGAAAAGGCCCGACATAGAGCCCTCGAGCCGCATGAATCGGCGCTTCGCAACAATTCCAAACACAAATAGTGTGGCGCTATGTCGCACATGCAGAACGTTGATTTCAGACATTGCTCGACCTCGACCAGACTCTCCTTGTCGCGAGAACGATTCTCGACTGCACAAGGAGACAGGCCATGCTCAAGACCGTGACGTTCACCCTGATGCACTTCTGCATCGCCTTTTCGGTGACCTACGCGCTGACCGGCAGCATCGCCATCGGCGGACTGGTCGCCGCCATCGAGCCGTTGTGCAATTCGGTAGGTTTCTACTTCCACGAGAAGGTCTGGCAGCGATTCGAACGCAGTAGACGCAGCGCAGCGATTCCTAAGCATGCCTGGCTGCACCACCAGGCCTGACGCCTGCCCCGCACGGGTACCGCTTGCCATCGGGGCTCGACAGCAACTGTCGAGCCGTCGGCATTTCCATCCCCGCGCAGGGATCGAATTCCCCGCGCCGCTGCCATAGAGATGTTGGCTTGCACTGCGCTGCCAATGCAGTTCTGATGGGACAGGCGGCACGAGACATCCGTTGCCGCCTCGCTACAGGCCGCGATGGCCTGTCAACGGAGATACACCATGCAGCTGTTGTTGCGCCTGACCGCCCTGCTCGCCCTTATCGTTACGCCGCTGCACGCGGCTGATCTCAGCATCGAGGAGTATGGCTACCCCCTGGCCAATCCTTTCGAAGCGACCATCGCCGGCACGCCGAGCGCATTGCGCGCCGAGGTACCCAGTGACGACGCCATCGACCAGGCTGACTACAGCCTGCGTCTGCGGCCGGAGCGCGAATTCACCCTGCCGGACAACTTCTGGCCGGTCAAACAGCTGCGCTATCGCCTGGCACGCCAGCGCGGGCCGGCGCCGCTGATCTTCATCATTTCCGGCACCGGTGCGCATTACTCGGCGGGCAAGACCGAGGCCCTCAAGCGGCTGTTCTACGGCGCCGGCTACCACGTGGTGCAGCTGTCTTCGCCCACCAGCTACGACTTCATGTCCGCTGCCTCGCGCTATGCCACACCGGGCATCAGTGCCGACGATGCCAAGGATCTCTATCGGGTCATGCAGGCCATTCGCGCCCGGCATCACAAGCTGCCTGTCACCGAGTTCCACCTCACCGGCTACAGCCTCGGCGCGCTGAACGCGGCGTTCGTCAGCCAGCTGGACGAAGCCCGCGGCAGCTTCAACTTCAAGCGCGTGCTGCTGCTCAACCCGCCGGTGAACCTCTACACATCGGTCGGCAACCTGGACAAATTGGTGCAGACCCGCGTCGACGGCATCGACAACCACACCACCTTCTATGAGGTGGTGCTGGAAAAGCTCACCCGCTACTACCGGCAGCGCGGCTACATCGACCTCGACGAGGCGATGCTCTACGACTTCCAGCAGTCGGCGCTGAAGCTCAGCGACGAGCAGATGGCCATGCTGATCGGCTCGGTGTTCCGTTTTTCCGCCGCCGACATCAACTTCACCTCGGACCTGATCAACCGTCGCGGACTGATCGTGCCGCAGGACTATCCGATCAACGAGGGCACACGCCTGGAGCCATTCTTCAAGCGCGCCCTGCTTTGCGATTTCGACTGCTACATCACCGAGCAGCTGATCCCCATGTGGCGGGCGCAGTACGACGGCGGTAGCCTGCCGCAGCTGATCCAGCAGGTCAGCCTCTATGCCCTCGAGGATTATCTGCGCCAGAGCCCGAAGATCGCGGTCATGCACAACGCCGACGACGTGATCCTCGGTGCCGGTGACATCGGCTTTCTACGCCGCACCTTCGGCGACCGCCTGACGCTCTATCCGCGCGGCGGCCACTGCGGCAACCTCACCTACCGCGTCAACGCCCAACACATGCTGGAGTTCTTCCGTGGCTAAAGGAATGCTGTTGCCGCTGCTGCTGCTCAGCGGCCTGGCCTTCGCCGACACACCGGCGGTCGACGAGGATGGTTTCACCCATCCGTTACGCAACCTGGAGTTCAATCCGGGGCTGGATCAACGTGAGTTCGAGCGCGCCACCTTTCAGGCGCTGGATGTCTACGACCCGTTCGAATCGGTCAACCGGCGCATCTACCACTTCAACTACCGGCTCGATCAATGGGTGATGCTGCCGGTGGTGCGAGGCTATCGCTATGTCACGCCGCAACCGGTGCGCACCGGTGTGAGCAACTTCTTCGCCAACCTCGGGGAGATTCCGACGCTGTTCAACAGCGTCGCGCAGCTCAAGGGACAGCGTGCGGCGAATGCCACTGCCCGCTTCCTGTTCAACAGCATTCTGGGCGTGGGCGGACTCTGGGACCCGGCCACGCGCATGGGTCTGGTGCGCCAGAGCGAAGACTTTGGCCAGACGCTCGGATATTGGGGCGTTCCCCAGGGGCCCTACCTGATCATTCCGGCTCTCGGCCCCTCCAACCTGCGCGATGCCACCGGCCGCGTCACCGATTTTGCCGTCGAACGACAGGTCGACTTCCTCCAGTACTCCGAGACCACCGGTGGCGAGCTGAGCCTGACCGCGTTGCGCGCCATCAACGCCCGACACGTCACTAGCTTCCGTTACGGCCAGCTGAACTCGCCGTTCGAGTACGAGAAGGTGCGCTATGTCTACAGCCGTGCGAGGGACCTCATGGTGAAGGAATGATCCAATCAGTCGATTGGATAGAGCGATAATGAGCAACCATTGATCGAAGCCGCACCATTATTCTGGTGACATTCCAGACCAGAGGCATTCGACATGTCCCAGCGTGAAATTCTTTCCATCACCACCGGCCGCGCCACTTCCGACGGCGCCGGCGTCAGTCTTACCCGCGTATTTGGTGGCGCCGCGCCGGAACGCTTCGATCCGTTCCTGATGCTCGACGAGTTCGGCTCCAACGATCCCGACGAGTACATCGCCGGCTTTCCACCACATCCGCACCGCGGCTTCGAAACCATCACCTACATGCTCGAGGGGCGCATGCGTCACGAGGATCACATGGGCAATGTCGGGCGGCTGGAAAGTGGCGGCGTGCAGTGGATGACCGCAGCGCGCGGCGTGATCCACAGCGAGATGCCGGAGCAGGAGCAAGGCTTCATGCGCGGCTTCCAGCTGTGGCTGAACCTGCCCGCCCATGCCAAGCTCGGCGAGCCGGGCTACCGTGACTTCGCACCGGCGGAGATTCCACAGCTGACGCTGCCAAGCGGCGTACAGGCGAAAGTCATCGCCGGCACGCTGAAGGTCGACGGCATCGAGCAGCCGGGCGTCGTGCAGCGTCCGGATACCGAGCCGCAGCTTTTCGATCTGCATCTGCCGGCCGGTAGCGGCATCAGCCCGCAGGTGCCGGAAGGCCATCGGCTGCTGCTTTATGTCTACGAGGGTGCGCTGCGCCTTGGCGAACACACGCTGGGCAAAGGCCAGCTGGTGCGCCTGTCCGAACATGGTGAGGTGCGGTTGCACAGCGAGTCGGGAACCCGCCTGCTGCTGTTGGCCGGGCGTCCCCTGGGCGAGCCCATCGTGCAATACGGCCCCTTCGTGATGAACAGCCGGGAGGAGATCGAGCAGGCGCTGCGGGATTTCCGCGATGGAACGCTGGCCTGATTCGGCTGGGTCGACTGGATGGCCGGAACCACCGGGATGCCGCCCGGGATGTAGCCGGCCGTCACCTATGGGGTGGTGTTAGCGCACCACACGCCGCCACGCTGCACGGGCAGGAAAGCGCATTACACCGCCTTGCGCTTCTTCTTTTTCTTGTACAGCCCCGGCTCGCCGTCCGGCCGGGTCTTGAAGCGCCGGTGCGCCCAGAGATACTGCTCAGGCAGGGCGCTGACGGCCTCCTCGACCCACTGATTGATGCGCAGACAATCGGCCTCCTCGCTCTCGCCAGGGAAATCCTCCAGCGGCGGATGGATCACCAGCCGATAACCCGAACCATCCGCCAGGCGCTCCTGCGTGAACGGTACGACCTTGGCCCTGCCTAGCCGAGCGAACTTGGTGGTGGCGGTCACCGTGGCGGCCTGGATACCGAACAGCGGTACGAACAGACTCTGCTTGCGGCCATAGTCCTGATCCGGCGCGTACCAGATGGCGCGGCCGGCACGCAGAACCTTGAGCATGGCCCGCACGTCTTCCCGCTCGATGGCGGTGGCGTCGCGGTTGTGCCGCTCGCGTCCGCGGCGCTGTACATAGTCGAACAGCGGATTCTTGTGCTCGCGGTACATGCCATCGATGGTGTGGCGCTGACCGAGCAATGCGGCGCCGATTTCCAGCGTGGTGAAATGCAGCGCCATCAGGATCACCCCCTGCCCGGCCGCCTGGGCCTGCTGCAGATGCTCCAGTCCCTCGATCTTTGCCAGCCGCTGCAGGCGCGCCTGCGGCCACCACCAGCTCATCGCCATCTCGAAGAAAGCAATGCCGGTGGACGCGAAGTTCTCGCGCAACAGACGTTCACGCTGCGCCTGGCTGAGTTCGGGAAAGCACAGTTCCAGGTTGCGTCGCGCGATGTAGCGCCGGGAACCGGCGAATCGGAACATCAACGCGCCGAGCCCACGGCCCAGTTGCAGCAAGAGCGGATACGGCAACTGCACCAGCAGCCAGAGCAGTCCAAGCCCCAGCCACAGCGGCCAGAAGCGTGGATGCAGAAAGTACGCACGAAACTGAGGACGGTCCATGAATAGCTCGACAACCGATGAAGCGACGCATTCTAGCGGCAAAAGGCGTGGTTGACCGAGCCTCGGCGCACCAGCGATCGCCCGGGACACACGCGGCGGGTTGCAGGCAGCGGCACACCTCGTTATAAGTCCTCGCCATTTACCGCAGCAGGCAGACCATGAGCCAAGCCGACCTCCCCGACCAGTCCCCAGCCTTCCAGCTCAAGGGCAGCATGCTCGCCATCACCGTGCTGGAGCTGGCCAGCAACGACATCGAACGTCTCGACGAACAGCTCGCGGCCAAGGTCGAGCAAGCCCCGGACTTCTTCAACAATACGCCGCTGGTCCTGGCGCTGGACAAATTGCCCGAGGCGGCGCGGGAAATCGACATCAAGGCATTGGTCGCACTCTGCCGCAAGCATCGGTTGCGCACTCTGGCCCTGCGCGCCAGCGAGCCGGCGCATATCGAAGCAGCGGCGGTGCTGGATCTACCGGTGCTGCCGCCTTCGGGGGCTCGCGAGCGCCAGGTCGACCTGGCATCGAAGGCTCCGGCCAAGCCTGCCGAACCGGTCTACCGCCCGACCCGCGTGGTCACCACGCCCATCCGCGGCGGCCAGCAGATCTACGCACAGGGCGGCGACCTCATTGTGCTGGCGCCGGTAAGCCCCGGTGCGGAACTTCTCGCCGATGGCAACATCCATGTCTACGGTCCGCTTCGCGGTCGCGCCCTGGCTGGCATCAAGGGCGATACTTCGGCGCGGATCTTCTGCCAGCAGCTCGCAGCGGAAATGGTCTCCATCGCCGGCCAATACAAGGTCGCCGAGGACCTGCGACGCGATCCTCTCTGGGCTGAAGCGGTACGCATCAGCCTCTCCGGCGACGTGTTGAACATCACCCGCCTTTAACGGATACTGCCGCGAATTTTCAAGGACCAAACGGGCAATCCTGACGCCAAAACCGGGCGGAAGGTCCCGATTTTTCAATTTTTAGGGTGAATCACCTTGGCCAAGATCATCGTAGTCACTTCCGGCAAAGGTGGCGTTGGTAAAACCACCACCAGCGCCGCCATCGGTACCGGCCTCGCTCTGCGCGGCCACAAGACTGTCATCGTCGACTTCGACGTCGGTCTGCGGAACCTCGACTTGATCATGGGCTGCGAACGCCGGGTGGTTTACGACTTCGTCAACGTCATCAATGGCGATGCCACCCTGACCCAGTCCCTGATCAAGGACAAGCGTCTGGAGAACCTCTACGTGCTGGCTGCCAGCCAGACGCGCGACAAGGACGCCCTCACCCAGGAAGGCGTCGGCAAGGTGATCGACGAGCTGGGCAAGAACTTCGAATACGTCATCTGCGACTCCCCGGCGGGCATCGAGAAAGGTGCGCATCTGGCCATGTACTTCGCCGACGAAGCCATCGTCGTGACCAACCCGGAAGTCTCCTCGGTACGCGACTCCGACCGCATGCTCGGCCTGCTGGCCAGCAAGTCGCGTCGCGCCGAAAACGGCGAAGAGCCGATCAAGGAACACCTGCTGCTGACCCGCTACAACCCTGAGCGCGTCACCAAGGGCGAAATGCTCGGCGTCGAAGACGTCGAGGAAATCCTCTCCATCCGCCTGCTGGGCGTGATCCCCGAGTCGCAGGCTGTGCTCAAGGCGTCCAACCAGGGCATCCCGGTGATCCTCGATGACCAGAGCGATGCCGGTCAGGCCTACAGCGACGCGGTGGATCGCCTGCTGGGCAAGGAAGTGGCGCACCGCTTCCTCGACGTCAAGAAGCCTGGCTTCCTGCAACGACTTTTCGGAGGCCGCGAATGAACCTCTTCGACTTCTTCCGTGAACGCAAGAAGAAGGAAACACCGGCCGCCATTGCCAAGGAACGCCTGCAGATCATCGTCGCCCACGAACGCGGCCAGCGCACCGAGCCGGACTACCTGCCGGCATTGCAGAAGGAGCTGGTCGAGGTGATCCGCAAGTACGTCAACATCGACAGCGATCAGGTTCAGGTCGCCCTCGAGGATCAGGGCAGCTGCTCGATTCTCGAACTGAACATCACCCTGCCGGATCGCTGAGCGGCACGGCGTACAGAAGCGGCGGCCCACGGGTCGCCGTCTTCGTTTGTGGGAAGAACAATGCCTCTTAGCAACATCCAGATCATTCACCAGGACGCCGCCCTGCTGGTGATCAACAAGCCGACCCTGCTGCTCTCCGTGCCAGGACGGGCCGAAGACAATCGTGACTGTCTGGTGACCCGCCTGCAGGAGAACGGCTACCCCGAAGCCCGCATCGTGCACCGCCTGGACTGGGAGACCTCGGGGCTCATCGTGCTCGCCCGCGACGCCGATACGCACCGCGAGCTGTCCCGTCAGTTTCATGACCGCGAAACGGAAAAGGCCTATACCGCGCTGTGCTGGGGCCAGCCGGAGCAGGACAGTGGCAGCATCGACCTGCCGCTGCGTTACGACCCGCCGACCAAGCCACGGCATGTGGTCGATCACGAACTGGGCAAGCATGCGCTGACCTTCTGGCGCGTACTCGAACGCTGCGGCGACTACAGCCGCGTCGAACTGACCCCCATCACCGGGCGCTCTCACCAACTGCGGGTGCACATGCTGTCGATCGGTCACCCGTTGCTCGGCGACCGGCTTTACGCGCATGAACAGGCGCTGCATGCGCATGAGCGGCTGTGCCTGCACGCCAGTATGCTTACCCTGACTCATCCGCAGACAGGCGAGCGCCTGCGCTTCGAGTGTCCCGCGCCATTCTGATGGAGCGATTTCTTCAGGCGACCCGCGGCGCCCCCGAACATCCCAGCCTGCGCAAGGCGCTCAACCTCTGGAAAGCGCCCCCCGGAACCGCGCTTGACCTGGGCTGCGGCGCAGGTCGCGACAGCCTGGCGCTGCTGCGCGATGGCTGGAGCGTGGTCGCACTCGATCAGTCCAGCCCCGCGCTCGATGCGCTGCGGGCACAGGTGGACACCGGTGTGCACAAGCTCACCACGCTCTGCGAGCCATTCGAGAGTGGTGCTCCCCTTCCCACCGTCGAGCTGGTTAATGCCAGTTTCGCTTTACCGTTCTGCAAACCGGAGGCATTCACGAGTCTCTGGACGCGCATCATGGAGTGCCTGCGCAGGGGTGGCCTGTTCAGCGGTCACTTTTTCGGGCTTCGTGACAGCTGGGCGGGGCGCAACCTCACCTGTCACCGTTATGAGCAGCTTATGGAGTGGTTCGAAGACTGGGAGCTGCTGGAGCTCAACGAGATCGAGTTCGACGGCAAGACGGCGACCGGCCAAGACAAGCACTGGCATCTGTTCGAGGCCATCGCTCGGCGCGGTTGAGGCCGTGGGAATGCAGCCATGCCATGCGATGGGATAGACTTCGTGACCTTGCAGTCCGGAGTCCGAAATGCGCAAAGCTCTCAACCAAGGCCTGATCGAGTACCTGCAGGCGTCGCCCACCCCGTTCCATGCCACCCAGAATCTCGCCCAGGCATTGCAGGCGGCCGGCTACCGTGCGCTGGATGAGCGCGAGGTCTGGCACACCGAACCTGGTGGACGCTACTACGTCACCCGTAACGATTCGGCCATCGTGGCGTTTCAGCTGGGCAGCAAATCGCTGGTCGAGCACGGCCTGCGTCTGGTCGGAGCCCACACCGACAGCCCCTGTCTGCGCGTGAAGCCACAGCCGGAGCTGCAGCGCCAGGGTTTCTGGCAAGTAGGAGTCGAAGTCTACGGCGGCGCCCTGCTGGCCCCCTGGTTCGACCGCGATCTGTCCCTGGCCGGACGGGTGACCTACAGCCGGGATGGTCGCATCGAGAGCCAGCTGATCGATTTCAAGCTACCGATCGCAACGATCCCCAACCTTGCGATTCACCTCAACCGGGAAGCCAATCAGGGTTGGGCGATCAACGCGCAGAACGAACTACCGCCGATCCTCGCGCAGATTGCCAGCCAGGAAAGCCCGGACTTCCGTGCACTGCTCGCCGATCAGCTCGGCCGTGAGCATGGGCTGGTCGCCGATGTGGTGCTGGATTTCGAACTGAGTTTCTACGACACCCAGAGCGCCGCGGTCATCGGCCTGCATGGGGATTTCATCGCGGGGGCACGGCTGGACAACCTGCTGTCGTGCTTTGCCGGCTTGCAGGCCCTGCTCGCGGCCGAGCGCGAACATACCTGCGTGCTGGTCTGCACCGACCACGAGGAAGTCGGCTCTACCTCCATGTGCGGCGCGGATGGCCCGTTCCTGGAGCAGGTACTGCGTCGCCTGCTGCCGGACGAAGACGACTTCCAGCGTGCGGTCAGCCATTCGCTGCTGATCTCCGCGGACAACGCCCACGCCGTTCACCCGAACTATGCGGACAAGCACGACGGCAACCACGGTCCGAAGCTCAACGCCGGCCCGGTGATCAAGGTGAACAACAACCAGCGCTATGCCACCAGCAGCGAAACCGCCGGCTTCTTCCGCCATCTCTGTCTGGAAAACGAGGTGCCGGTGCAGAGCTTCGTCACTCGTAGCGACATGGGCTGTGGCTCGACGATCGGCCCGATCACCGCCAGCCAGCTGGGCGTGCGCACCGTCGACATCGGCCTGCCGACCTTCGCCATGCATTCGATTCGCGAGCTGGCCGGCAGCCAGGACCTGGCCCATCTGGTCAAGGTGCTGACCGCCTTCTACGCGAGCAACCAGCTGCCCTGAGCTGTCCCGGCCGGCCCGCGATCGCCGCGAGCCTGCCGGAGGCGCGTCAGGACAGCGAGCTGTCGATCACCAGGGCCAGCTTGCCGGACACGGTATTGCTGGCCAGAGCCTCGAACGCGGCCTCGACATCGCCGATGGCGAAGGTGCGCTCCAGCCGCGGCGACAGCTTGCCCTGGGTGAACAGCGGCCAGACCTTCTCCTCCATCTCTGCCAGCAGGCCGGCCTTGTAGTCGGCGTCGCGGCTGCGCAGGGTGGAGCCGATCAACTGGATACGCTTGGCCAGCAGCCCCGCCAGGTCCATCTCGGCCTTGCGGCCGCCCATCAGGCCGATCATCACCCAGCGACCGTCCATCGCCAGCAGCTGCAGATTGAGCGCGGCGTACTTGGCGCCGACCGGATCGAGGATCATGTCGAACGGCCCGAAGTCACGCAGCGCTTCCAGCGAGTCGCCACGCAGCACACCCCCCTGTGCGCCCAGTGACTCGCAATAAGCCAGACGCTCGGCCGAGCCGACGCTGACCCAGCAGGGATTGCCGAACGCCTTGCACAGCTGGATGGCCGCCGAGCCGACACCGCTGGCACCGGCATGCAGCAGCACCCTGTCGCCGGCCAGCAACGCGCCGAGGCGGTAGAGATTGAGCCAGGCAGTGGCGTATACCTCGGGAATCGCAGCCGCTTCGTGCAGCGACATGCCTTCCGGCACCGGCAGCACCTGGCGGGCATCGACCACCACTTCCTCGGCCATGCCGCCTCCGGCCAGCAAGGTGCAGACGCGGTCGCCCACCTTCCAGCGGCTGCGTCCGTTCACCTCGGCGATCACGCCGGCACACTCCAGGCCAAGGATGTCGGTCACGCCTGCGGGCGGCGGGTAATGGCCGGCGCGCTGCAGCAGATCCGCCCGGTTCAGCCCAGCGGCCGCCACCTGGATGCGGACCTCCCCTTCGCCACATGCGGGAGCGGGCCGCTCGGCCCACTCCAGATGCCCCTCGATACCTTGCAATGCCTTCATGCTGCCTCCATAGTGGTTCTTATCTATGTCCACCCAACTGATCGCTCGCTGGCCTCTTCTGACCACCCTGTACCATCGGGCTCGTGCTTTCCACCGCCGGACGGAAAAACCGAACCGGCGCCTACTTTAGATGGCCTAATATGCGTTATTCCCTTGCCTTACGTCGCCCCCAAGCCATGAAACGTACGCTGACCTGCACCGTTCTCGCCGTCCTGTTCGGCCTTCACGCATCCCTGGCGATGGCCAAAGCGGTCAGCACGCCGGAGAACTGGGACTACCTGCAACCCGATCGTGATCAGGTGATCGCCAGCCTCAACGTCGTCGAGCTGCTCAAGCGCCATCACTACAACAAGCCGCCGCTGAACGATGCCCGTTCAGCGAAGATCTTCGACAGCTATATCAAGATGCTCGACCCTGCGCGCAGCTACTTCCTGGCATCCGACATCGAAGAATTCGGCAAGTGGCGCAACCAGTTCGATGATTTCCTCAAAGGCGGCAACCTCGAACCCGGCTTCGCCATCTACAAGCGGCACCTCGAGCGGCTGCAGAACCGTCTCAACTTTGCCCTGGGCCTGCTCGGCAAGGGCGTCGACAGCTTCGATTTCACCGTCGATGAAGAGCTGCTGGTCGATCGCGAGAAAGCCGCCTGGGCCAAGGACATGGCCGAGCTCGACGACCTCTGGCGCAAGCGCGTCAAGGACGAGGTCCTGCGCCTGAAGATTGCAGGCAAGGAGCCCAAGGCCATCGAGGAGCTGCTGACCAAACGCTACAAGAACCAGCTGGCGCGCCTCAACCAGACTCGCGGCGAAGACGTGTTCCAGACCTACATCAATGCGTTCGCCCAGTCCTACGATCCGCACACCCAGTACCTCTCGCCGGACAATGCCGAGAACTTCGACATCAACATGAGCCTGTCGCTGGAAGGTATCGGCGCGGTGCTGCAGAGCGACAACGAGCACGTCAAGATCGTACGCCTGGTGCCGGCCGGCCCGGCAGAAAAGAGCAAGCAGCTGGCACCGGCTGACAAGATCATCGGCGTTGGCCAGGCCAACGACGAAATGGTCGACGTGATCGGCTGGCGCCTGGATGAGGTGGTCAAGCTCATCCGCGGTCCAAAGGGCTCGGTGGTCCGCCTCGAAGTCATCCCGGCGAGCAATGCACCGAACGACCAGAGCAGTAAGGTGGTGGCCATCACCCGTGAGGCGGTCAAGCTCGAGGAGCAGGCCGCCAAGAAGTCGGTGCTGAACCTCGCGCATCAGGGCCAGAACTTCAAGCTCGGCGTGATCGAGATTCCGGCGTTCTACCTCGACTTCAAGGCCCTGCGTGCCGGCGACCAGAACTACAAGAGCACCACCCGCGATGTGAAGAAGCTGCTATCCGAACTGGAAGCGGAAAAGGTCGACGGCGTAGTCATCGACTTGCGCAACAACGGCGGCGGCTCGCTGCAGGAAGCCACCGAACTCACCGGCCTGTTCATCGACCAGGGCCCGACGGTGCTGGTGCGCAACAGCGACGGCCGTGTCGACGTGCTGGCCGACGAGCAGACCGGCGCATTCTACAAAGGCCCGCTGGCGGTGCTGGTGAACAGACTGTCGGCCTCCGCCTCGGAAATCTTCGCCGGAGCCATGCAGGACTATCATCGCGCGCTCATCCTTGGCGGCCAGACCTTTGGCAAGGGTACCGTGCAGACCATCCAGCCCCTCAATCATGGCGAGCTCAAGCTGACCCTGGCCAAGTTCTACCGCGTTTCCGGGCAGAGCACGCAGCACCAGGGCGTGATTCCGGACATCGCTTACCCGGCCGATGTCGACACCAAGGAGATTGGCGAAAGCGCCCTACCCGAAGCGCTGCCGTGGGACAGCATCCGCGCTGCGATCAATCCCGACATGAACCCCTTCAAACCCTTCCTGGCCGAACTCAAGGCTCGCCATGAGGCGCGCACCGGCGAGAACCCGGACTTCGTCTTCACCCGTGACCGCCTGGCGCTCGCCCAGGAGCTGATGCACGAAACCACCGTCAGTCTCAACGAAGAGAAACGCCGTGCTCAGCAGGCGGATATCGAGAAGCGTCAGCTAGCGCTGGAGAACGCGCTGCGGCTGGCTAAGGGTGAACAGCCGCTGGCCAAGCTGGAGAAGGACGACGAAACCACGCCGCATCAGGAGATGGACAAACCGAAACCAGAGGACGATGCCTACCTGTCCGAAAGCGGTCGCATCCTGCTGGACTATCTCGGCCTCAGCTCGGCAATGGCCAAGCACTGAAGGGCGCGCAACCCGCGATGTCATCAAACTGACATCACGGTGACGTGAAATGAAGGGGCCGCAATGCGGCCCCTTTTCTTTCAGCCCAGAGTCCTCCCATGACAGTCACCGAGCAGTTGAGCACGCTGGGACAGATCCTTGCTCACGGCGACATCACCACCCTGTTCCAACCCATCGTGTCGCTCTCCGAGCGACGAATACTCGGTTACGAAGCGCTCAGTCGCGGACCGTCCAACAGCCCCCTGCACTCGCCGATCAACCTGCTTACCACGGCCCGTCATGCCGGCCGCCTCAACGAGCTGGAAATGACCTGTCGCGAAACGGCGTGCCGGCGATACAGTCAGGGCGCGCTACGCGGCAAACTCTTCCTCAACGCCTCGCCAGAGACCCTGCTCGATGCCACGCACAAGCCCGGGCGGACGCTCGAGCTGCTCCAGGCCTATGGCATCTCCGCCGATGAGGTCGTCATCGAACTTACCGAACAGGCCCCGGCAGATGACCTCGAGCTGCTCGACAAAGCGCTTCACCATTACCGCTCGATGGGATTCAGCATCGCCCTGGATGATCTCGGCGCCGGCTATTCGAGCCTGCGTCTGTGGTCGGAGCTGCGTCCCGACTATGTGAAGATCGACCGCTACTTCATAGACGGCATCCATCTCGACCCGGTGAAGCGCGAGTTCGTAGAATCGATCCTGAAGATCGCCCGCGCTTCACGAGCCCAGGTTATCGCCGAAGGCATCGAACTGCAGGAGGAGCTGGTCGTGCTCGCCAGCATGGGCATCGACCTGGTTCAGGGCTACCTGCTCGGACGTCCGATGGAGCTGCCGCCTCAGGATATCGACGAAGTGCTGCCCCAGTCGGAAGTGCAGACGGCCTTCGGCGAGGAAACCGGCAACCTCAGCGCCCTGCTCATCCAGCAACCGGCCATGTCGGCCGATCGCCCGGTTGCGGAGATGCTGGAAGCGTTTCGCCTGCAGCCCAATCTGAACTCGATTGCGGTTCTCGATACCGACGCCAGGCCCGTTGGCGTCATCCACCGCAATCTCATCTCGGAGGCGCTGCTCAAGCCGTACGCGACCGACCTGCTGGCGCGCAAACCCCTGAGCCGCCTGATGAGCACGGACTTCCTTGCCGTTGAGCTCGACCAGTCACTGCAGCAGGTAAGCCGACTGCTGACCAGCCGAGCCCGCCAGCGCATCGAAGAGGATTTTGTCATCACCCAGGCCGGGCGCTATCACGGCCTCGGCCGGGTCATCGATGTGCTGAGGCTGATAACCGAACTGAAGATCCAGCAGGCGCGGCATGCCAACCCGCTCACCTTGTTACCTGGCAACGTGCCTATCCAGCAATGCCTGACGCGCCTGCTGCTGCAACGGCGCCAGGCGCTGGTCTGCTATGTGGATATCGACAACTTCAAACCCTTCAACGACCTTTACGGCTATGCCAAGGGTGACGAGGTTCTGCTGTGCCTGGCGCAATGCCTGAACGAACGGGTCGATCCGCGGGTGGACTTTGTCGGCCATATAGGTGGCGATGACTTCATGCTGGTTCTGGGTGGACAGGACGGTCTGCAGCGGATCGATCAGCTGCAACATGAGTTTCTACGCCGCAGCAGAACCTTCTACCAACGCGAGCACCTGGAATCGGGAGGTTTCGTCTCTGCCAACCGAGACGGGCGCGAGCAGCGCTTTGCCCTCCTGTCGCTGTCGATTGGGATCGTCGATGTACGACCGGAACACACCGAACGGCTGGATGCTGGAAGGCTTGCCGCACTGGCGTCGGAAGCCAAACGGCAAGCCAAGCAGACGTTCGGCCCGAGCGTGCATGTCCTGGATGCGGGCAGTACGTCGAAGGATGCTCACAATCCGAGCTGTGCTGCCTTTTCCTTGTAGCGATCGGCCTGACGAGTGTCGGCAGCCAGACCATGCCCCCCGGCCCGATAGAGCTGCTCGAGGCGAACCGCCGCCAGCGGGTGCCCCGCTTCGGCGGCCTGAGCCCACCATCGCGCCGCTTCGCTGCCATCAGGGCCGTGCGAGGCATCCTCGCTCAGGCTGATGACGCCCATCTGGTACGCGGCCTTCACATCACCGGCCGTTGCCGCGAGCCGCAGCAGGCGAACCCCTTCACGCTTGGCGCCATGACCAAGGCCACGAAAATAGAGGATATGTCCGTAGAAACACTGGGCCTCGACATCGCCTTGTGCCGCCATGCGCGCGAACTGCCCCTCCATCCAGCGCCAGAGTTTCGGTTGCTGGACCGCACGATGCGACTTCATCAGTTTGCGCGCTGTGAAGTACCCGAGCCTGGCACGCAGCCTTCCCAACATCAGACATCCTCCGGATAGTCGAATTCGAACACCCGAGCTACCTCGCCGGCATGCCACGATGCGGCTGCGGCGCCATCGACCGGACCGGAGAACCGTCCGAGCCGGGCGGCGCATTCGAAGAAACCGGTTCGCGGCAGACGGCTGGCGCCCTGGCTGATGACCAACGCACTACGCAATGGGCGCTCCGAGCGGGCGTCCAGAGCGGCCAGGTATTCCAGTGCCGCGGTCAGGGTTTGCATCGCCGGCGTGGGCAGCTGAAGGCGCTCGATTAGCGCTCGGTAGGTCACCAGGTGCCGCTGCCGCCGCGCATCATCCAGTTCGCCGAGCAATGCCTGCCAGTGCTGGCGGCTGATGGATACCGAGGTCAAGCGTCGCCCTCCCAGCCATCGATCTCCAATGCGCGGGCCAGTGCCCGGCGAATGGCCGCATCGGGAACCCGCTCGCCCGCCTCGATCAGTGCGAGATAGGCGGGACTGATCCCGACCGAGCGCGCCAGCGTGTCCTGGCTGAGTCCCTTGCCCTCACGAAGCGAAGACAATTCGGTAAGTGCCGATAGCCGCTGCATGTCCGGGCTGGAAACCGTAGCCGAGGAAGATGGTGCGCCTACGGCGGCAAGCAGAGCCTGGTACTCGTCCCATGGCAGTACGGCGTATTCCGGCGAGCCGTCACGCATGATGACCTGTACGTTCATCCGTCTATTTCCCCTGGCTTCTCGATCAGAGGCGGAATCTTAACAGCCCTCGCGGCTCGTTGAAGCCACCTGCCTGCAGCAGGCAAAAGCGAATCGGGATCGACGCCGCAAATGTCCGAATGCTGCCGACCAACGGGCGTACCCCCGCAGCCGCTGCATCGGCCTGATCATCCGCCAGCCCGGGGTTCGTCAAGTTGCGGGAGCTCTTTCAGGGCGGCCTGGCGCTCGGCCGTCTGCGTCTGCTTCCAGGCTCTGAACGCATCCAGTTCAGCCGACCACTTACGCATTACCCAGCCCAGAACAGCGAGATCGTCCACAAATCCCAGCCCGGGAATCCAATCGGGAATCGCATCCAATGGTGAGAGGAAATAGAGCAGGCCGGCGACCACCGCTACCAGCGCGTTGGGGCTGATGGCCCGATACTCGCCGCGCCACCAGGCAACACACAGCGCCTGTAGCAGCGACAGGTCCTCGCGAAGCCCCTTTATCAGCCCACGCTTGGATGATGACTTGCGGGCCACGGCGAGAAGCAGAGCGGGGATTTTTCCGTGCTTGATCAGACGCCGCGCCAGCGGCAGATAGCGCAGCAAATTCCAGGGAGCTTTCATCAGACACCTCCAGCCAGCGCCATCCGTGACCTCGGCTACGTTATCCACCGAACCTGTGGATAACCTTGTGAACAGTTTCTGGATGACCGCCGCTAACGCCCGTGCCACGGGGGTGGCGAACAGATCGGTGTTTTTTTACTCAGCTCATGATTCCCTTTTAAATCAATGATTTACAAAAGGCCACAAAAGCAATGTACAAATGAGGGAGCAGAATGAATGGAGCTATTTCGAATGTGCATAACCGCGGAATGTCAATGCCTTTCAAGCTCTTTGACTGGCCATTGCACAGGGTGTTCGGTGCGGCAGGCGGGCGACTATCTGGGCAGCCGATCAAGCCACGACGGGGCCGCCCATTGCGAACGGCCCGGTCTTTCAATCACTGAACGCTGAGTTGACTCCGCAATTTTTCCAGAGTGGCCGAGCCGATCCCTTTTACCTCGAGCAGCTCATCGACCGAACTGAACGGTCCATGCTCTTCCCGGTAGTCGATGATGGCCTTGGCCTTGGTTGCACCGATGCCTTTCAGCTCGCGAGTAAGCGTAGCGGCGTCGGCGGTATTGAGGTTCACTGGCGCTTGCGCCACGGCTGCCGCCGGGGCGGTCGGAGTCGGTTGGGCTTGGCTGGCGGCGTAGCTGCCGAACGAAAAGCTGGAAAGTACGGCAAAAGCCGCTGCGGCAATAAAAGCGTTGCGCATGAGCATGCTCCTTATGCGATTGGGGAGTTCTGCGGGACATCCTGCTCCGCGTCAGCCAATCTAGCCGCCTACCCACCGATGTCAAAACGAGGTCGTTTTTTTGCGAACCTCGTCAAACCTCTCAGCGCATCGCGTTGAACAGGTTCAGGCCGCTGATCTTGACGTAGCTCTGCTGAGCCGCCTCGAGAAGAATGGTCTGAAACGACAGCCTGGACAGGGCCTCGGCGTAATCCAGCTCACGCAGCTCGGCCTGGACAGCCTTGTTCACCAACGCGACATCTTCGTTGTCGGTCTGAGTCGTTTCGATCACATTGAGGCGAGCACCGATGTTACCGCGAGCAGCATCGACGCTGACCATGCCGTGGTCGAGATTGGTCAGGGCTACCGCGACGGCGTCACGAACCTGGGCATTGCCGGACGGACTTTCCAGCGCCATGCGCAAACTGGAGACCGTTCCGAGAAGTCCCTGCTTCTGTGCGCTGGGGTCCAACTGAATCTCGACGGTCTCGCCTCCGACCGGAATACCATCGAACTGGATCACCACACCCCGAAACGCCAGCTTCTCGGTGGTCTTGCTTTCCTTATCGACCGAACCCGAGGCCAGCACCAGATTGGGATCGAGCGAGGGATTGGTAAAGTCAGGGGGCGACGCCAGGTCGTAGACCACGTACTCGGTGTCGGATGTGAAGTGCACACCGACCCCAGCCGCTGGAAATGGCGGGTTGCCGCTGACTGCAACTTCGTCCTGCACCAGCGGCGCCGACACACTCAACGTGGAGCCTGGCTGCGCGGTAGTGTCCAGCGCGCTGACGTAACGTCCGGCGTTGATTACGTTCTCGAAGATCGACTTGCCGCTGTCACTGATCGGGACATTCAATGAACTGGCGATCTGCAACTTCCGCTGTCCTTCGTCACCCTGATAGCTATAGCTGCCGTCCGCGGCCCGCACGAATGGCTGTGTCTTGCCCTGAAAGCCCGAAAAGAGGTACTCGCCGCGAGCGTTGCGCGTGTTCATCAAGGACAGCAGTTCATCTTCGCGCTCGCGCAGTTCGGCAGCGATGGATTTCCGATCCTCGGCGCTCAGACCACCGTTGCCCGCCTGTACGGCAAGCTCACGTACACGCTGCAACACGGTATTGACCGAGTTGAGAGTGACTTCTTCCTGGGTCAGGCTATTCTTCGCCGCAGTCAGGTTGGCGTTGTACTGACTAAGCACATTCTGCTGCTGGTCCAGCTGCAGCAAGCGCACCGACGCTACCGGGTCATCTGCTGGTGTCAGGATGCGGTTGCCGGTACTGATCTGTTCCTGGGTACGGGTCGCGTTGGCGTAGTTGCGCTGCAGTCCGGCGACGCCGTTATTGAATGCTTGCAGGGTGGAAATGCGCATGGGGCGGCCTATTACCTGAAGGTGCTGATCAGTGTATCGAACAGGGAGCGGGCAACTTGAATGATCTGAGCCGAGGCGTTGTAGTACTGCTCGAACTTGATCAGGTTGGCCGCCTCTTCGTCCAGGTTCACCGCCGAGAGCGAATCACGGTTGTCGGTCGCCTGCTTCAGAATGGCCCCGGTGGCTTCGCTGTCCATCCGGGCCTGCGCCGTCAGCGTACCAACGCGTTCGACCAGCTCACCGTAACCATCGGTGAAGCTGAAACCCGAGCCGGCAATGCCCGCTGTCACGCCGACGGTCTGCTTGCTTTGCAGATCCACCAGCTTCAAGGCGTTGCGGTTGTCGGACACACCACTCTGGTTGTAGTTGAAGGTGAAGGTGTCGCCTGCGGCGGGCCTGCCGCTCAGCGTGAACTCGAAACTGTATTGCTGCTCGTTGGGTGCCGTTCCGGTGGTCAGCGTCAGGTTCAGTGTATTAGTCTGGCCGGCAGTCACGGTGGACGGCGACAGCACCAGCCCTGCTGGCGCCGGAGTCGGAAGCGTCAGCCCGCTACCATCATAGGTCAGCGTCAGCCCCTCGAAGGCCGCGGCCAACGCAGCGGGGTCGATGGGCGACGGGGCGGACAGTAAGTTCGGCTGGCCGATGGCCCCTGTGCCACTGTTCTGCAGCGTGCTCTGTGCTCGTACCGGGGCGGCGAAGGCCAGTTGGTCGGCCTGATCCAGCGTCGCCTTGATATCGGACGCGCCACGGCGGGTCGGCTGCAGGCTGAACTTGTCTCCGGCAGCAGGCGCAGACTCCAAGACCAGCGTAAACCCCTGATCTCGAGGGAGTGCCGGCGGCACAACATTTGGATCAGCAAAACTCAACGTCGCGGGAAAGGAGCCTGGCGTAGCAGGGGATACCGTCATCGCTTTTCCATCGCTCAAACGCCGCGCTGTAAAACTGGTACCGTCGAACTCCAGCCGATAATCGCTAGTTGTCAGCTTGCTGCTATCGGTGATGCTAAGCTCTGGCTGAACATTGCTCTGATTACCCGCGAAAGCATTGACACGCAACTTGGCCAGTGCCGGCTCGTTGTAATCACCAAACAGCGCCGAACCGACCTGCCCTTTGAGATCGAGACCCTGCCCAAGCTGCGTATTGACCTGGTCGCTCACGGCGAGAGCCAGGCGGCCCAAGGAGTTCATGGTGGAGTCCAGCACTTCCTCGCGATAGCGAATCAAGCCGCCCAGCTCGCCGCCGGTAATCTGCGAAGTGATGCCTTGCCGTGAACCGCCGCTGATGAACTGCACCTCATGGCGGTTGGGATCGCCCTGCCCCGGCACTACCTCGAGACGCGCCACCTTGCTGCCAACCACCAGCGGCTGACCGCTGCCGATGAAAACGTTGAAGCTGCTGTCATCCTGCGGGACAACGGTCACGCCGATATAGCCCGACAGCTGGCGGACGGCTTCATCGCGGGCATCGAGCAGGTCGTTCGGCTGCTTGCCGTTGGCCGCCGCGATGGCAATTGCTTCGTTCAGACTGCCGATGCTGCCCGCCAGACGATTGACCTGGTCGGTCACCGCGGCCATCTGCTTGTTGGTGAAATTGTTCTGCTCGGAGAGCCGGTCATAGACCGTGTTGAAGCGCCTGGCCAGGCCTTCTGCCTCCGCCAGAACCAGTTGGCGTGCCGGGATGTTCGCCGGATCTTCGGCAGCCGTTTGCAAGGCCGAGAAGAACTTCTGCAGCGAGGGCGTGATACCGGTGGTGGTGCCGGCCAGCAGCGAATCGAGTTGATCGATCTGGCTCTTGTACGCCTCGACGTCGCGATTCAGCGATGTGCTGCTGCGCAGCTGGCTGGTCAGGAATTCGCTGTAGGTGCGACGCACGTCGACCAGCGTCGTGCCAGAGCCGATATAGCCGGCGCCGCTGAACTGCGGCGAGCGGGTAGCCTGGGTTGCGTCCTGCCGGCTATAGCCAGGCGTGTTGACGTTGGTGATGTTGTGGCCGGTGATGGACAGCTGGGTCTTGCTGGCGGCCAGGCCGGAAAGGCCAATGCTCAATAGGTCAGCCATGATTTAGCCTCTGGTCCGCATCGCGGGCACCGAATTCGCGTCGGCAACGGTCTGATAGGTCTGCATCTTGCGCGCGATCTGGGTGATCTTGCGGGCGTACTGGGGATCGGTGGCGTAGCCGGCTTTCTGCAGTTCCTTGACGAAACGCTCCGAATCACCCGTGTTGCTCGCGACCTGAATAGCGGTCCGATAGCGGTCGTTGTTCTCCAGCAGGCTGACAAAATCATCGAAGCTCTGCTCGAACGAGTCGTACGCGCGAAACCCCGCCTTCTCGCGGGTTGCCTTGCCGTTGACGTACTCGGTGGTCATTACGGTGGCAGAGGCGCCTTTCCAGCCAGTGGCCTTGATTCCGAACAGGTTGTGGCTGTTGCTGCCATCGGCCTGGCGGATCATGGACTTGCCCCAGCCGGTTTCCAGCGCGGCTTGCGCTACCAGGAATCGCGGTTCGATACCCAGGCGCTCGGCTGCCTTCTCGGCCATCGGCAACATGGTGGTAATGAACTCTTCGGAAGAACTGAAGCGCGTCTTGCTCGGTGAATTGGGCGCGCTCTTCTCCACGCCATTGACCGTCAATGGTCGGTCTTTCGGCGGAACGAACGCCGTGGCGGGCTTCCAGTCGACATTGACCAGCGGCTGCGCGCCTTCGCCGATTGTCGTCGGGGCGGTAGCCGATACGTTGGCCAGCTGGCGATCGCTCGCCTTGCCCGGCAGAGCCAGTCGACGCTGATTGAGCAGGCGCGAGTCATCCCGGCCGGACTCGACCGCAGCCGCCGCCGGCTTGCTCGGCCAGGCCGCGCCCTCGGTTCGTGCGACCTGAGCGAACGGGTTGTTGCGGGTCACCGTCTCGGTCTGCTTGCTCAGCTGGCGCACGAGTACGTCAGCAAGCCCGATGCCGCCGCCCTCCTTCGAGAGACTGACCGACAGTTGCTGGTCGTACATGTCCTGGTACTGCTTGGTCGCCTGACTGTTCAGCGGGTTGTCCTTGGCCAGCACCTCGGTAGCCGAGCGCATCGACTTGAGCATCTCGTTCAGAAACAGCGACTCGAATTCCTGCGCAACCTTGCGCACGTTCTCCTCGCCATCCCGGTCCTTGCCGACCTTGAGCTGGCTGAGTCGATTGAGATCGTTGTAACTGCCGCTGTCGAGGGCGCGGGCCCCGCTGCCGAGTCGGTTTTCCATGTCGCTAATCCTTAGATCACGATCAGATCGGCTTGCAGCGCGCCAGCCTGCTTCAGGGCTTCGAGAATGGCCATCAGGTCGCTGGGCGCAGCACCCACCTGATTCACCGCCCGCACGATCTCATCCAGCGTGGTGCCCGGGCCGAATTTGAACATCGGCTTGGCTTCCTCTTCGGCTTTCACCTTCGAGTTGGGTACTACCACGGTCTGCCCATCGGAGAACGGCTCGGGCTGGCTCACCTGCGGGTCTTCGGTAATGGTGACCGTCAGGCTGCCGTGGGTAACCGCGGCCGGCTGAACCCGCACGTTCTGGCCAATGACGATGGTGCCGGTACGCGAGTTGATGATGACCTTGGCCACCGCCTGGCCGACCTCGACCTCGAGGTTCTCCAGAATCGACAGGTAATCCACCCGCTGACTCGGATCCAGCGGCGCAGTCACGCTGATCGAACCGCCATCCAGCGCCTGAGCCACGCCCGGCCCGAGCAGGTCATTGATCTGATCGACGATGTTCTTCGCCGTGGTGAAATCCGGGCGATTGAGGTTCAGCGTCAGCGTATTGCCCTGATTGAAGCCACTCGGCACCGGTCGCTCGACCGTGGCACCACCGGGGATGCGTCCAGCCGACGGCGAATTGACGGTAATGCGCGACCCATCGGCGCCACTGGCGTCAAAGCCGCCGACAACCAGGTTGCCCTGAGCAACGGCATAGACGTTGCCATCGATCCCCTTCAGGGGCGCCATCAGCAGGCTGCCGCCGCGCAGACTCTTGGCATTACCGATGGACGATACGGTGATGTCGATGGTCTGCCCCGGCTTGGCGAAGGGTGGCAGCTCGGCATGAATCGACACCGCGGCGACGTTCTTCAGCTGGATATTGCCGCCGGCCGGCACCTTGATGCCGAACTGCGCCAGCATGTTGTTGAAGGTCTGCACGGTGAACGGCGTTTGGGTGGTCTGGTCACCGCTACCGTTCAAGCCCACAACCAGGCCATAACCGATCAGCTGGTTGCTGCGCACGCCGTGAATGGTCGCGACATCCTTCAGTCGCTCGGCATGGGCTGACGCGCCGATGGCAAGCAATCCGAGAAAGACGATGGCTTTTCTAATCATCATCATCTCCTTCAGAACGGCCAAAGCGGACTAACGAAGAATCGGCTCAACCACCCCGGCTGGCTCGCATCGGCGAATGCGCCTGTGCCGGAGTAAGTGATTCGTGCATCAGCCACGCGTGTGGATGAAACAGTGTTGTCAGTCGATATATCGTCTGAACGCACAAGGCCAGCGATCCGCACCAGCTCGTCGCCAGTGTTAAGCGTCAACCATTTCTCCCCTCGCACCGCCAAGATTCCGTTAGGCAATACGTCGGAAACCGTGACGGTAATAGAGCCGGAGAGACTGTTGCTCTGTCCCGCCTGGCCTGAACCCGTCGTCGAGCTGGAACCGCCGAACTGCGTATCTAAAGAAAGCGGTCCTCCATTACGGAGCAGACCGGCAGTAGGGTTGTTCACGCTCACCGCGTTACCTAAGAGCGACGTGAGGCCCATCTCCACATCGCTGTCCTTGGAAATTTTTGAACTTGCATTCTTGCTCGCTTGGGTTCGCTCGTTAAGCGTGATAGTGATGATGTCGCCAACGCGAAACGCCTTGCGGTCGTCGTATAGGTTGGTTTCAAAGCCCGCCTGGTAGATCGCGCCATTGTTCTGCGCAGCCGGCAACGGCGTGCGTGGCAGCACCGGCGCGTAGTACGGGTCGTTCGGTTTCGGCGCAGGAGCGACACATCCGACCAGCGCCACGGCAGAAGACATCGAAACAACAATCAACAAACGCCTCATAAACACCTCAAGCCATGACAGGCCATCGAAACTACAGCGGGGGGACGTGGTGCCTACCCGCAAACAACGGCGAACCCGCGATCAGAGCTGCTGCGTCACGAACGACAGCATCTGGTCCGCGGTGGAAATGACCTTGGAATTCATCTCGTAGGCGCGCTGAGTGGTGATCATGTTCACCAGCTCCTCAACGACGCTGACGTTGGAGTTTTCCAGGGTGTTCTGCAGCACGGTGCCCAGACCATTGAGCCCCGGCGTACTGACCTGCGGCGCGCCGCTGGCGGCGGTCTCGAGGAACAGGTTGCTGCCCATGGCTTGCAGACCGGCCGGGTTGATGAAGTCGGCGGTCTGGATGTTGCCGATGATCTGCGGCTGCGGGTTGCCCACGGTGGTCACCGAGACGGTGCCATCCTCACCAACGGTGAAGGTCTGGGTTTCCGGCGGAACAACGATGGCGGGCTCCAGCGCATAGCCGTTGGAGGTCACCAGCTGGCCATCGGAACTCAGATGGAAACTACCGTCTCGGGTGTAGGACACGGTGCCATCCGGCAGCAGCACCTGGAAGAAACCACGCCCATTGATGGCCATGTCCAGCGGCTGCTCAGTGGTTTGCAGGCTGCCGGTGGTGAAGATTTTCTGCGTACCGGTGATGCGTACACCGGTACCCAGTTGCAGGCCGGACGGCAGTTCGCTGTCCTGGCTGGACTGGCCGCCGGGCTGACGACGGATCTGATAGAGCAGATCTTGGAACTCGGCACGGTCGCGCTTGAAGCCGGTCGTGGAAACGTTGGCCAGGTTGTTGGAAATGGTCGTCAGGTTCATGTCCTGAGCGGACAGACCCGTCTTGCTGACCCAAAGTGCTGGAAGCATGAGCTTTCTCCTCGTGCGCCGCCGGCGCTACGCTATTAGCTGAGTTGCAGTACGCGCGCCATGGCAGCCGCATCATCTTCGGCGGTGCGCATCATCTTTACGTGCAGTTCGAACTGGCGGGACAGCGCCAGGATGGAAGTCATTTCGGAAACCGCGTTCACGTTGCTCGTTTCGAGAAAGCCCGACACGACCCGTACGTTCCCGTCCGCCTCTACCGGCTGGCCACTCTTGAGTCGGATCAGGCCATCTGTTCCCTTTTCCAGCTGTTGCGGATCGGGATTGACCAGCTTGATACGGTCCACGGTAACCACGATGTTCGGATCCTCACCCAAGGCGCGGATGCTGATGGTGCCGTCATGGCCGACATCCACCTTTTCCTCGGGCGGAATGGCGATCGGCCCGCCATTGCCCATCACCGGCATGCCATCGGCGGTGCGCAACATGCCCAGCACGTCAATATTCAGGCTGCCGGTACGGACATAAGCCTCGCTCCCATCCGGAGCCTGCACGGCGATCCAGCCCTGCCCTTCGACGGCCACATCCAGATCCCGACCGGTCTCCTGCAAGGTCCCCGGAGTAAAATCGGTGCCCGGACGCTCCGACATTGCATAGACGCGCGCCGGATGGCTATCGCCGAAAACCTGCATCGAGCGGGCCTGCTCGAAGTCACGGCGAAAACCGGTAGTGGAAATGTTCGCCAGATTGTTGGCATGAGCCTGCTGGGCCCGCGCGTTCTGGCTGGCACCGGTCATGGCCACGTAGAGCATCTTGTCCATCGACTTCTCCGAGACGCGAGTTTGACACTTGCGATTCTGTTGATGAGCAAAAATGCAAGGCGCATGCCACTCCAGACAACTTCATTCAACCACTTGATTCTGATAGGTTTTCCGAAAAGCAAGAAGGCCCCGAAGGGCCTCCTCTGGCAAGAGCGGCGGAATACTGCCGTCGGCGGCAATCTTCCGCTGCCGTACCTATCAACGCAGGTTGATGATCGTCTGGGTGATCGCGCTTTCGGTCTCGATGGTCTTGGCGTTGGCCTGGTAGTTACGCTGCGCAACGATCAGATTGACCAGCTGGTCCGACAACTCGACGTTAGAGTCTTCCAGCGCTCCAGCCTGGAGCGCACCGAGCGTCCCGGAGCCAGGCGGGTTTCGCACAGGCTCGCCTGATTCAAAAGACTGGACCCATTGCGTCTTTCCTACAGGAGTCAATCCCTGTGGATTAGCAAAATTGGCAAGAACAATCTGTCCTTGCACTCTGGACTGACCATTCGTGTAACGAGCAAAAATCACCCCTGTTTCGCTAATTTCCAAGCCAGCCAATTCGCCGGTTGTGTAGCCATTCTGACTAACGCTGCTAACCGCGAAAGAGCTTGCAAACTGAGTGGTACCCCTCATATCAAAAGCAAGTCCCGCCGGGTCTGCTGTAGCCTCATTACGCACAAATACTCCAGAGCCAGCAGGTTGCTCAATTACGGGAACCCAAGCTGCTTGAGAGAAATTTAAAGTCCCGGTCGCCGGACCGAGCGAGACTGGGTTCGGTATCGATACACCATTAACCATTGTATCCACTGGCGCAACCGCGCTCAGCTTTCCGGCCGCATCAAACTCCACATCGAAGGCATACGGCGTATTCTGATATGCAACGCCGTCAACATCAAAGTTTGGCCGCTTCCCATCTACCAATACGTACATTGTCCAGTCATTAGCAGCATCTTTCGCGAAATATTGTGTTAGAACATGAGAATTTCCTTGGGTGTCATAAATTCGGGTTGAAGTTGAAGAGTTATAGGTCGTCGGGTCCGCCGGATCAAAGGGACTTGCAACCGGCACAGTATTAGTAGAATTTAGGTTTAATGTCTGCGCGACCTGACTAGTAGCTTTTGGATCTTGACTGGTAGACTTAATCTGCAAGTTCCCTACTGCTCCGACCTGCAAATTTCCGTTATCATCAACAGTATATCCTTGCAGATTGTAACCGAAGTTATCAACTATATTACCCAGCTTATCCGTCCCAAAATATCCAGCACGAGTATAACTCAGCGCCCCATTATTACTAACTTGAAAAAAACCACTACCATTAATCGCAAGATCTAAAGCGTTTTGAGTGTAATTTATATTACCTTGATTAAACTGCTGGGCAACATTAGCCAATAGCACCCCACTGCCTACTGGGTTTTTTCCAACCCCCATAGACGCCGCGTAGACGTCGGAAAACTCCGCGCGCGATTGCTTGAAGCCCACGGTGCCGGCGTTGGCGATGTTGTTACCAGTGACGTTGAGGTCCTTGCTCGCGGCACGCAGGCCGCTCAGACCGATATTGAAGGACATGGAATTACTCCTTTGCCGAGGTGCCGGCGGTTATTGTCCGATGATCTGGACCTGGGAGAGGCCGATACTGCCGATACCGGCAAGGTTGAGCATCAGCTCCCCGCCGTTCTGCCCAAGCGTGACGCTGTCGACGTTCGCCGGCAGCAAGGTGTAAAGCCCTTTGGTTTCGCCCTGATAGGTAGCCTGCGCCTCGAAGCGATAGGTACCAGGCGGCAAGACATTGCCACTGGCATCTTTGCCATCCCACATGAAGGACACGTTGCCGGCTTGCTGCTGGCCCATGTTCACGCGCGCGACCGAAGCACCCGTGCTGTCGTAGATATTCACGAAGACGTTGCTGCTGGAGGTCGGCAATACCAGGCTCGCCTTGAAGGTTTCGCTGGTATCGACAACTGCCTTGTCAGTCGGCACGATGACCTTGCGCCCTACCAGCGACGAGGCCTGCAGCGCCTGGGACGATTGGTAGCCGGACAGGATCGTCTGCATGCTCGAGTTGAGCTTCTCGACGCCTTCCACGGTGCTGAACTGCGCCAGCTGACCGATGAACTCGCCGTTTTCCTGCGGCTCCAACGGGTTCTGGTTGTTCAACTGGGCCACCAGCAACTCAAGAAACTCGTTCTTGCCGAGGTCGTTACCCTTGGCTTCGCGCTTTTCGCCGAACTGGTACTGATCCAGTATCGAGCCGGTTCCACCGACGCCGTTCGTAGTGCTCATAATTGCGCTCTCGTAACTATCACTGACCCAGCGTCAGCACTTTCTGCAGCATGGTCTTGGCCGTGTTCATCAGCTCGGCGTTGGTCTGGAAGGCACGACTGGCCGAAATCATGTCAGCCATCTCTTCCACCACGTTGACGTTCGGGTAATAGACGTAACCGGCCTCGTCGGCAGCCGGATGATTGGGCTCGTAGCGGGCCTGCAGCTCGCTCTGGTCCTCGACTACACCCAGCACCTGAACACCAACCCCGGCTTGGTCCTGACCGGCGAACAGCGACTGGTCGGGCTGACCGTTGGCCTGTTGGAAGACCGTGGCGAATACCGGATGACGCGCCCGGTAGGTCTGATCGACGCTTGACGAAACGGTCTCGGCGTTGGCGATGTTGCTGGAAATGGTGTTCAGCCGAGTGCTCTGGGCACTCATGCCGCTGCCGGCAATGTTGAAAACGCTGCTAAGAGACATGAGACACTCCTTTATTCGCCGCGCAGGGCGCTCATCAGCCCTTTGAACTTGCTATTGAGCAGGGTGAAGCTCGCCTGGAAGTCCACAGCGTTCTTCGCGTAGTTGGATTGCTCGATCTGCAGATCGACGGTGTTCTGATCGAGAGACGGATGCGCCGGCGTGCGAAAGCGCAGCGAGGCATCAGCGATCTCCAGCCCCTCGGCGGCAATGTGCCTTTCACTGGTCCGGGCGACGCCGAAGCCGCCCTGGCTACGAGCAGATTGCTCGGCGAGCACGCTGCTGAAATCCAGATCACGGGCCTTGTAGTTGGGGGTATCGGCGTTGGCGATGTTGTTGGCCAGCACCTCTGCGCGCTGGGAGCGAAAGCCCAGCGCCTTTTCGTGGATGCCAAGTGCCTTGTCGAAACTGATGCTCATGTCTGGCCCTCTGCCGGATACAAGTCTGCTTGCGCATACTCCAGCAAAGCTCATGCCATCAAACACAAATCGCTGATTTTCAAGGACTTCCAACCTGGCGGTATCGCCGGTCGCGTCAAAAGCGGCAAGCCATTACCGCTTTATTGCCGCAGACCGCCACCTTGTATGACGGTTTTCTGCCGCCAAGTGAGGTTCACTTGGCCTTGTAGATGATGCCTGGGCTGCACTGAATCATCTGGTACAGCTCGGGAAGACCATTGAGCGCTTCGGACGCGCCAAGGAAGAGATAGCCACCTGGTCGCAACGTCGCGTGAATACGCTTGAGGATGTCCTTCTTCACATCGGCGGAGAAATAGATCAGCACGTTGCGACAGAACACGATGTCGAACTTGCCCAGTGCCGCATAGCTATCCAGCAGGTTCTGCACCCTGAACTCGACTCGCGATCGGATGGCGGGCTTGACCGCCCACCGACCCGGCGCCTTGACATCGAAGTAGCGCTGCAGGCGATCCGAGGACAACCCACGGGCAATCGCCAGGCTGTCGTACTCCGCCGCTTTGGACGCTGCCAGCATTGCCCCGGACAGCTCCGTTGCGACGATCTGAATGCCCGTCTTTGGCTGACTCGGATTGCTGCGCTCGTACTCGTCGATCGCCATGGACAGCGAATAAGGCTCCTGCCCGGACGAGCAGGCTGCCGACCAGATACGCAGACGCTGCCCGGAACCGGCCTTGAGCATCTCTGGTAGCACGCGGCTCTTCAGCACCTCGAACGGATAGGTATCACGGAACCACAGCGTTTCGTTGGTCGTCATCGCGTCGACAACCGCTTCGCGCAAACCGCTGCGTGGCTGCGCCTGAATCTTTCTGACCAGATCACCAAGCGTCTTGATGCCCTGCTGTTCCATCAGCTTGTTCAGGCGGCTGGATACCAGATACTGCTTGTTGCTGCCCAGCAGGATGCCGCATGTCTTTTCAAGAAATACCCGGAACTGCTCGAAATCCAGATCGACTGACACCAATAAAGCCTCACCATCATGAGAGGAGCTAGCCTCAGTTTGCATCCGCCTGCCTGATCCGCTCGGCCACCCGAGCAGCAAGATCATCAGGCTGGAACTTGGCGAGGAAATCATCCGCCCCCGCTCGCTTCACCATGTTCTGGTTGAACACACCGGAAAGGGAAGTATGCAGGAGTATATGCATTGCATGCATGCGCGGATCGTGTCGCACCTCGGTAGTCAGGGTATAGCCATCCATTTCCGGCATTTCAATATCGGAAATCATCATCAGAAACTCTTCCGCCGGATTCTTGCCCTCGTCGGCCATCCGCTTCAGGTAATTGAGTGCCTCGCGGCCATCGTTGAGCTTGACGACCTCGATACCAATATTCTCCAGGCAGCGGGTAATCTGCTTGCGCGCCACCGACGAGTCATCCACAACCAGGACGCGACACGACAGCGCCTTGGCGCGAGTATCGTCGTCCACCACTTCCGGCGAAACCTCTTCCGAGGTAGGCGCAACTTCCGCCAGCACCTTCTCGACGTCGATGATTTCCACCAGCTTGTTGTCGATGTGCGTCACAGCGGTCAGGTAATGATCGCGCCCAGCACCGCGCGGGGGAGGCAGAATGGCCTCCCAGTTCAGATTGACGATCCGCTCGACAGAACTCACCAGAAAACCCAGCGTCCTGTTGTTGTATTCGGTGATTACTGCGAACGAATTTTCAAGATTCATCAGCGCCGACTTACCGGTCGCTAGCGAAAGATCCAGGATTGGCAGCGTGCTACCGCGGATGCTGGCCACGCCACGAACCACTCGACCACACTTGGGCATGATCGTCAGGCGCGGGCACTGCAGCACTTCCCGCACCTTGAAAACGTTGATGCCATAGAGCTGCTCGCCATCGAGGCGAAACAGCAACAGCTCCAGACGGTTCTGTCCCACCAATTGGGTACGCTGGTTAACCGAATCCAATACACCGGCCATGCCAGTTCCTCTCTGCTTGCAGATTACGGGGCCGAACGATTCAGACGCGGCACGCCCCTTGCTTTGGTTGGGATATGAACGTCCTTATGACCATTTTCCGACGCGCCGATCTGGCGCTGTGCCGGATTGCGCTGCTACTAGTACTTTGCGCGACGGGCTCACTCGCCCACGCGTCAACCATGTCACATCCTGAACAGCTTATCGACGTGACCGAGCAGTTTCTTGAGCGCACGGTTGGCGAGTATTTGATCCGCAGCGCAATCACCGCCCGGCATGAGATCAGCGTCAATCGACTGGACCCTAGGCTGCGCCTCAACCCCTGCGATCAGCCACTCGCCGCCAGCCTTGGCGGAACCACCGCTCCCGTTGGACGTGTCACGGTAAGGGTAAGTTGCGAAGGCAGCAGCCCGTGGTCGGTTTTCGTACCGGCGCAGGTGCGCCTGTATCGCGAGGTGATCGTCGCAAACAGATCCCTTCTACGCGACACCGTGCTGAGCCAAGCGGATGTCAGCCTCGCCGAGCGGGATGTGTCCGCGCTCAATCAAGGCTATCTGACCCGAATGGACGAGGCCCTGGGCAACAAGCTTACCCGCCCCGTGCAACCCGATCAGGTGATCACGCCCAATCAGCTGGAGATGGCCAAGGTTGTCCGCAAGGGGGATCAGGTCGTCATCACCGCCAAGACGGGTTCGATCAGCGTACGCATGCCCGGCGAGGCAATGGCTGATGGCGCTCCGGGCAAGCAGATTCCTGTCAAGAATCAGCGTTCGGGCCGCACGATCAAGGCCAGAGTAACCGGCCCCGGCCAGGTGGAGGTCGCGATGTAACCGGGATTCAACAGTTTTCCGATGTGTACCCAGGAAAAAAACGCTAAAGTTTCCATCACTGTTGCCGAACACATGGCAAGCGTCCTGATTCCTTCGAGGTTTGCATCATGGTCATCGACTTCAATCGGCCCAACAGCCCACTGAATGCCCCCAGCGGGCGCAACGGTGTGCAAGGTAGCGAACGCGCAGCCAACCCGCAGCAAGGGCCGGCAAGCGAGGCAACGAAAACCAGCACCGTCAGCGGCAATGCCAGCGACACCGTTCAACTGAGCCCTGAAGCTCAACGCCTGCAGCAAGCGGCCGACAAATTGGCTGATCAACCCGCTGTAGACCAAGAGCGCGTAGAAAAACTGAAAGCAGCGATTGCAGACGGCTCTTATAAAGTCGACAACCAGCGCGTAGCAGCCAAGCTGCTGGCGTTCGAGACGCAACGCTGAGCCTGAGCCCGACTAACGCGAGCAAGCCCAGAGACCGAAATGCACGAAACAGCCCTGCTTGAGCAGCTAACCGAAGATATCGGCATTGCACATCAACTCCTTGAGCTTATCGATGAGGAGTTTGCTGCTCTGGGCAACCGTGATCTTGCTGGGCTTGAAGCGATCCTGACAAAAAAGCAGCCTTTGCTGGCACTGCTCGGCCAGCATGGCGCCCAGCGCAGTCAGTGGCTGACCGGACAACAACTGACACCTGATCGCAATGGCCTGCAGGCCGCAGTCAGTGGCTCACCGAGCGGCGAGACCATTCTCGAACAAGCCCGCACGCTCGAAGCCGAGCTGGAAAGCTGCCGTAGCGCCAACGAGCGCAATGGCCGGCTGATACGCGCCAACCAGAGCGCCTTGGGTAGCATGCTGCACATACTCCAGGGCAAGGACGATACTCCCGACCTGTATGACAATCGAGGCGGAGCGTCCAAGAGCAAGCAGCAACGACCTCTCAGCCAAGCCTGACGATAGACCGCTACAAGGACGCCACGCGATGGTGATAACAATGCGCCGGAGAACACCGGACCGTGTCTAACTCATTTTTTGGTGACGAGGGCCCGCAACCGCCCAAGGTACTGACGGCACCGCTAGAGATCTACGCCAATCTGCGTCCCCTGCTGGATAACAATATTCCCCTGACACTGCGCTTCCACGAGCGCAGCCAGCGATACCAGAGTTATCTGGTCGAGATGAACCGCGAAACCGGCTGGATCGCCCTCGACGAGCTTATCCCCAACGATGGCGAGAGACTGCTCCTGCAGGGCGAAGCAGTTCATGTCGAAGGCTTCTACGAAGGCGCGCGCATCTTCTGGACAAGCCAGCAAGACGTGCATCTTGGAGAAATAGATGGGGCACGTTGCTACTGGATCCCTACCCCTGCCGAACTGACCTATCATCAGCGCCGCAACGCTTATCGCGCGCAGCTGAAGGAGCTTGCCGTCACCGCCCAGCTAGGCGGCGCAGCGGTACGAAATGCATTGGAAGGCCGCCTGCTCGATATCTCCGCAACGGGCTGCAAACTGAGCATCAAAGGCAATCAGGGTAATCTGCAGACAGGCCAGGTTTATGAACTGGCCGCCAAGCTCCCGATCGGAACCATTCAGACGGAAGTCGAACTCCGCCACCTGGTGGTCGATGAAAAGCTGGATATGACCATGTGCGGGCTGCGCTTCCACCGCCTTAGCGGATTGACCCAACGGCAGATCGAACGATTGGTCTACCAGCTACAGCGCGATGCACGCCGCGACAATACCGACTCGCCATTCGGCTAATCATCTACCGCACCCTAGTTACCCCACCAACTAGCCCTGCAGCGCTTGCCAGCTGGCGAGCCGCCCGCTGCGGCTTTGCCTCGTCATGCAGCCTTTGATGGCGTCCCAGGCGAGGTTCGAACTCACAACCTTCCCCTTAGGAGGGGGATGCTCTATCCAATTGAGCTACTGGGACTGATTGCGCGGCCGGCATGTTAGCGAGCCAGATGCGCTTTGTCATGTCGTTCGTGGGGCCAACGCTGCTCACCCGCCACCTCTGGAACCCTGTCTCGGCCGGGATTTGTCATCATGCAAATTGCATTGGTCGCGGCGTGCATCCGTGCAAAGCGCAAGCTCGCCTCTGACACACTCCAACCTAAGCCATTGATTTTAAAGGACTTAAAAGCAATTCACGCTTGGCACAGCGCGTGCAATATGAAAGGCAATCAAATGTGACGCGAAGGATGACGCTCATGATCAAGCCGGTTTCCCTCCTGAGTACTGGATTCGCACTGGCCGCGCTGGTGGCGATGCAAATGCCAGCAGCCGAACCGCAAGCGCATCAATACGAGCCCACCCCGCAAGTTTCCACTCAGCGCGTGCAGTTCGCTGAAAAGGCCCAGATCACGACCCTGAGCGCCACCCAGGGCAGCACATTGGCTCAGCCGCAACGCTGGGTCTTTTAAGGGATTGGATTTTGAGCGGATCGTTCCGCAAAGGAGATATTCATGTCCAAGTTCGCATTGACTTGCCTACTGCTCACCGCGGCCTGTGTGTATGGCGCATTCGCAGAAATACAGGAGCCGGGAGCGCTAGCTGCCGCTTGCAAGGCGGGCATCGGAGTCTTTGGGACGCTGTTCCTGATAGCCCTGATGATTGGGCGCAAAATAAAGTTCGATCCGGTACTGCGTTGATTCATCCCCGCTGTGGAAAATGGACTGCATCACAGTAAAGGCACTTTGATAGCACAACCACTTTACTAATCACCGATTCGTCGTACAATTGGCGCCATGAAGCCGTCTTCTATTTTTTCCCTTGATCGACGGAACAGCGAGTACTGGTGGTTGTCAGACCGGTGACTACCCCGGCAATACGCCAGCACGCCCACCTGACTAACCGGTTAATTATGCGCCCTATGAAACAGGCAGTTTATTCCAGCCGCACGGCTGACAAATTCGTGGTTCGGCTTCCCGATGGCATGCGCGAACGCATCGCTGAGGTAGCGCGTAATCATCACCGCAGCATGAACTCGGAAATCATCGCCCGCCTGGAGCAAAGCCTGCTGCAGGAAGGCGCTCTGGACGACGATCTGAGCATGCGCTTGGACAGCCCTGAGCTGTCACTGCATGAACGAGAGCTGCTCCAGCGTTTCCGTCAGCTGGCTCACCGACAGCAGAACGCCTTGATCGCGCTGATCGCTCAGGATACCGAGCTCGCCAAGGAAGACTGACAGCAACTGGACCGGGGCGTGACAGGCCCCTGTCCATGCATCCACGGCCTCACCTGGCCAGCACCCTCCCCCCGCCGCACCCCTTCTATCTGCCTGCCTCCCCAGCCAACCAAGCCGCTTGGCACGAAGCCACCGCTTGCATGATGGCAATGCCCGATGAAAAAGCACTGACGCAGGAGCCGCCATCAGCGACCGCGCATCGGGCGGACACTGACCATTCGACTGCTTGATCGGAAGGGAAAGAGGTGAACAAGGTCACCTCAGACGCACCTCAGAAAGAGGCCGCCTGAGGAACACAGGACATGCGGCGCTAGCCGACGAAGTTGAGGAGCACGCCTGCGGCTACCGCAGAGCCAATGACGCCCGCCACGTTTGGCCCCATGGCATGCATCAACAGGAAGTTCTGCGGATTAGCCTCCAGACCAACCTTATTCGAAACGCGCGCCGCCATCGGCACGGCCGAAACACCGGCGGAACCGATGAGCGGGTTGATTTTGTTGTGGCTGAAGCGATTCATCACCTTGGCCATGAAAATGCCCGCCGCCGTACCGCCACAGAAGGCCACCATCCCCAAGACCAGAATCCCCAGCGTCTTCATTTGCAGAAACGCCTCGGACGACAGCTTCGAACCCACCGTCAGGCCCAGCGCAATGGTGACGATATTGATCAGCGCGTTGCGCGACGTATCGGCCAGACGATCCACAACGCCGCATTCGCGCAGCAGGTTGCCGAAAGCGAACATGCCCACCAGGGGCGCCGCATCCGGCAGCAACAAGCCAACCAGAATGCAGAGGACCAACGGGAAAACGATTTTCTCCGCCTGACTGACATGGCGCAGCTGCATCATGACGATGGCACGCTCTTCCTTGGTGGTCAGGGCACGCATGATCGGAGGTTGTATCAGCGGAACCAGCGCCATGTAGGAATAAGCCGCCACGGCAATCGGCCCCAACAGTTCAGGAGCAAGCTTGGAGGTCACGAAGATCGACGTCGGGCCGTCCGCACCGCCGATGATCGCGATGGAGGCCGCCTCACGCAGCGTGAACTCCATTCCCGGGATTCCCAGCGCAGTCAGCGCCAGCGCACCGAGCAGGGTGGCGAAGATACCGAACTGGGCTGCCGCCCCGAGCAACAGCGTCTTCGGATTGGCCAGCATCGGACCGAAATCGGTCATTGCTCCGACACCCATGAAGATCAGCAGCGGAAACACGCTGGTCGGCAGGCCGACCTCATAGAACAGGTGCAGGATGCCAGCTCCCTCACCCATGTTCGCCACCGGGATGTTCGCCAGGATGCCGCCGAAACCGATCGGAATCAGCAACAGCGGCTCAAAACCCTTGCGGATCGCCAGATAGATCAGCCCCAGGCAGACGAGGATCATCAACGCCTGCCCGGGCTCGAGGTGATAAAGACCGGTTCCCTGCCACAGCTTGAGCAACTTATCCATGCGACTCCCCTTAAGCGATGCTCAACAAGCTGTCGCCGACCGAAACCGCGTCGCCAACCTTGACGTTGACCGAGGCAACGGTACCGGCCTTGAACGCACGGATCTCGGTTTCCATTTTCATGGCTTCGAGAATCACCACCAAGTCGCCCTCCTGAACGAGCTGCCCAGGCTGCACCAATACCTTGAATATGTTGCCGGCCAGCGGTGCTGCCTGCGGCTCGCCACCAGACGGAACGGCTGCTGCAGTCGAACCGGCATTGGCGGCGCTGGTCGCAGGATCCGCACCGAGCTGCTTGATGCCTTCGATGTCGCCCCCCTCGTTGACCTGCACGACGAACGACTTGCCATTGACCTCGACGGTGTACACCTCGGGCTTGCCCGGCTCGCGCGCCGGCAGCTCGCTGCCGGTGGGTGCCGGCTCGAACGCCGAGGGATTGCCGCGATTCTCGAGGAACTTAAGACCAATCTGCGGGAACAATGCATAGGTCAGGACATCATCGATGACATCCTCGGCCAACTTGATGTTCTTCTCGCGGGCCAACCCTTCGAGCTCGGCCGTCAACCGCTGCATCTCCGGCTGCAAAAGATCCGCGGGACGGCAAGTGATGACCTCTGCGCCGTCGAGCACGCGCGCCTGCAATTCGGCGTTGAAGGGAGCAGGCGCTGCGCCGTACTCACCCTTGAGCACACCGGCAGTTTCCTTGGTGATGGACTTGTAGCGCTCACCGGTGAGCACGTTGATCACCGCCTGGGTGCCAACGATCTGCGAGGTCGGGGTTACCAGCGGGATGAAGCCCAGATCCTCGCGCACGCGCGGAATCTCAGCCAGCACCTGATCGAACTTGTCCTGGGCGCCCTGCTCCTTGAGCTGGCTCTCCATGTTGGTGAGCATGCCGCCCGGCACCTGGGCGACCAGGATGCGCGAATCGACGCCTTTGAGGTTGCCCTCGAACTTCGCGTATTTCTTGCGCACCTCTCGAAAGTAGGCGGCAATCTCTTCCAGCAGCTCCAGGTCCAGCCCGGTGTCGCGCTCGGTACCCTGGAACATGGCCACCACCGACTCGGTCGGCGAATGACCGTAAGTCATCGACAGCGAGGAGATGGCAGTGTCGACATTGTCGATACCGGCTTCCACCGCCTTGAGAATAGCCACCGAGGACAAGCCGGCAGTGGCGTGGCACTGCATATGGATCGGGATGGCCAGGCTGGCCTTCAGGCGCGAGACCAGCTCGAACGCCGTATAGGGGGTGAGGATGCCGGCCATGTCCTTGATCGCCACGGAGTCGGCGCCCATATCTTCGATCTGCTTCGCCAGATCGACCCACATCTCCAGGGTATGCACCGGGCTGGTGGTGTAGGAAATGGTGCCCTGGGCGTGCTTGCCGTGCTGCTTCACCGCACGCAGTGCCGTTTCCAAATTACGCGGATCGTTCATCGCATCGAACACGCGGAACACGTCGACGCCGTTGACCGCAGCGCGCTCGACAAACTTCTCCACGACATCGTCGGCATAGTGGCGATAGCCCAGCAGGTTCTGCCCACGCAACAGCATTTGCTGGCGCGTGTTGGGCATGGCTTTCTTCAACTCACGGATGCGCTCCCACGGATCCTCGCCGAGGTAGCGGATACAGGCATCGAAGGTCGCTCCACCCCAGCTCTCAACCGACCAGAACCCGACCTGATCGAGCTTGGCGGCTATCGGCAACATGTCCTCTAGCCGGACGCGGGTGGCCAGAATGGACTGATGGGCATCACGCAGCACCACATCGGTGATACCGAGCGGCTTTTTAGCAACTGTCATGGAAGGAACTCCCTTTCCAGAGTCAACCGCGGCGCGCGCGGTGTTGATGAATCGCGGCCTGGATGGCTGCAAGAATGTCCGCGTCTGTTTCAGCACCTGCATGCGGTGCAGGCGCAGCCTGAGGCGCCGGTGCACTTACGAAGCGACCGGTCAGATACGACATCAGGCGAATGCAAAGGATCAACAGAACGAGGAATGCGAAGACGAAACCGATGCCGAACAGCATGAGTTCGACGCCTTCGAGCAGGAGTTGGCTGGGGGTCATCGGGAGTTCCCTTGTCAGCAGCTCAAGCTGCTTGTTATTCGCTGCGTTAGTTCGGACACGTTCCGCGACACGCGAAACGGCCGAACCTTAGCCCGAAACAACGAAACAAGGCAAACCCCAACACGACGCGAAAAGCGCCGCTACAGCAGAAAAATTGTCGCCAATCCGAGGAAAATGAAGAAACCGCCACTGTCGGTCATGGCCGTGATCATCACGCTGGCCCCCATCGCCGGATCGCGCCCCAGTCGCGCCAGCGTCATCGGAATCAGCACACCCATCAGCGCCGCGAGCAGCAGATTCAAGGTCATCGCAGCCGTCATCACGACACCCAGAGACCAGCTACCGTAAAGCCACCAGGCCACCGCGCCTATCACGCCACCCCACACCAGACCATTGACCAGACCGACCCCGACCTCCTTGCGCAACAGGCGTACGGTGTTCCCAGTGCCCACCTGATCCAGCGCCATGGCGCGTACGATCATGGTGATCGTCTGGTTGCCGGAGTTGCCGCCGATACCTGCGACAATTGGCATCAGCGCGGCCAGCGCCACCAGCTTCTCGATCGAGCCATCGAACAGGCCGATCACTCGCGAAGCGACGAATGCGGTGACCAGGTTGACCGCCAGCCAGGCCCAACGGTTGCGCACGGACTTCCAGACCGAAGCGAAGATGTCTTCCTCCTCGCGCAGACCGGCCATGTTGAGGACTTCGCTTTCGCTCTCCTCGCGGATCAGGTCGACCATCTCGTCGATGGTCAGGCGCCCGATCAGCTTGCCTCCCTTGTCGACGACCGGTGTCGAAACCAGGTCGTAGCGCTCGAACGCCTGAGCCGCCTCGTAGGCGTCTTCGTCAGGATGGAAGGTGACCGGGTCGCTGGCCATTACCTCGGCGACCTGCTTGTCCGGATCGTTGACCAGGAGCCGCTTGATCGGCAGCACCCCCTTGAGCACACCGTCGTAATCGACCACGAACAGCTTGTCGGTGTGGCCGGGCAGCTCCTTGAGCCGCCGCAGGTAGCGCAGCACGACTTCCAGGCTGACATCTTCGCGGATGGTCACCATCTCGAAGTCCATCAGCGCGCCAACCTGATCCTCCTCGTACGACAAAGCCGAGCGCACACGCTCGCGCTGCTGGGCGTCCAGGCTCTCCATCAGCTCATGAACGACATCACGGGGCAGTTCAGGGGCCAGGTCGGCCAGCTCGTCGGCGTCCATCTCCTTGGCCGCGGCGAGCAGTTCGTGATCGTCCATGTCGGCGATCAGCGTCTCCCGCACCGCATCGGAGACCTCTAGCAGAATGTCGCCATCGCGCTCGGCCTTGACCAGCTGCCAGACGGTCAGGCGCTCTTCGAGCGGCAATGCTTCCAGGATGTGGGCGACGTCCGCAGGGTGCAGCTCGTCGAGCTTGCGTTGCAGCTCGGCAAGGATCTGCCCCTGATCATAATTCTCGGCGGGCTCGACCTGCAGATTGTCCTGCCGGTATTCGCCATCCTCACCGAGGCGATGGCGTTGCAGCAGTTCGACCACCTGCGCCAGGCGGTCCTGCAAGGTCTCTTGTGGCTTTTTTGCTTCTACTTCTGTCATGGCGCACTCCACCCCCGGCCGGGAGCGCGCCGGGGGAATCAATCAATCTTCACGTGATTGGCAAGCGGGAAACTTGAATGGCTACTGGGTAAGTCCATAAGGAAAGGTGGTTCCACAGACCCATAGGGGCAGATGCGGCAATCATACCATCGCCGCGGCGCGCCGGACGTGCTCAAGTACAGCCCTTTCCGGCAACTTGCACACAGACACGTCAGCAGCATGGACGCCGACTTTTCTGTCGACGCCTTCACGGCGCAATGAGACACGGATGTACGGACAGCTTTTATTGAGTAGCCTGCAAGGCGCTTGTTCAGTCAAGGAGGACGACAATGAAAATGTGGGTGATCTGCACTGGCCTGCTTTTGCTGGCGAATCCGGCGTTTTCCGCAAGCGTGTTTCGCTGCGTCGATACCGCGGGGCACGTCACTTTCAGTCAGCAGGGCTGCCGCTCGGACCAGAGCAGCGAGCGACAACAGGCGGTCAACCCGAAGCCCAGCTCCGACGAGACCGTGCGCATGGCCACGACTGCCAGCAGTACGAATCACGGGCGCAAGGTCGGCAACGACGTGGCGGTAGTTGCCGAGAAAGACGACGGGTGCGGCAACAGGGTGACCGGCAGCGAGCGGCGCAGCGCGATCATCAGCAAGAGCATTCGTGCGGGGATGACACGCAGCGACGTGGAAAGCGCGCTGGGCCGACCGGAAAGCACCACAAGCACCAACGGCAGAGACCGCCTGCGCTTTCGGGACGGCAAGGGGCAGGTGCGCACGGTCAGCTTCGATGAACACGGCTGCGTGCTGGGCAAGCGCTAGCACGCCAAAACGAAAAAGGGCCTGCATCGCTGCAGGCCCTTCTCTTGATTGGCGCACTCAGGAGGATTCGAACCTCCGACCGCTCGGTTCGTAGCCGAGTACTCTATCCAGCTGAGCTATGAGTGCGCTGAGCGTGCGCATTATAGGGAGTAAACAATGATGGTCAAGCACTTTGCCGTGGCGCTTTCCATCTGAAAGCAGGCTGACGCAAGAATCAAAAACCCTAGAACGCAAAATGGCGGAGAAGGGGGGATTCGAACCCCCGACACCCTTTTGAGGTGTACTCCCTTAGCAGGGGAGCGCCTTCGGCCACTCGGCCACCTCTCCGCAACACGGGGCGCATCATACCCATCTTTACCCCGTTTGCAAAGCCAAAAATTACAGAAAAATTAGTGGCTTGGTTCCTGATCCTTCTCTTTCTGGATCCGCTGGTAAATCTCCTCGCGATGCACCGCCACCTCCTTGGGCGCATTGACGCCGATACGTACCTGGTTTCCTTTCACACCCAACACAGTGACAGTCACATCGTCACCCACCATCAGGGTTTCTCCTACCCGGCGAGTCAGAATCAGCATTCCTTTCTCCTTAAACGGATTCAGTTCAGTAAACAGTCTGCAAAGATAAATACGGAAAATGTCCCGTAAAACATGAAGCTAGAGCCTTTCACCAGGTATTGACCCGCGCTCGGGAGCCTAAAGTTCCTTTTAGCACGGCCCAATACGACAGAAGGCGCGGACTAGCGCGCCTTCTGCGAATCACTCCGCAGTATTGCCAGCCGGCGCATCCAACTCAAATGCGGTGTGCAACGCACGTACTGCAAGTTCCAGATACTTCTCTTCAATGACAACCGAAACTTTGATTTCGGACGTCGAAATCATCTGGATATTGATGTTTTCCTTGGCCAGCGCCTCGAACATCCGGCTGGCGACGCCCGCGTGCGAACGCATACCGACACCGACGATAGACACCTTGGCGATGTTGGTGTCACCGATGACTTCCCGGGCGCCCATCTCGCCGGCAATCCCTTGCAGCACCTGAAGCGCATTGTTGTAGTCGTTGCGGTGCACGGTGAACGTGAAATCGGTGGTGTTATCGTGCGCGACGTTCTGCACGATCATGTCCACTTCCACATTCGCGGCGCTGATCGGCCCGAGAATCTTGAACGCTACGCCGGGCGTGTCCGGCACCCCACGGATGGTCAGCTTGGCCTCGTCACGATTGAAGGCGATGCCGGAAATGATGGGCTGTTCCATGGATTCCTCTTCATCAAGGGTAATGAGGGTACCCGGACCCTCCTGAAAGCTGTGCAGTACACGCAGCGGGACACTGTACTTGCCGGCGAACTCAACCGCGCGGATTTGCAGCACCTTGGAGCCAAGGCTGGCCATTTCCAGCATTTCCTCGAAGGTGATCTTGTCCAGACGCTGGGCCTTGGCAACGACGCGCGGGTCGGTGGTATAGACGCCATCCACATCGGTGTAGATCTGACATTCATCGGCCTTCAACGCTGCCGCCAACGCCACGCCGGTGGTGTCGGAGCCACCGCGCCCCAGCGTGGTGATGTTGCCCTTCTCGTCCACACCCTGGAAGCCAGCCACAACGACGACACGCCCCGCCTTGATGTCGCGCTGGATGCGCTGCGCATCGATCTGCAGGATGCGCGCCTTCGTGTGGGCGCTATCGGTGAGGATACGGACCTGATTGCCAGTGTAGGACACCGCCGGAACGCCGCGCTTGATCAGCGCCATGGCCAGCAGGGCGATCGTCACCTGCTCGCCCGTGGACACCATGACGTCCAGCTCGCGCGGAACCGGCTGCTCGCTGATCTGCTTGGCCAGATCGATCAGACGGTTGGTTTCGCCGCTCATTGCCGAGACGACCACGACAATGTCATCGCCACCGTCGCGGAATTTCTTGACCTTTTCGGCCACCTGCTCGATTCGCTCGACGGTGCCGACCGAGGTGCCCCCAAACTTCTGTACGATCAAAGCCATTGTTAGCCGCCTAGAGCCCGCAAAGGGCATTCATTAAACAAACAACCTGCAGATGCCGGAGGCGCCTCCGGCAACTTAATCAAAGTGCCTGCTGAGCAAACGGCAGGGCCAAGGCCAACGCCTCGTCCAGCTTGGCGGCATCGGTACCGCCGCCCTGGGCCATATCCGGGCGACCACCGCCCTTGCCACCTACCGCGGCAGCGGCCTGCCTCATCAGATCCCCAGCCTTCAGGCGCGAGGTCAGGTCCTGCGTCACGCCGGCAACCAGGACGACCTTATCGTCCTGAACCCCGCCAAGCAGAATGACCGCACTGCCCAATTTGTTCTTCAGCTGGTCGACCAGCGCCAGCAACGCCTTGCCGTCGAGCCCATCCTGACGCGCCGCCAGCACGCGGATGCCGTTCACCTCAACCGCCGATGCCGCCAGGTCATTACCTGCAGCGCTGGCGGCCTTGGCCTTGAGCTGCTCGAGCTCCTTTTCCAGCTGACGGTTGCGCTCCAGGAGGCCACCGAGCTTGTCCAACAGATTCTCGCGGCTGCCCTTGACCAGGCTGGCCGCCTCCTTCAGCTGTTCCTCGGCGTCATTGAGGTAGGCCAGCGCCGGTGCGCCAGTTACCGCTTCGATCCGCCGCACGCCAGCAGCCACACCGCCTTCGCTGGTGATCTTGAACAGGCCGATGTCGCCGGTGCGGTTCACGTGGGTACCACCGCACAGCTCGACGGAAAAACCGCCACCCATCGTCAGCACCCGAACGGTGTCGCCATACTTCTCGCCGAACAGCGCCATTGCGCCTTTGGCCTTGGCGGTATCGATATCGGTTTCCTCGATCTCCACCGCCGAATTGCGGCGGATCTCGGCATTGACGCGATCCTCCAGTGCGCGGAGCTGCTCCGGTTTGATCGCTTCGAAGTGGCTGAAGTCGAAGCGCAGGCGCTGACTGTCCACCAAGGAGCCCTTCTGGCTCACGTGCTCACCGAGAATTTCACGTAACGCAGCATGCAGCAGGTGGGTCGCCGAGTGGTTGAGCGCCGTAGCCTGGCGCACAGAAGCGTCGACCGTCGCCTCGACCTGCGCGCCGGTGGTCAGCGTGCCGCTGTCGACGATTCCGTGATGCAGGAATGCGCCACCAGCCTTGCTGGTGTCGCGCACATCGAAGCGCAGACCCTGTGCCTCGAGGTAGCCGCAGTCACCGATCTGCCCGCCGGACTCGGCGTAGAACGGCGTCTGATCGAGCACCACGACGCCCTCCTCGCCAGCGCTCAGACTATCGACCAGCATGCCTTGCTTGAACAGCGCCAGAACCTTGCCGCTGCCCGACGTGCCCTGGTAACCGATGAAGCGCGTCTCGCCTTCCACCTTGACCAGGCTGTTGTAGTCCATGCCGAAAGCGCTCGCCGAGCGGGCACGCTCGCGCTGGGCCTGCATCTCGCGCTCGAAGCCCTCTTCATCCAGAGTCAGATTACGCTCGCGCGCGATGTCACCGGTCAGATCGACCGGGAAGCCGTAAGTGTCGTAAAGCTTGAACACCACCTCGCCGGGAATGACGCTACCGGCAAGCGCGGCCAGATCCTGCTCCAGGATCTTCAGCCCCTGCTCCAGGGTCTTGGCGAATTGCTCTTCCTCATTCTTCAGCACGCGCTCGATATGCGCCTGCTGTTGCTTGAGTTCGGGGAAGGCGTCGCCCATCTCCGCTACCAGCGCGGCGACGATGCGATGGAAGAAGCTGCCCTTGGCGCCGAGCTTGTTGCCATGGCGGCAGGCGCGGCGAATGATGCGGCGCAGCACGTAGCCACGGCCTTCGTTGGACGGCGTCACGCCATCGGCGATGAGGAAGCCGCAGGAACGGATATGGTCGGCAACGACCTTCAGCGAAGCCTGGCCTTCGTTGGCGCAGCCAATGGCGTCCGCCGCCGCGTTCAGCAGGCTCTGGAACAGGTCGATTTCATAGTTCGAATTGACGTGCTGGAGCACGGCGCTGATGCGCTCCAGGCCCATGCCGGTGTCGACGCTCGGTGCCGGCAACGGGTGCAGTACACCGTCCGCGGTGCGGTTGAACTGCATGAACACGTTGTTCCAGATCTCGATGTAGCGGTCGCCGTCTTCCTCTGGCGAACCGGGCGGGCCACCCCAGATGTGTTCGCCGTGGTCGAAGAAGATCTCGGTGCAGGGACCGCAAGGGCCGGTATCGCCCATCGCCCAGAAGTTGTCCGAGGCGTAGGGCGCACCCTTGTTGTCACCGATGCGCACCATGCGCTCGGCCGGCACGCCGACTTCCTTGGTCCAGATGTCGTAGGCCTCGTCATCGGTGGCATAGACCGTGACCCAGAGTTTCTCCTTGGGCAGGTTCAGCCACTTGTCGCTGGTCAGAAACTCCCAGGCGTAGTGAATCGCGTCGCGCTTGAAATAATCGCCGAAGCTGAAATTGCCGAGCATCTCGAAGAAGGTGTGGTGACGCGCGGTGTAGCCGACGTTTTCCAGGTCGTTGTGCTTGCCGCCGGCACGTACGCACTTCTGGCTGGTGGTGGCACGGGTATAGGCGCGCTTCTCCAGGCCGAGGAAGCAGTCCTTGAACTGGTTCATGCCGGCGTTGGTGAACAGCAGGGTCGGGTCGTTCGCCGGAATCAGCGAACTGGAGGCCACGCGAGTGTGGCCCTTCTCTTCGAAGAAGCGGAGGAAGGCTTCACGGATTTCTGCGCTTTTCATAGATTTCTTCCAGAGGACTGCGGCCGAACGGCTGCAAAACGACACGGCGAGGCGGGACCACCGAAAGCCGGTTCGCAACTATCCAACGGATAGCCGGCAAAGGGCCGCATTATATCGGGCCTGCGCGCCGGGTATAGGGGATAAAGGCGATTGAATCAAGCAATTCGACGTCAATTGCCGCTCATGTTCCCGGCGAATTCGGCGAAGGCACGCACCACCATCGGCAGGTGCTCGTCGTGCACGTCGAGATGGGTCACCAGACGCAGCCGTGCCGAAGGGGTCAGCCGGATGCCAAGCGTCGAACAGAACTCCGCCAATGCCGAAGCCCTGTCACCCATCGCCACATAAACCATGTTGGTTTGCACGGGCTCGACCGCGAACCCAAGCGCGGCCAGCTCCTTTCCGAGCCACTGGGCTCGACGATGATCCTCGGCGAGCCGAGCGACGTTGTACTCCAGCGCGTAGAGCCCGGCGGCGGCGAGCACGCCAGCCTGGCGCATGCCACCGCCGACCATCTTGCGCAGGCGCCGCGCCTTGCCGATGAATGCCTCGCCACCGCAGAGCACCGACCCCACCGGCGCACCGAGCCCCTTGGACAGACACACCGAAACCGTATCGAAATGCCGGGTGATCTCTTGGGCATCGCAACCGAGCCTTACCGCCGCATTGAACAGCCGGGCACCATCCAGATGCAGCGCCAGGCCGTGCCGGCGCGTGAGGTCGCGAGCCGCGGCAAGATAGTCCAGCGGCAGCACCTTGCCCTGCATGGTGTTTTCCAGCGTCAGCAGACGGCTACGGGCGAAGTGGAAGTTGTCCGGCTTGATCGCCGCTTCGACGCGGGCAAGGTCCAGCGTCCCGTCCGCCTCCATTTCGATCGGCTGCGGCTGAATCGAGCCCAGCACCGCTGCTCCGCCGCCTTCGTATTTGTAGGTGTGCGCCTGCTGGCCAACGATGTACTCGTCACCCCGCTCGCAGTGCGCCATCAGCCCCAGCAGATTGCTCATGGTCCCCGAAGGAACGAAGAGCCCTGCGGCAAACCCCAGACTCGCGGCGAGGCGGCTCTCGAGCAGGCTGACCGTCGGGTCCTCGCTGTACACGTCATCACCGGTCGCAGCACAACACATCACTTCACGCATTGCGCTGGAGGGCTGAGTGACGGTGTCGCTGCGAAGATCGATGATGGTCACAGAAGTCTCCTCATGGGGCGGGCCGACCCTGGCGATTCGGACTCAGCGCAGCAGTCGGGTGTTGAGCACCTTCGAGCCGCCGCCGAGCAGCGTTTCGGTCATGGTGATGAAGTCGTCCGTGCTGACGGTATCCATGCGCATCAGGCCGCGCGCGACATCGTCCAGCGAATGCCGCCCCTTGCTGCGCTGGCGGATTTCCTTGTCCAGATCCTGCAACAGCAACACGGCGCGCGCGGTAATCGGGCCGGTGGAATGCTCGGTGCGCAGGCTATCGACCTTGCGACTCCATTTGATCAGATGCTCCCGAACTGCCTGATAACGATCCTCGCTCATTCCTCCGGCACGGCGCACCAGTTCGATGGCGTAGTATTCGGCCAGCCCTTCGCTGATCCAGTCGCTGCGATCGGTGTCCTTGATGCGGCTGAACACATGCACCAGCTCATGCACCAGCGAGCTTGTGCCGTTCTCGCTGACCAGCGGGCGGTCGGCATGCATGTACAGGGAATTGGGTCCGGACAGCCCACCGCGCCACATGGGATCGCCGGCGCCGACGATCAGCAGCTTTGCCGGATCGCGGGGAAAAACGTTCTGCACCTGCGGCCAGACGAAGGTAAGCATGGTCAGGATGTCCATCCGCCGCACGCCCTCGCCTACCGGCGCTGCGACGGTGACCTCGGTTTCGCCAAGCTTGGCGCGACGGGTGCCCAGTTTGCCGGCCAGCATCCAGCCGGTCGGGCGATCGAACAGACGCTCGCGGTTGTCCACGCGAAAGCGGTTCTTGCCGATCCGCGGCCAGCCGGTTTCGATGCTCTTCCAGCCTTCCGGCAGCTCGAAGCTGATGCGTGACACCAAGCTCACGCCATCGACCTGATCCAGCCGCGCCGGCGGCACCAGATCATCGCCGCGGAACAGCGCCCAATCGGGCGTCATCCGCGCATCGAAGCGCCCGTTGTCACGGGGATGACTGATGCGAACGCGATAGCTCAGGGTCGCCTTGCCGGGGGCAGGTCGCCAGGTGCCCAGTGCCGGCGACTCCTGCTGCCATTCGCCGTCCGCCTGGAAGTCGCTGTAGTAACCCTCGTCGCCCAGGTTGAACTGCAGGCTGCGGACCGCCTCGCCCTTCTCCAGGATCAGCTGCACCACTGCCTGATCTTCCGCCGGGAGGAAGCGCACGTGATAGTCAAGATCGACCCGTTTGGCCGCCTGTGCCGGGCCGACGATGAAAAGAACGAGAGCGAACAGCGACAGCAGTCGAGCAAGCATCGAAGAGAACTCCACGGATCGGATAACGCGAGGGGTGTGCTGATCTTGAGACGATGCAATCGGCGCTTAGATTCAACCAGCACGGAAAATCAGATGGTCTTCCCAATGCTCCTCAGCAACGCTGCCTTCGGCGAGCATCCTGCCGGCCTGGGAAATGCGCTCGACGTGTACCGCCTCGCGGTCGCCACAGACCAGATGGTGCCAGAGCGGCAGGTCCTTGCGCTCGGCCACCAGGCGGTAGGCGCAGGTGGGCGGAAGCCACTTGAACTGTGCGGCGTCCTGGGCATTGAGCTGAATGCAGTCCGGTACGCTGGCGCGCCGATTGGGGTAATCGCTGCATTGACAGGTCTTCAGATCGAGCAAGCGGCAGGCGATGCGCGTGTAGTACACGGCGCCATCTTCCTCATCCTCGAGCTTCTGCAGGCAGCAGAGGCCGCAGCCGTCGCATAGCGACTCCCACTCGGCCGAATCGAGCTCGGCGAGGGTCTTGCGCTTCCAGAAGGGTTCGACTTTGGCCGCCATCTCTCTGTCACTACCGGGAAAAAGCGGCAAGTCTAGCCACTGCAGGATATCCGGCCAATAGCCGGCAGGCGGATCAAGGTCTGAGCCGTGGCCGCCGGCCGGAGCGGCAGGCAGCCACGCGGCGGATTACTGCTTGTCGAGCATGTCGCGATGGCTGCGCATCTGCTCGAGCATCTGCTCCATGTGCTGGATGCGCATGTCGAGCATTTCCTTGGACGGTGCCGCCATCATGCGGCCGCCGCCCATTGCCCCCTGCATTGGCTTGCCGCCCTGTTTGCCCATGCCGGCACCCGGGCCGCCCATCGGGCAGCCTCCCATGGCGCCCATGGTCGACTGCATGCTCTGCCAGTGTTCGTCCCGCAGCTTCTGCCGCTCTTCCGGCGTCTTCGCGGCCTGCCAGGCCTGACGATATTCCTGCATCTTCTGCCAGTGCTGTTGCCAGGCTTCGTTGTCGTAGGCCGGCGTCGGCTGCGCGCTGGCAGACATCGCCAGACCGGCAAGGATCGAACCGAGTACCCAGGAACGCGTTTTCATGAGCCGTCTCCCTATGCATGTGCGGACGACTTCAGAATAGTCCGAGCCGCCGGCACGACCTTGTCCCCGGTCATGCCTGGCCGGGCACCTTCACATGGGATCGTTCATGCGCAGCAGTTCCTCGGGCAGGTGCTCGATGTACTCGTCCTCGGCCGGCGGCATCTGCAGGTGATAGCCCTGCGCCTCGATGTTGGCGAGCACCTTGTTGATGTCCTCGCGCGCCAGCTGGCGCTCCGGGGTGAGGACCAGCTCGAATGCCAGCTGCGGCGCGCCGAATGCGGCGAGCAAGCCCTCGGGCACGCGCTTGAGCGCATCGCGCTTGTCGACGTAGAGGTACATGCCGTCCTTGCGGGGGCTCTTGTAAATGGAACAGATGAGTTTCATGAGCGTTTTTCCAGAACATCCAGCAGGGCCTGCCCCATCCGCTCGCGGCGCCAGCCGCGCAGCGAATCGGGCAGTTGATAAGGGCCGTCGGGGTAACCGCTTTTCAGCAGTGCCTCCAGGGTCTTCTTGCGCAGCATGAGCTCCGGCGCGATATCCAGCGCCTTCGCCTCGCGCTGGCCGACCGCCCGCAACTTCTTCAACACGCCGGAAACTTCCAGCGGCAACGGCTCCGGCAGCGCCGCCGGCCAATCCTGTTCGGGCGTCGCGGCAGCCTCGCGGATCATCGCCAGCAAGACTTCACCATCCTGGCGTACGGTGCGCGGATGCATCTCATCGATGCGTGCCAGCGTAACCAGATCGCGCGGCTGGGTACGCGCCAGCGGCCACAGACTGGCCTCGCGCAACACGCGATTGCGCGGCTGGTTGCGCGCTCGGGCCTGGCGCTCACGCCAGGCGGTCAGCACCTTGAGTACGGCCAGCTGTTGAGGCTTGAGGCGCCAGGCCTGCTTGACCTCTCGATAGGCCTCCTCCGGGTCGGATTCGCGCTGCAGGTTGGCGACCAGCTCGGCACCGTCCTCCAGCACCCAGGCTCGCTTTTCGTCCGACAGCTTCGGCAGCAGCGCTTCGTAGAGTTCGGCCAGGTGCTGCGCATCCTCGGCGGCGTAGCGCACCTGCATCTCGCTCAGCGGCCGCTGCAGCCAGTCCGAGCGCGTTTCGCCCTTGGGCAGTTCGATGCCAAGCACGGCCTGGACCAGCCGCGAATAGCCCATGGAAAAGCCGATATTCAGGTAGCCGGCGGCCAACTGGGTATCGAACAGCGGCTGCGGCAGACTGCCGGTCAGGCGCAGCAGCACTTCGAGGTCCTCGCTGCAGGCATGCAGCACCTTTACCACAGCAGCATCGTCCAGCAGTGTGGCAAACGGACGCCAATCGCGCACCGCCAGCGGGTCGATCAGATAGGCGCGCCGCCCGTCACCCACCTGCACCAGCCCGGCGATGGGATAAAAGGTGTCCACCCTCATGAATTCGGTGTCCACCGCCACAAATGGCAGTTGGCGCCATTCGGCGCAGAGGCGGGCCAGATGTGCATCATCCACGACCCATTGAGTTTCGATGGCCACACGGCCTCCTTTTCGGCTGACGACCGGCGCGCGGCCGAACGAGGCGCGCAGTATATATCGAGCATCCGACCGGCCGGGCATTCATGGCCGGCGCGCACGCTGGTAGTGTTTAGCGATGTTTCCCCGGAGGCGTACGATGCCACTTGCACAACTCATCACAGCCGAGCAACTGGCCCGGCGCCTGGACGATCCCGCGCTGCGCATTCTCGATTGCCGCTTCGCCCTGGAAGATTCCACCTACGGCGAGCGCAGCTACCGCCAGGGCCATGTTCCCGGCGCCCGGTTCGCCGACCTGGAGAAGGACCTATCCGGCCCGGTCACCCCTGGTGTCACCGGCCGGCACCCACTGCCGGATCCGGAGCGGCTGGCAGCGCGCTTTCGCCAATGGGGCCTCGATGACGACAGCGACGTGGTGCTGTACGACGACGGCCCCGGCGCCTTTGCCGCACGGGCATGGTGGCTGCTGCTCTGGCTCGGTAAACGCGACGGCATCTACCTTCTCGATGGCGGCCTCAAGGCGTGGCGCGAAGCCGGTCTACCGATGGACGAGGCGATCCCCGATAGTGAGCCAGGCACCTTCAGCGGGCGCGCCGACAGCAGCCTGATCATCGATGCCTTCGCGCTTCAGGAGCGCCTCGACGATCCGCAACTGGCGCTGCTTGACGCCCGCGCGCTGCCCCGCTTTCTCGGCGAAGTCGAACCCATCGATCCGATCGCCGGGCATATCCCCAATGCCACTTGCGTTCCGTTCACCGAGAATCTCAGCGGCGACGGCCGGTTTCTCCCGGTCGAACAGCTGCGCAGGCGCTTCGAACCGCTGCTGGGCAACAAGCCACCCCAGCGCACCGTCGCCTACTGTGGCTCCGGCGTGACCGCCTGCCACAACCTGTTTGCCCTGTGTCTGGCTGGCTATCCGCTGGCGACGCTCTATCCCGGCTCCTGGAGCGAGTGGATCACCGACACCCGGCGGCCTTGCGCCTGAGTCCGATCACCACGCGGCGCCAGCAGGGCGCAGCGTGGCTGACGAGTCACAATACGCCTCTGCGGTTTTGCCGAAGTTACATTTGTTTTCACAACCGTTAGTCGCCATCTTTACGAAAAATTGCAATTCATTGTCTTGCTACCTGTCCGAGAAAGTTGCTAGGTTCCGACCCGCTTTTATCCCGGAGTAGTACAACAATGAAAACAACATGGTTGAAGACCGCACTCGCGGTAGCCGTAGGCGCCTTGTCCAGCCAGGCAATGGCAGCCGGTTTCGCCCTCAACGAGCAAAGCATCAGCGGCATGGGCACCTCCTTCGCAGGCCGCTCATCTTCCGCCGACGACGCCACCACCCTCTTCGGCAACCCGGCCGGCATGTCCCGCCTCAAGCGTGAAGAGGTCAGCTTCGGCATGGCGGCGATCCATGCGAAGACGGATATCAAGGACACCAGCAGTGCGCCCGTCCCAACCGGAAGCAACGATGGCGACATGGTCCCGTTTACTGCAGTGCCGATGGGCTACTACGTCAAACCGATCGACGACAAATGGGCCGCCGGCGTTGGCGTCTACGTGCCGTTCGGCATGATCACGGATTATGAAAGCGGCTTCCAAGGCCGTTTTTTCGGCGATTACAGCGAAGTTCGCGTGATCACCGTGCAACCTACTGTTAGCTATCGCTTCAATGACAAGTTGTCGATCGGGTTTGGTCCTACGTTCAACCGCATCGATGGTGAATTGCAGAGCGCGACGCTTAACGGCGGCAGAGTCAAGGTAAAAGGGGATGACACGGCGATGGGCTTCAACGCCGGCGTGCTTTACGAGTTCTCTCCGCAGACACGTATGGGCGTTACCTACCACTCCAAAGTCGAATTCGAGCTGGAAGGTGACACCCAGCTGTCTGGTGCAGGCTTTGGTCCTTTCGTAGGCAAATACGATGCGTCACTCGACCTGACCACCCCGGAGTCCGTCGACGTGTCCCTTACGCATGAACTGAACGATGACTGGACGCTGTACGCCGGAGCCATGTGGACACGCTGGAGCCGCTTCGAGGCGATCGTCATTGAGAATGAAGGCATGTCACCCATGCTTCCGAGCTCCGTCCAAACCATTGTTGAGGAGCAGGACTGGCACGACACTTGGTCGTATGCCATCGGCGCGGCCTACAAGCTCAACCGCACTTGGACGCTGCGCAGCGGCCTGGCTTTCGACCAAAGTCCGACCAACAACGTGCACCGTTCGCCCCGCATTCCCACTGGCGACCGCACTGCCGTGAGCTTCGGCCTGGCCTGGAACCCGACAGACGACGTGACAGTCGACCTGGCCTATTCCTATCTTTGGGAAGAAGACACCAAGGTTCGCCGCGAGAGTCCGACCCGCGGTGTTTACAACGCCACATATGAAAACAGCGCCCACGGTTTCGGTGCCTCGCTCAGCTACCGCTTCTGATCCAAGCGCTACAAAAAAGCCCCGGTTCTCCGGGGCTTTTTCGTTTCTACCTCGTCAGCGCCTTTTCCACCGCCGCGATCAAGCGGGGATCATCCGGCTTTACCTTGCTGGAAAAATGCGCGACGACGCGCCCCTGCCGATCGACCACGTACTTGTAGAAGTTCCAGCGCGGCGCCTGTCCGGCCTGCTCCGCGAGTTCGCGGAACAGCGGCGTGGCGTCACGCCCGCGGACTGCCTGGGTCTGGGTCATGGTGAAGGTCACGCCATAGTTCACATAGCACACCTCGGCTGTCTCGGCTTCATCGTCCGACTCCTGGAAGAAGTCGTCCGAGGGCACGCCCAGCACCTCCAAGCCGTCATCCTTGTAGCGCTGATAGAGCGCCTCGAGGCCCTTGAACTGCGGGGTGAAACCGCAGTGGCTGGCCGTATTGACCACAACCAGCGCCTTGCCCTGGAAGGTCTGGCACAGATCGACGCTGTCCTTGGAGCGCAGCTTCGGCAACTCGTGCTGCAGGACGGCCGGACATTCGCTGGCCAGCGCGGGCGCGACGGGCATGGCGAGCGCGAGTAGCGCAACGAGCGAGCGAAGCTTCATGACTGAGCTCCTGAAATAGGGAGCTTCCACGCTACTCCGCCACCGCTCGATGGGCAATCGGCAACTTCCGACGCGCACTACCTCGACAGCGCTATATACAAGACAATATAGCGCCCGCCACAATCCCCCACCGACACGGATTCGAAGACCCGCACATGTCCGACGCCCATCAGCCACTGCGAATAGACGGCCAGCTCTGGTTCAACCGGGGCGAGAAAGGCTATCTCGGCGGCAAGCGCATCGACCTGCTGGAGCAGATCGAAGCGACTGGCTCCATCAGCCGGGCGGCCAAGGCCATCAAGCTCAGCTACAAGGCCGCCTGGGATGCGGTGGATGCCATGAACAACCTGTCTGAACGCCCACTGGTGGTCTGCTCCGCCGGCGGCGCCCAGGGCGGCGGCACACGCCTGACCGATTTCGGCCGGGAAATGCTTCACGTCTGGCGGCGCATGCAGGTCGAGTACGAGCGCTTCCTCGCCCAGCTGGCCGAGGGCATCGAAGGCTTCGACGACATCGATCGACTGCTGAGGGCCATCGCCATGAAGACCAGTGCGCGCAATCAGTTCCGCGGCCGCATCACCGCTGTCAGCAAAGGCGCCGTCAATGGCAGCCTGAGCCTCGATATAGGCGCCAGCCAGACCATCACCGCCACGCTGACCAACGACAGCATCGACGAACTGCAGTTGGCGCCGGGCAAGACCGCAATCGCGCTGATCAAGGCCAGCTTCGTGCTGCTGTCCCCCGATCCGGAGGTGAAGATCAGCGCGCGCAATCGCCTCACCGGCACCATCAGCGCTCTGCTGCCCGGTGCGGTAAACAGCGAAGTGAAGCTGGCGCTGCCGGGTGAGCGTACGCTTGGCGCCGTCATCACCAATGAAAGCGCTGAAGAACTGGGACTGGCCGTGGGTCAGCCGTGCACCGCGCTGATCAAGGCCTCCCACGTCATCATCGCTGTCGACTGAAGGACACCTCATGCACCCCATCCGCCGCCTCTGCGCCGCCCTGCTGCTCTGTCTGCCGCTGATTGCCAGTGCAGACGACGTGCGGGTCGCGGTCGCCGCCAATTTCACTGCGCCGATGCAGAGGATCGCCGCGGCGTTCGCCCGCGACACCGGCCATCGCGCAGTGCTGGCGTTCGGCGCCACCGGCAAGTTCTATGCGCAGATCCACAACGGCGCCCCCTTCGACGTGCTGCTGTCCGCCGATGACAGCACCCCGCTGAGGCTGGAGCACGACGGCATCGGCATGGCCGGCAGCCGCTTCACCTACGCCATCGGCACCCTGGTGCTGTGGTCGCCCCGCGAGGGGTACGTCGACCCGCAAGGCAAGGTCCTGGCCGGCGGCGATTTCCGTCACCTGGCCGTGGCCAATCCAAAGACGGCGCCCTATGGCGCTGCGGCAATGGCCACGCTGGACCGGCTGGGCCTGCGCGAGAAACTGCGGCCACGCTTCGTGCAGGGCGAGAACATTGCGCAAACCCACCAGTTCGTCGCCAGCGGCAATGCCGAGCTCGGTTTCGTGGCGCTGTCGCAGGTAATCGAAGACGGACGCATCGGCAAAGGCTCGGGCTGGGTGGTGCCGACAGACCAGCACGCGCCGATCCGTCAGGACGCGCTGCTGTTGCGCCATGGCGAGGGCAACCCGGCCGCGCGGGCGCTGCTGGAATACCTCAGGGGGGAAACCGCCAAGGCGCTGATCCGCGAATATGGCTATGCGGTGGAGTGAGGCAACGACATGCTCGACGGTACCGATTTCGCGGCCATCTGGCTGACGGTCAAGCTGGCCAGCGTCACCACCCTGTTGCTGTTGCTGCTGGGCACACCGCTGGCCTGGTGGCTGGCGCGTACCCGTTCTCGACTGCGAGGTCCGATCGGCGCCGTGGTTGCCTTGCCGCTGGTGCTGCCACCCACCGTGCTGGGTTTCTACCTGCTGGTCGCCCTCGGGCCCAACGGCCCCATTGGACAATTGACGCAAAGCCTCGGCCTCGGCCTGCTGCCATTCACCTTTGCCGGGCTGGTAGTGGGCTCGGTGCTCTACTCCATGCCCTTCGTCGTGCAGCCGTTGCAGAACGCCTTCGAGGCCATCGGCGAACGCCCGCTGGAAGCCGCCGCCACACTGCGAGCCGGTCCGTGGGATACGTTCTTCAGTGTGGTACTGCCGCTTGCCCGCCCCGGTTTCGTCACTGCCAGCGTCCTCGGCTTCGCCCACACGGTGGGCGAGTTCGGCGTGGTGCTGATGATCGGCGGGAATATTCCGGAGAAGACCCGGGTCGTCTCGGTGCAGATCTACGATCACGTCGAGGCCATGGAGTACGCCCAGGCCCACTGGCTGGCCGGCGGCATGCTGCTGTTCTCCTTCCTTGTGCTGCTGATGCTTTACGGCAGCCGATTCAGACAAGGGTGGCGCGGATGAGCGGGTACACCTACGACAATGCGATCCACGCACGCTTTCGCCTGGACTATGCCGAATTCAGCCTGGACGTCGACCTGGAGCTGCCCGGCCGTGGTGTCACCGCGCTGTTCGGCCATTCAGGGTCCGGCAAGACCACCCTGTTGCGCTGCGTCGCCGGGCTGGAACGCTCTGGCCGCGGCCAGCTGAGCGTCAACGGCGAACACTGGCAGGACTGCGCGCGCAAGCTGTTCGTACCACCGCATCAGCGCGCGATCGGTTACGTGTTCCAGGACGCCAACCTGTTCGCGCACCTGTCGGTGCGACGCAATCTCGAGTTCGGCATGCGCCGTGTGGCCGCCAGCGTTCGGCGCGTGGCCCTGGAGCAGGCGGTGGAACTGCTGGGCATCGCTCACCTGCTCGAACGCATGCCGGATCGGCTGTCCGGCGGCGAGCGCCAGCGTGTCGGCATCGCCCGCGCGCTGCTGACCAGCCCGCGCCTGCTGCTGATGGACGAGCCGCTGGCGGCGCTGGACCTCAAGCGCAAGAACGAAATCCTGCCCTACCTGGAGCGCCTGCACGACGAGCTGGATATCCCCGTGCTCTACGTCAGCCACTCCCCGGATGAAGTGGCGCGGCTGGCCGACCACGTGGTGCTGCTGGAGCAGGGCCGAGCCATCGCCCAGGGCGAACTGCGCGAGACCCTGGCGCGGCTGGACCTGCCCACCGCCTTCAGCGAGGACGCCGGCGTGGTGGTCGAGGCCGAAGTCGCTGAGCACGACGCCCACTATCATCTGACCCGACTGACTTTCCCCGGTGGCGAAGTGCTGGTTTCGCAGCGCCCGGAAGCACCGGGGCAGCGCCTGCGCTTTCGTGTGCATGCGCGGGACGTAAGCCTGGCCTTGCTGCGCGCCGAAGGCAGCAGCATCACCAACCTGCTGCCGGCGCGCGTCGCAGCCGTGGTAGCGGCCGATACTCCCGCGCACGTGCTGGTGCGCCTGGATGCCGGAGGCACGCCGCTGCTGGCGCGGATCACCCGGCGGTCGGCGGATCAGCTGGCGATCGCCCCTGGCCAGCACCTGTGGGCACAGATCAAGACTGTCGCCTTGCTGGGTTGAACGTCGCGGCCGCTCAGGCCGCATCTGGCAGCCTGGCGATGACCTTGATCTCGAACTGAAAGCCATAGAGCCAGGTCACGCCCACGGCGGTAACCGTCGGATGCGGTGCCTGCCCCCAGTACTCGGACACCACCAGGTTCCAGACCCGCTCGAAGATCGCCTGCGGATCGACCATGAACACCGTGACGTCGATGACATCCTCAAAGGTGCAGCCTGCAGCCTCGAGAATCGCATTCAGGTTGTCGAAGGCGCGCCGGACCTGTGCCTCCAGCTCAGGCTCTGGCGAGCCGTCTTCGCGGCTGCCGACCTGCCCGGAGACGAACAGCAGGCCATTGGCGCGGATGGCCGGTGAATAGCGGTTGTGCTCGTAGAGCGCCTGGCGTCCCGGCGGAAAAACAACGTCACGCTGTGTCATGTGCAAACCTCCAGCAAGGGTCGAGGCGACCCGTTCAAGTGAGAATTCACTGTAAAACTCGACGAACACTGGATAAACGCGCGAGTGCGCTCAACACTGTTTGCTCAAACCAAACAATCCTGGAGTGACGATGGACCGTTTCGATGCGATGCAGGCCTTCGTTCGCGTAGTGGAAACCGGCAGCTTCACCAAGGCTGCGGAAACGTTGCGCATCAGCAAGACCAGCGTGACCCAGCAGGTCCAGCAACTGGAGGCTCGGCTTCGTGTCCGCCTGCTCAACCGCACCACGCGCAGGGTCAACGTCACCGCCGATGGCGCCGCCTTTTACGAACGGGCGCTGCGGCTGCTGGCGGACCTGGACGACGCCGAGACCAGCCTGTCCGCCGCTGCGGCGTTGCCGAGGGGACGCCTGCGCGTCGACGTGCCCAGCCCGTTGGCACGCATGATCCTGATACCGGCGTTACCGGCGTTTCATGCCCGGTACCCGGACATCCAGCTGGACATGGGCGTCAGCGATCGGCGGGTGGACCTGATCGGCGAGAACGTGGACTGCGTCGTGCGCGGCGGCGAACTCACCGACCAGTCGTTGATCGCCCGCCGCGTCGGCGACCTAAGCCTGGGCGTGTACGCGGCGCCGAGTTACCTGGCGCGTGCCGGGGTACCGGGCCACCCAAGCGAACTGGAAAACAGCCATCACCGCGTGGTCGGCTTTCTCTGGGGACGCACCGGCAAGCCCACGCCGTACGTCATGCAGCGGCAGCACGAGTGCATCAGGGTACATGGTCGCTACGTGCTCGCGGTGGACGATGGCAACGCCTGCCTGGCCGCGGGGCTGGCCGGGTTGGGCGTGCTCTGGTTGCCGCATTACATGGTGAAGACGCATCTGGCCAATGGCGAGCTGGTGCCGTTGCTGGAGGACTGGCAACTCGATGCGATGCCGCTGTACCTGGCGTTTCCGCCGAATCGCCATGTCAGCGCCAAGCTGCGGGTGTTCATCGACTGGGTCGTCGAGCTGATGGCCCAGCATGCTCCCGTGCTCGACCGTCGCGCGACGGTCGAGGGCTAAAGCTGCAACGCCAACCCGACCAGCACGGCGCACTCCACCAGCTCCAGCAGCGCACCAGCCGTATCGCCCGTGGTGCCACCGAGGCGGCGGAGCATGGCGCGACGCGCCAGCAGAAAGGTCACGCCGGCCAGCGTCAGGGCCAGCAAGCCGGGGGCGCCGAGCAGCAGGCACCCGATAACGACCAATGCCAGCACCATCAAGGCCCTGCTGCGCGGCAGGTTCGCCGCCAGTGCCTGGCCGAGGCCATTCGGGCGCACATAAGGGGTGCAGAGAAACAGCGCCAGCAGCGCCGCGCGCCCGAGCAGGGGCGCCAGGACCAGCGCGGCGGGCTGCTGCGCCTGCAGCACCACCAGCAGGGCGCTGAACTTGAGCAACAGCATTATCACCAGCACCACCACGGCCACCGGGCCGCTGCGCGGGTCCTTCATGATTTCCAGCGTACGCGCCGGGTCGCCGAAGCCGCCGAGCCAGGCGTCCGCACTGTCAGCCAGACCATCGAGGTGCAGTGCGCCGGTCAGTGCGACCCACAGCGCCAGCAGCAATGCCGCCTGCAGCAGTGGCGATGCACCTTCCAGCAGCAGCGCCGCCAGCCAGAGCAGCGCGCCAAGAAACAGGCCCACCGCGGGATAATGCAGCAACGAACGGCCCTGCTGCCGCGGCGTAGGCATGGCAGGCAGCCGGATTGGCAGGCTGGTGAGAAATTGCAGGGCGATCAACAGCGGCAGCATCGGCACACCCTATTCGTCCAGCGCCGCGGGTTCGCCCGCCGGACAAGGACTGAGCGGCAGCAATTCGCCGTGGGCCACGTTCACTTCCAGCAGCCGCTCCCGCGGCAATCCCCGCCCCTGCGCCAGCAGCAGGCGCATCACCCCGGCGTGACCGATGACCAGCACGCGTCGGCCGGCAAAATGCAGGCGCACGCGCTCGATGGCCGCCAGTACGCGCGCTTCGAACCGCAGCAGCGGCTCGCCACCAGGCGGCGTGAAACCGTAGGGATCGGCCCAAAAGCGTCCCAGCGCCTCGGCATCCGTGCTCATCAGCTCGGCGGCGCTGCGCCCTTCCCAGGCACCGAAATGCAGCTCGCGCAACTCAGGCTCGATGCGGAGCGGCAGCCTACGATCGGCGGCGAGCTCACGGGCGAAAGCTGCGCAGCGTTGCAGCGGCGAGCTGACCAGCACGTCCCAAGGGCCGGCAAGCGCCACCGCATCGCGCATCTGTTGCCAGCCGTGAGCGGTCAGGGCGTCGTCAAGGCTGCCGCGAAAACCGCCGCCCCGCTCGGTCTCGCCATGGCGCAGCAGGTCGATGCGTGTGCTCATGCCGGCCGGTCCGCCACCGCCGCCTCGGCGAAGGTGGCCATCTCGTTGTGCAATGCGCACGCCTGCTGGAGCAGCGGTACCGCCAGCGCCGCACCGCTGCCCTCCCCCAGACGCAGGCCCAGATCGAGCAGCGGCGCCGCTTCGAGCGCCTCCAGCACAGCCAGGTGCCCCGGTTCGGCGGAGCGATGGGCGAACAGCAGCCAGGCCCGACACGCCGGGTTCAGGCGCACCGCGCAAAGCGCCGCGACGCTGCAGATGAAGCCGTCCACCAGCGCCGGGATACCCTGCTGAGCACAGGCGAGATAGGCGCCGGTCAACGCCGCCACTTCGAAGCCGCCAAGCCGGCGCAGGGCTTCCAGCGGCACGCCGCAATGCCCGGCATGCAGCCGCACGGCGCTCTGGATGACCTGTTCCTTGTGTCGCACCCCGGGTACATCCAAGCCCGTCCCCGGCCCGACCAGAGTCAGCGGTGAGCGCGGCAACAGCACCGCGGCCAGGGCACTGGCGCTGCTGGTGTTGCCGATCCCCATCTCGCCGCCGATGAACAGCTGCACGCCATTCGCCGCTGCGCGCTGGACGCTGCTCCGCCCCGCCGCCAGCGCCTGATCCAGCTGTGCCTCGCTCATGGCCGGCTCGCGGGTGAAGTTAGCCGTACCCGGCCCCAATCGCAGATGAGTGACACCGGCCAGTTCCAGCGGCTCCGCGGTGCCGAGGTCTATCACCTCCAGCACTGCGCCGAGCCGGCGCGCCAGCACGGAGAGTGCCGCGCCACCGGCGACGAAGTTGTGCAACATCTGCCCGGTGACCGCCTGCGGATAGGCGGAAACGCCCTCCTCGACCACGCCGTGGTCACCGGCGAAGACGCACAGGTGCAGCCGCTCGACGGCGGGCCGGTCGCATGCCTGCAGCGCCGCCAGGTTCACCGCCAGCGCCTCGAGCTGGCCCAGCGCGCCGCGCGGTTTGGTCAGCTGATTCTGGCGCGCCATGGCACGGATACGCGCGGCTTCGTCCGGCTGCCGGCAGGGTTCGTTCCACCATTCTTGCATCACTGTGCTCCCTTCATGGTCATGGGCAGCCCGGCGACCATGAAGGTCACCCGCTGCGCCCGATCCGCCACCGCCTGGTGCAGCCAGCCGGCCTCGTCCACGTAACGACGGGTCAGCTCGCCCAGTGGCACCACGCCGAGGCCCGTCTCGTTGCTGACCAGGATGATCCGCCCCGGTAGCTCAGGCAGACACTCGAGCAGCGCATCGCGCGCCTCCGCGAGGCGCGCCGCGTCCTCCAGCATCAGCAGGTTGGTCAGCCAGAGAGTCAGGCAGTCGACCAGCAGGCAGCGCTGCGGCGCGGCCTGCTCGCGCAGCACCCGCGCCAGCTGCTGCGGTTCCTCCACCAGCGACCAGTGCACCGGGCGCCGTTGCCGATGATGGGCGATGCGTGCGCTCATCTCCCCATCCAGCGCCTGGCTGGTGGCGATATAGGTGACCGCCAGGCCGCTTTCGGCAGCCAGACGTTCGGCAAAGCGGCTTTTGCCCGAGCGGGCACCACCTAGGATCAGTTCCAGCATCGTCAGCCTCCCAGCGCGCAGAGTCGGCGCAGCTTCGCGGTGTCCAGATGCGTCTCGACCAGATCGGCCAGCCGCTCGATGTCGCGCTCGCGCAGCGCGTGGTAGTCGACCCGCTGCACTACCTCGAGCCCCGTCCAGCGCAACAGTGCCGCGCAGGCATCGGGACTTTCGAACAGGCCGTGCAGGTAGGTGCCGAGGATCTGCCCATCGGCGCTGATGGCGCCATCGCTGCGGCCGTCGTCCAGCTGCACCGCGGGCCGGGCGAGGGCCGACCCGGTGCTGACGCCGGCATGGATCTCGTAGCCGGTGACTGGCACACCTTCCGGCAGCAGCCGGCCCTGCACGTTACGCAGCTGCTTGTCGGCTTCGAGCACGGTGGCGAAGTCCAGCAGACCAAGCCCGGCACTTTCTCCCGCTGGGCCTTCCAGCCCGAGCGGATCGGCAATGCGCGTGCCGAGCATCTGCAGGCCACCGCAGATGCCAAGCAGCTTGCCGCCGTAGCGCAGGTGCTTCTGGATCGCCGCCTCCCAGCCGTTGGCACGCAGCCAGGTGAGGTCGGCACGCACGCTTTTCGAGCCGGGCAGGATGATCAGGTCCGCGGAGGGAACGGGCTGGCCGGGTCCGACGAACTGCAGATCGACCTGCGGATGCAGGCGCAGGGGATCGAAGTCGGTATGGTTGCTCATCCGCGGCAACACCGGCACCACCACCTTCAGGACCTCGGCGGACTTGCCGGCCTGGCGCACATCGATGGCATCTTCGGCCTCCAGGTGCAGATCCATCAGGTACGGCAGCACGCCCAGTACCGGCTTGCCGGTGCGCTGCTCCAGCCAGTCCAGCCCCGGTTGCAGCAGCGCGATATCGCCGCGAAACCGGTTGATGACGAAGCCCTGCACGCGCGCCTGCTCGCTTTCCGAGAGCAACGCCAGGGTCCCGACCAGGTGTGCGAACACCCCACCCTTGTCGATATCAGCGATCAGGATCACCGGGCAGTCCACCGCCTCGGCGAAGCCCATGTTGGCGATATCACCGGCGCGCAGATTGATTTCCGCAGGCGAGCCTGCGCCCTCGACCATCACCACGCGATACGCCGCAGAAAGCCGCCGGTGCGAGTCGAGCACGGCCTGCAACGCGACGCGTTTGTAGTCGTGGTAGGCAGCGGCATCCATGCTGGTCACCGCGCGGCCATGGACGATCACCTGGGCCCCGATGTCGCTGTTGGGCTTCAGGAGCACCGGGTTCATGTCGGTGTGCGGCGCAAGGTTGGCGGCCTGCGCCTGTACCGCCTGGGCACGGCCGATTTCGCCGCCGTCGGCGGTCACCGCGCTGTTGAGCGCCATGTTCTGCGGCTTGAACGGCACCACCGCGACACCCTGGCGCGCCAGCCAGCGGCACAACGCGGTCACCAGCGTGCTCTTGCCGGCGTCGGACGTGGTGCCCTGCACCATCAGCGTGGTCATGAATGTTGCTCCCGATAGGCCTGCAGTGCATGGTCCAGACGTTGCCAACCGGCGTCGGTCGGCAGCCCGAAGCGCAGGCTGGATGGCTGTGCGAACAGCCGGGTGAGGATGCCGCGACGGGCGAGAAATTCGTGCAACTGCGCGGCTTCGGCAGCGACCCACCACTGAAACAGGGCGCAGCCTCCCAATGGGGTCAGCGCATGTCGCCGCAGCAGCTCGGCCAGGCGCTGGCCATCGCCGTGCAGGCGCTCACGCTGCCGTTGCTGCCCGGTCTGGTCGGCCAGCAGCTGGCGGCCGAGCTGACGCGTCGGGCCGTTCACCGTCCAGGGGCCAAGCAGTTCGGCGAGCGCACGCAGGACACCGGCATGGGCCAGCACGAAGCCCAATCGCGCACCCGCCAGGCCGAAGAACTTGCCGAACGAGCGCAGCACCACCAGCCCCGGCAGATGGCTGTGCGCGGCCAGGCTGTGCTCGGGCGTGCAGTCCATGAACGCTTCGTCCACCACCAGCCAGCCCCCGTAGGTCGCCAGTGCGCTGCGCCATTGCAGCAGGCGCTGCGCTGCGATCAGCTGCCCGGTTGGGTTGTTCGGATTGACCACCAGCAGCACGTCCAACTGATCCAGCGCCCGTGGGACGCTGGCTTCGCACAGCTCGACGACTCGGTGACCGGCACGCCGCCAGGCCTTGGCGTGTTCGGCATAACAGGGCGAGACGATGCCGACCCGCGCCGGCCCGCGCAGGCGCGGCAAGGCCTGGATGGCGCTTTGCGAGCCGGCCACCGGCAGTACCGCGCGTGCCCCGTAGTACTGCTGCGCCACCGCGTCCAACCCATCATCGGGCTCCGGCAGGCGTGCCCAGGCATCGCTGGTGATGGTCGGCAGATCCGGGTGATAGGGCGCCACGCCGGTGGACAGGTCCAGCCAGTCCGACAACGGGATTCCGTGGCGCTGCGCGGCCAGCCGCAGCCGACCGCCGTGCTCAAGCATAGAGCCAGCCTCCGAACAGCAGCACCAGCAGCCAGACGCCGACACCGGCCCAGACCAGATCCAGCGCATGTTCGATATGCCGCGCCTGCGGGGCACTGCCCCGGCCCAGCTCCGGTCGGGCATGCAGTTCCCCGTGATAGATCGCCGCGCCGCCCAGCACCACGCCCAGCGCACCGGCCCCTGCGGCCATCACCGGGCCGGCGTTGGGGCTGTCCCACAAGGGCGCCTGGGTACGCCAGCAACGCAGCGCGCGACGGGTCCGGCCGAGCAAGGCATAGGTCACGGCGACCAGCCGTGCCGGCACGTAATTGAGCAGATCGTCGATGCGCGCCGCGGCCCAGCCAAAGCGCTCGAAGCGCGCGTTGCGATAGCCCCACATGGCGTCCAGCGTGTTGCTCAGACGGTACAGCACCACACCCGGCGCACCCGCGACGATGAACCAGAACAGCGCAGCGAACACCGCATCGCTGCCGTTCTCCAGCACCGACTCGGTGGCAGCACGGGCCACGCCCTCTTCATCCAGCTGGCTGGTGTCTCGGCTGACGATGCAGGCCACCCGCCGACGCGCCTCGGGCAGGTCGTGGCGCCACAACGCCTGGGCCACCGGCAGCGCATGCTCGCCCAGGCTGCGCAGGCCGAGGGCCAGATAGAGCAGCACGATCTCCGCCAGCCAGCCGATGCCCGGCAACAGGCTGAGCAGCCAGGCCAGCAGCGTCAGCGGCAGCACGGCCAGGCACCAGGCTGTCACCCCATGGCTGCGCCAGCCACGGCCAGCAGCACCGTTGAAATGCCGTTCCAGGCGGTCGGCCAGGCGTCCGAAGGCCACTAGCGGATGGGCCCGCTTCGGCTCACCCAGCAGCGCATCCAGCAGCAGCGCCGCGATGACGCTGAGGAACACGCTCACTCAGGGCGCTCCGCACACGCGCGAATCAGGGCATGCAGCTGCCGCACGCCATCGGTCAGCACCGCCGGGCCGGGGTTGAGGATGTCCGGCGACTTGATCTCGTGCAGCTGGCCATCGCGTACCGCCGGGATCGCCTGCCAGCCCGGTCGGGCCGCCACCTGTTCCGGGCGGAAACGGCGGCCGCACCAGGAGCCGACGATCAGCTCCGGCGCGCGCCGCACCACGTCCTGCGGATCCTCGATGATGCGTTGCTTGGCACGCTTGAACGGTGCCAGCTCGGCGAAGCAGTCCTCGCCGCCGGCCAGTTCGATCAGTTCGCTGACCCAGCCGATGCCGGAAATCAGCGGCTCGTTCCACTCCTCGAAATACACCCGCGGCCTGCGAGGCAAGCTGGCCGCGCTGGCGCGGATGACGTCCAGCCCGGCCTGGAGCTCGGCGGTCAGCGCCCGCGCGCGCTCGCTGGCGTGCACCAGTGCGCCGAGCGTCTCGATCATGCGCAGGATGCCGGCAATGTCGCGCTGGTTGAACAGATGCACCTCCAGCCCCTCGCGGGCCAGCTCGGCGAGCATGTCGGCCTGCAGATCGCAGTAGCCCAGTACCAGGTCCGGTTTCAGGGCCAGGATCTGCTCGTGCTTGACGCTGGTGAAGCCGCTGACCTTGGGCTTTTCCTTGCGCGCCTGCGGCGGGCGCACGGTAAAACCGGAAATGCCGACGATGCGCGCCTGCTCGCCCAGCAGGTAGAGCGTTTCGCAGGTCTCGGTGGACAGACAGACGATCCGCTGCGGCCCCTTGCTCATGTCACCCCCCATCCGTTCTCGAAAACCAGTTCTTGCAGCGGCCTCGGCGTCGTCCAGCCCTCCAGCGCCAGCATCGGCGCCGGGTAGAATTCGTGCACCGGGCCGAGGCAGAGGATCGCCACCGGCTTGGCGCCTTCCGGCATGCCGAGCAGCGCAGCCAGCGCCAAGGGATCGAACAGCGACACCCAGCCCATCCCCAGGCCTTCCGCGCGAGCGGCCAGCCACAGGTTCTGGATCGCGCAGGCCAGCGAGGCGAGATCCATTTCCGGCAGGGTGCGGCGGCCGAAAAGGTGCCCCTCGCGGCCATCCATCAACGCGGCGACCAGCAGTTCGGCGCAGTCCTCGATGCCCTCGACCTTGAGCCGCAGGAACTCGGCGGACCGCTCGCCCAGCGCCACGGCCGTGCGCTGGCGCTCCTCGCCCACCAGATTGGCGATGGCCTGACGCCGTGTCGGACAGGTGATGCGAACGAAACGCCACGGCTGCATCAGGCCGACGCTGGGTGCCTGGTGCGCAGCGTTGAGCAGTTTCGACAGCAACTCCGGTGCTACCTCGCCGCCCGCGAAATGGCGCATGTCACGGCGCTCGGCAATGGCGCGGTAGACCGCGGCGCGCTCCTCGGCGCTGAAGGCGTGTGCACTCATGGCCTGAGCAGCGCCGCGGCCGCCAGCGGATCGGACGGCAGGTAGAAATGGATGTAGGACGCGGTCAGCCGCCCGCTTCGATAGACCGCCTCGGCGGTGCGCTTGTAGTTCGGACACTCGCCGCGGGCCAGCGGCTGCAGCGGCGATTCCAGCGTCGAATGATGAAAGGTGTGGCCGCGCAATCGCCCTTCCGGCAGTTCCACTTCCTGCAGCGCCAGTGCGCTCAGGCGCTGCTGCATGCGCGCCTCGCCGGGCAGCAGGCCGAGCATCTCGGCTCGCTCGTCGCCGCGATCGGTCAGCCCGTCGAGCAGGTAGAGCATCCCCCCGCATTCGGCCAGGATGGGTTTGCCGGCTGCATGATGCGCGCGGATCGCCTCGGCCATCGGTCCGTTGCGCGACAGTGCACGCAGGTGCAGCTCGGGGTAGCCCCCCGGCAGGTACAGGCTGTCCACCGCGGGCAGGCGGGCAAAGCGCAGCGGCGAGAAAAACAGCAGTTCGGCACCCAGCGCCTGCAACAGGTCGAGGTTGGCCTGATAGAGAAAGGCGAAGGCGGCATCGCGCGCCACACCGATGCGCACGCCGGCCAGCAGCGGCTCCAGCGAAACGCGAGTCGGCGCCGCAAAGCTGACGGCCGGGGGCAGTTCGGTTTCCGCGCTCTGCGCGAGTGCATCGGCCGCGGCATCGAGGCGCGCATCGAGATCGGCCAGCTCCTCGGCCTGCACCAGCCCGAGGTGGCGGCTCGGCAGCTCCACGTCGAGGCTGCGCGGCAGGGCGCCGTACCAGCGGATCGATTCCGGCAGGCTGTCGCGCAGAATCTCGCCATGCCGTGCGCTGCCGACCCGATTGGCCAGCACGCCGGCGAACGGCAGGTCCGGCTGGAAGCTGCTCAGCCCGTGCGCCATGGCGCCGAAGGTCTGCGCCATGGCCGAGCCATCAATGACCGCCAGCACCGGCACGCCGAAGCGCCGCGCCAGATCGGCCGCCGAGGGCGCGCCATCGAACAGGCCCATCACCCCTTCGATCAGGATCAGGTCGGCCTCGCCCGCCGCTTCCCAGAGCAGGCGCCGCGACTCCTCTTCGCCGACCATCCACAGGTCGAGCTGATAGACCGGCTTGCCGCTGGCACGCGCGAGGATCATCGGGTCGAGAAAGTCCGGCCCGCACTTGAACACCCGCACGCGCTTGCCCTGCCGCGCATGCAACCGCGCCAGAGCCGCGGTGACGGTGGTCTTGCCCTGGCCGGATGCAGGGGCGGCAATCAACAGCGCCGGGCAGTTTCTACTGGTCATCGCGGTCTCTCCTGCTGTTCATCGCGACTCATCTCGTTTCGCCCATGTGCGCGCAAGGAAGCGCCGCGCAGCAGTACGTCCAGTGCGGCAATCGGCGCTGACGCAAGCCCCGGCGCATGGCGAACGAGAGCATTAGAATTCAACGCCTTTCTGCGCCTTTACTCCGGCCTTGAACGCGTGCTTGATCAGGCCCATTTCGGTGACGGTGTCCGCCGCCTCGATCAGTCCGGCGGGCGCGCCGCGGCCGGTGACCACCACGTGCTGCAGCAGCGGCCGTGATTCGATGTCGGCAAGCACTGGCGCGAGCTCCAGGTAGCCGTACTTAAGGGCGATGTTCAGTTCGTCCAGCACCACCAGGCCGATTTCGGGATCGGACAGCAACTCGGCCGCCACCGCCCAGGCCTCGCGGGCCTTGGCGATGTCGCGCTGGCGATCCTGGGTTTCCCAGGTAAAGCCTTCACCCATGACGTGGTAGCGCACCTCGTCCGGAAAGCGCCGAAAGAACGCCTCCTCGCCGGTGCTGGCCGCGCCCTTGATGAACTGCACCACGCCGACCTTCATGCCATGGCCCAGCGCTCGCGCCAGCATGCCGAAGGCCGAGCTGCTCTTGCCCTTGCCGTTGCCGGTATGCACCAGCAGCAGGCCGTACTGGTCCTGCGCCTCGGCGATCTTCTCGTCCATCAGCGCCTTCTTGCGCTGCATGCGCGCCTTGTGGCGTTCGTCGCGTTCGCTCGACTCGCTCATGCCCGCGCCTCGTCGCGCTGGGCGCTCCAGGCGCGCAGGCCGACGAACAGCAGCGCGGCGACGCCGACATACAGCGCCAGAGACGACAGGTAGCGCGGGTAATAGGTGGCGATTCTGTCGACCAGCAGCGCCAGCGTCGGCTCCGGGTAGCGCCCGGAGAAATAGAGGAAGCCGCCGCCGGAGAACAGGTAGCAGACGAAGGCGCTGGCCATCACGCACAGGGCCAGGGTCGCCAGACTGCTGAACTGGTCGCGATGCCAGCGGGCATACAGGCGCCCGCCCAGCCACAGCGAACCGTAGGCCGGCACCAGCATCCAGTAGGCCGGCGACATGCACCAGTCGCTCACACCCGCCCACTGGATGGCGGCGAAATCGAGCAGCGAAGCCTCGAGAAACAGCGCCGGAAACATCCACTTCGGCCGTACGAGCACACCGGCGAGAAAGAACACCGCCCAGGACGCGCTGGGCAGGTTGACGCTGGCGAAGTGCTGTCCGCGGGTCATGGCCAGCAGCGCAGCGAGCGCAAGGCCCACCAGCAGCTGGTATCTCGGGGCAAGCTTGATCATTGCAGTCTCCTTTGTTGGGCGCGGGCGACATGCCCGCGCCGCAGTCTTACAAGGCCTGGTAGCGCACCGTCAGGTAGGCCGCCTGGCCGGGCTGGTTGTAACCCTCCGCGGTCTCGTAGTCGGCATCCAGCAGGTTGGCGACGCGCGCCTGCAGGCGCCACTCGGGGGTGATGCGGTATTCGCCGCGCAGATCGAGGGTGGCGTAGCCGGACAGCTCGCGGGTGTTGGCCAGATCGTCGTAGCGCTGTCCCTCGGCATGCAGGCTGGCACCGATGCTGAAGGCGCCGAGCCGGCGATCGAGGTCAAGGTTGAACAGCTGCTTGGCGCGACGCGCCAGTTCGTTGCCCCGGTTGGCACCAGCGGAGCGGTTCTCCGGTTCCAGCAGGCTGTAGTTGGCGTTCCAGTCCCAGCCGAGCAATTGGCTGCCGAGCACCAGCTCAACACCACGGATGCGCGCTTCCTGCACGTTGGCCGGAGCCGAGATGCTGGCGTCATAGGCGATCAGGTCATCCACTACGGTGCGATAGGCGTTCACCGCCCAGTGTCCCCAACCGTGCTGACCGGCCAGGCCGGCTTCGAGACTGCGGGAGGTCTCCGCGTCCAGCGCCGGGTTGCCGTAGTCCGGGAAGTACAGCTCGTTGAAGGTTGGCGCCTTGAATGCCGTACCGTAGCTGACGGTGGCGCGCAGCCAGTCGGTCAGCGCATAGCCGTAGCCGATGTTGCCGGTATCGTGCAGGCCGAACTGCTCGTTGTCGTCCCGACGCAGTGACAGCTGCCAGTCATGGCGGCCGGCCTCGCCCAGGTATTGGACGAAGCGCCCGAAGTTGTCGCGCGAATCCTCGGCGTACGCTGTGGTGCCGTTGATCTCGTCGCGCTGGTAGTCGGCGCCTACCGTCAGCATGTGGCCCGCGGCGATGTCGATGTCGTTCTGCCAGGCCAGCGAGTCGCGACGGCTGTCGAAACGCGAGCTGAATCGCCCGTCCTGATAGGCATCGGACTTGTCCTCGCTGCGCCCGGCCTGCAGGGTTACCCGCCAGGGCTCCAGTGGGCTGAAGCGCGCGCGCGTGCCGAACACCTTCGACTCTCCATCGGCATTGGCGCCGAAGCCAGATGTGCGTCGGCTGTTCACACTGTCGTAATCGTTGTGCGATTTGGCCTGCAGCAGGTTGGCGTCCAGCTCCAGGCCATTGTCGAAGCGGTAGCCGGCGGCAAGCGTGGCAGACAGGTTGCGATAGCCATCGGCATCGTTTTCATAACCGCTGGTGCCTGCCGACTTCACATTGATGCCATCGGTGTCCGAACCGCTGACGCCCAGGCTGTACCAGCCACGGCCGTCGCCGCCGGAAACGCCGGCGCTGCCCGTGTAGGTGTCATGAGTGCCGTAGCCGGCGGAGAAGAACGGCTTGACGCCCTGCCCCTGGCCCTTGCGGGTGAAGATCTGGATCACCCCGCCGATGGCTTCCGAGCCGTACAGGCTGGAACGCGGGCCGCGTACCACCTCGATACGTTCAATCAACTCCAGTGGCAGATCCTGCAAGGCCGCCCCGCCGGCGGACACCGAGCCGATCTTGATACCGTCGATCATCACCAGCACGTGGTCGGACTCGGTGCCGCGCATGAACAGCGCGGTGGACTTGCCAGGCCCGCCGTTGTTGGCCAGCGAAACGCCAGGCACCTGCTTGAGCAGCTCGGGTAACGAAGCCGCCTGGCTGCGCTCGATGCGCTCGCGGTCCAGCACGGTGACTGCGGCCAGGCTCTGCTGGGCGGTTTGCGCGGTACGGGTGGCGGTCACCACCTGCTGTTCGAGGTCCAGCGGGGCTGCGGCCAGTAGGCCGATGGAAAAGGGAAAACTGCCGAGCAGCACATAGGCCGCTGGCTTGAAACGGGGCTTGCCAGTCAAGGTTCAGGTCTCCGTCGTGCCCACCCGCACGACTGAAAGTCGACGAAGACAGACGGAGGAACCGCAAAAGGAAGTGAATACCGCGAGGGATACGCACCCGCCCAGCGCCCGCCGCACTGTCAGTGAAATGCGACAGGCCGGTCTCCGGGCTTGCGAGCGTATGCCTTGCGGCATCCCGAAACCGCGCCTTCCCATGCGTCATGCACAGTGGCCGTTGCGGTTTCTCGACTCGCCTACCGTTGCGGGGGCAGCGCCGGAATCTTCGTGAGAATGGACCGGCTTCCCTGTTTCACCCGTCTGGCACAAGGCCAGGGGGCACCTGAGGCGACGCGGAGGTTAGTCCAAGGTCGAACATCGCGCAACCATGAGGTTGTCGCGCAGCCTCTGCAATTTCCGCTTGCATCTCGCCGCTTGGAACGGCGGACGCCGAAAGGCTTCGAATGCAACAATGCCAGCCATCAGCCAGGACCATCAGCCAAGCCCATGACCAGCATCGTGCAGATCTCCGACACCCATTTCGGCACCGAGCAACCCGCCGTGGTCCAGGCGCTGGAGGATCATGTACGCGAGCATCGAGCAGACCTGCTGGTGTTCTCCGGCGACATCACCCAGCGCGCCCGCCGCGGCCAGTTCGCCAGTGCCGCCGCCTTCGTCCGCCGCCTTGAGGCCGACGGCGTCGGCGATACGCTGGTGATTCCGGGCAACCACGACATCCCGCTGTACAACGTCTTTGCACGCCTGTTCACACCCTACGGCAATTACCGCCAGCATTTCGGTGACGATCTGGAGCCGGTCTTCGAGAACGAACAGATGCTGGTGATCGGGCTCAACACCACCCATCCCCGCCGGCACAAGGACGGCGTGGTAACGGCACGGCAGGTCGAGCGCGTGGCGCGGCGTCTGGAGGAAAGCGACCCGGGCAAGATTCGCATCGTGGTGGCGCATCAGCCGTTCGGCGCCATGGTGCCGAGCGACCTGAGCAACCTGCAGCACGGCGCCGAACCCGCGCTGCAGCGCTGGGCCGAGCGTGGCCTGGACCTGGTCATGGGCGGGCATATCCACCTGCCCTACGTGCTGCCGCTGTCCAGGCAGTATCCCGGGCTCGCCCGCGAAATCTGGATGGTGCAGGCCGGCACCACGCTCTCCACTCGCCTGCGCGGCACCTCGCCGAACTCCTTCAACCGGCTGAAACTGCACCCGGGCGATGAGAAGAAGGCCTGCGTCGAGCGCTGGGATCTTTCCGCTGGCCGTTTCGTGCTGGGTTCGCACTTCAACCTGAGCTGGTGATCCCGGCGCTCGCGCGGGGTGATCAGCCTATCGACAGACCGATCAGATAAACGCCGGCGAAACCGATGTTGAAGGCGACGAACAGATAGAGCATGTGCCGAAGGTAACTGCCGAAGGTCAGCCCCGGTACCTTGCTCATCGCGACGATACCGGAGGCCGAACCGATCACCAGCAGCGAACCGCCGACACCGACCGCGTAGGTCAGTACCATCCATTCGGCAACGCCCATTTCCAACCCGGATTTGAGCAATGCGGCGGTCAGCGGCACGTTGTCGATCGCCGCCGACATCACCCCCATCAGGTAGTTGGCCATCACCGCCGGCACCTGGTCATAAATGTGCACCAGCCCGTCGAGCACGCGGATTTCCTTGAGCATGCCCACCAGCAGCAGGATGCCGAGGAAGAAGAACAGCGTCTCGAACTCCACCTGGCGCACGTACTCGAGGATCGGGTCGGAATCGTTGTCATCACTGAAGAAGCGCGCCACCAGGAACATCACCGACAACCCGGCGAGGAAGGTCAGCACAGGCGGAATCTGGAACAGGAAGTTGCCGATGATGGTGCTCAGAATGGTGCAGAGGAAGATCAGCGCGATGGCCACATCCACGCCGCGCACATCGTTGCGATGGCCCTGCACCACCACTTCGCCCTTCATGCCGATCGACAGCATCGCCGCCAGCACCATCACCGCGACGAAGGCGGGCACGGCCAGGGCCAGCAGCTGGAGAATCGCCACCTTGCCGGCGAGGAAGATCATCAGCGTGGTGACGTCACCGGTGATCAGCGCGACGCCGCCGGAGTTGACCGCGAACACCACCAGGGTGGCGAACTTGATGGTCTTGGCCCTATCCAGCTGCAACGACAGGATGAGCGTGATGGAGACCAGCGTCGCGGTGATGTTGTCGGCGAGCGACGAGAACACGAAGCAGAAGGTCGCCGTGAGAAACAGCAAGGCCCGCTCGCTGATCCGCTTGGGCAATACCAGGTAGATCAGGTTCTCGATCATGCCCTTCTTGTTCAGGTAGGCGACGAAGGTCATCGCCGCCACCAGGAATATCCACAAGCCGGCAATCTCGGCGATATTCTCGTTGAGGCTTTCCAGCACGGTTTCCCGCACCTCGCCTGCCGGGGCGAACATGAACAGCAGCAACCAGGCCAGGGTGCCGAAGAACAGCGTGACCTTGGCCTTGTTCACATGGGTAATTTCTTCGAGCACGACACCAAGCAGTGCCGCCACCGCCAGTGCGATCAGCACGTACGTCAGCAATACAGGCATAACTCACCTAAAGGAGGAAGTGGGAAAAGGGTCTGTGCGCGACGGATCGACGCACGTGAGGAATTGGGGATGCGCATGGTAGCCAAACGGCCGGCGAAGCGATATCACCGCATGTCAAACGCAGACTGTTGCAGGATATGAACAGGACTAAAGGCGACGAACCGGCACGTTGAACGGACGGTCGATTTCAGGGATTGCGTGCCAGTTGCTCGTGGTCGAGCACACGCTTGGCGCCGAGGTAGCTTTTCTGCCAGTAACTGGCGGTCAGGCTGTCCAGGCGTACGGTGCCGCCGGACGAAGGCGCGTGGACGAACCGGTCCTGGCCGACATAGATGCCGGCATGGCTGACGCGGCGCCCACCGTTGGTGGCGAAGAACACCAGATCGCCGGGTTGCAGCGCGTGACGACGCACGTTCGGCCCGCGCAGATTGCTCATTTCCTGAGTGGTACGAGGAAGATCGATACCGGCTGCACCACGGTAGACGTAGCCGATCAGCCCGCTGCAGTCGAAGCCGCTGTCCGGCGTGTTGCCACCCCAGCGATAGGGCGTACCGACCAGCCCGAGTGCGCTGAACAGCACATCCTCGGCGATACCGGGCATGGCGTGGGGAGTGCTAGGCGCCTCGGCGATTGGCGGCGTCGGCGGCTTGCCGGCACAGGCAGCCAGCAAGGCGAAAAGAACCACGAGGGAGGAACGGGCCAGATAGCGCATGGCAGAGCGGTCCAGGCAAACGAGCCATCACTCTGCCGGCATGCGGGGGAAGACGCAACCCCCGCAGATCGTCCGGTCAGCGGTGCGCGGTGTGCGGGGTCAGCTCCGAAGCCAGTGCCAGCACGCGCTTGGCTTCCATGTAGCTGGCGCGCCAGTACTTGTCGTCCAGGCTGTCGACGCGCACGCCGCCGCTGCGGCTGCTGGAGGCGTGGATGAACTGGTCGTCGCCGATGTAGATGCCGGCGTGGCTGACGCGGCCACGGCCACGGTTGTTGAAGAACACCACATCACCCGGCTCGAGCTCGTTGCGCTTGACCACCGGCGCGTCGAGGTTGATCAGCTCGCGGGTGGAGCGTGGCAGCTCGAGCCCTGCTTCCTTGCGGAACAGGAAGCCGACGAAGCCGCTGCAATCGAACCCGGTCTTCACCGAATTGCCACCGAAGCGATAAGGCGTACCGACCAGGGTAAAGCCGCGTTCGAGGATGCTGTCGGCCAGTTCCGGCAACTGGTATTCGTGCTCGTCCGTCAGCTCGGCCAGCGACTCTTCTTCGCTCTTGTCGAGGGCCGCGAAGTCGAAGCCAGCCAGGGGATGGTTTTGCGACAGCCGAGGCGATTCGATCTGCTGCTCGGTCTGTACAGGCTGACCGGCACAGGCCGTCAGCAGGGCGATGAGTGCGAGAGGCACGAGGGGTGCGAAGCGTTGGCGCATGGGCACGACCGTGTCGGTGATTTCAAAGTGCCCGCGACTATGCCCGCTATCGCTTCGATGATCAAATTCAATCGGATGAAATGTGACGTAATAAGTGCGACAAAACGTCTGCGGCCCTTCCCTGCAGGCTGAGGTTTGCCAGCGGATTGATGTCGGTGGGTTGCAGGTTCACCTCCACGACCAGGCCCCCGCTCTGCCGGGCACGCCATATCGGTTCGAGGATATAGCCGAAGCTGGCGGTGGTGCCGACCACCAGCACGGCATCGAAACCAATGCGCGATTGTTCCTGCAAGCGGGCCAGGGCGCGCTCCGGAACCATCTCCTCGAACAGCACCACGGCCGGCCGCAACACGCCGGCGCAAACCTCGCAGCGTGGCGGCAATGGCTCGTCCAGCAGCGAGGCCAACGGGCGCCTGTCAACCTCGCCGCAGGCCATGCAGGACAGCGGTGCCAGCTCGCCGTGAATCTCGATCAGGCGCTCGGGCGGACTGCCGGCCCGGCGATGGAAGCCGTCGATATTCTGCGTGAGCAGCCAGGTGCCGGGCCTCTGCCGCTGCCACTCGGCAATGGCGAAATGGCCGGCGTTGGGCTCGGCGCGCAGGCAGGCGCGGCCGATCTCGGCGAGGTATTTCCAGCACAGCGCCGGTTGGCGCTGCAGCGTCGGCCCCGAAAGCGCCACCTCGATCGGCACGCCGTCGTCCGTCGCCCCGTTGTATAGCCCGCCCAGTCCACGATAGGTGGGCAGCCCGGAGTCGGCGGAAAGCCCGGCTCCGGTGATGATCAGCAGGCGTTCGGCCGCGGCCAGCGCCCGCGCGGCCTTGTCGATGTCCATGATGACGGCGAGCCCGGTTCGATGACTGGCCCGCGGCGATGCCGCGGGGTTGTCACCATCAGACCACGAACTAGGGCTTCTGTCTGCCCGAGCATCCGAGCCCGCTCAGCCCAGCCGCGCGTGCGCCAGCACGGCATAGCCCAGCGCGCAGAACAGCCAGGCCGGCAGTGGCCCGAGCAGCCAGCGCCAGCCCCACCACTGCGGAACGAAGCCGACGCCGTGCACGAAACCTGCGGAAATCCCCCACATCACCAGCATCAGCTGGGGGTGGCTGTAGCCGCCTTGCCCGTCGAGCATCGCCGCCGGATGGATCAGCAGCACCAGCGCCAGCGGTGACGCCAGCAGCAGCGAGAGAAGCCGCGCGGGGGTCCGGTACAGCAGCCGGTGCGCCATGCCGCTCACGGCTCGGCGTCCAGATCCTGGGTGGCTTCCAGCCACAGCGCATTGATGATGCCGAAGCTGCAGGCCAGCAGCACGCCGAGTATCCAGGTGAAGTACCACATAGTCGTCTCCTTGGCGGGCGAGCACGGAAGCCCACCCGCTCGATCAGTAGAGCCCGTGAGGGTTGGCTTCGATGGTTTTCTGGGTGAGCCGGCCCCACATGCGCACGTAGCTCCACAGCGTGTAGCAGAGGATCAGCGGCACGAAGAGGCAGGCGACGACGAACATGATGCCCAGGGTCTTGTGGCTCGAAACCGCATCCCAGATGGTCAGGCTCGAGGCCGGGTCCAGGCTCGACGGAAAGACGAAGGGGAACAGCGCGAAGCCAGCAGTGCAGATGGCGCCGACGATCATCAGACTGGTGCCGAGAAAACTCACTCCACCGCTGTTGCGACCGGAACCGAGCAGCGCCAGCAACGCCCCGAGGATGCCCGCAGCCGGCGCGATCAGAGTGACCGGATAGCGGCCATAGTTGGCCAGCCAGCCGGCGTTGTCCTGCGCTACCTGCTTGTCCAGCAGCGGATTGAGTGCCGCGCCCGGATCGCTGACAGAGAGCTGGCTGAAGCCCTCAACCCCCAACACCAGCCAGGCGCCGGCGGCGGCGAAACCGAGCAGGAATACCAGCGCACACAGCCGTGTTGCCTGCCGCGAGCGTTCGGCCAGCGCGCCGTCGGTGCGCAGCATCAGCCAGGCGCCGCCATGGGCGCTGAGCATGCTCAGGCTGACGACGCCGCAGAGCAACGCGAACGGGTTGAGCAGCGCGAAGAACGAGCCGTGATAGGTCGAGCGCATCAATTCGTCGAGCTGGAACGGCAGACCGAGAAACAGGTTGCCGAAGGCAACGCCGAACACCAACGCCGGCACCGCCCCACCAACGAACAGCGCCCAGTCCCAGGCGTTGCGCCAACGCGGGTCCTCGACCTTGCTGCGGTAGTCGAAGCCCACCGGCCGGCAGAACAGCGCGAACAGCACCAGCAGCATCGCCCAATACAGCCCGGAGAAGGCCACCGCATAGACCATCGGCCAGGCAGCGAACAGCGCGCCGCCCGCGGTGATGAACCACACCTGGTTGCCATCCCAATGCGGCGCGATGGTGTTGATCGCGACGCGCCGCTCGTTGTCGGTCTGGCCGACAAAGGGCATCAGTGCCATGGCGCCCATGTCGAAGCCATCGGTCAGGGCGAAGCCGATCAGCAGCACACCGATCAGCACCCACCAGACCAGCTTGAGAACCTCGTAGTCGAACATTTTCTTTCCCTCACACGGCGGACGGTTCGGTGGGAGCACCCTTGGCGGCAGGCACGGCGACCGCATCGCGCAACTTCCGCGCCTGGCCGGCGGCCTGCAGCTCGAAGTGATAACGACCGGTGTGCAGGCTGCTCGGCCCGAGGCGGGCGAAGCGGATCATCAGGAACATCTCCACCACCAGCAGCAGGCTGTAGAAGGCCACCAGAGCGATCAGCGACCCCCAGATATCGCCGGCGGCCAGCGTCGAGGTGGACAGATGGGTCGGCAGCACCTCGGCGATGGACCAGGGTTGGCGGCCATGCTCGGCGACGTACCAGCCGGTCTGCGCGGCGATCCAAGGCAGCGGCAGGCTGAACAGCGCGAACCTGAGCAGCCAGGGCTTGCGCTCGGCATTGCGCTTGATCGAGGCCCAGCTGGCCAGGGCGAACAGCACCAGCATCAGGAAACCGGCGGCGACCATCACGCGGAAGGTCCAGAACAGGCTGAACACGTCGGGAATGGTGTCCAGTGCAGCGAGCTTGATCTGCTCCTCGCTGGCGTCCACCACATCGGCGGTGTACTTCTTCAGCAGCAGCCCATAACCCAGTTCCTGCTTGACCTCGTTGAAGGTGGCAATCGCCGCGGCCGACTTGTCGCCGCTACGCAGCACCTGCAGCCGCTCGTAGGCGAGCATGCCGTTGCGGATGCGCAGCTCGTGTTCGGCGATCAGGTCCTTGATGCCCCTGACCTCCTCATCCACCGAGCGGGTGGCGATCAGCCCCAGCACGTAAGGGATCTTCACCGCGTAGTCGGTGCGCTGCTCGTCCTGATTCGGCAGGCCGAACAGGGTGAAGCCGGCCGGCGCCGGGTGGGTCTCCCACTCGGCCTCGATGGCCGCCAGCTTGACCTTCTGCACGTCACCGATCTCGTAACCGGATTCGTCACCGAGGATGATCACCGAGATCGTCGAGGCCAGGCCGAACACCGCAGCGATGGCAAACGAACGGCGGGCGAAGCCCAGGTCGCGCTTCTTCAACAGGTAGAACGACGAGATCGCCAGCACGAAGATCGCCCCGGTGACATAGCCGGCCGACACCGTGTGCACGAACTTGACCTGTGCCACCGGGTTGAACAGCAGCGCGCCGAAGTCCACCAGTTCCATGCGCATGGTCTCGAAGTTGAACTCCGAACCCACCGGGTTCTGCATCCAGCCGTTGGCAATGAGAATCCACAGTGCCGAGAGGTTCGAGCCCAGCGCCACCAGCCAGGTCACCGCCAGGTGCTGCACCCTGGAGAGGCGATCCCAGCCGAAGAAGAACAGGCCGATGAAGGTCGATTCCAGAAAGAACGCCATCAGCCCCTCGATGGCCAGCGGTGCACCGAAGATGTCGCCGACGTAGTGGCTGTAATAGGCCCAGTTGGTGCCGAACTGGAACTCCATGGTCAGCCCGGTGGTGACGCCCAAGGCAAAGTTGATGCCGAACAGCTTGCCCCAGAACTGGGTCATGTCCTTGTAGACCTGCTTGCCGGTCATCACGTAGACCGACTCCATGATGGCCAGCAGGAACGCGAGCCCCAGGGTCAGCGGCACGAAGAGAAAGTGGTACATCGCCGTCATGGCGAATTGCAGACGGGACAGATCGACAACGCTTTCCAAGATCATCTCGGCCCTCCCTCGGGATTGGTATCCCGCTTATCAAGCAAATGCTCGGCGACCCTCGCCGAACCGTTCTCGGGAATGCTGGGAGCATCGAACCAGATGGTTTTTATGCTTGTGAGGATCGCGACCTTGACCAGCAACACCAGCACGATGTCTCGCTTGAGCGATGACTTGAACATGCTTACCTCCCGGCTCGCCCGACGCCCGGCAGAAACCTGCCGCAACGCCTGCTGCCATCACCGCCAGTTGCGATTGAAGGCCCCCTTGGGGTGAGGGCCGGGACCCGGACACGCGGCCCGGACTCAATCGCCGCGCCCCAAACCCACCCGTGGAAGCACTGCTCGGGTTCAGGGCGAGCGCAGTGTCGGAAGCGCCGGATCTGGCGACAACTGCGACAGCCTGCCCCACCCCGCCGAGCCGGCCGTGATCGCCGCGCGGCGTCGCTTGCAGAACGTAGCGGCGCGACCGGCAGGCCCCATGCAAAGGCAGCAGAAACCTGGGGATGCGGCATCCGGTCGCGGTCATGGCACACGCAGCCAGCGGCGAAAGCCATTACCGCCGCTGGAGGCGAGCGGACTCCAAGCGAAGTCCCAGCGCGTCGGCGGCAGTTCCTCGGCCTGTGCTGTCAACCGCGCAGCCTGGCGAACCCGCGGCTTCCAGTCGAAGACTGGCTCGTCGCCAGCCTGCCAGGCCAGCACGATACCGATGGCCGGGCTGTCGTCGCTGGCTACCCAGCGCGCCGCGGCGGCGAGCATCATCGCCTCGATGTCCTGCGCCTCGATCAGCTCGCGATAGTCCGAAGCGAGCAGCCAGCGGCACACGCCGAGGTGGAAGGTCCAGTCGAGGGCGAGCTGGCAGCCGTACGCCCAGGTCATGAACTGGCGGAAGATCTGCAGGCCGTCCGGTGGGTCGAGCCTGAGCAGACGCGGGCAGACGTCGAACAGCGCGTGCCAGTACGGCAGCAGCTTGGCATCCAGATGCACGAAGCTGCGCGCGTTGCTGGGGTAGTCCGGGAAAGGCAGCCGATAGCTGACGCGGCTCTCGGCGCGGGTGAAGCGTTCCATGATGGTCATGCTGAAATCCCCTGAAGCGAGCGTGCCGTCGGAGGGTTCCGACAGTTGGCCGGCCGACTGCAGCACTGGCGCAACAGCGGCGGCGGTACGTCAGTCAGGAAAGCTTCAGGGAGCCTGCGGATTCAGCGCCGGCCATTGCTGGCGCGGGCCGCGCAGATCATCGCGCGGGCGCGCGAGCGGCACCCTCGCCCGCCGGCCCAGCCAGCCCAGGACCAGCAGCACGACGACGGCGAGAAACAGCGAACTGCACAGCGGGCAGTCGAAAGCCTGTTCGGGGGCGTCATGGGCACCTGCAGCGGGCATCTTGCCGCCGGATGACGTGCCATCGGTGAAACAGAAGGCGTCCTGCCCCATGGCCAGCTCGAAACCCACATGGCTGGCATGGTTCAGGCTGCAGACAAAGACATTGAGCAGGATGCAGGTCAGAAGCACCCATACGATCTGCGCACGTTTGTCTTTGACGATGGTCATGTTTGAACTCTACACCGCGCCTATTCACGCAGCGCTGTGCCAAACCGTCGCAGCGTTCTCAGTGGTTCACGGTGAAGGCCAGCATCGCCGAAAGCTGACAGAGCGGGCGGCCACTTTCGGCCTGCCATTGATTGAAGGCCGCCTGAACCGCAGCCTGATCGCGCTGGCTGCTGGGCACCTTGTCGACGATTTCCTGCGCCTTGAGCGCGGCTACCACGTCATTACTGGGCACGAAGGTGTCCTTGCCGGCCATGCGCAACAGACGCGGCGCTGACAGGCCGCCGAGCTGGCTGCCGTGCCTGGCGAGATAGCGCCACAGGCCGACGATGTCGCTGCTCGGCCAGTCCGCCAGCAGATTGCCGAAGCTGCCCCGCTCCTTGGCCACGTCCAGCACGAACTGAGCATTGCGCGGTACGCTTTTGAGCTTGCCCAGATGACGGATCAACCGGGCGTCCTGCATCAGCCGCTCGATGTGCTCGCCGCCCATCAGCACCACCTTTTCCGGATCGAAACCGAAGAACGCCTGCTCGAAGGCCGGCCACTTGGCGTCCACCAGACTGTGCTTGAGCCCGGCACGGAAAATGCGCAGGCTGATCAGCGACAGGTAGCGATCGTCCGCGACGGCTCGCAGCTCATCGGTGCTGCGCGGCTGCGGCAACCGCGCTTCCAGCGCCACCGCGGAACCGAAGCGATTGAGGCAGTATTCGTGCAGCCATTTGTAGTCGTGCATGGATGGGCCTTTCGGTTGATCAAGCGACGGCAAAGGGTGCCGAGGTTGGCGATTGCCTGCAAGCCGGCACTCCGACCGCCCGCAGGCGTGGATGGCGACCGCTACGCCACGGCCTGCCCACCCTCACCCGCCCCGGATGCCTCAACCACGCAATCGCTCGGCTGCCTCGCGCAGCAGCTGCTCGGTGCCACTCCAGCCCAGGCAGCCGTCGGTGATGGATACGCCATAGCGCAACTCGCCGGAGAGCGGCTGGCAACCATCGAACAGGTGACTTTCGAGCATCACGCCGCGCAAGCTCGCATCGCCGGCCAGGCGCTGGGTGATGACCGACTCCAGCACTGCCGGCTGGCGCAGCGGGTTCTTGCCGCTGTTGGCGTGGCTGCAATCCACCATGATTCGCGGTGCGATGCCCTGCTGCGCGAGGGCGGCACGTGCGGCGGCGACGCTGGCGGCATCGTAGTTGGGTGCGCCGTGCCCACCACGCAGCACCAGATGCGTATCCGGATTGCCGTGTGTCTGCAGCAGGGCCGGATGGCCGAGCTCGTCGATGCCGAAATGCTGGTGCGGGTGCTCGGCCGAACGCATCGCGTCGCAGGCGATGCCGAGGCTGCCATCGGTACCGTTCTTGAAGCCCACCGGCAGGTCCAGCCCGCTAACCAGCTCGCGATGGATCTGCGATTCGCTGGTGCGTGCACCGATCGCGGCCCAGCCAAGCAGATCGTCGAAGTACCCGGCAGCCAGCGGCTGCAGCAGTTCGCTGGCGATGGGCAGACCGGTTTCGAGGATATCCAGCATCAGCCGCCGCGACAGATGCAGCCCCTCGGCCATGTTACCGCTGCCGTCCAGATGCGGATCGTAGACCAGCCCTTTCCAGCCGACGGTAGTGCGCGGCTTTTCCACATAGGTGCGCATCACCAGCAACAGCTGGTCGCTGACTTCGTGCACCAGCGCGGCCAGGCGCTCGGCGTATTCCAGCGCGGCGACGGGATCGTGCAGGGAACAGGGCCCGACGACGACCAACAGGCGCGGATCGTGGCCGTCGAGTACAGCGCGGATGGCGTCGCGGTCGTTGCGGATGCGTGCGGCAAGGGCGTCGCTCAAGGGCAGACGCTGGCGCAATACGGCGGGGCTTGGCAGCGGCTGCGCGCTGCGGCGAGCGACGCTGGCTTCGGCAGTAGCGGCGGATTGTTTGGCAAGTACGGTGGCGGATGCATTCATGATCTGGCGGTTCCTTCTGCCGGCGCGGGTGGTCCGCGGCGGCGCTAGTCGGGTGTTCGGTCGCGTGAGGGCTGTTTGACGTCGAAGCGGCTAAATCGCCAGTCGTAGCGGTAGTAACGATCGGTGCGGTAGGTGGTCATGGCGTGTTCCTCGTAGCGTTATGGCCATCGGATGGCCGAAAAAACAAAACCCCCGGTCGGGTGGCCGACCGGGGGTTCGAAAACTGCTCTGGTGGCGACCCTGCTTGCTAGGGCGCCTGTGGGGTATCAGGCGCGCCTGTGGCTAAACCAATACCCAAAGTAATAACCAGCGGCGGCAACCTGCTGCCCACGAACGACCACAGTGCGAATGGCACCGGCATCGACAACGTTGAGGGCTACAGGGTTCAGGGACATGCCGATCTCCAGAAGATGACCGAACCATACTCCGCCAGGCGTGCGGCTTTCAACCCGCATGGCGAAAAAGCTCGCTGGGCGGGTTCAGCCCACCGAGGCGATGCGGTGAATGACGATGGCGGGCTGAACAAGCCCGCCCTGCGGAAACCGCTAGCGCGACCTACAGGCTCATCACATCGACGAAGCGCGGCGTGGCGCTGTCGTCGATGCGCAGGCTCTTGAAGTCGAAGAGATTGCGATCGGCCAGTTGCGAGGGCACCACATTCTGCAGCGCGCGGAACATGATTTCGGTGCGTCCCGGCGACTTGCGTTCCCACTCCTGCAGCATTTCCTTGACCACCTGGCGCTGCAGGTTTTCCTGCGAGCCGCAGAGGTTGCACGGGATGATGGGGAACTCCTTCATCTTCGAATACGCCTCGATGTCTGCCTCGCTGCAGTAGGCAAGGGGCCGGATCACCACGTTGCGCCCATCGTCGGAGAGCAGCTTGGGCGGCATGGCCTTCAGCGTGCCGCCGTAGAACATGTTGAGGAAGAAGGTTTCCAAGATGTCGTCGCGATGGTGCCCGAGCGCCATCTTGGTCGCACCGATCTCGTCGGCGAAGGTGTACAGCGTGCCGCGCCGCAGACGTGAACACAGCGAACAGGTGGTCTTGCCTTCCGGGATCTTCTCCTTCACCACCGAGTAGGTGTCCTTCTCGATGATGTGGTACTCGACGCCGATGGACTTCAGGTACTCAGGCAGGACGTGCTCGGGGAACCCCGGCTGCTTCTGGTCCATGTTCACCGCGACCACCTCGAACCTGATCGGCGCGACCTTCTGCAGATAGAGCAGCACGTCGAGCATGGTGTAGCTGTCCTTGCCGCCGGACAGGCAGACCATGACCTTGTCGCCATCCTCGATCATGTTGAAGTCGGTGACGGCCTCGCCGGCGAGGCGGCGCAGGCGCTTCTGCAGTTTGTTCTGGTTGACCGAGAGGTTGCCCATGTCAGGTGTCCGGGTGAGATGCGAAAACCGCGCATTTTACGCGTAAAGCAGACCCGACCGCAGCCCGTTCGCCGTGTGGCCGATGTGAACCAGCCCTGACCCGCCGTTGCTGGCCCTGTGCTAGTCTCGGCCGATGGACGACCTCTCCCCCGCACTGGATCTGCCAGACCATCTGCTCCTGCTATTGCAGGAAAAGCCCGAGGGCCGCAGCGAATACGAGCTGATCCAACAGCTCAAGCGACGGCACAGCACGCACGTGCCCAATTTGCCGCTGACCGACAAGCTGGTGCTTTTCCGCACCCATTTCCTGGTGTTCAACGCGTTGTACCTGCTGCGCGACCGGCTCTGGGCCGAGGGCAGCGGGCATCTGCAGATCAGCCCCCTGCACATCCAGTTGCTGCCCTATGCCAGCGCAGCCGCCGGGCTCGCCGAACAGGACGCGTTGCGCGAGTACTACCTGGACCTCAGCAACCTGCGCGACACCGACGAGGACGATGTAGAACGCCTGCTGGCAAGCTTCTGGACGCGCATGCAGGGCAGCGACGAGAAGCGTGCGGCACTTGAGCTGTTCGAGCTGGACCGCTCGCCCCAGCCGCTCACGCTTGAGCTGATCAAGCATCGCTACCGACAGCTGGTGAGCCTGCATCATCCCGATCGCGGCGGCAGCACCCAGCGTCTGCAGTCGATCAATCTGGCCATGGAAATACTTGCGCGCTATTACCGCTGACCGCATAGCTTCGAAACGCTCTAATCGGGCTGATGCATCTACGAGCCGCATTCCTATACTGCGACATAAGGTCGCACGCGCCGTCCTCGATGACGACCGCCAGGCGAAGCGACCCTCCATAAGCAGAGGAGACGCTGGCATGATCCATCACGTTTGGGGTTTGTTTACCCACCCTGGTCAGGAGTGGAACGAAATCCGTGGCGAGGAAGAGACCGTCAGCCACATGTATCTGACCCATGTGCTGCTGCTTGCGGCAATCCCGGCTGTGTCGGCCTACATCGGCGCGACCCAGGTGGGCTGGAGCATCGGCGGTGGCGAGCCGGTCAAGCTGACGCAGGCCAGTTGCATGCAGCTGGCGATACTCTCCTACTTCGCGATGCTGGCCGGTGTGGCGGTAATGGGCGGTTTCATCCACTGGATGGCGCGCACCTATGACGCCAACCCGACACTTACGCAGTGCATCGTATTCGCCGCGTACACCGCGACGCCGCTGTTCATCGGCGGGCTCGCCGGCCTCTACCCGCACCTGTGGCTCGGGATGCTGGTGGGCACCGCGGCGGTCTGCTACACGGCCTACCTGCTCTACGTTGGCTTGCCGAAGTTCATGAATATCCCGGAAGACGAGGGTTTCATGTTCTCCAGCTCGGTGCTTGCCGTGGGGCTGGTGGTGCTTGTGGCCATCATCGCGCTGTCGGTCATCACCTGGGGCATGGGCATCGGCCCGATCTACGTGCGCTGAGCCGCAGCGCTTGATCAGGCCGCCTTCGGGCGGCCTTTTTCGTACTCGCCAAGGGAGCGCGACGAAACGACAGGGAAACCCTCGCCGCATCTGCCGTTCTAAAGCCATATCGCCGCTGGCGACTCGTAGCGCAGCGGCCCTCAAGGCAGACGGAGACTCGGTATGATCCCGCACTTTTTCACATTGCTTACCCGCCCCGACAAGGCGTGGACCGACATTCGCCGCGACGAGGAGAAGAACAGCTCCAACTACCTTGTCCATCTGCTGCTCTGGGCATTGCTGCCTGCCATCTGCATGTTCATCGGCACCCGCTACGTCGGCTGGAGCCTGGTGGAAAACGAACGCATCTGGCTCGACACCCGCAGCGCGTTCCAGCTGAGCCTGCTGATCTATCTGACGATCATCCTCGGCACCTTCATCATGGGCTTCTTCCTGCGCTGGATGTCGCGGACCTTCGACGCCCGCCCGACATTCAACCAGTGCGTCGGCTTCACCGCCTACGTCATCACGCCATTCTTCCTCGCCGGGCTTGGCGCGCTGTACCCGACGCGCTGGATCGCCATCCTGGTGATCGTGGCCGCGGGGGTCTACTCGACCTACCTGCTCTTTGTCGGCCTGCCTAAATTCATGCGTATCGACAACCGTAACACCTTTCTCTACGGCGCCTGTACCTGGGCTGTCGGGCTGCTGGTGCTGGTCAACCTGAAGGTGCCGATGATCCTGTTCTGGCTGCAGGTGCTGGAGCCCACCTATGAGCGCAATACGCCGGAAAATCAGAGCTACGGCTTCGAGGAGAATCGCCCGCAGGACGAACCGGGCGGTCTGGACAACGAACGCCGATTCAACGAACGACCGAACGAGTGACCAACGAGACTGCTCGGCCCCGAGGCGCTTTGGCATAATGTGGCGCTCCCAGGAGTTGCCTCAATGCCCGAGCGTCTCAATGCCCGCGTCGAAGCCTGCTACGCGCTGGCCGAGCAATTTTTCAAGCGCCGCTTCCCCCGCCCCGAGGTGAGCCTGAAGTTGCGCGGCCAGAAGGCCGGCGTGGCTCACCTGCAGCAGAATCTGCTGCGTTTCAACGAACAGCTCTACCGCGAGAACACCGAACACTTCCTGCGCCAGACCGTGGCTCATGAGGTCGCGCACCTGGTGGCACATCAGATGTTCGGCGCACGGATTCAGCCCCACGGTGAGGAATGGCAACTGATCATGCGCGGCGTCTACGAGCTGCCACCGGATCGCTGCCACACCTATGCAATACGCCGCCGCGTCGGCACACGCTACGTCTATCGCTGCAGCTGCGCCGATCAGGAGTTCGCCTTCACGCCGCAGCGTCATGCGCTGGTTGCCAAGGGTCGACGCTACTACTGTCGGCGCTGCAAGACGACGCTGTCGTTCACTGGCGAACAGCGCCGCGAATGAAGCCGTCGCGGCTGCTCAGAGTGCTCGCGCCCGCCAGCCGGCCATGACGAACAGCCCCGCCAGCAGGGCCATCAACGGTTGCCAGCCGGCGTGATCCCAGACATACCCGGCACCGTACCCCACCACGCTCGACCCCAGATAATAGGCGCAGAGATAGAGCGCCGAGGCCTGCGCACGCGCGCCCTGCGCATGACTGCCGACCTGGCCGCTCGCCACTGCATGCGCGGCGAAGAAACCGAGGGTGAACACGCCGAGGCCGACGACAATGCTGGCCAGCCAGGGCGTTGCGCAGAGCCCTACGCCGAGCAGCATGAGCGCCACGCCGCCGCGCAGAACCTGCCGCGCACCGAAGCGCGGCACCAGACGGCCCGCCCAGCCGGCACTGAAAATGCCGCCAAGATAGACGACGAACAACAGACCGATGAACGTGGAAGACAGGCCGAATGGCGCGCCGGCCAGGCGGAAGCCAATGTAGTTGAACAGCGCGACGAAGCCCCCCATCAGCAGGAAGCCCTGCAGGAACAGGCTGCGCAGGACCGGGTTCGACAGGTGCAGGCGGAAATTGGCCAGCAGGACCGTCAACGAGAGCGGCTGCGCCTTGAAGTGGCGCGACGCCGGCAGCAACCAGACGAACAGGCTCAAGGCCACCATTCCCAGCGCGGCGATACCGCCGAGCGCCAGCGTCCAGCCGCCCAGATCACTCAACAGGCCGGACAGCAAACGCCCGAGCATCCCACCCAGAGCAGTGCCGCCGATGTACAGCCCCATCGCCGCCGGCAGCGAGTCCGGGTCGAACTCTTCACCGACATAGGCCATCGCCAGCGCCGGCAGGCCACTCAGCGCCAGGCCCAGCAGCGTGCGCAATAGCAGCAGCAGATGCCAGGACTCCACCAGCACGCATGCCAGGCCGAGCAGGCTCGCCAACCCGAGCGCTGCAGCCATGACCGGCTTGCGCCCCCAGCTTTCGGCCAGCGCGCCGGAGATCAGTAGGCAGAGTGCGAGCGACAGCGTCGTCAGCGACAGCGCCAGGCTGCTATTGGCCGCGGAGACGGCGAAATGCGCGGCCAGCAACGGCAGCAACGGCTGGATGCAATACAACAGCGCGAAGGTGGCGAAGCCGGCACAGAACAGCGCCAGCGTGGCGCGTCGATAGGCGGCAGTACCGCGTTTGAGGTGGGAGGTTTCGATCATCGTCAACGCCTGCAGCAGGCTGCAAAAAAAGCCGCGCAGGCTAGCACGGTTGCCCCGTCGCCGCGCGCCGATCGAGTGAGTCGCCAATCGATGGGACCGCGCCGACTGCAAAACTATCGAAACGAACATTGCCCTATGTTGGTCAGTGACTAGACTCCCCTATATGCCAGTCGGAGTAGAACAATGACAGTAACGCCGAATGACACCCGCCCCTCTGTCGCCTCGACCAAGCGGGACGAGACCCGCCTGTTCGTCTTCCTGATCGTGTTTCTGTTTCCCATCCTGAGCGTCGCGCTGGTCAGCGGCTACGGTTTCATCGTCTGGATCGTGCAGATGATCTTCGGGCCGCCGGGCCCAGCCTAGCTCCCGCACCATTGACCGGGGCGCTCACGCCCTGCCACCAAGCCAGACGGAAACGCGTGATGGGACACCCTTTGCATATCGCCAGCCTCCTGGTGCACTGCCGCCCCGAGTGGCTGGCCGCGCTGAAAACCAACCTCCAGTTGCTACCCGGTCTCGAGCTGCATCAGGAAAGCCCCAGCGGCAAGCTGGTGGTGGTGCTCGAGGCCGAGCACGAGTCGCGCATCCTCGCTGCGATCGACCACATCCAGCAGCTGCCTGGCGTCCTTAACGCCGCCCTGGTCTACCACGAAGAACTCCTCGAAGGAGACGCCTGATGAGCCTTACCCGACGTCAATTCGCCAAGGCCAATGCCGCCGCCATCGCGGCGACCGTGGCCGGCATGCCCATCGCTTCGACCGCGAGCAATCTGGTCACCGAAGCGGACGCCACCAACCTCAAGTGGGACAAAGCGCCCTGCCGTTTCTGCGGCACGGGCTGCGGCGTGATGGTGGCGACGCGAGAGAATCGGGCGGTCGCCACGCACGGCGACGTCAAGGCGGACGTCAACCGCGGCATCAACTGCGTCAAGGGTTACTTCCTGTCGAAGATCATGTACGGCACCGATCGCCTCACCCAGCCCCTGCTGCGCATGAAAGACGGCAAGTTCGACAAGCAGGGCGAGTTCCAGCCGGTTACCTGGGATCAGGCCTTCGACATCATGGAGGAAAAGTACAAGGCGGCACTCAAGGCTGGCGGCCCGGAAGCCATCGGCATGTTCGGTTCGGGGCAGTGGACGATCTGGGAAGGTTACGCCGCAAACAAGCTGATGAAGGCCGGCTTTCGTTCCAACAACATCGACCCCAACGCGCGCCACTGCATGGCCTCGGCAGCATTCGGCTTCATGCGCACCTTCGGCATGGACGAGCCGATGGGCTGTTACGAAGACATCGAGGCCGCCGACGCTTTCGTGCTGTGGGGCTCGAACATGGCCGAGATGCACCCGGTGCTGTGGACGCGCCTCACCGACCGCAGACTGAGCGCACCACACGTCAAGGTCGCGGTGATGTCCACCTTCGAGCATCGCAGCTTCGAGCTGGCCGACATCCCGATGATCTTCAACCCGCAGACCGACCTAGTGATCCTCAACTACATCGCCAACCACATCATCCAGAGCGGCGCGGTGAACAAGGAGTTCATCGACAAGCACACCCGATTCGCCAAGGGTGCCACGAACATCGGCTACGGCCTGCGCCCGACCGATCCGCTGGAGCTGAAGGCCGAGAATGCCGCGGTGGCCAACACCTGGACCGACATTGGCTATGAGGACTACGTCGAGTTCCTCAAACCCTACACCCTGGAACACGCCGCCAAGGAATCGGGCGTACCGGCCGAGCGCCTGAAGGCCCTGGCCGAGCTGTACGCCGACCCCAAGGTCAAGGTGATGTCCTTCTGGACCATGGGCTTCAACCAGCACACCCGCGGTGTCTGGGCGAACAACATGATCTACAACATCCATCTGCTCACCGGAAAGATCAGCGAGCCGGGCAACAGCCCGTTCTCGCTCACCGGCCAGCCCTCGGCCTGCGGCACCGCGCGCGAGGTCGGGACCTTCTCCCACCGCCTGCCAGCGGACATGGCCGTCACCAACCCCAAGCATCGCGCCATTACCGAAAAGATCTGGAAGCTGCCCGAAGGCACCATCCAGGAAAAGCCCGGGTTCCACGCCGTCGACCAGAGCCGCAAGCTCAAGGACGGCGTGCTGAAGGTGTACTGGACACAGGTGACCAACAACATGCAGGCCGGCCCCAACGTGATGCAGGAGATCCTGCCAGGCTGGCGCAACCCGGAAACCTTCGTGATCGTTTCGGACGTCTACCCCACGGTCTCCGCCCAGGCCGCCGACCTCATCCTGCCCAGCGCCATGTGGGTGGAGAAGGAAGGCGCTTACGGCAATGCCGAGCGCCGCACCCAGTTCTGGCACCAGCTGGTCACCGCACCCGGCGAGGCGCGCTCGGATCTGTGGCAACTTGTGGAGTTTTCCAAGCGCTTCCGCGTCGATGAGGTATGGCCGGCGGAGCTGCTGAGCAAGGCGCCGGAGTTCAAGGACAAGACGCTGTTCGACGTGCTGTTCAAGAATGGCCAGGTCGATCGTTTCTCCAACGACGAAATCGCCGAGGGTTATGCCAACCATGAGGCGGAGGCATTCGGCTTCTATCTGCAGAAGGGTTTGTTCGAGGAGTACGCCGAGTTCGGCCGCGGCCACGCCCACGATCTGGCGGCGTTCGACGTCTACCATCGTGAACGCGGCCTGCGCTGGCCGGTGGTCGACGAGAAGGAGACCCAATGGCGCTACCGCGAGGGTTACGACCCCTACGTCGAAGCCGGCAGCGGTGTGCAGTTCTATGGCAATGCGGACAAGAAGGCGATCATCTTCGCGCTTCCCTATGAGGTGCCCGCCGAGGTGCCGGATGAAGAGTATCCGTTCTGGCTGAGCACCGGTCGGGTGCTCGAGCACTGGCACACCGGCAGCATGACGCAGCGTGTCGACGAACTGCACAAGGCGGTACCTGACGCCCTCGTCTACATGCACCCCGAGGATGCGCGCAAGCTCAACGTGCGCCGCGGCAGTGTGGTCAAGATCGTCAGCCGACGCGGCGAGATGCAGGGCCGGGTCGAAACGCGCGGGCGCAACAAGCCGCCAATGGGGCTGGTGTACGTCCCGTTCTTCGATGCCAACAAGCTGATCAACAAGGTCACGCTCGATGCCACCGACCCGATCTCCAAACAGACCGATTTCAAGAAATGCGCCGTGAAGATCGAAGTGGTCAGCATCGCCTGAGGAGAGCCGCCATGAAATTCTGCCTACTGCCGCTGACCCTGCTCGCGGTGTTCGGTCTGGCTGTTGCCGCCGAAACCAACTATCCCCTCGACGCCCCGGCGCCGGACGGCCGACGCCCGGGCGGCACCATCACCCAGGAATTCACCCCGCCGCCGTTGCACGACGAGGAAAACAAGGATGTCCGGCGCGAACGCAACTACCCGGAGCAACCGCCGACCATCCCTCACAGCATCCGCGGCTATCACGTCGACAAGAACGCCAACAAATGCCTGAGCTGCCATAGCCGAGCCAACAGCGCCCGCGCCCAGGCACCGATGATCAGCATCACCCACTACACCGACCGCGATCAGCAGACCCTCGCCGCGGTGGCGCCACGACGGTACTTCTGCACGCAGTGCCACGTGCCGCAGCAGGATGTGAAGCCGCTGGTGGAAAACCGCTTCAAGAACATCGACGAGCTGCTGTACCGGGAAACCTCACCATCCACCGGCGGAAACTGAGGGGGCCTGGATGAAGTCGATCAAGTCGTTTTTCAAACGCTACTGGGCCGTCCTGCGGCGACCGAGCGTCCACTACAGCCTCGGCGCGCTGACGCTTGGCGGGTTCATCGCCGGGATCATCTTCTGGGGCGGTTTCAACACGGCGCTGGAGGCCACCAACACCGAGGCGTTCTGCATCTCCTGCCACGAGATGGAAGACAACGTGTTCATGGAGATCAAGGACACCATCCACTACAGCAACCGCTCCGGCGTGCGTGCGACCTGCCCGGATTGCCACGTGCCACACCAGTGGACCGACAAGATCGCGCGCAAGATGCAGGCCTCCAAGGAAGTCTGGGGCAAGATCTTCGGCACCATCAGCACCCGCGAGAAATTCCTCGAGAAACGCCGCGAGCTGGCCGAGCACGAATGGGCACGGCTCAAGGCGAACGACTCGCTGGAGTGCCGCAACTGCCACAATTTCGACTACATGGACTTCACCCGGCAGGGCAAGCGCGCAGCGGAGTTCCACTCCACCGCCCTGGCTAGCGGCGAGGCGACCTGCATCGACTGCCACAAGGGCATCGCCCACAAACTGCCGGACATGCGAGGGGTGCCGGGCTGGTAACCGGCAGATCGGCGCAAAAAAAAACCTGGCTCAGGCCAGGTTTTTTCATATCCGGAAAAGCTTAGGCCTTCGGCAGCGTCACGCCGCGCTGGCCCTGGTACTTACCGCCGCGGTCGCGGTAGGACACCTCGCACTCCTCATCCGATTCGAGGAACAGCATCTGCGCCACACCTTCGTTGGCGTAGATCTTCGCCGGCAGCGTGGTGGTGTTGGAGAACTCCAGGGTCACATGCCCTTCCCACTCAGGCTCCAGCGGCGTCACGTTGACGATGATGCCGCAGCGCGCATAGGTGCTCTTGCCCAGGCAGATGGTCAGCACGTTGCGTGGAATGCGGAAGTACTCGACGGTGCGGGCCAGCGCGAAGGAGTTCGGCGGGATGATGCAGACGTCGCTCTTGATATCGACGAAGCTCTTCTCGTCGAAATTCTTCGGGTCCACCGTTGCCGAGTTGATATTGGTGAAGACCTTGAATTCGTCAGCGCAGCGCACATCGTAACCGTAGCTGGAGACACCGTAGGAGATCAGCCGGTCATTGCCTTCATTGCGCACCTGGCGCTCGACGAAAGGCTCGATCATGCCGTGTTCCTGGGCCATGCGGCGAATCCACTTGTCCGATTTGATGCTCATGGCTGGCGTCCTGAATAGGTTAATGGGCCTGCGAAGAGGCGCATCTTACCGAGCCTGACGCGGGTGTTCAAAGCCTGGCTACTGGCGCGCCGCAACGGCCGTCACAGCCAGCAGCAGCCACTCGGCGAAGAAATCCAAAATAAAGCTCGCTTTGCTCCAGAAAAACGGTATTGTTACTGGGCTGCTGCTGCATGTGTCACCGTGAATCGCTACATGTTTAGATTTCGATCCAAATATCGATACGACTCCTATCTCCTTGCACACAGTGATGTTCGGGCCTTTTAGCCCGCACTTTATTCTTCAAAACTTGGTTCAAGGAGACATCAAATGTCTAATCGCCAAACCGGTACCGTTAAGTGGTTCAACGATGAGAAAGGCTTCGGCTTCATCACTCCGCAATCCGGTGACGACCTCTTCGTACACTTCCGTGCCATTCAGGGTGACGGCTTCAAGAGCCTGAAAGAAGGCCAGCAAGTCTCCTTCGTCGCTACCCGCGGCCAGAAAGGCATGCAAGCTGAGGAAGTTCAGGTTATCTAACCTGAGGCTTCTCTGAAAAAGCCCCGCTTCGGCGGGGCTTTTTTGTGCCTGCGATTTCCTTCAGCCTGCGGACGGCGAGCTAAGGCCGCCCGCAGGCTGTCGAGTCAATCCTCGGACACCACGATCTTCGGCATCGACTGGGCGATGATCTGCCCACTCTGGGCGATGCGAGCGCCGACGGTACGCGCCATCTGCTGATAGATCATGGCGATCTGGCTGTCCGGATCGGCAATGGTGGTCGGCTTGCCGGCATCCGACTGGCTGCGGATCGCCATCGACAGCGGCAGCGAGGCCAGCAGATCGACGTTGTACTGCGAAGCCAGCTTCTCGCCGCCACCCTCGCCAAACAGGTGTTCGGCATGACCGCAGTTGGAGCAGATGTGGATGGCCATGTTTTCCACCACGCCCAGCACCGGGATATTGACCTTGCGGAACATCTCCACGCCTTTCTTGGCATCCAGCAGAGCCAGGTCCTGTGGCGTGGTGACGATCACCGCGCCGGTCACCGGGACCTTCTGCGCCAGCGTCAGCTGGATATCCCCGGTGCCCGGCGGCATGTCCACCACCAGGTAGTCGAGATCGTTCCACTCGGTCTGGGTGATCAGCTGCAGCAGCGCACCGGACACCATGGGCCCGCGCCAGACCATCGGCGTCTTGTCATCGGCGAGGAAGGCCATCGACATGACCTGCACGCCATGCGCCTGCAATGGAATGAACGCCTTGCCGTCACGGATCTCCGGCCGGGTGCCCTCGGCGATGCCAAACATGATGCCCTGGCTCGGCCCGTAGATGTCGGCATCCAGCACGCCGACCCGCGCCCCCTCACGGGCCAGCGCCAGCGCCAGATTAGCCGCCGTGGTGGACTTGCCGACGCCGCCCTTGCCGGACGCCACCGCGATGATGTTCTTCACATTGGCCAGTGCCGGCACCTGATCCTGCGCCTTGTGCGCACGGATCACGCAGTCCACCTGCACATCGGCACGGTTGACGCCCTCGAGCCCTTCAATGGCCATCGCCAGCATCTGCGCCCAACCGCTGCGAAACAGCCCGGCGGCGTAGCCCAGCTCCAGCTGCACGCTGACCCGGTCGCCCTGGATGTCGATTGAACGCACACAGCCGGCGCTCACCGGATCCTGATTCAGATGGGGGTCGGTGTACTGGCGCAGTACGGTTTCCACAGCTTCGCGGGTGACGGACATGGTTACTCCTGGAAAGACCGAGCAAATCAGACAGGCATCTTACCCTGCCCTGTAGTTCCGAGCCCACCGACGACCGGGACTACGGGCCTAGCTTGGCCACGCGGGTGAAAAAACCGCGGCAGAGCTATATAGTTGCAGACTTTCTTTCGCCATTCCGACTGCCGAGTCCCCATGTCCGAAGCCCGCCAGATCCTCGTTACCAGCGCCCTGCCCTATGCCAACGGTTCGATCCACCTCGGCCACATGCTCGAGTACATCCAGACCGACATGTGGGTACGCTTCCAGAAGCTGCGCGGCAACCAGTGCATCTATGTCTGCGCCGACGACGCCCATGGCTCGGCGATCATGCTGCGGGCGGAAAAGGAAGGCATCACCCCCGAACAGCTGATCGCCAACGTCCAGGCCGAGCACAGCGCCGATTTCGCCGACTTCCTTGTCAATTTCGACAACTTCCATAGCACCCACTCGCCAGAGAACCGCGAACTGGCCGAGCTGATCTACACCCGCCTGCGCGATGCCGGGCACATTGCCACCCGCTCGGTGACCCAGTATTTCGATCCCGAGAAGGGCATGTTCCTCGCCGACCGCTTCATCAAGGGCACCTGCCCCCGCTGCGCGGCCGAAGATCAGTACGGCGACAATTGCGAAAAATGCGGCGCCACCTACGAGCCCACCGAGCTGAAGGATCCACGCTCGGCAATCTCCGGCGCCACCCCGGTGCTCAAGGATTCCAAGCACTTCTTCTTCAAGCTGCCCGACTTCGAGGCGATGCTCAAGGAGTGGACCCGCGGCGGCGCGCTGCAGGAATCGGTGGCCAACAAGATCGCCGAATGGCTCGACGGTGGCCTGCAGGAATGGGACATCTCCCGCGATGCGCCCTACTTCGGCTTCGAGATCCCCGGCGAGCCGGGCAAGTACTTCTACGTCTGGCTGGACGCGCCGATCGGTTACATGGCGAGCTTCCAGAACCTCTGCAAGCGCCGCCCCGAACTTTCCTTCGATGCCTTCTGGAGCAAGGAATCGAGCGCCGAGCTGTACCACTTCATCGGCAAGGACATCATCAATTTCCACACCCTGTTCTGGCCAGCCATGCTCGAAGGCGCGGGTTTCCGCAAGCCGACCGCGGTCAACGTGCACGGCTACCTGACGGTGAACGGGCAGAAGATGTCCAAGTCGCGCGGCACCTTCATCAAGGCGCGCACCTACCTCGATCATCTCAATCCCGAATACCTGCGCTACTACTATGCGTCCAAGCTCGGCCGTGGTGTCGACGACCTCGATCTGAACCTCGACGACTTCGTGCAAAAGGTCAACTCCGACCTGGTCGGCAAAGTGGTCAATATCGCCAGCCGCTGCGCCGGCTTTATCCACAAGGGCAACGACGGCGTGATGGTCGAGGCCAACCCAGAGCCGGAACTCTGGGCAGCCTTCCAAGCCGCCGCGCCGAGCATCGCCGACGCCTACGAGGCGCGTGATTTCGCTCGCGCCATGCGGGAGATCATGGCCCTGGCCGACCGCGCCAACGCCTGGATCGCCGACAAGGCGCCCTGGGCGCTGAACAAGGTCGAGGGCAAGCAGGCCGAGGTGCAAGAAATCTGCGCCTTGGGCGTCAACCTGTTCCGCCAGCTGGTGATCTTCCTCAAGCCCGTGCTGCCGAACCTGGCGGCCGCTGCCGAGCAGTTCCTCAACGTAGCGCCGCTGAGCTGGGACGACCATGCCACGCTGCTGGCCAACCACAAGCTCAACGCCTTTACCCCGCTGATGACCCGCATCGAGCCGGCAAAGATCGACGCCATGATCGAAGCCTCCAAGGAAGATCTGGCCGCCACCGAAGCCGCTGTTCCAGCTGGCAACGGCGAACTGGCCAAGGCACCATTGGCCGCCGAGATCAACTTCGACACCTTTGCCGCGGTGGACCTGCGTATCGCCCTGATCGAGAAGGCCGAGTTCGTCGAGGGCGCCGACAAGCTGCTGCGCCTGACCCTGAATATCGGCGATGCCACGCGCAATGTCTTTTCCGGCATCAAGAGCGCCTATCCCGACCCGAGCAAGCTCGAAGGCCGGCTGACCCTGTATGTCGCCAACCTGGCGCCGCGCAAGATGAAGTTCGGCATGTCCGAGGGCATGGTGCTGGCGGCAGGCCCTGGCGGCAGCGAGATTTATCTGCTGAGCCCGGATAACGGCGCCAAGCCCGGCCAGCGCGTCATGTAAGCCGGCTTCGCGTGCTGGCCCGCCGGCACGCGAAGCTCGTCGTTAAACGGAAATGCCATGAGCGAGCCTGTAGATCCGTCACGCTGCCCGCTCTGCGGCCAGCCCAACCAGTGCGCCGAGTGCGATCCCGCCGCGGACCAGCCCTGCTGGTGCTTTACCGCCACCATTCCGCAGGACACGCTCGACGGCATTCCCGCTGCCCTCAGAAACCGGGCCTGCATCTGTCCTCGCTGCGCTCGTCGTGAAACCGCAGCCAAAAGCTGATGCGCCTCGATCGTTATCTCGGTAGCCGCGCACAGCTCAGCCGCCAGGACGTCCGCCGGCTGGTGAGCGATGGCCGAGCACGGGTAAACGGCGAAGTCACTCGCACCCTGGACCGGGAGGTGCGCATATTCGACTGTGTCGAACTTGATGGTCAGGTTCTGCAACCGGGCAAGGTCGCCCGCTACCTGATGCTGCACAAACCCCCCGGCTGCGTCAGCGCCACCCGTGATGCCGCACATCGCACGGTGATCGACCTGATCGATGAACCGGACAAGGATGACCTGCATATCGCCGGCCGCCTCGACTTCAATACCACCGGCCTCATGCTGCTGACCAACGACGGCCAGTGGTCACGCCGCCTGACTCAGCCGACCAGCCTGCAAGGCAAGGTCTATCTGGTGGAAACCGAAGACGAGATCGATCCCGGCTGCGTCGAGGCCTTCGCCCGAGGCCTGTACTTTCGTTTCGAGGATCTCACCACCCTACCGGCCGAACTGGTGCTGCTGGGCCCTCGCCGAGCCCGCCTGACCCTGCATGAAGGGCGCTACCACCAGGTCAAACGCATGTTCGGCCACTTCGGCAACAAGGTCACCGCCCTGCACCGCGAGAGCATGGGCCCACTGCTGCTGGACGCCAGCCTGTCACCTGGCTGCTACCGACCATTGACGGACAACGAGATCGCACAAATCTGACCGCCCATAGCCACCGGCCAGAAAAACCTGCCGCCACGCTTCATTTCACCTCAGCCTTCTGGTAAAAAGGCACCCCTGAGCGGGCGTCGTATAATGGCATTACCTGAGCTTCCCAAGCTCATGACGAGGGTTCGATTCCCTTCGCCCGCTCCAGACACCTAACGTTAAGGCCCTGATTTTACAGGGCTTTTTCGTTTCTGGCTTTTGCTTCTGAGCTATCCACCGCCAGGCCCTACGCCGCCGGCACCGCATGGCCGCATTACGTTGCCGGGGTATGTGGCATCCCGCGCTAGGACGCCAGGCAAAACGCCCCGGCCACCGGTAAGGCGGTACGGGGCGTGGGTGGGGCGAGAGCGGCTGGCGCAGTGGGTTCAGGACTCGCCGAGCGATTCGACGCCCAGCTCGGCGTAGACTTCCTCGGCCAGGTGGAAGCTGGCGTTGGCCGCCGGGATGCCGCAGTAGATGGCGCTCTGCAGCAGCACTTCCTTGATCTCCTCACGGGTGACGCCGTTATTGCGCGCGGCGCGCAGGTGCAGCTTCAGCTCGCCCTCGCGGTTCATTCCGATCAGCATGGCGATGGTGATCAGGCTGCGGGTGTGGCGTGGCAGGCCAGGCCGGGTCCAGATATCACCCCAGGCATGGCGGGTGATCATCTCCTGGAACTCGGCGTTGAAATCGCTGATGTTGCTCAGGCTGCGGTCGACATGGGCATCGCCGAGCACCGCGCGCCGGACCTGCATGCCGGCTTCGTAGCGTTGCTTCTCGTCCATTGTGGGGCGTCTCCTGTCAGGGCAAGCCGGCGACTGAGGCCGGTCCGCCGGGGTAAGCAGTGTTTAAAGGTTGCGGCGGACTGAATGTCCAGCGCTCAGCCGCGAAGAAAATCCAGCACGGCCCGGGTGAAGACCTCTCCCGCCTCGACGTTGGACAGGTGCGCCGCGTCGAAATCCACCCGCTTGGCGCCGGCGATGCGCTGCTCCATGAACTGGCCATGCTCGACCGTCGTGACCGGGTCCTGTGTGCCGCAGACCACCAGGGTCGGCGCCTTGATCGCACCCAGCTGCTCGCGAAAATCGGCATCGCGCACCGCCGCACAGTTGGCCGCGTAGCCATCCGGCGCGGTGCTGGCGATCATCTCGGTGATACGCGCCGCCACCGCCGGGTTGGCCTGGGCGAAGGCCGAAGTGAACCAGCGCGCGATGGAGGCATCGCGCATGTCGCGCATGGCCTGCTCACGGCCGGTCAGCACGCCCTCGATGCGCGCGTTCCAGACCTCGTCGGTACCTATTTTCGCCCCGGTATTGCACAGCACCAAGCGCTCGAGGCGGTCCGCGGCATGGATGCCCAGCCACTGGCCGATCAGTCCGCCCATGGACAGCCCGCAGAAGGAGAAGCGCTCGATGCCGAATGCAGCGAGCATGCCGAGCACGTCATGGCCCAGCTGCTCGATGCTGTATGGCCCCGGCGTGACGCCCGAAGCGCCATGGCCGCGGGTGTCGTAGCGCAGCACGCGGAAATGCTCGGCGAAGGCCGGAATCTGCGCGTCCCACATATGCAGGTCGGTGCCCAGGGAATTGGAGAGCACCAGCACAGGCGCGCTCTCCGGGCCGTCGAATCGGTAGTTCAGGCTGACATCGGCCAGTTGTACGCTCGGCATCGTCGTTCTCACTCGTTCAGGGCATGGTGTTCGGCCACGGCGCGCTCGACCCAGCGGCGCGCCTGGCCCAGATAGTTGGCCGGATCGAGCAGGCGATCCAGTTCGGCATCGTTGAATCGGCTGCTGACCTCGGGACTGTCGCGCAGCACACCGCGCAGGTGGCGGCCGCCCTCGGCCACGGCCTGCTTGCAGCACTGCTCGACCAGTTCGTGGGCTTTCTCGCGACCGACGCGCTGCGCCAGAGCGATGCTTACCGCCTCAGCCAGCACCAGCCCGCGGGTCAACTCCAGGTTGCCGCGTAGCCGTTCGCCATCCACCTCCAGCGCCGGGACGGCAATCAGCGCCTGGCTCAGGGCGCCGGAAACCAGGCAACAGAGTTCCGGCAAGGTTTCCCATTCGGCGTGCCAGAGACCGAGGCTGCGCTCGTGTTCCTGCGGCAGCGCCGACAGCATGGTAGCCACCAGCCCCGGCGCCCGGGTGGCGGCGGCGATCATCACCGCGCAGCCGACCGGGTTGCGCTTGTGCGGCATGGTCGAGGAACCGCCCTTGCCCGGCGCGGCGGGTTCGAAGACCTCGCCGACGTCGGTCTGCATCAGCAGGGCCAGGTCGCGGCCGAGCTTGCCCAGGCTGCCCGCGATCAAGCCAAGCAGGCTGGCGAACTCCACCAGGCGATCGCGCTGGGTATGCCAGGGCTGGTCGGGCAGGTTGAGCCCGAGTTCACCGGCCAATGCCTCGGAAACCGGCCAGGCCTGCTCGCCGAGCGCAGCCAGCGAGCCGGAGGCACCACCGAACTGGAGGCACAGGAGCCGCGGTCTGAGTTCGGCGAGCCGCTGGCGATGACGGGTCACGGCACCGAGCCAGCCGGCGATCTTCATGCCGAGGGTTACCGGGGTGGCATGCTGTAGCCAGGTGCGCCCGGCCATCGGGGTCTCGGCATGGCGCGCGGCCTGGTCGGCCAGCGCGTCGCCGAGACGGCGCAGGTCCGTCTCGAGCAGCGCGAGGGCCTGACGCAGCTGCAGGACCAGCCCGCTGTCCATGGCATCCTGGCTGGTGGCGCCCAGGTGCACGTATTTCTCGGCATCCGGGTCGTTGGTCGCAACCTGCCGGCCGAGCGCCTTGACCAGCGGAATCGCCAGATTGCCGGCCGTGGCGACCGCCTCGGCCAGTGCGCACAGGTCGTAGTGCTCGGCATGACAGGCCGCCTCGATGGCGTCGACCGCAGTGGCGGGGATCACCCCGGTCCGCGCTTCGGCCCGGGCCAGCGCCGCCTCGAAATCCAGCATGCCCTGCACACGGCCGCGGTCGGAGAACACCTCACGCATCGGGGCGCTGGTGAAATAGACATCGAAGAGTTGGTTGCTCGGCCGGTTCAAAACCCGATTCCTTGTTGTTCGATCGACGGATCAGTGTGGTCCAAATGCCTGCTCGCGCCCACCGCTGGATGAACATATCCGGGCACCGGTGTGAACGTCGCTCGGCGAGGATGCCGGGGTTGGTGGGCTGCAGCCCAACCTGCCGGATTGCCACCTGCCATGTCGCAGGGCGAGTTCAGCCCATCCACCCTCGCCCATTCACAGGCCAAGCTACCGCAGCCTGTCAGACCCGCTCCACCACCAGCGCCACCCCCTGGCCGACCCCGACGCACATGGTCGCCAGGCCCAGCTTGCCGCCGGATTTCTCCAGTTGATGGACCGTTGTCAGTACCAGCCGCGCGCCGCTCATCCCCAGCGGATGGCCAAGGGCGATGGCGCCACCGTTGGGGTTCACACGGGCATCGTCGTCCGCCAACCCGAGATCACGCGTGACGGCCAGGCCCTGAGCGGCGAAAGCCTCGTTGAGTTCGATGACGTCGAAATCGCTGACGGCCAGCTTCAGCCGCTCGCACAACTTCTTCACCGCCGGCACCGGGCCATAACCCATGATGCGCGGGGCGACGCCGGCACTGGCCATGCCGAGCACCCGGGCGCGCGGCTTGAGGCCGTACTTCTGCACCGCCTCGGCGCTGGCGAGAATCATCGCCGCCGCGCCGTCATTGACGCCCGAGGCGTTGCCGGCGGTGACCGTCTTGCCTTCGCCATTGACCGGCTTGAGCCTGGCCAGCGCCTCGGCCGTGGTATCGGCACGAGGGTGCTCATCGGTATCGACCACCGTGTCGCCCTTCCTGCCCTTGATCACCACCGGGACGATCTCTTCGGCAAAGAAACCGGCTTGCTGCGCGGCAGCGGTGCGCTGCTGGCTGCGCAGGGCAAAGGCGTCCTGATCCTCGCGGCTGATGTCCCAGTCGTCGGCGACGTTGTCGGCGGTCTGCGGCATGGCATCCACGCCATACATGTCCTTCATCTTCGGGTTGATGAAGCGCCAGCCGATGGTCGTGTCCTCGATCTTCTGGCTGCGGCCGAATGCGCTGTCGGCTTTGCCCATCACATAGGGCGCGCGGGACATGGACTCGACGCCGCCGGCGATGGCCAGCTCCAGTTCGCCGCAGGCGATGGCGCGGAAAGCGGTGCCCACCGCGTCCATACCCGAGGCGCAGAGACGGTTGAGCGTCACCCCCGGAACCGTCTCCGGCAGCCCGGCAAGCAGCGCGGCCATGCGTGCGACATTGCGGTTGTCCTCGCCGGCCTGGTTGGCGCTACCCATGAAGACTTCATCGACCGCCGCCGGGTCGAGACCGGGATTGCGTTCGAGCAACGCCTTGAGCGGAATCGCTGCCAGGTCGTCGGCTCGCACGCCCGCCAGCACGCCGCCGAAGCGGCCGATGGGCGTTCGTACGGCATCGCAGATGAATACGTCGCGGCTCATTCCTCACCTCCTGGCTGACCGTGGGCGGCGGCGGTGCGGGCCTCCAGCGCGCGCAGCGCCTGAAGCTCCTCGGCACGCGGCGCCTCGGTGGTGGTTACCTGCTCGGCGAAACGGATCGCCCAGCCGGTGTTCTCGACGACCTGCTCGCGCGTCACGCCTGGGTGCAGCGCGGTGACGACGAACTCGTGGGTGCCGACCTCCGGTTCCATGATGCACAGGTCAGTGATGATCGCCACCGGGCCCTTGCCAGGCAGCCCCAGTTGCTTGCGGTGCTCGCCGCCCTCGCCGAAGCCGACGGAGGTGATGAAGGCCAGCTTGTCGACGAAGGTGCGATGCGACTGCTTGAGGATGATCAGCACCTCCTTGGCGCTACCGGCGATCTCCGGCGCGCCGCCGGCGCCGGGCAGGCGTACCTTGGGCTTGTGGTAATCACCGATCACCGTGGTGTTGATGTTGCCGTACTTGTCCACCTGTGCCGCGCCGAGAAAGCCCACATCAATGCGTCCTCCCTGCAGCCAGTAGCGGAAGATCTCGCCGGTGGGCACCACAGTGTCTGCGGTCTCGGCCAGTTCGCCGTCGCCGATGGACAGCGGCAGCACGGACGGCTTGGCACCGATCGGGCCGGATTCGTAGATCAGCACGACTTCAGGTGCATGGGTCAGGCGCGCCAGGTTGGCGGCCTTCGATGGCAGGCCGATGCCGACGAAACAGACGCTGCCGTTACCGAGGCGGCGGGCGGCGGCCACGGTCATCATTTCATTGGTGCTGTAGGCGCTCATCAGTTGGCCTCCTGCTGCTGGGCCAGCTTGCGCTGGAATTCGGCGAAGTCTTCGGTGCCACGGATGTAGGTGTCGACCCAGGCGCTGAACGCCTCGCGGTCGCGGGCGATCGGGTCCCAGGCCTGATAGAAGCGGTTGTCGCGCTCGTAGTAGCCATGGGCATAGGACGGATGCGCACCGCCCGGGACGAGGCAGACCGCAGTCAGCGCCCAGGTCGGCAGCACACAGGCGTTCATCGGCGCATTGAGGTCGTCGACGATTTCCTCGACGGTGACGATGCAGCGTTTGGCGGCCAGGGCGGCCTCCTTCTGCACGCCGAGGATGCCCTGGATCAGCACGTTGCCCTTGCGGTCGGCCTTCTGCGCGTGGATCACGGTGACATCCGGGCGTACCGAAGGCACTGCAGCCAGCACCTCGCCAGTGAACGGGCAGGTAACCGATTTGATCAGCGGGTTGACCTTGGGCAGGTCGGAGCCGGCGTAGGCCCGCAGCACAGCGAATGGCAGGCCGGAAGCACCGGCGACGTAAGCGTTGGCGAGATCGGCGTGACTGTGCTCCTCGATCTCCAGCGGCTGCGGCCAGCCCTTCTCCACCGCGTCGCGCAGGCGGTGCAGCGAGCCGACCCCGGGGTTGCCGCCCCAGGAGAAGACAAGCTTCCTCGCGCAGCCGGCGCCGATCAACAGGTCGTAGACCAGGTCCGGGGTCATGCGTACCAGGGTCAGGTCCTTGCGGCCCTGACGCACGATCTCGTGGGCCGCGGCGGTGGGAATAAGGTGGGTAAAGCCTTCCAGGGCAACCGTGTCACCGTCCTGGATAAAGCGCTCGACGGCTTCGCGGAGCGTAAGGAGTTCAGCCATGAGTCGAATCTCGTGTTGTTTTCGGTACGCTGATTGCGTTGTGAAAACGGTAACGGTCCAACTCCCGGGCCACAATCCGATAATCGACATAGCGTTCGATTATCGAACGGATTAGCGTGCCATCCCCGTTTTTATCTGCAACGTCCGCCTGGCCCCCGTCCCCGGCATCTCGACTAGGCGGACCGTATCATCAGTGGAACAGCCGCGTGCTCAGTTCGCGGCTGGCTTCCAGCAACACTGGCAGGAAGCGCGTTTCCAGTTCCTGGCGCGAAACGCGGCCGGCATGGGTGCCGACGTTGAGTGCCGCCAGCACCTGCCCGGCGGAATCCTTCAGCGGCACCGCCAGCGAGCGCAGGCCCACTTCCAGCTCCTGATCGATGATGACCCAGCCCTGGTGGCGAATCTCGGCGATGTTCTGCCGCAGGGCCTCGGCCGTATGCAGGGTACGGCTGGTCTTGACCTGCAAGTCGGCGCGTTCGAGGTATTCGTCGAGGGCTGCATCGTCCAGCGCGGCCAGCAGGATACGGCCCATGGACGTGCAGTAAGCCGGCAGCCGGCTGCCCACCGACAGATCCACCGAGATCAGCCGCTGCGGCGTGGCGGAACGGGCGACATAGAGCACCTCGTCACCCTCCAGCGTGGCCATCGAACAGGCCTCGTGCAGCTGTTCACTGAGGCGGTCGAGGATCGGCTGCGCGGTCATCGCCAGCGGTGTGGAGGACAGGTAGGCGTGCCCCAGCGTCAACACCTTGGGCAGCAGCGAATAGGTGCGGCCGTCGGTGGTGACGTAACCGAGCTTCATCAGCGTATGCAGGCAGCGCCGCACGGCGGCGCGGGGGATTTCGGTGCGGTGGCTGATCTGCGCGATGGTGAGGTGACGCTTGCGCTCCTGGAACGCATGGATCACCGCCAGGCCACGGGCAAGCGACGTCATGAAGTTGGGATCGCCGGTCAGTGCCTCGATGCGCTTGGCAGGCGAAGCGACGATGGGCGGTGCCATCGGTGGTTGGAGAACGCTCGATTCGTCGGTCATGGCGGAAACTCCGGACAGCTGATGTAGGGCGATTATCGACACAGTGACCGATAATCGCCAATGCGGCTTTAATGCAGCAGCCAGAGAAACAGGCTGATCGACAGGAAGGACAGCACCGTCGCGCTGACCACGGCGGCCGCGCAGCGTCCTTCCAGGCCGTAGCGTGCGCCAAGGATCGGATAGATGCTCAGCATCGGTGCCGCCGCCATGAGGATACCGGCCAGGCGCAGCTCCGGATCGTTCACCGGAAACAGCAGGAAGCACCCCATCACCAGCAGCGGATGCAGCAGCAACTTGCCCACTGCCAGCTGCGCCATGTCGGTATACAGTGCGCCGACCCGCAGGCCGTTGAGGCTGGCGCCGATGACGAACAGCGCCACCGGTGCGGAGGCCAGCGCCAGCATGTCGATGACCCGCATCATGACGGCCGGCGGGCGCAGCCCGAGCACCGCCAGCGTCAATCCCAGCGTGATCGCGATCAGCACCGGGTGGCGTACCAGGCTTTTCAGCGTGCCGCTCAGTGCTCGCCAGACGCCCGCGTCCGATTGCCGTCCGAGTTCGGTCAGCGTCAGCGCCAGCGGAATCATCAGCAGGTTCTCGATCATCATGCCCAGCGCGAGCGCCACCGCGGCCGGCGAGCCGACCACCATCACCACGATCGGATAGCCGACGAACCCGCTGTTGGAAACCGAACTGCCGAGTCCCGCTAACGCGCTGCCGCTCAGGCTGTCGCCCCGCACGCGGCGTGAGATGCCGTAGCCCAGGGCGAACGACGCCAGCGAGCCCAGGCCATAGGCGCACAGGTAGTTCCAGTTCAGCACCTGCTCCAGCGGCTGGTCGATCAGCGCCTTGATCACCAGCGCCGGCAGCGCGAAGGTGATGACGAAGCGCCCCATGCCCGCCGCCTGCTCGCGGCTGATCAGCTCGCTGCGACAGGCGAGAAAGCCGATACCGACGAGGATGAAGATGGGCGCGGTAATCCCGAGGATCGCGAGCATGGAAGTCTCGTCAGGCGGTCGGGGCATCGCCCGGTGGCAGCAAGCGCAACTGCTGCAACCGGCTGCGGGTGCGGGAGAAATCCACGTGGGCGCTTTCGCTCAGCAGCGCCGACAACGGCATGTCGCTCACCAGCAGCAGCCGGTTGCCGTGGTCGTAGAGAATGTCCACCAGGTTGAGAAAGCGCTGTTGCACGTCGATGCCCTGCCCGTCGAGCGGAGGCACCCCGGACAACGCCAGCGCATGGAACTCTTCGGCCAGCCAGAGGAAGTCGGCGCTGGCGCGTGGTTCGCGGCACAGCGTGTCGAAATGCAGCCAGCCGCGCTCCGCCTCGCGGGCCAGCAGCGGCAGCGGACGACGGTTCACCTCCAGCATCAGATCGTGCTCGGCAGCCTCGCCCAGGGGCAGCAGCGCGGCGACCCGGGCGCCCTGCTCCGACTCCGGCGCGACCGCGTAATCTCCCCATCGGTAGTCGCCGCGCAGACGGTAATCCTCACCGCCATCGAGTTGCAGCACCTGGAAGCGCCGCTCGAGCAGCGCGATGGCCGGCTTGAACCGGTCGCGATACAGCGGATTGGGGCACAGCCCGGCCGGTGGATAGTTGGACGTGCACACCAGCCCGACACCGGCCTGCACCAGGTGCTGCAGCAGCCGACCGAGCAGCATGGCGTCGCCGATGTCATGTACATGGAATTCGTCGAAGCACAGCAGCCGGCTCTGCCCGGCGATCTCGGCGGCGATCAGCCGCAGCGGATCGGGCTGGCCGGTGATCTCCTGCAGGCGCAGCTGCACCTCGTGGAGAAAGGCATGGAAATGCACGCGGCGCTTGCTCGTCACCGGGGCTGCAGCAAAGAAGGCGTCCATGACGAAGCTCTTGCCGCGGCCGACGCCGCCCCACAGGTAGACGCCGGAGGACAGCGCGCGCAACCAGCTGCTGCGGCCATGCAGCCAGCGCTCGAGCCAGCCGGCGAGCTGGTCGATCGCGCGCTGCTGTGCCGGGTCGGCGCGGTAGCCACGGGCCTGCAGGGCATCGGCAAACCGTTGCTGGATATGCGGGGCAACCCGCTCGCTGGTTACGCCCGCGACGGCGCTGAGCTCAGAAGTCAAAGAAAACCGTTTCCGCCTCGCCCTGGAGATGAATGTCGAAACGATACGCCAGTTTGCCGTCGACCTCGCAGCGTCGGGCGATCAGGGTCTCGCGCCGATGGGTCCATTCGATCAGGTTCAGCACCGGATCGGCGGCATTGGCCTGCGCCTCATCATCGAAGTAGATGCGCGTGTGCAGGTGGATGTTGATCCCGCGGGCGAACAGCGACACGTTGATGTGCGGCGCCATCGGTATCCCGGCGCGGCTCTTCACCACACCCGGCTTGACCGTACGAAGGCTCCACTCGCCGGCATCGAAGGTGGTGGCGGTACGGCCGAAGCTGTTGAACGACTGCTCCGGACCGAAACGCGGCTGATACCGGCCGGTGCTGTCGGCCTGCCAGAACTCGAGAAACGAATCGCGCACCAGATGGCCGCTGCCATCGTAGACGCTGCCCAGCAGCAGGATGTGCTCACCTGGCGCGTCCGGCCTGGCCATCTCGTTCCAGATTTCCTGTTCGCGGGTCGGGTTGCCGGCGGCAGCCGGCGCCAGGCCGATGTGCACATAGGGGCCGGCCGTCTGCGAGGGGGTCTCCGGCAGCAGTTCAACGGGCATGTCAGAGCCTCCTCAGCGGTTCTCGAAATGGGTCTTGCGCTGCCCGCGCAGCACGATGTCGAAGCGATAGGCCAGGCAGTCCATGGGATTGGCGTTGCCCATGTCGAGCCTGGCGATCAGCGTCTGCACCGCGGCGGGGTTGGCGATGGTCTTGACGATCGGGCACAGCGGAATCAGCGGATCGCCTTCGAAATACAGCTGGGTGATCAACCGCGTGGAGATCGACGGGCCGCTGACCGAGACGTGGATATGCGAGGGCCGCCAGTCGTTCGGCCCGTTGCGCCAGGGATAGGGACCCGGCTTGATCGTGCGAAAGATGTAGTTGCCTTCGCTATCGGTCAGCGTACGACCGACACCGCCGAAGTTCGGGTCGAGCGGCGCCACGTAGCGATCGTTCTTGTGCCGGTAGCGCCCGCCGGCATTGGCCTGCCACATCTCCACCAGGGTGTTGGAAATCGGCTTGCCGTACTGGTCCATGACCCGTCCGGAGACGATGATCCGCTCGCCGATGGGCAAGCCACCATGGTTGAAGTTGAGCAGCAGATCATTGTCATGATCGCCGAACTTCAGGTGCGAGAAATCCGGGCCGGTGGTTTCGGACAGCGATGCGGGGATGCTGATCAGCGCCTGACGTGGCGACCGGGCTACGGAGGTCCTGTAGTCGGGCGTCAGCGCCGCCGGATGCCAGGTGCGATCACGGGCGACGAACAGGCGGGTGTCCGGTTCGGACATGGCAGGCTCCTTTCTTGTCGTTGGGCACGAAGCGTTCAAGGCGGAGCCAGTGTGCGACAGCCTGCCGCAGGCCGAAATTGAAAAGAACGGGCCGATCCATAACCCAGGGGTTATGGATTGCGGTAAACCACCGCTGCTTCACGCAGCGCCTCGCAGCACCACTGCATGGCCAGGGTGGGCGGCAGCGATGGGTTGCTGCAGATGCCCACCGAGCCGCCGGGCTCCTTCAAACCCAGGTCCAGCTCCACCAGCTCTCCGCAGGCGAGGTCCTGGCGCACCGCATCAAGTGGCGCAACCCAGACGGCATCGCTGTCGAGCACGTAGCGACGGCTCAACGCGACGGACAGCGTTTCCAGGCGCCGCGGCGGCGCAGCGATGCCCAGCTGCATGAACAGGCTGTCCGCCGAGCGCCGGATGCTGGTGCCGGCCAGCGGCAGCACCACCGGATAATCGCCCAGCTGCCCGGCGCCGGCGCCTAGCAGTGCATGGTCCGGGCGCACCACCAGCGTCATGGACTCGCTATAGAGGTGCTCGAAACTGAGCCCCTCGATCTGCGGATTGTCGGTGACCCGGCCGATCACCAGGTCCAGCTCGCCGCTGCGCAGCTGGCCCAGCAGGTATGCGCCCGGCCCCGTGGCAACGCTCACCACCAGCGCCGCATGCTGGGCATGCAGCCGACGCACCACATCGGGCAGTAACGCGCTTTCCACCGTGGACAGCACACCCAGGCGCACCATGCCGGCCTCATGCTCGCCCGCTCGCAGGCTGCGCACGCCTTCACGCAGCGCCTGCACGCTCGGCCCGGCGTAGCGCAGGAAGGCGCTGCCGGCGGCCGTCAGGCGGACGCCGGTCTTGCTGCGCTCGAACAGGCTGGTGCCAAGTAGCGCCTCGAGTTCCTTCAAGGTCTTGGAGATCGCTGGCTGGCTCACCGCGAGCGTTTCGGCGGCGCGCGCCAGACTGCCCTGCCGGGATATTTCCAGAAAGCAGAGCAGATGACGGTACTTGATTCGGTTATCGATGTTCACCGGAGCCCCCGTTGGCGGTGCCGGTCGATTGTAGCCTCAGCGGGTCACGGCGCTGTGCATCCATATCGCAGCAGTCTCGAACCGAGACGCAAAGAGGGCATCTACTGAAAAGGTGGATGGCCTACGGAGGAAAACGATGAACGTGACCCGCGGAGTGGTCTGGCTGGCGCGCAGCGGCTATGCAGCGCGTGGCCTGGTGTATGTGATCGTCGGATTCTTCGCCGTCATGGCCGCACTGGGCTCGGGAGACACCGTGGACACCCGCGGGGCCGTGCAGCAGCTGCTCGGGCAGCCCTTCGGTGCCGTGCTGCTCTGGCTGGTGGTGATCGGCCTGCTAGCCCATGTGGCTTGGCGCCTGACACAAGGCATCGGCGATACCGACCGGCACGGCCGCGATGCCAAGGGCCTGCTGGTACGCACGGGGCTGGTCAGCAGCGGTGTGGTGAATCTGTTGCTCGCGCTGTTCACCCTGAGCCTGCTGGTGAGCGGCCTGGACCGTTTCGCCGAGGGCGGCGGCGGTTCCGAAAGCGACGGCACCGACAGCCTGATGCGGCTGCTGGGCCTGGAACATTCGCACTGGCTGATCTGGGCGATCGCGCTGATCCCGCTCGGCGTCGGCATCGCCCACCTGATCAAGGCATGGCGCGCGCATTTCGAGCGCTACTTCCAGTGCGACGAGGGCACCATGCGCCTGGTTCGACCCGTCTCGCGTATCGGCCTGGCTGCACGTGGCTGTTCCTTTCTGATCATTGCCGGGCTGCTGTTCATGGGTGGCAGCCGTTACGAACCGAACGACCCACCTGGCCTCAAGGAAGCGCTGGAAGCGCTGCAGGGCATGCCCGCCGGTGGCGCGCTGCTGCTTGCAATCGGCGTCGGCCTGCTGGCCTTCGCCGTGTACAGCTTCGCCGAAGCGCGCTGGCGGCGGATCGATTTGTCCGAGGTGATGGATTGAGCAGATTGGCGAAGGGCCGGGCGGGATGCCTTACGCCTTGAATCGGATCGACCGTAGCGGTGGGCTGAAGCCCACCCTACGCAGGATTGGCATGACGGTTGTGCACGTCCGCTTTTTGTAGGGTGGGCTTCAGCCCACCACGCGCGCGCACCCGCTCCGGTCATCAACCGGCGTGGTAGTCCGCATCCGCCTCTTCGAAGCGCTTGACGATACTCGGCGCCGGCTCGGCGCCCAGCTTGCTCACCACCACGATGGCGATGCTGGCGAGGATGAAGCCCGGGATGATTTCGTACAGGCCCAGGCCGATGAACTCCTTCCACACCACCACG
>LFEF01028878.1_pt3 | contig 170900 bp, 169 predicted proteins | sample 619371 | NCBI WGS metagenome assembly LFEF01 (sample SAMN03014291, study PRJNA259931) | freshwater metagenome | biome: lake; feature: waterbloom | place: China: Taihu Lake | collected 2006-08 | depth 0 m m
TGCAGATGCCATCAAAGCCAAGCCAAAGCCGGCGGTGATTGCTTTCATTTTCAATGTCATTGTCTGGTCTCCCAAAATTGTGTTTCTGCGCCCTGCACCAATTGCTAGAGACTGGTCAGGGCTTGCTGTGAGCAAAAACTTAGTTCAACAAGTCGTCCACGTTCATGCCTGCTGGCATCGCGGCTTCTTCATCCCAATATTTACCCATGCTGCCCACTGGGGTTCGTGTGCCTACGTTTTCCGACCAGTAGCGATCAGAAAGATTCAGCATGACCGCACCGGCAATTCCTTCAACCAAGGCATATTGTTCGCTTGGCTTGAAATCCTTTACGTTTGCAAACCGCTTGGTGGCGTCGCGGAAACGGGTTGTATCGCCCACGGCCAATGCGGACAGGCCGTACATCACATGGGACAAGCGAACGCCTTGACGTTCACCGATCAACATGGACAGGCGGAATGTGCCCCACACGTCTTTGCCCTCAGAGGCACCTGGCAAAATGCTCCAAACCACCGCACGGGCAGCGTTAGGAGCGCCCCACCACTTGGCATTTGAAATACAGGTGAGCGCACGTTCGGATTTTGGCGCAATGTCGGTCGGCACGCCTACCATTTGCTGAGACGCGATGTCATTCACAACGGCTTGCAAGCCGGCGACTGTACCCAACAGATAAGTCAATTCGTCAAAATCACGCTCGAACTCAGGGCAGCCCTCGCCATATTCAAAGTTATACTTGTCCTCAAGCTTGTTGCGCATGGCTTCAAAAGCACGCAACTGTCGGCGAGCCGTAATCTCAAGCAAACGCTTTTGACCAATACGGGCGTCCTGGGCTTCTTCAATGTTGTTTTGCTTGGAAGCACGCAGATAGCGCAGTTCTTCCTCAACCGCGCGCTGTTCGGAACAGGCTGCGGAAGACACCAGCAATAGGGACTCGAGCAGTTGAGGGTCTCCGCCAAATGCACGGGTACCACCGGAGATCAGAGGAAAGTTGCCTGTAGCGAAACGACAGGCCATGTCGACGTCGTCGATTTCAAGCTGGGGGGGAATAATTCGGCGCTCAATCAGGTTGATTGCAAGGTTTGTAGCGCCTCTCTCTATGCTTGCGCATCCTGCCGCAAATACCACCACTCCCGAAATGGCCAGTACACGCCATACGCCAGCTTTGATCATTGATGTCTCCGTTGATTTTTCTTTTATACCTTGCCTAGTCAATATTTGGATTTGACCTTTGAGTAACAAGGTTTGCGCACGTTATTAAACCATGAAATATTCACCCATCCAAGGGAAAGTAAACAGTTGTTAATAGAAGCGTCATTCTATTTAACCCACCAAACCCGAAGAAAGATGCCAAAACACCCCGCAATTGAAGGCAATAAATTGTTAAAAAGCGCGGAGAATAAAGTATCTCCATGTTGCCCTCTTGAAATTCATGATGCAGATTGACCTACCGGCAGACAACACTGACACAACTGCAAAGGACAGCCCAAGCAAACCTGATCGAATGAAGCAGGCCGTGAAAGACATGACGCCGCTGAAGGGGAAAACGGCACTGGTGGTGGATTCTGCGCTGGCGACTCGCCGTGCGCTTCAAGATCAACTCTCTCAATTGGGCGCCAAGTCAGTTATTTTCGCCAGCTCGGTTTCCGAGGTTGAACAGCACTTGAGCTCTCGCGAATTCGCGCTGATTGTGTGTGAATACCAACTGGAAGGTGACCGCAATGGCCAACAATTGCTAGAAGACCTTCGCGTGAATAAAAAACTGGCGTGGAATACCGCATTCATGATGGTGACCGGTGAGCGAAGTTACGGCAATGTGGTCGCGGTAGCCGAATTTGAGCCCGACGATTACCTGATCAAACCGTTCACCGCGTCTACGCTGTCCGATCGCGTGGTTCGAATATTCAACCGGAAGATTCGGCTCGCCGAGGCCTACCGCTCGATGTTTGAGGAGCGCTTTCAAGAAGTGCCGGGCATTTGCGAAGACCTGGAATCCAAATTTCCCCAATACTTGAATGAACTGGAACGCATGCGTGTGGAGTCGTTTTACAGGTCTGCGCAGTACGAAAAAACCGAGCATGAATTACTCGCTAAACTTGAGAAAGCCCCCAAACCATGGATGCAGTTGTTACTGGCCAAAGTAAATCTTGAAAAGAAACAGTTTGAAGACGCCAATGAACTGCTCAGCGAAGTGGTGAAATCAAACCCGGAATACCTCGCAGCAAGCGACCTGTTTGCCGATGTACTCTGGGAACAAAACCGCCCCGCAGATGCCCTGGACATTCTGGAGAAAATGGGAGCCAAGGCGCTTTCATCAACAACCCGCTTGCGCAAACTGGCTGACCTGGCCGTTCGGATTGGTGACAATACCCGCTCTAAAAACTATTTGACGAAAGTAATTGACCGTTCAAGAAACACCTCGCTTTCCCAAATCCACGACTACCTGCAGCTTTCAAAAATTTATGTGAAAGAAGGTCGACATGAAGAGGCGGAGAAGCTGACTGCCAAAATGCGCAGCACAGTAAACTCGGCTGAACTTGACCTTGCGCGCGCCATGATGGCCATACAAAAAGACATCGCCGATGGCCGTGGAGTGAAGGCCAACGACAAACTGGTCGCCTTTTTCGAGAACAATTCAGATGTGCTTCCCACGCTGGAACCAGAAACCTTGACCAGCCTGTTGGAATTGTGTTTTGCGGTGAGCATGGACACCAAAGGTTATGAACTGGCCAGTCAAATTACCAAACACAAACCTTCCAAGGCGATGCTGGACAGAATTCGAAGCGCAATTTCAGATTTCAAAGGCAACCAGTGCACCGCCAGCGACTGAAAGCGGGTTGAACTACAAGGCCCAGGCAGCCTTGATCAATTCATCCAGATAAGCGCCATAAAACTCGGGCAAACTTGCGCCCAACAGCGGTTTCCCGGCCACCGCGCCCTGGGCATTGAACACCATGACCGTGGGCGAAAACTTCACGTTCAACGGACCAGCCAAGGATTTACCGGTGTACCTGTTGCCATCAAACCAGGTAAAACTGCGTTTGCTGTCTGAAAAATCGATTTCGTAGACTGCCACCCTACCCCTGTAAGCGGGGTCGCTGTGAATATGGCGTAGCGATTGCTGCCTGACCTTCTCGCAATAGGCGCAATCGGGCAAAGAAAACAAAACCACCACGGCGGGTGCTTGTCGAACTTGAAGATTCGACGGAAATGCAAGGGCACCGTCACCCGCCCCAAGCGCGGGTGAGAGCCCTACAAACAGTAAGAACATCCAAATTGCTTTCATGCAATTTAGACCACGAACCCCGGGTTGTCGTTCATTCCGATCAGTTTGGGCGTGTAGGGCACTTTGGTGACCACTGTTTTCCTGTCTTTCAGGTAAGTTTCTACCACGTCCCAAATTGGCGGTTCGCCATTGTTGCGGGCTTCCTCGGCCACAGGCGCCCAACCAGCCACCTTGTAGGTTTTCGTGGCCTCAATGGGTTTGCCATTCAATCGCATGTCCGAAATACGCTGCCCCGCTTCGCCGTTGGGATTGCAAGTGTAGGTCAAGCCGCCGACACGCACCATGTCACCGCCTTGCTGGTAGTAAGGGTCGGGGTTGAACAGGTTGTCACACACATCTTCGAGCACGGTTTTAATGAACTCCCCTTTCATATTGGTCAATGTGGTGTTGGGGTAAGTGATCGCTGTTTGGTCCATCAAGTGTTCACGCGTGATGGTTTGGCCTGGCAGCAAGGAAGTGCCCCACCGGAAACCCGGAGAGAATGCAATTTCAGCGCCCTTCACTTCCATCAAGGCATCAACGATCAACTGGTCCCAGCTGCCATTGAAATTGCCACGGCGGTACAACAAACCTTCACTCACGGCCAGCGGTTCGCTGAGCTTTTCAAGGTAAGGCTTGCGCACATTGCGCACAAAGGTTTCCATGTCGGGGTCTGCTGGCAACATGTTGGAGAAGACGGGCAACAAGCGATACTTGAAGTCGCGCACCTTGCCGCCTTGAATGTCCATGTCGAGCACACCCAAAAACTTGCTGTTGCTGCCCGCGTTGGTGACATACGTAGTGCCCGATGAATTTTTCACCGGAATGGCATTGGGTACACCATCGTGTGTGTGGCCGCCCAGTATGAAATCGATGCCGGTTACGCGGCTGGCCATTTTCAGATCAACATCCATGCCGTTGTGTGACAGCAGAACCACTGCCTGAGCGCCTTTTGCACGCACCTCGTCGACCACTTCCTGCATGCTTTCTTCCTGAATGCCATAAGACCAGTCCTTGACGAAGTAACGTGGGTTGGCAATCGGACTGTAGGGGAAAGCCTGGCCAATGATTGCAACCTTGCAACCATTGATTGTTTTCATCACATGGCTTGGAAAAACAGGATCACCAAAATCAGCAGTTTTGATGTTCTGGGCAATGATGTCGATTTTTCCCTTGAAGTCTTTCTCAGCCACTTCAAGAATTCGGTCTGAACCATAGGTGCACTCCCAGTGCAGGGTCATGACATCAACACCCAACATTTTTGCAGCATCCACCATGTCTTGGGCATTGGTCCACAGGCTGGTCGCCGAGCCTTGCCAGGTGTCGCCACCGTCGAGCAACAGCGATCCAGGCCGGTTGGCCTTCATCATTTTCACCAATGTGGACAGGTGTGCGAAGCCGCCCACTTTGCCATAGTGCCTGGCGGCTTCTTCAAAATTCAGATAAGTAAATGCGTGCGCCTGCGCTGAACCAGGTTTGATATTGAATGCCTTCAACAGCGATTCTCCCACCAGGTGCGGCGCCTTGCCAAATGCAGCGGCCACGCCCAAGTTCACGTTGGGTTCGCGAAAATAAATGGGCACCAACTGTGCATGGCAATCGGTCATGTGCAGCAAGCTTGCATTGCCAAAAGGTTTCAGGTCGTACAGTTTTTCACCGTGACCACCCGCCAGTACCTGAGGTGAGTTGATCGCCATGCCCGCAGCCGAGGCGGCCGCAAGCATGCCCATGAATTCGCGTCGATTCATCTGCATTTGGATAGTTCGCTTTTCAGAGAGTTAACACCTGCGCCTTTTCGGGCACAGGTGATGAGAACATTTGTATTACTTGTTAACCGGCGAGTCGGGTGACAACAGCAAGGCCATTGCGTCTTTAATCTGGGTTTCAGTCAGAATGCCCTCGGCGCCGAAACGTGGCATGTTGGAACATGCGTTGTAGGCATGGGAATTCCAGATCTTGACCCAGGTGTACTTCATGATTTCTTCAGAATTGCCACGCAACTTGCCGTACTGGTACAAGGAAGGACCAATATTGCCGTAGGCCAGCTCTTGCGGTGCCAACTGGTGGCATGCATAACAGTTTCCGCCGGCAGCGGTGCCTTCCTTGTCGCTAAACTGGAATCCACGACCGTTTTGCGCGAGTTTCTCGCCTGCTTTCCAGTCGCCCAAATACTTGCCATCGGCTGGAAACTTCACTGCAGCCAGGGCCGCATTTTGCAACTCGGTGCGTTTCGCGTCCGACAAACCGCCGGGTGCTGTCTCAGCCAATGAACAGGCTTTCTGCAATTCGGTTTGGTTCACACGCTCAAGCTTGGCAATGCCTTTGTCTTTGAACGAAGCCAGCAATAGCTGATTGATTTCTTCATTGGTGGGTTCAGCCACCACGGGTTTGCTGTCCGTGTTTGCACAGGCGGCCAACAAGGCGACCAACAACAGGCCAGTTGAGTATTTAATGGTGCGAAGCATGTTTGTTCTCCTTGTTGTTAGCGCTTAAGCGATGTGGCCTGCATGGTACCGCCCTCGGCTTTCACACCCAGGAAAGTGATCAGGTCGATCGACGCTTGCGAGCCATACTTCAACTCGGGGAAACGTTGCTGACGGAAACAGTCGTACATGCGCCATTGCATGGAGCGAACAGCACCCTGTGAAACACGATAAGCAGGCCAGGCCGCGAATGCGGCTTGGGCAGGTTCAGGCTTGGTCAGGTTAGGCAAGCCTTGCAGACGAATCCGTTGATCGTCTGTGGCGTGGCAACTTGCACATGAAAAATCATAAGGGCCTGCGCGGTAGAAGAAGATTTTCTCGCCACGCGCACGCGATGCCTTTTCCTCGGGATGACCTTGCGGCACCTTGATGGTGGCGCCACGCGATTGCGCGTAAATGTAGGCCACCAGTGACTCCAATTCAGTGGGCTTTTCACCGGCACTTGAGTAAGGTTTCTTGGTGACTTCAGCAACGTCTCGCCCTTGCAGAGTCACCATGCAGTGAACCAGCCGGGTTTCTACATCCATCACTTTGCCCGTGTCGCTGAAAAAGCGTGGCATGGTGGCCACTGCGCCTTCAAGCTTGCCAGGGCCTGCGCCCAAGTCACATTGCTCAAGCGATGCATTTTTGGGACCTTGCGGCTTTTTCCAAATGTCTTCGCCACGCAACTCGACCAATTCGGCTGGGTTGCCATCGGCCAGCATGTCACGGTATTCCTGAATGCCCTGCTCGGTTGTTTTCTGAGCATGTGCATTCATGGTGATGGATGCCAATACACTGGCACCCGCGAGGGTCACAGCGGCTAGCTTGGCCGCTGTTTTTGCTGTTTGCCTCATCTCACACCCCTTCTTATGGTTATGAATTAATTGGAGATTACGCCACTTTCGTTTTGTCGGTGCGGGAATCACCCTTGTTGTCTGTCCATGTTACTTCGACTGTATCACCAGCCTTTCCACCCTTGAAAGAAAAGGAAAGGAAGGGATTCTTGGACACTGCCGGGCCCCAGTTGGCCTGCAACACCACCTTGTCATTGCACTTTGCGGTGACGTTCTGGATAAACCAGGCCGGCACCAAGCTGCCATCGGAAGCTTTGCGCTGACCAGTTTCCATTTCATGCGCCATCAATACTTTCACTTCAACTTCGTCGCCATTGGCTTTGGCGCGAATTTTCATTGGATCACCCATGTTTTTCTCCTGAATTTTTAATTAACCGCCGCAACCACCGAGGGTCACCTTGACCTCTTTCTTGGCAAAGTAGTACTTGCCATCGGCTTTCACGAGCGCGTAAACATCACTTGATTTACCCATTTTCACGCGGGTGTTCACCTTCGCATCTGTGCCGGCCGGGATCATGAATTGGGCAGACAACATGGATGGGTTGTTGGCAACCAGCAAAGCCACTTCTGTGGTGTTTTTCAACTTGCTGTCAGCACCAACCGGAACCACTGCGCCGTTTTCAGCGATGTCAGGAGCGATCACTGTGATGTCTTTGCTCTCTGTGGGCATGCCCGCGCCAAGTGCTTTCATCAGCTCGTCCATTGACTTCGCGTTGAACGCTTTGTCGGGGTAACCGGCTGCTGCAAATACTTCATTGGGTTTGATCAATCCGGCGGCAACTGCCAAGCCCAATACTGTCAGGCCAGAAGAGGCCTTCAGCATGGTGCGTCTGTTTTGGTTCATTGAGTAACTCCTCCTTAAAATTCAATCAAATCACTTCTGCTTGGACAAAAACCAGTCAGAAAGTGCATTTATGTCTTCATCGGCCAAATGCGCTTGAGCGGGCATGGGCATGTCACCCCAAACACCACTGCTGCCTGCCTTGATTTTACCGGCAAGATACGCTTTTGCATCCGCTTTGCCAGCGTACTTGTTCGCCACCGCCACCACCGATGGGCCCAACTTTTTGTTGTCAATGCCGTGGCAGGCGACACATCCGTTTGCACTGAACAACGTTTCCCCACTGTTCATGCTGAGCTTTGGCACTGCCGGTTTGTCACCCGCCGAAACCACGGTAACCACGCCACGCACGGGACCTACCAGGCGGTTCTGATCGATCAAATTGCCATGCGCATCGCGTGCGTAATCAGGCAAAAAAGAAATGACTTTTGCGTCAGGTTTGCAGTTTGACATGCAACGCGCCTCTTTCACATCGGGTTTACCCGATGGCAACCACATGCCGTGCTTGGTTTGCATGCCGTTGCGGTTGGGCAGCTTGGCTTGAGTTTCAGCCATGTTCTTGTCGCTCAGAACAAAGTCGTCGCCCACAACGCCACCCATGTTCAGAATGTAGGCGGTCACTGCATACACTTCCTCTGTGCTCAGGCTTTTCGGTGCGGTCCATGGCATGGCACGGTTGATGTAGTCCCACAAAGTCGACAATGTGGGCACTTTCATCAAGGTGGTGCGCTGAGGAGAAGAACCGTCCTTCAACGATTGCACGCGCCCTTTTTTGATGTCTTCAGCCGTGGTACCGCCCACTATCGGCGTGAACACTTCATTGCTTTCACCAAACACGCCATGGCAAGAAGCGCACTGGGCTTCCCACACCTCCATACCCTTGGCCACGCTGCCGCTGCCTTTGGGCAAACCCACAAAATCTGGGCGAACATCAATGTCCCATGCTTTGACTTCTTCAGGAGTGGCCAAGCGCCCCAAACCTTCGAAAGCCTGGGCTGCACCTGCTGTCCAAAGCAGCGAACACAGAAGTACCGCCATTGCGGTATTGCTAAGCAAACCGGTTAATTTAATCCTGTTTTCCATCTTGCTCATGTTTACCCCACGTGCACGTTGTGCACTTCACCAGCGGCATCCAGGCGCCAACTTTGAATTGCGTTGTTGTGGTAAATGCTCTTGTCATCGCGCTTTTCACGAAGTGTTCGGTAGCTGGGCTGCACATAGCCTGTGCTGTCCACCGCCCTGCTTTGCAGCAAGACCTCGCCTTTGCCGTCCCAAACCCAAGGCAGGTTGAAACGGGTCAGCGATTTGTCATGAACGGGGCCTTGCAGTTTGGCTGTTTTCCAGCTCTTTCCGCCGTCGGTCGATACGTCGACGGCTGTAATTTTCCCTCTGCCACTCCAGGCCAGCCCTGTAATGTTGTAAAAACCAGGGCTGAGTAATTTTTGACCGCCCGATGGTGTGGTGATCACTGATTTGCATTCTTGAATGGAGGTGTACTGACGGTGTGTGCCGTCGGGCATCAAGTCGACGTAATGAATGGCTTCGTCTTTGGTGCCGTAGGGTTTGTCACCCACCTCAATTCGGCGAAGGTACTTTACCCAGCTTACGCCTTGCACACCCGGCACCACCAAACGCAAGGGGTAGCCATTTTCGGGTCGCAGCATTTCGCCATTTTGACCGTAGGCCAACAGCACTTCGCCGCTTTCTACTAACTCCATGGGAATAGTGCGGGTCATGGATGAACCATCGGCACCTTCGGCCAGAATGAAGCGACCCTTCTTCAGGTCAACACCGCAATATTCCAGTACTTTGATCAGGGGCACGCCAGTGAACTCGGAGCAACTCAACATGCCATGGGTGTACTGAACGGTTGGCACCGCTACATTGGCCCACTCCATGCCAGAATTGGCGCCGCACTCAATGAAATGAACGCGGGAAACAGATTCCATGCGCATGAGTTCATCCACGGTGAACACCATTTCCTTTTTCACCAGGCCGTTGATCATCAAGCGGTGCTGGGTGGGGTCAATGTCCCACCAACCCTGGTGGTGACGCTCGAAGTGCAGACCCGATGGTGTGATGACTCCGAACAATCCCTGCAAAGGGCAAAACGAGACCGATGAACCACCCACGCGGGTCAATCCTGGTGATTCCCTGCGCTGCAGGTTTTTTTCGTATTGTGAAGGCATGCCATAGGGCATGGTGGCAACGGGTTGACCCAAGCCCTTGCTGTGCGCTGGCAAATTCAGAATGGCGGGATCACCCTGCGCCGCCTGCGCCAAACGAGGTGAAGCCACTATGGCACTTGCCGCACTGCCGGCAACGGCGGCAGCAAAGGCTTTCTTGAAAAAACCACGGCGATCGGTGTCGCTGGCACGATTCACGAAAGCGATGTCACTGCGACTGACAAAATTTTCCGGGGCGCGTCGAATTTGGCCCAAGGGGGTGTCTGAGGGAATGTCGAACGACACAAATGTCTCCTGGATATGACTATTATTGCTGCATTGCGTCACTATATGCGCATATGCTCATATCTAGAATTTACCCTCTAAATTCAACTTGCGCAAGCAATTTGCACCTAGGGTTTCTTCTTAGTCTTTTGTTCGGTCTTTTGTTTTCTAAGACTGTCGTGGTCTATTTTGTAGTCGGGTTTGGAGATACCCTGGCTGGTGGGATCTGTAGGCAACACATTGTGAACAGCCTGAGCACCTACCTTGGCCACAAGGCGCACAGTGTCGTAGGCTGAATGGGTTATTTTCTTCTCGACCATGTGCACGGCCGATGAAATTGGCGCGATCGGGCGAATTTTTTTCAGCACGGAGAACGGAATGTCTGCAATTCGGCGATGCACGCCTTCAACCTGACGCGTGCCTTCGTCGAGCGTGGCGGATACCAAGTCAACGATGCCGCGCAAATGCGGTTCAAGTGACTTTTTTCGGGACATACAAACCTCTTTGGGCCTTGATTGTTGTTGATCGAATTCTAGAAGAGATTCGAATTCAGCGGTAGGCAAACCATTCCACTGTAAAATACTCAAATTCAGAGACAGATTCAAACATTGTGGCAATCATTATTTACGACCTGGAGTGTGAATACTCCCACCGTTTCGAAGGTTGGTTTCGGTCCAACGAGGATTTCGATGACCAACGCGAACAAAAACTGCTGACCTGCCCTGAGTGTGGCACATCTGCCATTCGCAAAGTACCTTCCAAGATCAACATTGGCGGCAAAGCCCATACTGAGTCTAAGGTTAGCGAAGCACAGGGCGCAGGGGTACCTGCAGCACCCACAGTACAAAAGCCAAATTCAGTGGATGTAGCCACCGCCTTTGTCATGGCTCGTCAGGCCATTCAGGCCTTGATTAACCACTCGGAAGATGTGGGCGACCGCTTTGCCGAGGAGGCTCGAAAAATTCATTATGAAGAGGCCCCCATTCGTGCCATACGCGGACAGGCCAGCCCTGAGGAATTTGAAGAACTGCGCGACGAGGGTATTGAAGTGATTGCGCTGCCCGTGCTTCCGAGTGAAGAGGAATTGAACTGATTCAAGCGGCTCGAGGTGCCACTTATTTTACGCGGCGCTTCTCGAGCTTGCGGGCCAGCGTGCGGCGATGCATACCCAGCCGGCGCGCTGTTTCTGAAATATTGAAATCTGTTTCCACCAGCACCTCGTGAATGCGTTCCCATTCCAGGTTTTTGATCGATGTTGTGCGGTTCGTAAGTTCGACCGGCTCACTGCCCGCCACATGGCCGAAAGCGGCCTCAATATCGTCGGTGTTGGAAGGCTTCGCCAAATACTGGCACGCCCCAAGTTTAATCGCTTCCACTGCAGTGTTAATACTCGCAAAACCAGTCAACACCACAATTAACATGGTCGGGTTGTGTTCATGCAGCGCCTGAACGCAATTCAGGCCTGACGAATTACCGCTGAGCTTTAGGTCAACCACCGCGTGCGTTGGCGTTTGTTTCAAAAGCACATCCTGCATTTCTTCCTGGCTACTGGCATGAAGTACTTTGTAATCACGCCGCTCAAAAGAACGCTTCAAAACGCGGGCAAATGCCTCGTCGTCTTCAACCAGCAACAAAAGCCTTTCCATACTGCTACCTTGGCTCATGGCTATTTGTTCTCCTGCAACAAAATCATGGCGTTTAGCGGCAGTGCAATCACCACTTCGGCACCGCCCTCTTTACGATTGTTCACTGTCAGCGTGCCGCCCAACGTGCGCGCCACATTCAAGACCAGGAAAAGCCCGAGACCCCCGCCCGGGCGCCCCTTGCTTGAATTGTAAGGAGTGCCCACCTGCTCAAGAATATCGGCTCTGAAACCTGGGCCTTGGTCAGTCACGGTCAAAAATAACTGATCCCTGACCTTGGACACCTCAAATCGCAACCAGTTCGGCGAGACTTCAAGTGCATTGTCCAACACGTTGAACAGCATTTGCTTCACGGTTGAATCAAAGGCAACGGTGAACTCCTCTTCGATGGTGTTGTTGTATTCAAAGTGTTGGGCTGGGCGGCTACTTTCCCACTCCTCCACCAAGCTTTCAAAGAACTCATTCAGACTGGTTTTTGAAGAAGACTCCCCACGCGTTTCGCCTGCCGACAACAAAATGCCGCTGACAATACTTTTACAGCGAAGCAACTGCCCTTCAATTTCCTCAATTTCCTCCAGCATGGCCGGGTCATTTGAGAATTGGGGCATCCGCTTCCAGTCGCCCAACACCACTGACATGGTGGCCAATGGTGTACCCAGTTCATGTGCAGCGCCACTGGCCAACAGGCCCATGCGCACAATGTGATCTTCCTCGGCGGCGCGTTGCCGCAGGCTGGCCAATGCGGCATCACCCGCACGCAAGTTACGCCCAATTCGGGTAATGAAGATCACCAACAGGGCCGCATTCAGCACAAAGCAAATGACCAGGCCGGTCGCGTACAGATCAGCAAGTTTGTACGGGCTATTCAGCGGCCACACCAGCGGTTTGTTGAAAATCGACAAGAAAGCCAGACACAATGTAGTAATGGCCACCACAAGCCAGGTAGACTCGGCCCGCAACAACACCGCACTTAAAATAACCTGCAACAAAAACAGGAATACAAAGGGATTGTTGATACCGCCCGTGAAATAAAGCTGGGCAGTCAGGCTGGCGATGTCTACCAGCATGGCCAAAAACAATTCGCGATTGCTGACCACACGTTCTTCGTGCCAGCGCAGGTGACTGCCAATATTGAAAGCGATCAGGCATACCATCACGGCCAGCATGTTGAACATCGGCAGCTGTATGCCAAAGCCCCAGGTAGCTACCAATATGGTCGCAATTTGACCACCCACGGCCAGCCAGCGCAGGTGAATCAAATGCAACATGTTTTTGTGGCCGGTTTCGTTCAACACGTTTGTCTCATCAAACGCGCTACTACCTTGCCGAATGGAAACGATGTCGGAATTAATGGCCATTGGAACTCGAATCCTGCTGCTGAACCTGAACAAGCGGGTTTAGGCCAAGGCGACTGACTTGCGATTCAGCCAAACGGTGATACCCGCCACCATCAAGGCCAAAGCATACCAAGTGAAGGCATACACCAAGTGGCTGTTGTGAAACTTGATTACAGTTAATCCATCGACCGGGTAGGTTTTCGGGGTAAACCCCGTGATTTCTTCGCCCAGATTTCTAGGAGTGCCTGCATCGATGAAAAAAGGCGCAACGGTTTGCAGTTCGTGGTGCTGCGACAGCGCTTCAATGTCGCGAGAATACCAGCGATTGCCAGCAGGGTCGTTCTCTCGCAAAAATGCGCCACCCGCTTCGCTGATTCGCAACAAGCCACGCACTTCAAACAGACCTTGGGTGTTATCAATCGTCATGGGATCCGCTTCGTTCACTGGAATGTACCCGCGATTAATCCACACAATTTCCCCGTTGGCCTGGCGCAGCGGCGTAAGAAGCCAATGACCAGCCCCCAACACTGTGGTGGCTTGAACGCGGGTGGTGTGCTGGGGTAACAACTCACCCTGCACTTTCACATTCAAGTATTCATGGGTGTCACGGGCAACAGCAGGCCATTCGGCGGCGGCTGGCGCATTCACGGCTGGCGCATCCACACGGTTTTCAACACGTTCGATCAAATCGAGTTTGTAGTCCAGCCTGTACACCTGCCAGGTGCCGAGCGCCAAAAATACACTGAAAAAAAAGGCCGCCAGGGCAAAGCCCAGCAGCCTTTTGATTGAGCCGGATACACGGGTTGAATGGGGCTTCGACACATCATTCATCGTGCACCGAACTCCTTCATTTCAATTGTTGAATCGACTCAATGGCCTCGTGATTCATGCCCGGCATCATGTTGGTGTTCAGGTGGTACATCACCCAGATTGAACCCACCAGCGTGATCACCACAATAATCAGGGTGAACATCAAGGCTAGCATGGTCCAGCCACCTTCCGATTTGCTGTTCATGTGCAGGAAGTAAATCATGTGCACCACCATTTGAACAGCACCCAGAGCCAAAATAACCAAGGCCGTGGTCGTTGAGCTTTCAAACACACCACCCATAACCAGTGCAAACGGAATGACTGTCAGGATAACTGCCAGCACAAAGCCGATGGTGTAATCGCGCATGCTGACATGCACTTCATCCTCATCATCGTGGTGGTCGTGATGGTCATTCACGTTGTTTGGATGCGCGCTCATGGCAATACTCCCATCAAGTAGACAAAGGTAAACACGCCGATCCAGATCACATCGAGGAAGTGCCAGAACATGGACAGGCACATGACGCGGCGACGGTTTTCAACAATCAGGCCGTGCTTTTTCAGTTGGAACAACAACACCACCAGCCAGATGATGCCGAAAAATACGTGCAAACCGTGAGTGCCCACCAAAGCGAAGAAGGCGGTCAGGAAACCGCTGGTTTGCGGTGTGGCACCAATGCTGATGAAGTGCCAGAACTCGTAAATTTCAACAGCCAAAAACGCCAGGCCAAGCACACCCGTTATGGCCAACCACTGAATGGTTTTCTTCACATTGCGGTTTTGCATGCCCACCATGGCCACGCCGTAGGTGATTGAACTCAGCAACAAAAACGCTGTGTTCAGGGCTACCAGGTTCAAGTCGAAAATTTCTGCGCCGGTGGGGCCGCCCGCGTAATTGCGGCCAATGACTGCATAGGTGGCGAACAAACAAGCGAAGATCAAACAGTCGCTCATCAGGTAGATCCAAAAACCCAGTGAGGAGCCATTCTTGGGATGGTGGTCTTTCACGTAATAACGTGCGCTGGGATCATTGGATGTATTGGCGGGTGCATTCATGGCTGCACCCATTGCCGGGTTCATCACTAAGTCAGACATGGGCTTGCTCCAGTTTCGTGCGCGCGGCTTCCGTACGGGCCACTTCATCGGCCTTGATGTAAAAGTCGCGCTTGTAATTGAATGTGTGTGCAATCACGGCAACCACCAAGGCCACGGAGCCGCCTGCGGCCAGCCACCAGATGTGCCACACCAGGGCAAAACCGATCACTGCGCTAATGCCGGCAATGACCACACCTGCGGCGGTGTTCTTGGGCATGTGAATGTCCACAAAACCGTCGGTTGGGCGCTTGTAGCCGTTCTTTTTCATGTCAGCCCAGGCGTCGGTGTCATACACCACTGGCGTGAACGCAAAGTTGTAGTCTGCAGGTGGACTTGAAGTGGCCCACTCCAAGGTACGGCCGCCCCAGGGGTCACCGGTGGTGTCGCGCAACTTGGCACGGTCACGCCAGGTGACATAGAACTGCATCAACATGGCAGCAATGCCCACAGCGATCATGGCTGCACCCAGCGCTGCGATTTGGAACCAGATCTGCAGTGACGGATCTTCAAACTGACTCATGCGGCGGGTTACACCCATCAGGCCCAATACGTACAGGGGCATGAAGGCGAAGTAGAAACCAATAACCCAGAACCAGAACGATACCTTGCCCCAGAACTCATCCAGTTTCACGCCAATGGCCTTGGGTGCCCAGAAGTTGATGGCGGCAAACAAACCGAACAGCACGCCACCAATAATCACGTTGTGGAAGTGCGCAATCAGAAACAGGCTGTTGTGCAATACAAAGTCGGCTGGGGGTACGGCCAGCAACACGCCGGTCATGCCGCCGATCACGAAGGTGATCATGAAGGCGATGGTCCACATCATGGGCAGCTCAAAACTGATCTTGCCCTTGTACATGGTGAACAGCCAGTTGAATATTTTCGCACCCGTCGGGATGGAAATAATCATTGTGGTAATGCCGAAGAAGGCATTCACGCTGGCCCCGCTACCCATGGTGAAGAAGTGGTGCAACCACACGAGGTAGGAAAGAATGGTGATAACCACGGTGGCGTACACCATGGAGCTGTAACCAAACAGACGCTTGCGGCTGAAAGTAGACACCACTTCAGAGAACACACCGAACAGCGGCAAAATCAGGATGTAAACCTCGGGGTGACCCCAAATCCAGATCAGGTTCACGTACATCATGGAGTTGCCACCCAGGTCGTTCGTGAAGAAGTTGGTGCCCAAATAGCGGTCCATGGTCAACATGCCCAACACGGCGGTCAACACGGGGAAAGCGGCAACAATCAACACGTTGGCGCACAGGGACGTCCAGGTGAAAATCGGCATTTTCATCATGGTCATGCCGGGGGCGCGCATCTTGATCACGGTCACGATCAGGTTGACACCCGATAGCAGCGTGCCGACCCCCGCTATCTGTAAGGCCCAAATGTAGTAGTCAACCCCCACATACGGACTTTGCAACACACCCGACAACGGTGGGTAAGCCAGCCAGCCGGTCATGGCAAATTCGCCCACAAACAGCGACGCCATGATCAGCGCCGCACCCATGGCTGTCATCCAGAAGCTGAAATTGTTCAGGAACGGAAACGCCACGTCGCGTGCACCAATCTGCAAGGGGATCAGGTAGTTCATCAGGCCCGTAATCAAGGGCATGGCCACGAAGAAAATCATGATCACGCCGTGGGCCGTAAAAATTTGATCGTAGTGGTGCGGCGGCAAGAAGCCTTCATTGCCGTTGAAGGCAATGGCCTGCTGGGCACGCATCATGATCGCATCGGCAAAGCCACGCATCATCATGACCAGGCCCAGCACCATGTACATGATGCCGATCTTCTTGTGGTCAATGCTGGTGAACCAGTCGTTCCACAAAGTACCCCACAGGCGATATTTGTGAATCATGGCCAGTAGCCCGATACCCAGAATCATCGCCACGGCCAACGTACCCATGATGATTGGGTCGTAGTATGGGATTGCGTTCAGTGTTAGCCGCCCGAATATCGGGCTTGTTTCAATTGGATACTGAGTCATAGCCATTCTTCTTGGATGAAGTGATGAGTGGATTTGCGTCGTCGGTCGGAATGCGGCACATGGCTTCTTCGATCAAAATTGCCAGTTCGTCAGGCGACAAATCAGTTCGATTGCGCATGGAGTCCGCCATCATTTGAGTGTCCATACACACAGTGCCTTCAACCACGCATCGGTTGACAATGGCGTGGAACAGTTCGGGTTCCACTGTGGCGAAACGCTCAACAGGGTGCTTCGTACTGGGTTTTTCCAGTTCAAGGTAAGCAGCGCGGTCTAGTTCTTTTCCGTACGATTTGTTGCGTGCAACCCAGTTGTCAAACTCTTCCTGGCTTACACCGTTGTACTTAAAGCGCATGTGGGAAAACCCGGCGCCGCTGTAGTTCGCAGAGAAACCTTCCCAACTGCCCTTTTCATTAATCACAGCGTTCAAAGTGGTTTCCATACCTGCCATGGAATAAATTTGGCCGGCCAACGCAGGAATGTAGAAGGAATTCATCACGGTGCTGGAGGTAATCTTGAAGCGCACGGGCACGTTAACCGGTGTCACCAGTTCATTCACGGTCGCAATGCCTTGCTCGGGGTAAATGAACAGCCACTTCCAGTCCAGCGACACCACCTGAACCACCAATGGCTCATGGTCTGCCGGCAAGGGTGTACTTGCGTTGATGCGATCAAGCGGGCGATATGGGTCAAGCTTGTGGGTGCTTACCCAGGTCACTAGGCCCAACACGATGATAATCAGCAGCGGCGCGCCCCAAATCACCAGTTCCAGCTTGGTGGAGTGGTCCCATTCAGGATCGTACTCAGCCTGCGTGTTGGCCTGGCGATACTTCCATGCGAAGAAGCAGGTCAGGAAAATCACCGGCACAATGATGATCAGCATCAACACTGTCGACAACACGATCAAATCGGCCTGTTGAGAAGCGATATCTCCCTTGGGATTCATCACAATGGTGTTACATCCTGCAAGCAGGAGAAGCGGCACCAACAAAAGACTTCGTTTCAGTGGCTTGAACATAATACCCAGCATGGTTAGGAATTGATTTCATGCTAATTTACTGACATGGGGTGTCGCTGGGCATTGGACATATTGTCCCAGCCAGCAGATTTCACTTTCAACCCATTGAAAATAAAAATAATATTCAAGCAAGCAAAGATTCGAGGAGAAGTTCAAATGTCCGGCACAAGTACAATTCACGCAGAACAAGGCGTCACACCGGGCCATCACGGCAGTAACAGCAATGTGTCCCCAGGCGAAATCGCCATCGGGGTGGTCATCGGACGCGCATCCGAGTATTTCGACTTTTTTGTGTATGCGATTGCATCAGTGTTGGTGTTTCCAAAGGTGTTTTTTCCCTTTGAAGACCCGCTAACCGCAACCCTGTATTCATTTATTATTTTCTCGTTTGCGTTCATCGCTCGCCCGGTCGGTACCGTCGCGTTGATGATGGTGCAACAAAAGTTTGGACGTGAAACCAAACTGACCGTGGCCCTTTTCATGTTGGGTATTTCTACAGCCGGCATCGCCTTCCTGCCCACATACGCATCGCTGGGTGTCGCTTCCATCGTGTTGTTGTCGGTACTGCGGATTGGTCAAGGGCTCGCTTTCGGCGGTTCATGGGATGGTTTGCCATCGCTTTTGGCCTTGAATGCGCCTGAAAACAAACGTGGTTGGTACGCCATGCTGGGCCAGTTGGGTGCTCCTTTGGGATTCGTGATTGCAGCAGGCTTGTTCGCTTACCTGTTGTCTGCATTGTCCAGCGCTGATTTCCTGGACTGGGGTTGGCGCTATCCCTTCTATGTGGCTTTTGCTATTAACGTGGTGGCCTTGTTTGCCCGCCTGCGCTTGGTGGCCACAACCGAATACGCTCGCCTGCTGGAGGAACGCGAACTTCAACCCGTGAAGGTCACTGAAATTGTAGGCTCGCAAGGTCACAACATTTTGGTGGGTGCTTTGGCTGCCTTGGCCAGCTATGCGCTGTTTCACGTGGTGACTGTGTTTCCGCTGTCCTGGATTGTGCTGCATTCCGAGCGGTCCATACCAGAATTCCTGGTGATTCAAATTGCAGGCGCAGTGCTTGCAGCTGGCTCGGTGGTGTTGAGTGGCCTGATCGCTGACAAGCTGGGGCGCCGTAACACCTTGGGTTTCTTCGCGATCCTGATTGCTCTATTCAGCTTCTTTGTGCCTTCCATGATGGACGGTGGCGACACCGGCCAAACCGTTTTTATCCTGATCGGTTTCGTGCTGCTGGGGCTTTCCTACGGGCAAGCCGCTGGTGCGGTGACCGCCAACTTCAAAGCCAAGTACCGTTACATGGGTGCTGCGCTGACATCCGACCTGGCCTGGCTGGTTGGAGCGGGCTTCGCGCCCCTGGTTGCTTTGGGTCTGGCCGCACATTTCGGACTGGAGTATGTAAGCCTGTACCTGCTTTCAGGCGCGGTGGGTTCGCTGGCTGCGCTTAGCCTGAACCGTGCATTGGAACTGAAAGATTAAGGTTGAATATGTTGTTTAACACGCAATACCCGCTTGTGCAGGCGCCCATGGCGGGTGTGCAGACCAGTGCGCTGTGCATTGCAGTCAGCAATGCCGGCGGCCTGGGCTCCCTGCCCTGCGCCATGCTCACTACAAGTCAGCTTCGCACTGAACTTCAGGCCATTGCAGAAGGCACCACTCAGAAAGGCAATGCGAAGCCTTACAACGTGAATTTCTTCGCCCACACACCACCGGAAATCGACCCCACGCGCAACCAGAAATGGAAAAATGCACTGGCGCCGTATTACGCTGAGTTGGGTTTAAACATTGACGAATTTCCCAGCGGCCAGGGCCGAACTCCATTCAATGATGAATCGGCTGAACTGCTTGAGGAGTTCAAGCCTCCCTATGTCAGCTTTCATTTCGGTTTGCCAAAACCTGAATTGCTAAAGCGCGTGAAAGCCATGGGTGCGCAAATCATTTCATCGGCCACCACCGTGGAAGAGGCGCTATGGCTTCAGGCCAATGGCTGCGATTTCATCATTGCCCAAGGGCTGGAGGCTGGCGGGCACCGCGGACACTTTCTGAATCATGATTTAAATCTGCAAATGGGTACCTTTGCGCTGCTACCGCAAATTGTGAAAGCAGTGAATGTGCCGGTCATCGCGGCGGGCGGTATTTCCAATGCGAAGGGTGTGGCTGCAGCCATGGCCCTGGGTGCCAGCGCAGTGCAAGTGGGCACAGCTTATCTGTTGGCACCGGAATGCAGCACCAGTGCCATTCACCGCAAAGCATTGCAAAGTGAAGCTGCACGCCACACTGCACTGACCAACCTGTTCAGTGGCAGGCCAGCACGCGGCATTGTGAACCGGGTAATGCGAGAACTCGGTGCGCTTTCAGAATTTCCACCCGAATTTCCTTTGGCCACACCTGGCATTGCACCATTGCGGGCCAAGGCGGAAAGCATGGGCTCAGGCGACTTCTCGCCGCTGTGGGCCGGGCAGAATGCCAGCGACTGCGTACCGGCCAGCGCCAGGGACATTACTGACATGTTGACACCAGGTTTTCAGCACTGAATTTGAACAATAAGTACTGAATCCAACAGGGGTTTTTGTAAGTAGAAGGTGTATATACATTAGAAAAATACACCGCGAGACATGCAACACCCAAAGTCCCAACAATCACCCTATCCGGGCAAACGCGCCCTGATATTTGTCGTACTGGCCCTATGCGCACTTGTGGCTGGTTTTTTTGTTTTCCAGCAGAGCACACAAGACAAGAAACCAGCCATCGACCCGATCGACTCGGGTTTTGCGCGCAGCATGTTATTGCACCATGCCCAAGCCATTCAAATGTCAATGATGATGCGCGACGCCGCATCGCCTGAAGTTCAGGCATTGGCCCAATCCATCATCATGAAACAGACCCGTGAAATGGGTGTGATGGAAGGCTGGCTGACCGCCTGGAACGAACCCGTAATGCTGGATGGCCCGCCCATGGCGTGGGTCGAAAACGCCACCAATGTTCGCCACCTGGACGATCAGCTTTACCAGGCCCAATGCAAAGCTGATGGCGGTGCCATGGCTGGCGTGGCCACACCCGAACAACTTGAAGAACTGAAGAACGCCACAGGTACCGAGAAAGAGATTATTTTTCTTGAGCTGATGCTGGCCCACCACCGTGCAGCCATTCCCATGGCCTGGTTTGCAAACCGAAACGGTGAGGCAAGCCTGGTAAAGGCTTTGGCCAGTTCCATGATTCGCGAACAGGGCATGGAAATTGGCTGGATCCAATTGAAACTACAACAACTCAAAAAATCCTGAACCGGAGACACTCTAGATCATGTTGAAACAACCCTCACCTCTGGTTCTCACCGCCCTGCTTCTGCCCACACTGATTTCGGGTTGCCTGGGTAGTTCCGACAGCAGCAATTCTTTCAGCGGCGCGCGCACAAATCCCTCTCAAGTGGTCGATGGTTTGAATGTTACTGCAACACCTCAAGGACGCTGTGGCCCGGGCTCGCGCCCTGAAACAGGGATGCAAGGCCGTGTGTCGCAAGCTGATCACGATGCTGGTTTGGCTGCTGCAGGTTTTGCCTGCAACACACAGATGGTGGGTTCATTCGCACCCGAACGCGTTATTGGCACCGTGGGTGGCTTCAAGGTAGAACGCTACCGCGACAAAGCGGGGCGCGACTGCGCGTTTGCTGACAGCACCTTGCTGTTTCCCACCAACATTCTTGACCTTGAACTGGGCGTGAATGTGTTCGACATGAGCGACCCTACCAAGCCAGTTCGCACTGCGCGGCTGATTACGCCTGCCATGCTGTCACCGCATGAATCACTGGTGGTGAGCCAGGAAGGTGGCGTATTGGCCGCTGTATTGGGCAACCCGGCCTTTGGCCCCGGCATTGTGGATATTTACGATGTGTCGGAAGACTGTCGCAACCCGGTGTTGAAATCATCAACACCGCTGGGTTTGTTTGGGCATGAAAGCGGCATTTCTCCCGACGGCAAAACATTCTTCTCGGGCTCACCTTCTACTTCCACGTTGATCGCGCTTGATATTTCCAACCCAAGCCTGCCGCGCCCCCTTTGGGCCGGCCAATATTCATCGCATGGCCTGTCCATCAGCCCTGATGGCAACCGCGCTTATGTGGCCAGCATTGGCGACCCTGCAGGTATGTTGATTCTGGACATTTCTGAAATTCAGGCCCGCAAAGCCAACCCGCAGGTACGCGAAATTTCCCGAGTAAGCTGGGACACTGTGACCATTCCACAAAACGCCATTCCCTTCACACGCAATGGCAAACAGTATGTGATGGAAATTGATGAATACTCGGGCGGCAACAGTGGCCCCCTTCCTGTCGGTATTCATGGTCCCAACGTGGGTGCAGCACGCATTATCGACATTTCAGATGAAACGAAGCCCAAAGTAATTTCCAACCTGCGACTGGATGTGCACAACATTGCCAACCGTGAGGAAATTGCCAGCGACCCGGGGGCTCAAAACCCCACAGGTGGCTATGCGGGGCACTACTGCAATATCCCCACCCGCGTGGACCCCACCATTGTGGCTTGCAGCATGATTTTGTCAGGCCTTCGGATTTTTGACATTCGCGACCCAGCCAACCCGGTTGAAGTGGCCTACTTCAACGCACCAGTGAAGCCACGTGTGCTAACGTTGCCCGCACCGGCGAGCAACTGGGCCATGTCCAGTCCTGCATTTGTGCCGGAACGAAAAGAAATCTGGTACACCGATGGCTACCAGGGCTTTTATGTGGTCAAGGTAACGAACAACGCCTGGAAATAAAAAAACAACTGGAAACAATGCAAATGAATTTTGAGTATTTGACCCTGAATGTGACCGAACGCGTGGCCACTGTCACGATTAACCGCCCCGACAAAGGCAATGCGCTTGCGCCCGATGTACTGGAAGAAGTAACACACATGTTCAACGCGCTGGGTGCGCGACAAGACGTGAACGTGATTGTGTTCACTGGCGGCGAACGCTACTTTTCAGCAGGGTTCGATTTGAATGAAATTCGCAAACTGGAGAAGGTGAGCAACGAGGCCTACACCGCCCTGTTCCACCGCGCTTACCGCGCGATTCTGTTTTGCGAACAACCTGTCATTTGTGCCGTGGGAGGTGCCGCCATTGCGGGTGGTTTTGATTTGACAATGATGTGTGACATTCGCTACGCCTCCACACGCGCCAAGTTTGGCCAGCGTGAAATTGTGCTGTCGCTGACCCCGATTATGGACCCGCTGTGGCGCATCATTGGCATGGGTCGCGCCAAGGAAGTGGCGTTGACTGGCCGCATTTACGATGCTGCAGAAGCGGAGCGCATGGGCTATGTCAGCAAGGTGTTTCCTGAAGGTGAATTGCTGAATTCTGTTGCCCAAATTGCACGCGACATGGCGCAATACGACCGTGCCTGTTTGGCTGAAACCAAGCGACTGTCGAATGTGGTGTTGAACCAAGATCTGGACATGTCCATGCGCACTCAGGAATGGCTGTTCAGAAGTTACATTGGTTCCGAAGACAACCACCAGCGCATTGATGCGCTGCAAGCACAATTGGCTGCAGCACGAAAAGCAAAAGGCTGACTCTGATTCAGAGATAGCGCGCATACTCCACGGGGTCATGCGCGCAAAACAGCTCAACTTCATCGCCACTGCTTTTGACCAACTCACGCAAACGTGCCTGTGTGGCCACCCGCTCTGCCGGTAATGTTTGCACCAGTTTTTCAAAAAAGGCCACGCCTGCAGGCATGGGGTCTTCATGTTTCAAAGCCACTTCACTGCGATGAAAGTAAGCATCGCCGCAATGCAAAATCCACTTGTTGCCGTTCTTTACCGCCACGCCCACATGCCCGCGCGTGTGCCCAATCAACGGCACCATCAGTAATTCAATACCGGCAATGGGTCGAATGGCCTGAAAACCAAACCAGGTTTCAGTGGGTTTGTCGTGAATGGTCCATTTGGGTTGGTGTTCAAACTGCGCTTTCCTGAAGCGCAAGGAATCACGCAGGCTTGGCTTGATTGCATGGCGATGCTCAGGCTCGAACACATGCACTTGCGCACCGGGAAAATCACTCAAGCCCCCAGCATGATCCAGATCAAGGTGAGTGGGCACAATGTGCTTCACATCACTGACTTTGAACCCAAGGTTCTTCACTTGCTCAATCGCAGTTTCTTCCATGCGCAGCTGAGGAGCCAGCATGGCTACAAAGCCAGCACCCAAACGCCGTTTAGGTTCCAGCACATCACCTGTACCTAAACCGGTATCGACCAAAATCAAACCCTGCTCGCTCTCGACCAGCAAACAATGGCACACCATATTCGCCCGTTCAAAAAAACCACCACTGCCATTGATCAATCGCTTGCAGATTGGGCACATGGTGCCGCAATTCATGTGGTGAATTTTCATGAGTCAAGTTCCGTGTTGTTGTGGTGAGTTCAGTTTAAATTGCAACGGGTCAGCAATGCATCAATATTCACTTCATCGCCCATCGCAGCAAAGCCTAGTGAATTCGGGTGCAGCAAGTCGGGGATATAAAATGCAACGTTGGGCAAGGGTGTGGCTGGCACGGCGAGCACCTTGTCAAAATCAACGACACCATCAATCAAAGGCGTGCTACGAATCCAGGTATTGATTTTCTGCCGTTCGGGTTCTTTCACTGCAGGGCCATCGGGAAACCACCCGAATGCCACGTCAGCGCGCGGCGGGATTGTACCCATGAACACGCACAAGCCACTGGAACGCGCCTGCTGAATCAATTGCTGGTAGGCCTGAATAACCGGCTCAGCTTTCACATCAGCACCCAGGTCATTGGTGCCTTCAAAAATGATCACTCCCTTCACACCGGCGCGGTCAATCACATCCCGCTGAAAACGCTCAAGCAATGGAGGGCCCGCAAACCCGCTTCTTGCTGCAGTCACGGTGTTGCTGTTAATCCCTTGGTTCAACACTGCCACGTTGGCGTTTTGTGCATTCAAGCGCATGGCCAAGCGGTCCGTCCAGCGTTGGTTCAATACCTGTAAAAACCCGTCAGTGATCGAGTCACCAATGGCTACGATTGCGCCTTTGGTCTGGGGATTGAACGCATCGAGTCCAGACAGGAAAAACCACCCCACCGACACTTGCGAGAACGAGGTGCCGAGAGAATCACGGGTCACATCCCCACTGTTGTGAGGGCTAATGTACTGCGGACCAAAACTGACGGCATGCCAGGTCATGGGTCCACTTTCGCCTGCCACATGGAATGTGATGGCCAAATCTTCCTGCGAATTGAATGCGAACTCAGCCACATCGGTAATCAATTCCTTCCCTGGCATGGCCACGCCGAAATCTCGACCATTCACTGTCAGCGGAACCCGAGTCGACTCATCGATATGGGGTAACAAAGGATTGCCTTTGGCGATTGAAATATTCTCGAAACGCACCGGCTGGGTCCCCACCAGATTGGACAACCGCAAACGAACCGCCTGACCACCCAAGGTCGGGTTGATGATCATTCGAAAGCTGCGGTTAACGGCCTGATCCCCCGGAAAGCTTGCCAACTCGGGTGCGCCAGGCAAGGGTATGTTTTCCTGAGTCAGCGGCCCTAGCGGATAAGGGCCATAAGGTGCAGTTGACCAAACCCCCACCATGTTGGCTTGTGCTTCGCGTAAATCAAGCCGTGACGTGGAGGAGGAATCGGTGCTGTCAGCGCCACCAAGGCACGCACCCAATAATGCTGACGCTGCCAAAAGACCGAGCGCATTTAGCAGCAATTTCATGACTTTTAGTCTCCGTGGGCTGTTTTGTGCAGCTGGAATTACTGATGGATTTGATTCAACTTGTACTGCAATGTGTGGCTGACAGATTCAATTGCTGAGTTCTTGAACCAGCAACTCAGCAAAATAATCACAGGGAGGGCGTTTCGATTTCAGGCTTCTGGATAACACCACCTCGACGGGCTGCAACGGTGGCAAGCCCTCTGCAGAACCCAATCGGGTAAGGTGAGCAGGTACACCACACTGGGCCAGGGGTGCAATTGCCAGGCCAGCGTCTACCATACTAACCAAGCCTTGCACGGCCGGGCTTTCGTACGACATACGGTAGGGAATTTTTGCCTGCTGCAAAGCCTTTAGAGCATGGATACGCGCGGTACTTCCCTCACCAAACAGTGCAAGTGGCAAGGGGCGTTCCTTCCAAATATTTTTGTTGCTCGGGGAACCCGCCCACACCAGTGGTTCCAGGCGTAGCGACACCCCTGGGCACCCCTTGGTGCGGGTAATTACAGCCAGGTCTACTTCATTGTCTTTGACCATTTGCGCGATGTGATTGCTGGGTCGCCCTACCACCTGTATTTCCACACGGGGATAAGTGGCAGAAAATTTACGCAAAACTGGTGGCAACAAAGACGACGCATAATCATCAGGAACACCAATGCTAACGCGCCCGGTCACAGCGGGTCGGGTTAATTCTGCAAAGGCTTCATCCCGCAAGGCGAGCATTTGTCGGGCATAGCCCAACAAGGTATGGCCCTCCGCCGTTAACTGTAAGTTGCGTGTGTCGCGCAAAAACAGGGGTTTGCCCAGAAGACTCTCAAGCCCTTTGATTTGCATGCTGACCGCCGACGGCGAGCGGTGCACCAAAGCTGCGCCAGCCGCAAAACTACCTGAATCAGCCACTGCGACCAATATGGTTAATGTATCCAGATCGAGTTTTTTCATTTCATCAAATTTTCTGATCAATCAATTCAATTTAATTCGTTTTACGAAATTTTTCCAGTATTGAATAATCCACCTCGCGACTCAACCAACAAGGAATTTTTAAAGTGCATGACCTGAGTTCTCTATATGCTTTTCTGGTGGTGGGCGGTTTGTTGTCTGTTACGCCCGGCCCCAACATGGTCTATGTCATCTCACGTTCAATCACGCAAGGACGACGGGCGGGACTGACTTCGCTGGGTGGCGTGGTAGTTGGTTATCTTTTTTACATGTTTGGCGCTGCGTATGGCATTACAGCTTTCTTCAAAACGCAGCCACATGCCACTCAAATTTTGAGTGCCCTTGGCGCTGTTTACATGGGATGGCTGGGCTGGAATGCCATTCGCCCAGGTGGTCGATCACCTCTTGAAATTCATGAATATTTGCCTCGCGAACATGCAGGTAAATTATTTGCCATGGGGGCGACCACCAGTCTGCTTAACCCCAAACTTGCACTAATTTTTTTGACCTTGCTGCCTCAGTTTATTGATGAAACAAAAGGCCAGGTATTGCAGCAATCGCTGTTTTACGGCGGTATGCTAATCGCAATGTTCGCGGGTGTGAATGCCTGTATGGCAATATTTTCCGGCAGCATGGCTGAATTTCTTGCACGTAAACCGGCATGGCTTCTTGCTCAGCGTTTGCTGATGGGAATTACCTTGCTTGCTTTGAGCGCCGAGATGGCAATACAAGCCTTGGGTTGATATGCTTGGATTGTTGTAGAAGATTTATCCAAGGAATTTGACAATGTCTCAAGCGGCCATGCCCCTTTTCCCGCTCACCACGGTGCTGTATCCACAAGGTGTTTTAAATCTTCAAATTTTCGAAGTCCGCTATCTCGACTTAATGAAAAAATGTCTGCGCGACAAAGCACCGTTTGGAGTAATCAGCCTGCTGGACGGCAACGAGGTACGCCGTCCTGATGAGAAAATTCAACTGGCAAAAATCGGCACGCTGGTGAATATAGAAAAGCATGAATTTGTAACCCCAACACTGATAGAAATTTCGACAGTGGGCAGCCAGCGCTTCAAGCTGTTAAATGCTTCACAAGAGAAAAACGGCCTGTGGATAGGTGAAACTCAGCCCCTGCCAGTTGACCCCGTGGTTGAAATTCCAGACTACCTGCAAGGCAGCGCAAATGCCCTGGCACGACTGATTAACTCGATTGATGAGCAAGAAATCGCCGAAGAACAACTACCGTTTCGCAAACCCTACAAACTCATGGATTGTGGCTGGGGGGCCAACCGCTGGTGCGAATTATTGCCGTTGGACAAGCCCACCAAGTTGCAACTGCTTGCTTTGGACAATCCTTTGCTTCGGCTTGAGTTAATTGACGACACCTTGGCGGCACAAGGTTTGCTCAAGAGTTGACCTAATCGGGGAAGCGGCCTACTATTCGGCTATGCTGACCTTTAACAAACACTTCGCTGCCCAACTGCTCGCCTTGCTCAATAGCAAGGCCGCTGGTCGCATGCATGTTTGTCCGCCGGCCGCACATTCTTAAGCCCGGCGATCACCTACCCCCCAATTTTGCGCACAACACACGCATCGCCGGGCACACTCCAAGCGCAACTGCCTGAGAGTTAAACAATGAAAGAACTACTGACGTCCGAGCGATGGATGAACGAGCTTGATCTGGCTCGGATTTCCAAACTGAATGCGCCATTTCCACCCGAGTTAGATGCGGCCTTGGATAATGCCGAATTCATCAAGCCACAAGATATTCCCGCAGACGTTGTCACCATGAACAGCCTGTTCACAATTGTTGAAACAGAAAGTGGATCAACCAACAAACTGATGCTGTGTTACCCAAGCGATGCAGAGCCTGCAAAGGGCTACATTTCAGTGCTTTCGCCAGTCGGCGCAAGCCTGCTTGGTCGAAAAGCGGGCACCGTGGCGCAGTGGGCCACCCCCAACGGGGAGCAGCATTTTGCGGTGGTCAAAGAAATACTGTTTCAACCAGAGGCCAGTGGTGACTACACCACCTAGCCTCTCAAGTGTTGGCAGTAATCACCACTTTACCCACCACTTTTCTATCCAGTAAATCCTGCAGGGCCTGTGCGCCCTGCGGGAGTGAATACACTTTAGACACCAGTGGTTTCAATTTGCCTTGTTCGATCAAGGCAAACATTTCACCCAGATCTTTGATGAAGTCAAACAACTGTCGATTCACAAAATCGCCCCAGAATACTCCCACGATAGAAGCACCTTTCAGCAAGGGCAAATTCAGTGGAATACTTGGAATTTCACCGTCTGCAAAACCGACAACCAGGTAGCGTCCATTCCAGCCAATGCTTCGAAATGCAGGCTCTGCAAACTTGCCGCCCACGGGATCAAAAATCACATTGGGCCCTTTGCCACCTGTGAGTTCTTTCACGCGTTCACGCAAATCTTCATTCGTGTAATTAATCAGTTCATCTGCGCCATTCTCTTTACAAATCGCCAGCTTCTCGGTGCTGGAGGCTGCCGCAATTACCTTGGCACCCAGGGCTTTCGCGATCTGAATGGCCGCAAGGCCTACCCCACCGGCAGCGCCCAACACCAAAAGGGTTTCGCCTTCTTTCAATTGGGCACGGCCTTTCAGTGCGTGGTAAGAGGTGCCATAGGCCAAGGTGAACGATGCCGCAGTCTCGAAACTGATGGCGGGTGGCATCGGAATAATCTGTTTGGCCTGCACCAGCACTTTTTCGGCGAAAGCACCATGTGTACACATGGCAATCACGCGATCACCCACTTTCACATTCTTGACGCCCTCACCCAGTGCTGCCACCACACCGGCCAGTTCAGCGCCTGGCGCAAAAGGCAAAGCGGGTTTGAATTGGTATTTGCCTTGAATCATCAACGCATCCGGAAAATTGACACCGGCCGCTTTCATATCAACCACCACTTGGCCTGGTCCTGGCTGTGGATCGGCGGTTTCCTCGAATACCAAAGTGTCGGGAAGACCCAGGGTTTTACACATCAATGCTTTCATTTTTTGTCCTCTTTTTATTTGGGTAAGGTGGGATTTTGCTGCGAAAGAATTTCCTTCATCCGGGTTTCAATCACCGGGAACATGTAGCCGTGCGGAATCACGTAAAAGCGCTTTTCAGAAATTGCCTTGAACGTTTCCACCGCCATGTCATCGGCGGTCAATTGCCCGCTTGCAATGGCTTTGCCAATCCGCTTGTTCAACTGTGCAGAAAATCCTTCAATCGAATTGGTGTGCGCCACATCGCCAGGCCGGTTGCGTTCAGAATTGCCGATACCTGTGGGTACCCAGGCAGGGCACAACAAGGAGACACCAATGGGCGACTGAGTCATTTGCAACTCAAGGCTCAAGGTTTCGCTCAGAGTGACCACACCGTGCTTGCTGACGTTGTATGCCGCCATACCGGGGTTGGACACAAGGCCCGCAACCGATGCCGTATTCACAATGTGCGCGGGGCCACCTTGCGCCTGCATGCGCGGCAGAAATTCAGAAATACCGTGTACCACACTCCACAAATTCACCTGCAAAATCCATTCCCAATCGGCCACAGTGTGTTCCCAAGTGGTGCGTGCCAAAGCCACACCCGCATTGTTGAACAACAGGTGCACACCATTGAACCGGGCATAGGCAGCATCAGCCAGCGCCTTGATTTCTGCTGCATGGCGCACATCGGTGCGCTGAGCCAAAACACGGTCTGCTGGCAGGTTCAGCTGTTCTGTTGCGGCCTGAAGTGCGGCTTCATCGATATCGGCCAGCACCAGGTTCATGCCCATGGCACCGGCATGTTTGGCCAAGGCCAAGCCAATACCACTGGCTGCCCCGGTGATCACGGCTGTTTTGCCGTTGAAGTTGTTCATTGATTGTTGTCTCCGAATTCTCTATTTTTTTATTTTTCAGCTTATGCTGGGTCAAAACCAGATTAACAGAACCAAGTGGTCGTAGTAATGCGGGGAAGGAAGCAATGAACAATCGAGTCAATATGTTCTTGGCAATCTTAATGACTGCGTCATCGTTCTGGATTACTGGCGCGGCCCAAGCAGGCTGCACCTACGCCACCCTACCCAACCCCCACCCCGATGGCATTGGCAAATCCTATTGCGATCGCCAAATCTCGAAAGTAATGGGCTGGCAAGGTGCCCCCTGGCTTGAACGCCCGCAGCGCCTTCAGGAAGAGCGCACCGATTTACTGATCCAGAAACTGAACCTGAAACCGGGTATGGTGGTGGGCGACATTGGGGCGGGCACTGGGCACATTGCACAAATGATGGCCGAAAAAATTGCACCCAATGGTGTGGTGTGGGCGGTCGATATTCAACCGCAAATGATCAAGATGCTGCAAAAGAAGGCGGATGGTTTGCCCAAAGGCAGGCTGCAAATTCGGCAGTCCACTGAAAAGAATTTGAATCTGCCCGACCGCATTCTGGATGTGGCCATTATGGTGGATGTGTACCACGAGCTTGAATACCCGCGCGAAACACTTCAATCGCTGATGAAAGCGGTGAAAAAAGGCGGGAAGATTGTATTTGTGGAATACCGGGCTTTTGATCCCGACGTACCCATCAAAGCGCTACACACCATGAGCGTGGCGCAGGTTCAAAAAGAAGCCGAAGACCTGGGCTTGAAATACGAGAAAGCGGAAAGCCTGAGTTGGCAAAACATGATTACCTTCATCAACCCGTAGTTGAATCATTCAGCCACTGCAACACACCTTGCCCGGCAGCCATGCCGGTTGCAAAGCACGCGGTGAGCAAATAACCACCGGTGGGTGCTTCCCAGTCCAGCATTTCGCCCGCTACAAATGTACCTGGCTTGTTGGTCAGCATGTAATTGCTGTTCACGCTTTCGAAGCGCACACCGCCTGCCGTGCTAATGGCTTCATCGATTGGCCGTACGGCCTGCACCGTGATCGGCAGCGCCTTGATGGTTGAAACCAGTTTTTCTGAATTCTTGAAATCCTCTTTGCTCAACACTTCATGCAGCAGGGCCAGCTTCACGCCAGCAAGGCCAAGTTTACTTTTGAAGTAAGCAGGCAAAGAATGGCTGCTGCGTGCAAACCCTGCCACTTCAGATCGAACACGATCAACGCTGCGCCCGGGCAACAGGTCGAGCGTGAAAGTTGCGCTACCCTGCGCATTCAAGCGTTGGCGAATTTCGCGTGAATACGCATAAACAAGGCTGCCTTCTACCCCATGCTGGCCAATCACCATTTCACCTTGCCGCTCACTTTCAAGGCCATGCAGGTTGGTGAACTTCAAGGCAACCGACTTCAAGGGTGCACCTGCATATTTTTCGCGCAGGTAATCACTCCACTTCACCTCGAAACCGCAATTGGCGCTTTCAAGTTCAGTCACTTCAACACCCTGGTTCCGTAACCAGGGCGCCCAGGCCCCGTCGGAACCCAGCTTGGGCCAACTGGCCCCACCCAGGGCAAGCACCGTGGCAGTGGGTGCATATTCGATGACCCCATTCGGTGTTGAAAACTGCAATTGTCCCTTCGCACCCCAACCCTGCCACCTGTGGCGCACATGCATGCGCACACCCTTGCTGCGCAGGCGGTGTAACCAGGCCCGCAACAAGGGCGCTGCTTTCATTTCCTTCGGAAACACCCGGCCAGAAGTACCCACAAATGTTTCTATGCCCAAGCCATGCACCCATTCGCACAATTGTTCTGGCGGCAACAAGTTGAGTGTGGTTTGTAAATGAGACTGCCTGTCCGCATAGCGGGTGCAAAATTTGGTGTAATCCTCGCTGTGCGTGATGTTCAAACCACCAATGCCCGCCAGCAGAAACTTGCGCCCAAATGAAGGCATGGCATCGAACACATCCACCTGCACACCCACGTTGCTGAGCACCTCTGCAGCCATCAGACCAGCGGGGCCGCCGCCAATAATTGCCACGGTTTTATTCAAGGAGTCAGGCATGCAACGATTGCTTTAATTGGAGGTGGGGTTGCGCAGTGGTTTGAGCAAATGGCTTAAACCGTTGTGATCAATTTCCTGCATCAGGGCAAGCAAACGGCCAATCTCGCCTTTCGGAAAGCCTTCGCGTGCGAACCAGTTCAGGTAATTGCCGGGCAAGTCGGCAAGCAACTTACCCTGGTGTTTACCAAAAGGCATCTTCATGGTGACAAGCTTTTGTAGATCGTCTGGATTCATGTGTGAAATTATAAAGCAATGCAGTCAACACTCGATCAGCTTTCATTCATCAAATCTGTACCCGTGTACCCAACTCCACCACCGCGTTTGAGGGCAACCTGAAAAAGTCAACCACACCCCCTGCATTGCGGCTCATGGTGGCAAACAGTTGCTCGCGCCAATTGACCATGCCAGAACCTGCCGTAGGCACTACGGTTTCCCGGCTTAAAAAATAGGTGGTTTCGAACAGAGAAGTTTTAAGACCCACCTCATCGGTCAACTCAAGCGCCTTGGGAATGTCAGGCGTGTTCATGAAGCCATAGCGCACTGTTACCTGCCAGAATCCTCGGCTGAGCGACTTCACTTCAACCCGGCTCGCTTCGCTCACCCAAGGCACGCTTTCAAACACCACCGTTAATATCACATTCGATGCATGCAACACCTGGTTGTGCTTCAAGTTGTGCAGCAAGGCCATGGGCACTTTGCCAGGGTCAGCAACCGGGTACACGGCAGTGCGGAAGGCCCGGTTGATTTGATCAACATTCAAGGTGGGCAGAAAATCGTTTAAGTCAATGCCATCTTTCTGAATACTTGTCATCAGCAATTTGCGACCGCGCCACCAGGTGGACATCACCACAAACAAAGCCAAACCCAACACAATCGGGAACCAACCACCATCGAACAACTTGAATGCACAACTGATGACCAACAACAAGTCAATCAGAACAAAGAAGATCGTGGCCCCCACCGACAACCACGCTGGCAAACCCCAGCTGTGGCGAATCACAAAATAAGTTAGCGTGGTGGTAATCAGCATGGTCAGCGTCACTGCAATGCCATAGGCGCCTGCAAGGTTCGACGAATTCTGAAACATCAACACCGCCAACAAAACACCCGCCAACAACAACCAGTTCACGGCCGGCATGTAAATTTGACCCGACTCTTTGGCGGACGTGTATTGAATTTTCATGCGTGGCAAAAAGCCCAGTTGAATGGCCTGCTTGCTCATGGAATAAGCGCCGGAAATCACTGCCTGTGAGGCAATAATAGCGGCCATGGTTGCCAGGCAAAGTACGGGGATTACCCAGGCATCAGGGAAAGAACGATAGAAAGGATTTTCAATGGCGCCGGGGTCGGCAATCAGCAAAGCACCCTGTCCCAAGTAATTCAAGGCCAAGCACGGAAACACCAAAAACGTCCAGGCCATGCGAATCGGTTTTTTGCCGAAGTGGCCCATGTCAGCGTACAGCGCCTCCGCACCGGTCAAAGCCAGCACAATTGCGCCAAATGCTGCAAACAAACCCCAACCCCGATCCAGAATGAATTGAATGCCGTGTACAGGATTCAGGGCATACAAAATTTCAGGCGCGCTCAAAATATTGGCCACACCCACTGCACCCAAAGTAGCAAACCACAACACAATAATCGGCCCAAAGAAGCGCCCCACCACTGAAGTTCCATAACGCTGCACAGCGAATAGGCCAATCAGAATCAATACGCTGAGCGGAATGATGTAAGGCGTTAATGTGGGGGTAATTAGCGTAAGCCCTTCCATGGCACCCAATACTGAAATGGCAGGTGTAATCACGCTGTCGCCATAAAACAAAGTGGCGCCAAACACACCTATCAACAGTAATACGGTTTTCAGTTTTGGGTTTTTGCGAACAGCCTCCGAAGCCAGTGCAGTCAGCGCCAGGCCACCCCCTTCGCCATGGTTGTCGGCCTTCAAAATCAGGATCACATACTTCAAGGTGACCACCAACATCAGTGCCCAAAAGATCACAGAAATGGCGCCGGTGAGATTCTCAGGGTTCAATGGTACGCCACTGTTCTCGCCAAACACTTCCTTGACCGTGTACAGCGGGCTGGTACCAATGTCACCGTATACAACACCAATTGCACCCAAGGTAAGCGCGGCCAAGCCAGCCTTCGTTTTGTCTTTTGATTCTGGTTTGTTCATGGTTGTAACGCATCTGTAGTAGAAACACAGACTGCATCATGCGCTGCAACATATAAGGAAGTTATAAGGAAACATGAGCAGAAAACTAAGCGCCTGCCAACATGCGGTAACCCACACCGGTTTCCGTCAAAATAAAGTGTGGGTCTGCGGGGTTAATCTCGATTTTCGCGCGCAATTGGCCCACATACAAACGAGTGTATTGTGTGTGCTCCAGAAACTCGGGGCCCCACACATCGGCCAACAATTGCCGGTGGCTTACCGCCTGCCCAGCACTTCGGACCAAACGCGCCAACAGTTCATACTCAGTGGGCGTTAATTTAACCTCACTACCATTCAGGGTAATTTCACGCTTCACCAAATCAATGTTCAAACCATCGCGCTGATAGAACAGAGTGGCGGCCTGCGCCAAGTTGCCTCGGTGGCGCAAAGCCACACGAATGCGTGCCAACAATTCTCCCACGCTGAATGGTTTGACCAGGTAGTCGTCAGCACCCGCATCGAGCAGCTCAATTTTGCTGTCCTCGTGCGGGCGTGCAGAAATCACAATCACGGGTGCACTGCTCACCCTGCGAGCTATTTCCAGAAAACTTTTCCCATCACCATCGGGTAAACCCAAATCGAGTAAATACAAATCGAATGGCTGCCCGGTGGCCTGATGGTCCAACAAGGCTCTGGCTTCTGAAAGACTGGCCGCGGTAACCACCGAATGCCCCTCCGTGCTCAGGCTGTTGCGCAATGCCTTGCCAAGTTCACGGTCGTCTTCAATTAATAAAATGCGAATGCTCATGCGCCATGTTCCTGCGCGATGGTCGACGGCAACGCGAAGGTGGCCAGCACCCCAATGCCAGAACTTGCAGCTGAAGAAAACTCCAAGCGCCCAGAATGAACTTGTGCCACAGCCTTACACAGCTGCAAGCCGATACCCAAACCCCGTGATTCATCGCCCTTCGATTTAAGTTGGCTTTGCATACCTTGGCCGCTATCAGACACCTGAAACACCACCTCACCTTGCTGTTGCAACACCTTAAGTTCAACTGAACCAGGTGCACCCGAATGTTTGATTGCATTGTCGATCAAATTGTCCAGCACCTGTTCCACCAGCACCATATTGCAATTCACCAAAGGCAAACCCGCAGCAACTTTCACGGTGGGTATATACAAGTTCTTGCGTTTCCTCAAGCGTTGCAACACGGCCGCTACCATGTCTTCCACCGATTCAAGTTGCATGGGTACCTTAACCTTTTCACCACTTAACCGTGCCAAGGTCAGCGTGTTGTCGGTCAGGCGAGCAACCTGCTGGGTTTCCTCTTGAATCAATTCGGCGTAGTGTCGAATTTCATCGTGGCTCAAGCGGTCTGTTTGCTCCAGTATCGCCGAAGCGGAAGTCATGATACTGGCCAGCGGTGTTCGCTGATCGTGAGCAATTGATGTTAAAAACAGGCTACGGGTTTGCTGGGTTTGTGCCGATTCCCGGGCGCTTTGAGCACGCAGCAAATTGTCTCGCCGCTCGCAGGCCAAGCCCATTTGGTCAAGCAAAGCCTGTGCATCGCGTATCCACAATGTTTCGCTAGAATCCAGGTCGTCACCCACACACACGCATACTCCGTAAGCTTTCGATTTCCCGCGCATGGGCAAGTAAAGGTCTTCCAGATTGTCGTAACGGCCGGTGCTTTTTCCTAGCGCCTTGTTTTCCTGCAGGCAGGCATCAAAAGCCTTAGTTTGGGTGGCGTTCAGCGATTCAAGTTCAATCGCAGTAAACCCCACCAATACTTTGACAGAACCCCCGGTCAAGCCAAGCAACAACTGTTGTAAATCTGAAAGCAGTTGTTGCGGGTTGTCTACCTCGCGTAGTTTTTCGCTCCATTGCATTAACTGCAAAGTGCGCTGTGCCTGCTGCCGTTCAAGTGCTGCAATTTGCTTTTGCCGCCGCAGCAAATAAGTAACCAGCCACGACACACCCATCATCGTGATCAGCAAAATGCCATGCTCGTGCAGGTCCACGTGAAAGGTGTGCACGGGTGGCACCATTTGGTAGTTGAACATGAGTACGGCAAGCGCACTCAGTGCAAGCGAGATCGCCAAAGGCAACAGCAGTGAATAAATCGATGACACCAATATTAGGACAACAGGCGCATTGGCTAGCGTGATCCATTCGTGCGGATAAACCAGAAGCAACATCAGGGCAGCCCACAAGGCAAAGCCCAAAGCGCCTGTCAACAACATGGTCGGTTTCATGAATTCAATTCATCCAATAGCAGCAATGCTTCAACACGATGCCAAAGTGCAATCATCGCCCGATTCTAATCGTTGCTGCAATTGAATAATCAAATGTCACTCAGAAAGGGTTTGTTCCACATTTAAAAAAATACGGCAGCGAATCAATCGGCGCGGGCACGGTTACATCGCGCGGCCCTTCATACTGCGCGCCGGTGTCCACGTGCTTCCAGCAACCTTGGGGCAAATACACATTGCGCGTGCTTGCGCCCTGCTCCACCACCGGGGCCACCAACACACTGGGCCCCAACAGCCATTGCTGGTCCTCCTGCCGGGCGCGCTCATCCTTGGGGTATTCCACCCACAGCCCGCGCACAGGGGGTACGCCTGTTGTTTGCGCTTCTTGCCACAAACGCATCATCAAGGGTGCCGCTTTCAAGTGCAATTCAGCCGCCTTGCGCCAATGCTCCAATGTTTCTTCACCGTAAAACCAGGGCATGCGCACCCCATTGCTTGACGAATTGTGCACCCTAAACACAGGCGACAATGCAGCCCAGAAAGACCAACGGGTATACAACTCGGCACTGGCTGCACCCACATGAAAATCAAAGTAGCCACCAATGTCGGTGTTGTAGCCGTAGGAACCAGTGGAACCACGGCTTAGCATGTCAGTGGTCAGCGATGCAATGCCCGAGGCGCGCGACCAATCACTGGTTTCATCGCCTGGAAAATTGGATGACTCAAAACCCGAGCTGCCCTGCCGCCCGGAATAACCAGCACGCGTCCAGAAAAAAATGTGTCGCCCGGTTTTGGCCTCAATGTCGTCGATAATTTTTCGCGTGGTTTGGTGAAATACAGTGGGGTAATGGTTGTGCATGGTTTCACCGGTGCTGCCATCAAAAAAGTGCATGTCCAATGCAATGTGTTCACCAAAGTCTTGCATGAAACCGTCGGCCTTCAGGTCCACCAGCATTTCCCGAATGCGGCCTTCCCACCAGGCAATCGCTTCCGGGTTGGTGAAGTCAATCGCTGCGCCCAAACCACCAAATGGCGTACCGAACAGATAAGGCAAACCGGCTGCGTCGTTGACCACATACCCTTCTTGCAAGGCCTCTGTAAAAGTCTCGGGCCGCTCAGTATTGGCCACATCAACGCCCACGTAATTTCGAATATACAAATACGCTCGAATGTTGCGGTCGTGCAAAGCCTTGATCACAGTTTTGCTGGTTTCGCGCGGCAGTATTTCCCAGCCCTCGAATACATAGCCTTTCACGGGCAATTTGAATGCATCAATCTTCGCAATGTCGTCCCAAATTTTTGCTTCATAGCTGGTCGCATCATCCGCTTCGGCGGACAACACCCGCACTGCGCGCGACAAGGTTGGGCCAAGGTCAGCTTGCAAAGGCACACGGTGTCGCCCTTGCAGGCCCGACAAACTTTGCAGTGCTTTCTTCTCAGCACCAGGTGCAACCAGATAAGTCATCTCCGTGCCTGACACATTCACCTGCCAGGCATCGGCGTTGGAAGCACCAAGGTCGTACCGCGAAGGCCGAGTGCTATCGAGCATGAAGCCATACCCACCCGTTGAAGCAAACGCGGTTGAAATGTAATACGCTGCGTCTGGCCCGGAAGGAAACATGTACCCCTCGCCTTGCCCTGAAGCCAAATTGGCGACAGGTGCCAAAGGCCCGGCTCCAATGTTCTGCGCCTGAATAAAATTGGTCAGCAAATTACCACGCTGGTTGATTGCGTTGTGGCGACCACCAAAACCATGAAACGATTCTTCATCGCGCAACACAAAACTGTCTGCCACCATCACAACACCTTCGGCGGGGTTCACGGCCATGCGCACTTCAAAGCTGTTGTTGTCCGCAGGTTTTAGCTCCACATTGATAACCCTTCCTGTGGGGTCGTTGGTAGCAATGGTCAGTTCAACGCCCCTGGCTGTTTCTTTGGCTTCCAAAACCTCCGTGCCGTGGTACTGCACACCCACCAAAGCCTGTGTAATGTAGTTGCCCACCCAGGGCGTAGCGCGCAACTGCGGTGCAATTTCAGCCGCCACCATGTAGCTGAAAGGTGCATTCAACAAACGCCGGGGCAGGTAGTCGCTGCCCAAAGGTTCATCCACTGCAAAGCCCGGCTCAAATAGTCCACCGCTGCTGCTGACCTGTTCAAGCACCAACTCATCGGCTGCATTAAAAAACCGAATCCGCAACGGATTCTTCAACACTTCTACCCGGCCATTGGCATTGCGCATGGCAATGGTTTGCTCGCCCATGTTGACTTGCGCGGGCTGCACTGCACTGCCAGAAACTGTTGCGGTGTTGGCTACAACCGGGCTTTCGCTGTTACTTAAACAGCCCGCCAAAAACACGACCGATAAAAAAATTGAGGCCGCACTGGTACTGCTTGAACACAGGAATTTCATGGTTGTCTCTCGAACAGATTCAAATTCACGCAGTCGGCCATGGCGGCGTAGCCTGCAGGGTTGGGGTGCAGGTTGTCACCACTGTTGTATTCTTCAGCCAAAAAACCCTTGCGGTTTTTGTCTTCCAGGCATTGCTCAAAATCCACCATGCCGTCGCTCAAGGTTTGGCTGCGTATCCAGGCGTTGGTTTCATCACGCGCGCGCCGCGCTGCAGCGGTGCCGTGTAGTACTGGTACCAATTCCGTCACTGTGCCTTCCGCTGGCGGTATGGTGCCTAGAAGAATTTTCAGCCCCGCATTTTTTGCCATGGCAATCAACTCTTTGTACCCGGCAATCAATGCGTCAGATGTGGGCGCCTGCCCCGGTTTGGGGTTTCCGAAATCGTTGGTGCCTATCATCACCAACACATGGCTTACACCTTGGGTTTGCAGCACATCCGCATCGAAACGGGTCAGCAGTGCCTTGCCAAACTGGGGCAGCCAACCGTCGCGCAGCAACTCGTTGCCACCAATGCCCGCATTGGCCACTGTGAAAGGCATACCTGCACTGTTGAACCTGCGCTGCAAATGGTTGGGGTAACGTTGGTCAGTGGCCACCAAGGGCGAACCCTGCCCGCTTAAAAAAGCCGTGGTTGAATCAGATCCATCGGTAATGGAATCGCCCACCGCCACAACCGTGCTTACATTCTTCGGGGCCAATACCTCCAACGCTTCAATCACGAGAAAATTGGCGGTGTACCCCTCGGGCGCAGCAATAAACATGCTGCCATCGGCACTGCTTGTGTGGTCGCCGGGCAAGCTGAGGTACAGCACCTCATTCGCATTCAAATGGCGGGTAACCTGGGGCGTAAGGCCTGGCGCATAAAAACTGACCCCCACGCGCCGAAAGGCTTGTACCGGGTATGTAATCCAGTCGCTCACCACGGTTTCACCCGCTTGCAGTGTCACGCTGGGCTGGCCGTTGAAGGTGAGCAGGCATTCTGTATTGGGCACCATGTTGGCACTGCCCGGTGCGGCTTCCTCGGCCAAATGAATGTTGGTAAACGTGACCGGCAGGCTTGAATACCGATTGCTTAAACGCAGGCGTACCACATTGCCTGCCCAGTGGGGCGCAAACGATTGGCGAACTGTCAGCCCACTGATGGGGTGCGTAATCAGCGCGTCGCCAGGCGCGGTCTTCCAGGAAGTCACCACCCGCCCCTGCTGCGCAGTGCCCTGCATGGGTGTACAAAAGCCCGCCCCACTTGCTTGAATTGACCGAGTTGCGGCACTGGAGTTGTTGGATGAGTCGCCCCCACAGGCTGTCAACAACAAGGCGCTGGCCAAGGCCAAGCCATACATAAATGAGCGTTTCATTGCAAACAGCCTAAGGTTAATTGGAATTTTGGATAATTTGACACGACCTAGTATCAGATATTCAACGCCAGAATAAATGTGATACGATTCAGTGTCAAATGCTTTGAGATATTCCATTGACTGAACTCAAAACCACCCTGCCCGCGCAAGCAACCCCGCGCAGTTACGGCGGCAAGTCCGCCGAAGAACGCCAAGCCGCCCGCAAGCAGGCTCTGGTGGACGCCGCCGTGCATTTGTTCGGTGAACAAGGATTTGCAGCGGTGAGTATTGATGCCATTTGTTCGCAGGCCGGGCTGACCAAGCGCTATTTTTATGAAGCCTTCCCCAGCCGAGAAGCGCTATTAACCGCCGCTTACGAATCTGCAACCCGTGAATACATGCAGTCCATTCTGGCCGCGGTAGCACCTTATTTAATGGACGCCCGCAAGCTGGTGCGTGCCGGCCTGCAAGAAAGTTTTGGGTTTGTAAAGCGCAACCCCGCCAAGGCCCGATTAATTTTGATTGAAGCCATGAGCGTGCGCGGCCAACTGGGCGAAATGTATGGCGAGCGCTACGACGCCTTTGTGGATTTGATGCTGCAATTCACCCGCCCGTTTTTAAGCGGCCCCAAAGTACCCGACAAGGTATTGCGCGTGATGGCCAAAAGCGCAGTGGGCGTGATCATTCACCTGTGCCAAAGCTGGATAGCCACCGACTTCAAACAGCCCGTGGCCGAACTGGTCGACGGCACCGAACGCGTATTCGGCGGCATGGGCCGCGAGCTGGGCGTAAAGGGTTATGCGTAGAACAAAGCCCAAACCACACCCCAATTAGACTTCAACAAAACTTTACCGCTGTGCCAAACTGAATACCCAACAACAAAAAAGGGGTAAGGCATGGCTACAGTGCATTTTGATTTTTCCAACACTTGGACAGTGATCACCGGCGGCGCCAGCGGCATTGGCCTTACCTGCGCCCTGGCAGTGGCCAAAGCGGGCGGCAACGTGGTGGTGTCGGCCAGCCGCAAACCTGAAAAAACACAAGCGGCCTTGCTGCAAATCCAGCAAGCCAACCCAAAGGTACAAGCCAAGGCATTTCCATGCGAAGTGGGTCAGGAAGTATCGGTTGCCGCATTCTTTGAGGCCATTGGGCGCGAAGGCATCAACATTGACCATGTGATCCACAGCGCAGGCATATCACCCAACACCGAATTTTTTGACCAAACCCAGGCCGAGTGGGACCAAGTTCAAAACACCAATGCCACAGGCAGCTTTTTGGTCACCAAATACGCAGCCCTACAAATGAAAAACAACCCGCTACACGGCGACTTTCGCGGCCGCATTGTGTTGGTTACTTCAACCAACGGTATTAACAGTTGGGACCCGGTTTCTGCCCACTACGATGCATCCAAGGCCGCCAACAACTTGTTTGTGCGCGTGGCCGCAGAAAAATTATCAGAAGACCAAATCTGCATCAACGGATTGGCACCCGGATGGATCAATACAGACCTGAATGCCACCCTACCCCCCGACGTGCGCGAAAAAGAATCGTCAAAAATCTGGATGAAACGCTGGGCCGAGCCTGACGAGATGGCTCAATGTGCACTGCACTTACTCACCATGCCCTACCTGATGGGGCAAGTAGTGATGGCCGATGGAGGCTATCGCTAAACGGTGTAAAGGGTGTAACGCTGCGACGGTATACTCATCAGCATGAATGATTTACTGCTGCGCCTTAAACTGGCTGTTGAACACCCTCACGAAGACCAGGTTTCCGTGCGCTTTCTCGCCGACATGCACGGCGAATCAGCCCACGGCGCGCTTCTGCTTTTTCTGGCCGTTCTTACCCTGCTGCCCATTCCCTTTTCAGGCTTTTTGTTCTCGTTTGGCATATGGGCCATAGCCCACATGATGTGGATCAACGACAGCGGGCACGGCCTGCCTGAAAGGGTATGCCGGGTAACGTTGTCCAAAGCAACGGCCACTCGTCTAATCAAAATTTTAAGCTGGATATACACCAAAGCTGACCGCATTTGTGAACCGCGATTGCTGTCGCTAAGCAGCCCCACCCACCGCGGCTGGCTGGTACCCTTCATCGCCTTGATGGGCTTCATTATTTTTCTGCCCATACCCGGCGGCAACGGAACCCCCGCTGTGGCACTCATCTTGATTGGGCTTGGCCTAATGGCGCGAGACGGCCTGGCGCTTATTGCAGGCATTGTGACTGGCTTGGTAGGGGTTGGCGTGGTGGTTTTTTTGGTGTGGCTGATTGTGAGGGTGGTTTAGGGAAGAAGGTTTTTGGGGGTTGGCAAAGGCTAATTATTTACGCACCTCACCCCGATATTGGCAAGGTCACTAAATCGAATGTATTACTCGGTATAAATATTTTGAACTATTAAATTAGTGGATTTTGAATTCGTGACGACGTTTTACGAAAACGTCGGTAGATGTGAACAAGCACGTGCAAGTTCGTATTTTTTGTTGAAATATTGATGGTTGAGAGGCTGGTTTTCGGCCAAAGCGGTCTTGAAAGGATTGGCGCTTAGTGACTGCTTTCCACTCCGATGCAGTCCGTCGGAGTTTGAGATCGATTTTAAGGACGCCAGTGAATATGACATTCCTTTAGCCTGATGAACATTTAGCGTTAACATGGAAGCTATGTTTTAAATGCCTCAGCCTTTTTACTAGGACTTGAAATAAACCGTCCACGGTCACTTGATGAACTTACTTAGTCACGCCTCGGTTTCTGCAATTTATCCACTGTCGATGATCCAGTTCGCAGTGGAGCGGGGTGTATCTGCCCAGCGAATCCTGAACAATTCAGACGTCACCCTTGAGCAATTGCACAAGCCCAGCGCGCGTATTACGCCGATGCAGCAGGCGGTAATTAGTTTCAATCTGGTAACCGAACTGGGTGACCCTAGCGTTGGACTGGAATTGGGTTTGCGATCGAACATCACCAAAACAGGTTTGATGGGGTTTGGATTGATGAGCTGTGCCACCTTTCGGGAAGTGTCTGATTTAGGTGTGCGTTATCTCAAAACCCGTGTGCCATATTTCACGCTGAGCAAATCAATCGAGGGGGACCTGGCCGTTGTGCAGGCCCGTGAAGTGGTGCCGCTGGGACCGCTTCACCAGTTTGGCTTTGATCATTTCATGGCCGAGGTGTATCAAATTTGTCGTGCCTTTGCCAACCCCCAAGGCTCGGCCGAGGCCCACGCGCACACAGAAATCTGGTTTGATTCGCCCGAACAGCCATATTACGCGAAGTACGCAGACCGCTTACCACGCCTACGTTTTGGCATGCCATCGAATCAGTTCCGCTTCAGTGCAGCTCTGCTGGATGTACCTATTCCCACGGCCAACCCCATTAGCGCACAGCTGGCGTTTGAAGAATGCGAGCGCGAAATGGCCTTGCTGGGTTACACGCAGAGCGTGACGGACCGCGTATTGGCCTTGCTCACCAGCACCGGCGGGCAGTACCCCGGCCTTGATGTGGCTGCCGAGCGCTTACACCTGTCGGCACGCACGCTAAAGCGCAGGCTAGCCGAGGAAAATACTACCTTCGGTGATTTACTGGAAGAAGTGCGTAAGCGCGACAGCGTGCAGCTATTGCTAAATGCCGACCGTGCCATCGACGAAATTGCAGCACGCGTGGGTTACGCCGACCCAGCCAACTTTCGGCGAGCGTTCAAGCGCTGGACTGGTGTGTCGCCAAGCGAGTACCGCACCCAGCAACTTGGCCCCAAATGACCGGTACAACGTCCCCAACGGCTATCACGAGAATTGCCTGAGCCCCCCTAAGATGTCACACATCGAAGAGCGCATGTTGCGCTCACCTTAGGAGGCTCTTATGAACCCAACACAAATGACCGACGCCCAGCGCATTGCGCGCGTCAAGGAAGTTGTACTGCAGGCCAGCGATGACGTACGCCGCAAGTACCCAATTTTGAAACACCAAGACGCAATCGGCGTCACCATCATGGTTGTGTCCTTGCTGGGCATGATCGGGTCTGGCCTGCTGTATGTGGAAGGCCTTATCCCTTGGTGGCTGTGTGTACCCGTCACGGCAATTTTTGCATCATTCATTCACGAGCTGGAACACGATCTGATCCATTCCATGTATTTCCGTCAAAAGCCTTGGGCCAACAACCTGATGTTGGCTGTTGGCTGGCTGGCCCGTGCAAGCACGATCAGCCCTTTTGTTCGCCGCAAGCTGCACATGCACCACCACAAGTTCTCCGGTACGGAATCTGATCTTGAAGAGCGTGGCATCACCAATGGTGAGAAGTGGGGCATTCGCCGCTTCTTCATGACAGGCGACAATCTGCTGGCCGTGTACCTGCGCCCCTTCACCATGATCAAGGCAGTGAGGGCTTACATTCATGCCCAAAAGCCGGAAACACCCGCAGCAGAAAAAGCCATGGCCCGCGAGCAGATGTTTGGTTATTCACCGCTGGGCATTATTTACTACACCCTGTTCCACGCCTGGGTAGTGACCCATGCCGTGTTGCTTGGCTCTGCCGCGATCGGCATGCCAGTTGCCTTGCCCGCTGAATATCAACCCGTACTGGATGGCCTGAACGTGTTTGCCGTGGTGTACATGTTGCCCTCATTCCTGCGCACTTTCTGCTTGCACTTCATCAGCTCGAACATGCACTATTACGGCGATGTTGAATCCCGCAACCCACTGCAACAAACCCAGGTGCTGAATGTGTGGTGGCTGTTACCCTTCCAGTTGTTCTGCTTCAACTTTGGCAGCACACACGCCATTCATCACTTTGTTGTAAAAGAGACTTTCTACATACGCCAACTGACAGCAAAGCGGGCCCATGAAGTGATGCGTGAAATGGGTGTGCGATTCAACGACATCGGCACCTTCCGCCGCGCCAATCGCTATTCACTAGCTGGCTAACTTAAATTATAAATCTGATGCAGCTTCCGAATCTTTGATGATGCGGAAGCTGAAAAGCCTTTTCAAATTTCGGTTTTCCGTTTCAGAGCAGACATCCAAACAATCACAGTGGATTGACTGCTTCGGCCGAAAAGCCGTCTTTGGACCTGTCGTCGTCGAAGCACTCACCCCCCGTAAAACTGAAACACCAGCAAACCCATGCCTTCCGCCTCAATCACCTGAAGACTAAAATCTGTCAAGCCGAGCTCACTTGCCAAATCAGCCAAATGCAATGGTGTTACTAACTTATCCACCTCAAGATCTATCATCGCTTGTTTTACCCGCTCACTGTCACGCTTGGTAAACAGCAAGTCAGGCACCACACGTAAAGCTCTACGCAAAACTGTAGCGTCGTCATCTGGCCCAAGTAAAACTGTCAGCCTTGCGCCGTAATGGTTGCAGCCAAACAATTCCAGATAAAAGCCCCCCACCCCTTTCAGGTTTCCGGTGTAGCGAACTTTCTTTTCTATCTCTTCAAAACCGAGCACATGCTTCGAACTTTTGATTTTTTGTACATCCACCCCACTGCTTTCAAAAACACATGCAGTTGAAGATGCAGCCCACACTGGGCTGAATATCGATGCAGAAATAGTCAACATCAATACAGCTAAAGTTGCTTTGATCATGATTTGCCCGGCTGAGGAATTTCCAAATGATAGGCCGGATCGGATGGAGGCCCCAAATACTTCGACACCCTACCCTCGCCCTTAACCGCCTCAACAAATCGCTGGCGCAAACTTGGCTGAATACTGGACGGTGCAATATCAATCACATTGAGTTTCGTTGGATCAGCAACATGGTTCGACACTTTAGATGGGTCTAGCGCGATGATTTTTGCTTTCATCATCGACACAATGAACTCCTTGCGATGATTTTTTGCTTTGTGTTTGCTGTATTCATCAATCACTCGATCACCGTACTTGCCATAAAGAAGCTTCTGGTGTGCCACACCGTACCTCTCAATGTTGTCGTACATAATGCGCGCTTGATCGGCTGGGGTACGTGCAGTGCTCGTAATCAATATCGATGCGACACCAGCCCTGTGCATGATGTCGATCAACACTGATTTTGAATACTCGGATACAAACTGCATGCTGGTCGAATCATTTAGAAACTGAATGTTAGCCAAGTCTAGACCTTGCCTGAAATGATTAAACATTCAGGCTAGCAACTATCGCTCTTGGGTGAGAACAAGTGAATCGGGTCAGCTCAAGTCAACCACCTCGCGCCATGGCAGGTATGGCGCCCAACACCTGCTGCGCAGCCTCCACACCTTCTCCAAGCGCTTGCCGAGCAAACTCCTGCAACACCATGTCAGCAGCCTTCTCCGCAGTCATGGTAGCAGCAGCGTTGGTGTTTCCACCCACCAAGGTCGGCATGATTGAACAGTCCACAATTCGCAAACCAGTGAGCCCCCGCACGCGCAAGCGCGAATCCACTACGGCCATGTCGTCCACACCCATTTTGCAAGTGCCCACTGGGTGATAGGCAGTTTCCGCGGTTTGGCGAACCCAGCGCTCCAGTTGGGAATCCGTTTGCACACCCTCACCGGGTGCAATTTCCGATCGACTGTACGCTTTCAATGCAGGCTGCTGGACCACATTTCGCAGAATTTTAATGGCCTTGACCAAGCGATCAATGTCGCGCTGATGCGCACCATAATTTGGATCAATCTCTGGGTCTTGCATCGGGTCTGCACTTTTCAAACGAACTTCTCCGCGGGAAAGCGGGCGAAGATCGTACGCCATCACCGAGTAAGCGTAATGCCCAAACATGGGCCACAAATTCAAGCCATGCCTGGTGGCTGGCAAAGGCACCACGTGAAACTGCAGGTCTTCAATCGGCTCACTTTCAGCAGATTTCACAAAACCACCTGCCTCAGCCAGGTGGCTGCTGAATTCGCCTTTCTTGAAAAACAGGTACTTGAACAATTCCAGAAACCGGCGGCCCAAGGCCAAAGGGTTCAGTGAAATGGTTACACCGGGTTTTGCTTTCATCACCAAAAATACGTCCAGGTGATCCTGCAAATTTTTTCCCACGCCGGGCAAGTCGTGCTGAACTTCAATGTTGTGGCGGTCCAGTTCAGCCTTCGGCCCCACACCCGACAACATCAAAACTTGGGGGGTATTAAAGGTACCCGCACTCAACACCACCTCACACCTGGCTTTGGCTACCTTTCTCAAACCCTGAACCAAGTATTCAACCCCAGTGGCTCTTTTACCCTCGAACACCACCCGGCTTACCCGAATATCAGTGATTACTGTCAAATTGGGGCGATCGACAACCGGCCACAAGTAAGCCCTCGCATTGCTGAATCGCTGACCATCTTTGTGATAAGACTTGTAAATTCCAAACCCGGTTTGGCTTGCCCCGTTGAAATCATTGTTCTCTGGCCAACCCGCCTGAATACCCGCCTGCACAAACGCGGCAGAAACCGGATTCAAATGCGCCGAACTTGAAATATGCAATGGGCCGTTAGCACCATGAAACTTTGAGAGCTCGCTGTTGTGGCCTTGCTGCAAAGGAGCATAGCTTTCAGACTTTTTAAAGTAAGGCAGCACGTCGTCGTAAGACCAACCATCGCACCCCAAATCAGCCCACAAATTAAAATCCGCCGCATTGCCGCGAATATTCACGCACGCATTGATCGAGCTTGATCCACCCAGCGTTTTTCCCCGGGGCTGAAACATTTCGCGATTGCCCAAATGCGCTTGCGGCGTGCTCCAGTAACGCCATGTGTACTTTTGGCTGTACACCAGTGCGGCAATACCAGCCGGCATTTTAATTAATGGATTTTTTTGGTCCGTAGGGCCGGCTTCAAGCAACAACACCTTGAACCGCCCGCATGCAGTAAGCCTGTTGGCCAACACACAACCGGAAGACCCAGCGCCCACGATGACGAAGTCGAATTCATCCATCAGTCCCCACCCTTGTTATTATTGATTACAGATCCATACTACTGCGCCACAATACCCCTAACGAAAACTTACCCAGAAAACTGCGCATGAGACACCTTGAAAAACACAAAGGCCACCGCACCGGCTGGCTGCGCGCCGCAGTGCTTGGCGCAAATGACGGCATTGTGTCCACCGCCAGCCTGGTGTTGGGTGTGGCTGCAACAGGTGCAGGCTCAAAGGCAATACTGGTCGCAGGTGTAGCCAGCTTGGTGGCAGGTGCCATGTCCATGGCAGCGGGCGAGTATGTGTCTGTCAGCTCGCAAGCCGACACTGAAAACGCCGACCTTGCGCGCGAACGCGCCGAACTGGCCAATCAGCCCGACCATGAACATGCTGAGTTGACTTCGATTTATGTCGATCGGGGGCTTGATGAGAACCTGGCACAACAGGTGGCCACTCAATTGATGGCACATGATGCACTGGGCTCGCATGCACGAGACGAACTCGGTTTGTCTGACACACTCGCTGCCAAACCTGTGCAAGCCGCTTTGGCCTCAGCGGCCACATTTGCTGCAGGTGCCTTTTTGCCTTTGCTGGTGGCTTTGCTGTTACCAGCAAATTTACTGATGTGGGGCGTTGCTGGAAGCGCACTGTTTTTCCTGGCAGCTTTGGGTGCATTGGCTGCAAAGGCGGGCGGTTCTTCCGTGCGTGTGGCTGCGGTGCGCGTTACCTTCTGGGGCGCCTTGGCCATGGGCCTGACCGCAGGTGTGGGTGCCTTGTTCGGGGTGGCGGCTTAGCCAGGTCCGAATCCTAACGACTATTCATCGAGCAGCGTTCATAAATTAGTGAGTCAATTTCAAGCTCCGCTTCCAACTTGCTTAAAGTTTCGAAAGTACAACGCGGCGCAATTTCCATCCCTGCCCAACTAAAACCAAGTGTCGCTTTTTCAGTTTCAGTTTGGGGTACGGCCACCCAAATGCTGCCGGGTGAATTCATCATGTCCAAATTTTTACCATTTAGTTTGAACAGACTGGCCGAGGAAGGCTCCAATATCTCCAAAAGAGTTTGTGTATCAACAATGGTTGGACCACCACTTAAAAATGCATCCATCGTGATCAATTCAAGTATTCGATAGCCTGATTCAAACCGAACCTGCTCTGCCCTGTCCAAATAGCCAGCGTAAATATGGCGAACCCCCGCAAACATCAGACCTGCTGCCAGCACAATCAACATCAGCCCAAGCCACAAGCCTTTCAGTAAATCCGCCCGAAGTAGAAGCTTGTACGCTGGGTTGAAACGGCGCGCCATGCGCATTTTTTTTACCACACCGACAAAGTGATTTAGCAAAAAGGCCAACTGCAACACCACCAGTGCTCCAAGTACAACACCCAACCATGACCATTCACCGAGCAGATCGATTTCTCCTGAAATGAACGATAGTGCAAACAACAAGGCAATGCCCACAGCGTATTGCGCCCAAGCACTTGCTTTCTCAAGCCTCAAGGCTTGGGCACTTTTTACGAACCCTTGAATAAGCGGAACAGCCGACACCGCCAAACCTGCGACATGGCCGGGTAATTGTTGACAGTATGTTTGACAACGGGAGGCAAATTCTTCTTCATTGCCCGGCATTGTTTCATCCCAAACCACCACGTGACCTAGCGGTGCAACATCCACGCCATTGTTGGCCATACGATTTTTAAGCTTTGCATACTCACGCTCGCTTTGAACGACGAACAAAATTCGATCCGGCTGAATGCACACCAACACCAATTCAATTTCCTCGATCACAAACTCGGTAAGATCACGAAGGTCTAGCACCACCCCCTTGGCGTCTGCTAGAGATCGCCAAAGCCTGGCCTTCCAGTCCTCTTTGGCCTCGAGGTTCAGGTATTTTGAACCCGCATAGGCCAACATCATGGGCACAAGAAAAAGTGGTTTGAGAAAATGCGGTACCCGCTTTCTCGGATCACGAATTCCAGAAAGCCTATAACCGCGCCCCAACACCACCTCGAGCAGTTCGCGAATCCTGTAGCTGCTTGCGTCTTTCTTGAAACTTCGAAGATAGAAAATATCTGTGGTTTGCTTCGGCAACGCCAAAGCGTACACAACTATCAAAAAAGCGGGCGCAACAAAAAGTACACCTGCTTGGATCAGCAATTCGACTGGGCCGCGCACCAGGCCGAAAACAAGCAGACCAGTCCCCATGAGCAGTTGAATTGCAATTAAAAATGCGACAACAGGGCGAAGCGAACTAAGAGGATCGGCCAAAGGTTTGGGCACAGGATGGGGGGAAAACAGCTGTTGAACCTCTTGCTGTATTTGTGAGGATTCTTTTTGCATGCAGACTTGCCCGAGAAGGTGTTGATGAACCCACTGCTGCGCAATGTTGAATGAGCCGCATCATTCAAGCAAGTAAATTCAATGGGCTGACAAACAAAAAGGCCCAGGTTTTTAAACCCAGGCCTTTTTTAATTTTGGTCGGAATGAGAGGATTCGAACCTCCGACCCCTTGCACCCCATGCAAGTGCGCTACCAGGCTGCGCCACATTCCGAGAAGGCTGGATTATACCCAGAAACGCTTAAGCTTTGAGAGCTTCGCGCAAATTTAGCAATTGTTCTTTCAAAACTTCACGATCAATCAAAATTGGCAGCGGTGCGTCACCAGCAGGGCCATTTTTTTCCTGATCCAACCGATTGCGTGCGCCGTTGATGGTGAAGCCATGCTCGTACAGCAGTTCACGAATTCTGCGAATGAACAACACTTCATGGTGCTGGTAATAACGACGATTGCCGCGGCGGGTAATCGACTTCAATTGCGTAAATTCTTGCTCCCAATAGCGGAGCACGTGGGTTTTTACGCCGCACAGCTCACTGACCTCACCAATGGTGAAGTAGCGCTTGGCCGGGATGGGCGGCAAGCTTGCTGTGGGTGGCGCTCCGTCTGCGTTTACGGTTTTTTGCATTGAGTAATTGGCTTGTACTTAAATAATTTAGTGAAAATTATTCAACCAAAGCTTTAAGTTTCTGGCTGGGATGAAAGGTTACCACTCTACGCGCTGCAATGGGAATCTCTTCGCCAGTTTTTGGATTTCTTCCCGGGCGTTGGGGTTTGTCACGCAACTGGAAATTGCCAAAACCCGACAATTTCACAGAATCGCCACTTTCAAGCGTGGTGCGGATTTCATCGAAAAATGCATCCACGAAGTCTTTGGCTTCGCGCTTGTTCAGGCCTAGGCTATCGAACAACATTTCAGCCAATTCAGCCTTGGTCAGGGAGCCCGAGGCCAGACCATCTTCAATCAGGTCCATGCGGTCAGTGCGCGTAGTAGTTTCGTTGCTTCGGTCGTCGTTCAACACAAATTGATCCACAGTGAGTTCTACCTATTTATCAATATTTATCGCAAGCGGGCCGCACAACGCTGGCCTGCCTGGTCAATCATTTTTTTCAACAAAGGCTCGATGTCTGCATCGGTCAAGCTGCGGTCGCTTGCTTGAAGGGTGAGCCTGAACGCCAAACTTTTCTCATTTAGATTCAGACCCTTACCTTCTTCTTTCGGTACGAATTCATCGAAAAGGATAACCGATTTCAGCCAAGCAAGGTTGTCATCTTTCACTTCCGTGAATGCTTTTTTTAGCTGCGCAGCAGCAATACTTTGCTCTACTACGAAAGCCAGGTCCCGAACCACCACAGGCTGTTTTGAAACATCTTTGAAAGCAGGCAATTTGCGGGTGTTCAAGCCATCCAACAGCAATTCGAACACGATGGGTGCCTGCGGCAAATCGTATTCTTGAGCCAATTTGGGGTGCAATTCACCGATAAAACCGATGGGCTGCTTGTTCACCAGCACACGAGCGCTACGGCCCGGATGTAAGGCTGGGTGGGGGTTTGCGGCCTCAAATACTTCGAAATCCACTTTTCGGCCATGCAGCAGTTGCTCGACATCGCCTTTCACATCAAAAAAGTCGAGTGCGCGGTTGTTGCCAGCGGCCCATTGCAGCTGGTCAGCCAACCCATAAGCCAAACCGCCCACTTTCCAGGTTTGCTTAAAGCCAGCCACGGTTTGTGCGCCGTCTTGCACTTTGTCGTCTTTCTCGAATACGCGCGCCACTTCAAACACACGCAAACGGTCTACACGGTGGCCCAGGTTGTGTTTCAACACACCGGTCAGGCTTCCGATCAAGGTCGAGCGCATCACGCTTAAGTGGCTGGCAATCGGATTCAGCAAGCGAACCGGGTTGGTGTTGGCATTGAAATCCGCCTCCCATTGCTCGGGCGTGAAGCTGTAGCTAACCACTTCTTGGTAGCCCAGCGCGGCCACTTGGCGGCGAATGGCATGGCGGCCAATCTTGCCTTCAGCGGCAGGCAACATTTTCAGTTTGCCCATGGGTGCACGCAGTGGCAGGCTGTCGTAGCCCACCACGCGAATTACTTCTTCGATCAAGTCCTCTTCGATATTAATGTCGAAGCGGTAGCTAGGTGGGTTGACCACATAGCAAGTTTCAGCCCCCTGCCCCTCGGCGGTGAATTGAAAGCCCAGCTTGGTGAATACGTCTTTTACCTGCTCAACAGTGAATGGCATGCCAATCACCATTTCAGCACGCGCATGGCGCAGTTTGACTGGCTTGCGAGCAGGCAGGCTCAACACTTGGTCCAACACGGGGCCAGCCTGGCCACCACAAATTTCGAGAATCAAGGCAGTAATGCGCTCGATGTGCTCTGGAATGGTTTGGAAGTCCACGCCACGCTCGAAGCGGTGTGAGGCATCGGAGGAAAAATTGAATTCGCGTGCACGACCCACAATTGCATCGGGATGCCAAAACGCAGCTTCAACAAAAATATTGGTAGTGCCTTCATTCACTGCAGTGTGGTCACCACCCATAATGCCAGCCAGTGCCTCTGGTCCATTGGCATCGCAAATCACGCCCATGTGGGGCTTCAGGGCCACTTCCATGTCGTTCAGCAGTTTCAGTTTTTCACCTTCGCGTGCCCAACGCACAGTCAGGTCGCCCTGCACTTTGTCCAGATCGAACACATGGCTGGGGCGGCCCAATTCAAGCATCACATAGTTTGAAATATCAACCAGCGCGTTCAAGCTGCGCTGGCCCGCGCCTTCAAGGCGATCAACCATCCACTGCGGAGTTTTTACCTTGTTGTTCACACCGCGAATTACACGCCCGGCAAACCGGCCGCACAGGTCGGTGTTTTCAACATTGACTTTCAGCGTATCGCCAATCGTGGCTGCCACAGGTGCAAACGAAGGTGCATTCAGTGTGGCACCGGTCAGTGCCGCCACTTCACGGGCCACGCCCCACACGCTTAAACAGTCAGCGCGGTTCGGCGTCATTTTCAAGGTGAACTTCATCTCGTTCAAGCCGAGAAGCTCGCGCACATTGCCACCCACCGGGAAATCAGTGTTCAAAATGTGCAGGCCATCCACATCGCTGGGCACGCCCAGTTCTTTGCCAGAGCACAGCATGCCGCCACTTTCAAGACCACGCATTTTCGTGGGCTTGATCTTGAAGCCGCCAGGCAGTTCAGCACCGGGCAACGCACAAGGCACTTTCAGGCCTTCGGCCACATTGGGCGCGCCGCACACAATTTGGCGCACGTCGCCTTCACCCACTTGCACTTGACACACACTAAGGCGGTCAGCATCGGGGTGCTTGTCTTTTTTCACCACCAAACCCACCACCACGCCGGAAAATTCCGGAGCCAGGGGTTCCAGTTCTTCAACCTCCAAACCCGCCATGGTGAGCTTGTCGCCCAACTCTTGCGTGTTCAAAGGGGTGTTGACGAGTGACTTCAACCAGGATTCTGTGAATTGCATCTTTTAATATCCAAAACTGGCTTGGTTAGACTTAATTAAGCTTGATTAATTGAATTGCTGCAGAAAACGAATGTCGTTTTCGTAGAACAGGCGCAAATCGTTGATGCCATATCGCAGCATGGTCAAACGATCGGGGCCCACACCAAAGGCAAAACCGGTGTAGGTTTCGGGGTCGATGCCCACGTGGCGCAACACGTTCGGGTGCACCTGCCCGCAACCCGCAATTTCCAGCCACTTGCCCTTGTTGGGTCCGCTGGTAAATGCCATGTCAATTTCCGCAGACGGTTCAGTGAACGGGAAAAACGAGGGGCGGAAACGGATGGTGATGTCGTCGGTTTCGAAAAAGGTTTTCAGGAAATCCATGAACACCGCTTTCAAATCAGCAAAGCTGACGCCTTCGTCGATCCACAAGCCTTCAACCTGGTGAAACATCGGTGAATGCGTGGCGTCGCTATCCACGCGATACACGCGGCCCGGCGCAATAATGCGAATGGGCGGCTTGTTGGTTTGCATGTAGCGCACCTGCATGGGCGAGGTGTGCGTGCGCAGCAGGTTGCCGCCAGTGCCTTCTACATAAAAGGTGTCGTGCATGGAACGCGCGGGGTGATTTTCCGGCGTGTTCAATGCAGTGAAGTTGTGAAAGTCGGTTTCAATTTCAGGGCCATCGGCCAAATCAAAACCAATGGTGGTAAAAATTTCTTCAATGCGTTCAAGCGTACGCATGGCTGGGTGCAAGCCGCCAGTTCCACGCATGCGGCCAGGTTTGGTTACATCAATGGCCTGTGCTTGCAATTTGGCCTGCATGGCTGCATCAGCCAACGCTTGGCGCTTGGCGTTCAGCACGGCTTCAACCTGCTGCTTGAGTTGATTGATTTCCGCGCCACGGGTTTTCTTTTCTTCGGGCGAAAGCGCTGCCATGCCTTTGAGCAACTCGGTGACTTTGCCCTGTTTGCCCAGAAACTGGGCCTTGATGTTTTCAAGACTGGCTGGGTCGGTTGCCGATGACATGGCCTGTTCGGCCTCGGTAAGAATGGCTAAAAGCGAAGCATCCATGGGTATTGGGTCGATTCTTTTTGAGATTGGAATGGCTTTGAGTAGAGCCCTGAATTGTACCGCCTGAAAACAAAAACGGAGCCCGAGAGCTCCGTTTTGTTTAGTCTTTTCGCCAACTTAAGTGAAAAACCTCAGAGGCTTCACTTGTGACAAAAATTTGACTTGGCTGGTGAATTAAGCCTGCGCTGCGCGCACTTGACCCACGATGGCAGCAAATGCTGCTTTGTCGGTCACTGCAAGGTCAGCCAGTACCTTGCGGTCCAGGCCAATGGCAGCTTTCTTCAAGCCATTGATGAATACGCTGTAGGTCATGCCGTGTTCACGCACTGCTGCGTTGATACGGGTGATCCACAGGGCGCGGAATACGCGCTTCTTGTTACGACGGTCACGGTATGCGTACTGACCAGCACGCATTACCGCTTGCTTGGCAACGCGGAATACATTGTTACGACGACCGCGGAAGCCTTTGGCTTGGGCGATTACTTTTTTGTGACGGGCGCGAGCCGTTACACCACGTTTTACTCTAGGCATTTGACACTCCTCCCTTTATGCGTAAGGCATCATGTCGCGCACGCGACCGATGTCTGATTTATGAATCGTTTCCATGCCGCGCAATTGACGCTTGCTTTTGGTCGTTTTCTTGGTGAGGATGTGGCGCTTAAAGGCGTGACCACGCTTGATCGATCCGCTTGAACGGACCAAGAAACGCTTGGAGGCGCTCTTTTTGGTCTTCATCTTGGGCATCTTGGTGCTCCTATTACTGTTCAATATTCATTGAACCTGCTTGCAGGTGGCTTCGACGAAGCACTTTTCTGACCTGGTGGGCAATTTGTTGCGCTGTGATTTTACGCACAACGCAGCAAGCCCGCGATTATAACGCGGGTTTGCGAATGCTGGCAATCTTTTTGGAAATTATGCTTTCTTGCGTGGCGCAATCATCATGACCATTTGACGACCTTCCATTTTTGGCATTTGTTCAACCTGACCAATTTCTTCCAAGTCAGTGCGAACACGCTCCAAAAGGCGGGCACCGATGTCTTGGTGAGCCATTTCACGTCCGCGGAAGCGCAAGGTCACCTTGCACTTGTCGCCATCTTCCAGAAAACGGGTCAGATTACGCAGCTTCACGTTGTAATCGCCGTCGTCTGTTCCGGGGCGGAACTTGATTTCCTTGATTTGAACCTGTTTTTGTTTGGATTTGGCTTCCGCTGCTTTCTTTTGCTCTTGGTAGCGGAACTTGCCGTAGTCCATCAGCTTGGCCACAGGGGGCACTGCCTGAGGTGCAATTTCCACCAAATCCACACCGCCTTCTTCAGCCATGCGCAAAGCGTCTGGTGTTTTAACGATGCCTAACTGCTCACCCTCAATTCCAATGAGGCGCACTTCGGGGATACGGATTTCCTCGTTAATGCGATTTTTCTTTTCTGCTACGATGTCTAGCCTCTTTCTTCTGGTTAAATAAAATCAGGCCCTGCTGTTGATTTCACCCAGCAGGCGCTGAATAAAGTCATCAACAGGCAAGGAGCCCAGGTTTTCGTTGCCGCGCAAGCGCACGGCAACTTGGTTTGCATCACGTTCCGCATCGCCGATTACGGCGATATACGGGGTTTTCTGCATTGTGTGCTCACGGATTTTACGATTGATCTTTTCATTACGCAAATCCGCCTCAACCCTAATGCCTTGTTTTTTCAACATTTGCACCACATTGTGAGCGTATTCATTGTGTGCCTCGGTGATTGTAGCAACCACCACCTGCACTGGAGAAAGCCAAACTGGCATGGCACCAGCATGGTTTTCAATCAAGATGCCAATGAAGCGTTCCATGGAACCCACGATGGCGCGGTGAAGCATCACTGGCACGCGGCGGCTGTTGTCTTCGGCCACATATTCAGCGCCCAAGCGACCAGGCAACTGGAAGTCCACCTGAATCGTGCCGCACTGCCATGAACGACCAATCGAGTCTTTCATGTGGTATTCAATTTTGGGGCCATAAAATGCGCCCTCGCCCGGCAACTCGGTCCACTGCACACCGCAAGCCTTCAAAGCCGCGCGCAAGGAGTCTTCTGCTTTGTCCCAGGTTTCATCGGTACCCAAACGGGCTTCAGGGCGCAAGGCCAGCTTCACATTGATTTCATTGAAACCAAAGTCTGCGTATACCTGCATGGCCACTTGGTTGAACTTGGTGACCTCTTCCTGCACCTGGTCTTCGGTACAGAAAATATGGCCGTCGTCTTGGGTGAATCCACGCACACGCATGATGCCGTGCAAGGCACCCGAGCTTTCATTTCGGTGGCACGCACCAAACTCGCCATAGCGCATGGGCAAGTCGCGGTATGAACGCAAATCGCTCTTGAATACCTCGATGTGACCCGGACAGTTCATCGGCTTTAGGGCGTAGTCGCGCTTTTCCGATTCAGTGGTGAACATGTTTTCTTTGTAGTTGTCCCAGTGGCCAGACTTCTCCCACAACTTACGGTCAAGAATCTGGGGGCAACGAATTTCCTGATAGCCACCGTCGACGTACACCTTGCGCATGTACTGTTCAACCTGTTGCCACAAGGCCCAACCCTTGGGGTGCCAAAACACCAGGCCTGGGGCTTCGTCTTGCATGTGAAACAAATCCAGCTGCTTGCCCAGTTTGCGGTGGTCGCGCTTTTCTGCTTCTTCTAGTCGATGCAGGTAGGCTGCAAGGTCTTCTTTCTTGGTCCAGGCGGTGCCGTAAATACGCTGCAGCATTTCATTGTTGGAATTGCCGCGCCAGTAGGCACCCGCTACTTTCATCAGTTTGAAATGCTTCAGTTTGCCGGTGTTGGGCACGTGGGGGCCACGACACAGGTCAATGAATTTACCTTCGCGATAAAGCGAAATGTTTTCGTTGCTGGGGATGCTGGCAATAATTTCGGCTTTGTAGTGTTCGCCCTGGTCTTTGAAAAATTGCACAGCGTCGTCGCGCACCCATTCTTCTCGGGTAACCACTTCATCGAGCTTGGCGAGCTCGGCCATTTTCTTTTCGATCGCCTCCAGGTCTTCAGGGGTGAATGGGCGTTCGTATGAAAAGTCGTAATAAAAACCGTCTTCAATCACCGGACCAATGGTAACTTGCGCCGTAGGAAACAATTCCTTCACGGCGTAAGCCAGCAAATGGGCGGTGGAATGGCGGATCATGTCCAACCCTTCTTCGTCTTTTTCAGTGACGATAGACAGGCTGGAGTCGTTGTCGATGGTGTAGGAAGTATCAACCAGCGTGCCGTTCACCGTGCCGGCCAGGGCGGCTTTCGCCAAACCGGGCCCGATGCTGGCCGCCACTTGGGCGACAGTCACAGGGTGATCAAAAACACGTTCGGATCCGTCAGGCAGGCGGATAACTGGCATATGTACTTCCCTTACGAATGGATTGGCTTGGGTAAAACTTTTAGCAACCCTCTATTTTAGCCTTCTGAATGCTGCCTGAACATTCAATCAGACCAATTTGGGTTTGTGAATGCCTTCCTTGATGTCTTTTTTCACTTTCTTTGCAGCCTTTTTCTCTTTGGGGGTACTTAGCGCTTTCTTTTTGTCCATTTTGTTGCTTTTCTGCTCATGACTCATGAGTGTTCTCCGATTAGTCGCAGACCGATACGATTAGCGGCTTGCCACCCAATCATCACTGAGTTGAGCCCGCCGGTATGTTCGGTAACGCACACACGCCACCGCTCACAGGACTACACTGTGTTGGTGGGGGGCTCAATGCTGTTCAATATTGGCAGCCCGGCTTCTCACAACACCGAAGGCCAAATGACATCCCCAACGCTGAATCACCTGCTAAATGCCCTGCCCCTGCCAGATTACGAACGAATCAAACCCCAGCTGGAAATTGTCACCCTGAACATGGGTGACGTACTTTATGAATCTGGCGATCGAATGCGCCATGCGTTTTTCCCGACCACGGCCATCATTTCACTTCTCTATGCCCTTGAAGACGGATCCAGTGTGGAAATCGCTGTAGTTGGCAACGAGGGCATGCTTGGCATCGCCCTGTTCATGGGTGGATACACCACGCCAAGCCGTGCGATTGTTCGCAGTAAAGGACAAGCTTATCGCTTGAAAGCAGACAACTTGCTGAAAGAATTCCAGCTTGGCGGGCATACCCAGAATCTGCTGCTGCGTTACACGCAAGCCCTGATTACCCAGATGACACAGACCGGGGTATGTAACCGTCACCATTCTGTGGAACAACAATTGTGCCGTTGGCTGTTGCTGAGCCTTGACCGTTTGTCAGGCAATTCACTGGACATGACCCAGGACTTGATAGCCAGCATGCTTGGCGTTCGAAGGGAAGGCGTGACAGAAGCGGCTGGGCGCCTGCAACGGGACGGACTGATTCAATACAGCCGGGGACACATTGAAGTTCTTGACCGCGCCCGCCTGGAAAAGAACGTGTGCGAGTGCTACCAGGTCGTGAAAACCGAATTTGAGCGATTGCTGCCAATTCGCAATGAGCGCACTCACTAGACCGAGTGGCAAGATTGATTACCCAACAAACACTCAAATTCCCGCTGCACCAGTGGATAGCATTCACACACCCGGGCTTCAAGTCCCTTGCGGCTTAACACAAGGATTTTGCCGCGGTTGTATTGAATCAGACCCGCGGCCTGCAGTTTTCCAGCCGCAACGGTGATTCCAACCCGTCGCACACCCAACATGGCCGAGATGTGCTCATGAGTCATCACCAATTCATTGCCCTGGGCCCGGTCCAGACTCAACAACAACCAACGGCACAGTTGTTGGTCAATCGAGTGATGACGATTGCACACTGCGTTCTGAGTCATTTGTGTAATCAAGGCCTGAATGTAACGCAGCATTAATTTGAACAAGGGTCCGGTTCGATAGAATTCCGAGTTGAATTGGCTTGCATCGAGCCTGTACGCTTGCCCCGCAGCCTGCACCACGGTGTAGCTGGGTGAGGCATGTTGACTCATGAACAGGAACACCCCCAACATGCCTTCATTGCCCACAATCGCTATTTCGGCCGAATCCTTGTTTTCCAACACACAGAACATGGACGCGACCGCTGTTGTTGGAAAATAAACCGAGCTGATGATCTGGGAAGTTTCATACAGCACCTGACCCATTTTCAAATCGACCAGTTCCAGGCCAGACCCCATTCGAAGCAACACATCCCGCGGCAGGGACTTCAGCAACAGATTCAAATTCAGGGTGTGTTCAAACTCGTTCACAGACATCGACAAGGCCTTGGTTTCCTTTTTCAATCCAAAGGAATATCACCCAAACCACACCATGTATGTGCGCGAGTTCACTTAACTCGCTGCTCGCTTCCTGTGTGCGCTACCGTACCGTCAATTCGACCCGGCGGGACTACTGTGAATGGGTAGGTATTTTTTATCCATTAAATACACAAATAAAACCATTATTGGAGTCAACACCATGTTTTCAAATCAGCGTATTGCAAAAAGTTTAGGCCTTCTCTCTTTTGTATTCCTGACGGCCTGTGTAACCCCCCAACAGCAAACCCAGGCAGGTGAGTACGTTGAAGACTCAGTGATCACCACCAAGGTGAAGGCTGCGATTTTCAATGAACCCACCTTGAAGTCTGCAGAAATAAATGTCGAAACATTCAAAGCTGTAGTGCAACTGAGCGGCTTCGTGAATTCCGGCGCGGACATGAATCGCGCTGTTGAGGTCACTCGCGGAGTGACTGGCGTTCAATCAGTTAAAAATGACATGCGTCTGAAGTAATCAGGCATAAAAAAACCCGCCACAGCTTTTAAAGTCTGTGGCGGGTTTTTTTATGCCTGATTAATTCAGCACTGTGATTTCAACCCGACGGTTTTGCTGTCGACCTTCGGCCGAGGCATTCGTGGATACTGGTGAACTTTCACCCAGGCCTTGCATGCTCAAGCGGTTGGCAGATATGCCGCGACTGATTAAATAACCGAATACCGATTGCGCCCGACTTTGCGACAGCATCATGTTGCTTTGCGCAGATCCAACGCTGTCGGTATGGCCTTCAATCAACAGCTTGCGATCAGGATTATTGATCAGGAAATCAAACAACTTACTCAAATTGCTGTCAGTTCCAGGATTCAAATTCGATTGACCGTTTGCGAATAAAACGTCGCCAAGAGTGATTACCATACCGCGGGGTGAGGGCTTGGCATTCAAGGCGGCCAGCTCTGCTGACAGCTGAGCCGCACGGCGATTGGCGGCATCAGCCTCAGCTGTGCGTGAAGCCAATCGAGCATCAGCAGAACTTGCACTTATGGCTTTTTGTTGTTCCAGCAAATAAGCCTCACGTGCCCTTGCCTCAGCAATTTCAATTTTCCGGTGTGCAACAAAATCGTTGTGAAAGGTCACTTGCGTGCTGATTTGCGGCTGCTCAACCTTGTTGACAGCAGCCTCGGCTTCCGCTTGTGCCTCGGGCGCGTAACGGCTCAATACAGGATCAGTCTGAAGCGTGGTTAGTTTATTGCGCAACTCAACCTGACGATCTGAAGTGACCATGGTCGACGCACAAGCTGAAAGCAATCCGAGCATTAAAACGCTCAGGACGGTGTAGCGCGGAATATTATTCATTTTGAAACCTTATTGTTGCGCAACATTTCCTGCTGCATGGCATTGCTTTGATTTTGTAGTTGTAGGTTTGTTGCTGCAGTGACACCCGCTTTGGTTTTGGCTACGGCCAAATCTGAACTGACGATGGATTCAATAGCGAGCATTTCAGCCAAGTCTGCCTGGCCATTTTGGGAGGCGATCCTTGAAGCCTCCAACCGCTGGCGGGCCACGGTTAATTCTTGATTGCCATAAGTATTGACTGGCATTTTCTCAGCGTTGGTTACAGCCACCTGCCCTTCAACGTATGAACGGCTTTGGGGTGTTGGTGCTACAGCACAGGCGGCGAGCGCGCCGGTCATGAGAACTAGACTTGTTAGAGCAATTTTCATTGCGATTTGCCTTTTTAATGGGTTAATCCATGACCATAGGCAAAAGGCAAAAATGTGTCGGTGCGTTGGCGAACACACAACTGAGATTTAAATCGGGGATGGGAGTTGGTAGGACCGACTGGAATCGAACCAGCGACCTCTGCCATGTCAAGGCAGCGCTCTAACCAGCTGAGCTACGGTCCTAAAGAAGAGTGCGAAATATACACCAGTGCGCCTGCGGGGGCAAGCCCAAACACGCTTGACAAGGCTTCTGACAAGAACTATTGTCATATTCAATTTTGCCGACCCACCCCTCAGGAAAACAAATGGCCATTAAAGTCAGCCCCCAATCGTTTGAATCCATGCGCAAAGTCATGAACGGCTTCTGGATTGTGGTTCCGGCCTACTTGCTGATCAGCCTTGTGATGCCCTTCCTGTTGGTGCTGGCCGCTTTGCTGCTGGTAGCCCACACGCTTGAGTTGCCAATTGCCTTCTTGCGACTGCGGGGCAAAAACCTGCCAACGATGGAAGTGGTGTCAAAAACCCTGTTGTACGGCTTTACCTGGTGGCTTCCGAAAAGCCTGGAAGCAAAATAAAACAAGTCACACTACTTTTGAAGCAGCGGCTTTTTTGTCAAAAAAGAGTCATATAACTGTCACAAGGTAGTCAAATCGAGCGCGTTTAATGGGGCCATGACAAGAACATGGACATTAAAAATGCGCTCGAACCAGTTGAATTTCAAGCAGCAACTTGCCGAACAACTGTTTGCGAAGGCGACCACCGAACCACATGCTGAGCCAACAAACCAGCAAAATCAATCTGAAGTTGACCCCGCCGCTGATGAGCAGGGTTCCAACAAATACCGCACCATCTGGATTTCAGACATTCACCTTGGCACACCCGGCTGCCAGGCAGACGCCCTGCTCCACTTCCTGAAACACAACGAAAGCGACACCCTTTACCTGGTGGGCGACATCATCGACGGCTGGCAGTTGCGCAAAAGCTGGTTTTGGCCACAAAGCCACAACGACGTCATTCAAAAGGTGCTGCGCAAGGCACGCAAAGGCACGCAGGTGGTTTTCATTCCGGGCAACCACGACGAAGCCGCGCGCCAGTTTGCAGGGATGACCTTCGGTGACATTCCGATCATGGAAAACGCAGTGCATGTGACAGCAGATGGCAAACGCCTGTGGGTAGTGCACGGCGATGAGTTTGACCAGGTTGTGCGCTACGCCAAATGGCTGGCTTACCTGGGCGACACGCTGTACAACTTTGCACTGACTTTGAACCGCGTGTTGAACAACATTCGAATCAAGCTGGGCTACCCGTATTGGTCGCTGTCACAGTTCTTGAAACAGCAGGTCAAAAACGCCGTGAACTTCATTCTCGAGTTTGAACACGCGCTGATTCATGAAGCCAAACACCGCGGTTACGACGGGGTGGTGTGCGGACACATTCACAAAGCCGAGATCAAAGAAGTGGATGGCTTGCTGTACTGCAACGACGGCGATTGGGTAGAAAGCCTGACCGCGCTGGTTGAGCACCCCTGCGGGAAACTGGACATTGTTCACTGGCCACACCGTGACCTGCCGGTTCGCAAACAAAAAGCGCTTGCGCACACCCTGGCGGAGTAAACCAGCATGCGAATCCTGATTGCAACTGACGCTTGGACACCACAGGTCAATGGCGTGGTCCAAACGCTTAGCCAAGTGGTGGCGCAACTGACCGCGCAGGGTCACGATGTGCGGGTTATCCACCCAGGCTTGTTTAAAACCATTCCATGCCCTACTTACCCTGAAATTCGACTGGCACTGTGGCCATTCACGCGCCTGCGCAATGAGCTGGACCGATTCAAACCACAGGCGGTGCACATCGTGACCGAAGGGCCAATTGGCCTGGCCATGCGCCTGCTGGCCCACGGCCGCAAGTTGCCATTTACAACCGCCTACCACACCCAGTTTCCCGAGTATGTGAGGGCACGTTCGGGCATACCAATTCGCTTTACCGCAGCCTTGCTGCGCTGGTTCCACAAACCTTCCCGCGCAGTGATGGTGCCCACCTTGTCGGTCATCAACACCTTGCAAGGCCGTGGATTGAACAATTGCGTATTGTGGCAACGTGGCGTGGACTTGAAACGCTTTAATCCGGAGCAGTCGGTAGCCAGCAAACACATGAGTTACAGCCCCCGCGACCTGCCAACCGACGATGCCCAACAGGTTGAACTGCTGCACCGTTTGAACGCGTGCAGCATCGAGAAACCGGTTTTTTTGTATGCAGGGCGTGTAGCAGTTGAAAAAAATCTGGAGGCTTTTTTAAGCCTTGAACTGCCGGGCGAGAAATGGATTGCTGGCGACGGTCCTGCCCGCAAAGGGCTAGAGAAACAATACCCCGAGGCCAGGTGGTTCGGGATGCTGAACCACGCGGCGCTCTCAGAGTTATATAAACGCGCCGATGTATTTGTGTTCCCCAGCATGACCGACACCTTTGGCTTGGTGCTGTTGGAAGCCATGGCCAGCGGTTGCCCAGTGGCGGCGTTCCCTGTGAACGGACCGCTGGATGTGGTCGGCAATTCCGGTGCAGGCGTGTTGGACTGGAATTTGAAGACCGCCGCCATGGCCGCATTGAAAATTGAACGCGATGTGCTTTTGAAACATGCGAGTACCTTCACCTGGGAAAATTGTGCTGAGCAGTTTCAGGGTTACCTGGCCCCGATCGGATTGGGCAGCACTGCACCCAAGAAACTGTCAGCCAACCCCAAGCCTTTGTCTAACCGACCCTGAAGTGGATTGCCCTGTGAATTGCCTATAATAGGCACAAAATGACAAATCAAAACTCATTCTCAGGAGCAATACAAATTGGGATTCCTAGCCGGTAAAAAAATTCTTATCACGGGCCTTCTGTCAAACCGTTCAATCGCTTACGGTATTGCCAAGGCCTGCCACGCGCAGGGTGCTGAACTGGCATTCACATACCAAACCGAGCGTTTCATTGATCGCGTGACCGACATGGCTGCCGAATTCGACTCCAAGCTGGTGTTTCCGCTTGATGTAGCCGAGGATGCCCAAATTGAAAGCCTGTTCACAGAACTGGCCAAACACTGGGATGGCCTGGATGGTTTGGTGCACGCCATCGGCTTTGCTCCGCGCGAAGCCATCGCCGGCGATTTTCTGGAAGGCATTTCGCGCGAAGCATTCCGCATTGCGCATGACATTTCCGCCTACAGCTTCCCGGCACTGGCCAAAGCAGCCTACCCGATGATGCAAGGCCGCGAAGGCGCCTTGTTAACGCTAAGCTACCTGGGCTCGGTTCGCATGGTACCCAACTACAACACCATGGGCCTGGCCAAGGCATCGCTGGAAGCGTCGGTTCGCTACCTGGCTGAATCACTGGGACCCAAGGGTATTCGCGTCAACGGTATTTCAGCAGGCCCCATCAAAACTCTGGCTGCAGCCGGCATTAAAGGTTTCAGCAAAATTTTGCATGCCGTAGAAGAAGCAGCGCCGCTACGCCGCAATGTCACCATTGACGATGTGGGCAATACTGCAGCCTTCATGCTTTCCGATTTGGCGCGCGGCATTACCGCTGAAATTACCTATGTGGATGCGGGCTACAGCACAGTTGTGGGTGGCATGGCAGAATAAGGAATCTGATTCCTTGAACGTTTCACCACAAGGCGGTAATTCGGGTGAACCAACAGCACACAAGTTCAACGACCCTCGCAGTGGCGGGGGTGTCAAAAACACTCGGTGGCGTCAAACTCTTCACCGAGGTCAGCCTTCAATTGCAACAGGGGCAGTCCCTGGCCGTGATCGGTGAGTCGGGGTCGGGTAAATCGACCCTGCTCCACTTAATGGCCGGGCTGGACAAGCCCGACACTGGCCAGGTGTATTGGACAGGCACGGCAATCCACACCTTGAACACCAATCAAATTGCTGCCAAGCGGCTTCGGCACGTTGGGCTGGTATTTCAGGCCTACTACCTGATGCCACATTTGACCGCGCAACAAAACGTTGAACTGCCATTTTTGCTGGCAGGCGAACAACCGGATCATTCACGCTGCATGCAACTGCTGACGCAAGTCGGCATGGCCCACAAAGCCGCAAGCTTTCCGCGAGAAATGTCGGGCGGAGAACAGCAGCGCGTGGCGATTGCACGAGCCCTGGCCTTGAACCCGCCATTGATTCTTGCGGATGAACCGACCGGCAATCTGGACGAGGACAATGCCGAGCGTGTGCTGCAAGTGTTACTTGAAGCGTGTTCAGCGCAGGGTTGCGCTTTGGTCATGGTGACCCATTCTGCCAAGGCAGCCAGCCATTTGAATCACCGCCTGAATTTGGCCGACCACCACTTGGCCGAATTCAACAAGGCTTGAACCATGGCGCTATCACCAAGCCTTGCTTTAAAACTGCAGTTGTTCTCCGGTGCCTTGCGCGATCAACCAGTGAAATGGTTGATTGCAACAGTGTCCATCGCAGTGGGTGTGGGGCTGGGGTTCGCAGTCCACCTTATCCACAAACAGGCGCTCGACCAGTTCAACAATGGCGTGCGGCAATTCTCTGGGCAAGCCGATTTGCAGTTGCTGCCACACAGTGTTTTATTGCCTGAAACCATTCTGGAACAGCTTGCAGCCTTGCCTGAAGTGGCCGTGGCCTCGCCTGTTATTGACATCAACGTGCCTGTGCAGGGGTTCGATAAACCGGTGCGCTGGCTTGGCCTGGATGTATTCACTGCAGCGGCAGTCACGCCCAACTTCATTGGGCAAAGCAGCAATGAAACCAACGACGCGGCACAGCAAGGCGAAATCCCCTTGCTAAGCACTGCCAATGTTTTTGTCAGCCCAGCACTGAAAGAACAACTGCCAGTTGAACAAAATACACTGGCCACATTGCACAACAACACAAGCCAGGAGTGGCAAGTGGCGGGCACAGTACCCGCAGCCGGTAGCGGGCAACTGCTTGCCGTGGCAGACATTGCAACAGTGCAATGGCGCTTGGGCACCTTGGGGCAAATTTCCCGCATTGATTTAAAACTTCAGGAAGGTGTAACCCCTGCAAGTTTTCAAAAGCAGTATGGCGATGAGTTTTCGAAGTTGGGCCGGCTTGAAACCCCCAGTGAACATGGCACGCGCGGGGCCAGTGTGTCGCAGGCCTACCGCGCAAACCTGTCGATTCTGGCCATGGTGGCCTTGCTTACGGGCGGCTTTTTAACCTTCTCCACACAAATGCTGGCTGTGGCGCAACGCTCACGCCAGTGGGCGCTGCTGGCTGCCCTGGGCGCTCGGGCCAGCGCACTGCGTATGCAAGTGTTGTTTGAATCGATGTGTTGTGGCCTGGTGGGTGGAGTGCTGGGCGTAGGCTTGGGCTGGGGCTTGTCTATGGCTGTGGTGCGTTATCTGGGTGTTGACCTGGGTGCGGGTTACTTTCAAACCAGCCAAGGCAATGTGGCCTTGCCCCCTTTGGATGCCCTGCTGTTTGCTGGCTTTGGTGTAGTAGCTACCTTGTTGGGTGGCTTATCGCCCGCCTTGCAAACCGGTCAAATGGCTTTGCACCAACGCCTGCGTGCAGGCGCAGAAGAGGCAGGCCTGCAATTTGCCAACCGCGCGCATTGGGTTGGGTTACTGCTTTGCGGGGTGGCCGCGGCCTGCTTGTTCATTCCACCTTACGGCAATATTCCAGTGGGTGGGTATCTGGCTGTGGCCTTTGGTTTGTTCGGTGGCATCGCCATGATTGGCCTGGTGGTGCGCGGGCTGATCAAACCACCGGCACAGCTCGCCCGCTTGGCAGATCTTGCCAAATCGCGTTTGGCCAGCACCCCGAATTTACTGGCAGTAGGCTTGTCGGGCGTGGTGGCCAGTTTTGCACTGGTGGTGGCCATGCATGTGATGATCTACAGCTTTCGCCATTCACTGGACAACTGGCTTACCCAGGTATTACCAGCGCCCCTGTATGTAAAACTGAACAGCGCAAGCATTCCAGTATTTCCCGATGTCTTTCAGCAGAAAGTGGCTGAACTGCCAGGCGTTGAACTGGTTGAATTTTGGGGTCAACAATCGATCGTGCTTGACCCAAAACGACCAGCCGTTGAACTGATTGCCCGACCCATTTCAACGCAGGCTGCCGCCCAACGCCTACCCATGACGGGCAATACAATCGACGAGCCCGAAACCGGAACACTGCCAGTGTGGGTCAGCGAGCCAATGACCGATTTGTACGGCCTAAAAGCCGGCAGCATACTTGAACTGCAACTGGACCAAGGCATGCGCATACCCACCACAGTGATGGGTGTATGGCGTGACTACACCCGCCAGCACGGCGCAATTGTGCTGCCCAAGGCCGAGTTGCTCAAACAATTCAATGTGCAGTTCAAAGACACGCAGGGCGCAGTTTGGCCACAAGAGAATGTGACTGTGAAAGATATGGTGGCCCGCATCGAACAGGCCGCCAGTACCACAGCACTTGCGCAAAAAATTGACTTTGCTGAACCCGGTGAAATTCGACAGCTAAGCCTGGATATTTTTGATCGCAGCTTTGCGGTGACCTACCTGCTGGAAATTGCAGCTGTGGTCATCGGTCTGTTTGGTGTAGGCACTACATTTTCCGCCATGGCCTTGCAAAGAAAACGCGAATTTGCCCTGCTGGGTGCCATGGGGGCCAGCCCGAACTGGATACTGAAACTGATTGCGCGTGAGGCACTGATTGCATCGGCCATGGCCGCCCTGGTGGGTTTAATCATTGGTTTGGCATTTGCTGCCATTTTAATTTTTGTGGTGAATCCGCAATCATTCCACTGGACCATGGAATGGTTCACCCCTTGGCGAGATTTGGCAATCATGGTGTTGGTACTGGTTGCCATGAGCAGCGCCACAGTCACACTGGCCTTGCGCAACAAACTCGGCACGCACCTGGTTGAGCAATTGAAAGAGGACTGGGCATGAAGCGGCGCGATTTGTTGAAAGCAGGTCTTGGCCTGCCGCTGTTTTCGCATGCGGGCATCGCGCTGGCCGAACCTGGCCTGCAGCGCGTATATGCCCAACCGAATGCAAGCATGCCACCCACTCTGCCCCGAGACCATGGCGCACACCCGGCATTCAGAACCGAATGGTGGTATTTCACTGGCTGGTTTGAAAGCCCTGCATTGAGCCAACCTTTGGGAGTACAAATTACATTTTTCAGGTCTGCGCCCAATGTCAATGTGCTGAACCCCAGCGCCTTTTCACCCAAGCAGTTGTTGTTTGCCCATGCCGCAGTGGCAATTCCTTCAGTGGGCAAGCTGAAGCACGATCAAATTATTCGCCGTGCGGGCAGCGGTGGCACCTTGATTCAAAGCACCAATGAACAGGTATTGAACATTCAAATGCCGGGCTGGCAATTGCAAAGCGCTCAAGGCGAACAGTGGGAGTGCAAAATCCAGACCCCGCAATTGTCTATCGACTTGCGCATGGAACAAACGCAAACACCTTGGATGCAGGGCCTTGGCGGCTACTCACAAAAAGGCCCCCAAGCCGAGCAATCGAGCTACTACATCACCCTGCCCCACCTGCGCAGCAGCGGCACAGTTCGCCTCGAAGGTAAAACATTGCCAGTACAAGGCGGCTTCTGGATGGACCATGAGTGGTCAAGCACCGTGCTGGCTCCAAACGCCCAAGGCTGGGACTGGGTCGGTTTGCATGGCGACCAGGGCGAGGCCCTGATGGCATTTCAGATTCGCGACCGCGACCACACCAAACCACCAGTGTGGACCCACGCCGCCCTAAGGCAGGGGGATGGCACGGTACGTAACTTCAGCAAGATAACATTCGAAGTGCTGAAACGCTGGAAATCAACCCGAACCGGCATTGAATACCCGGTTTCCCAGCGACTTTTGCTGGATGATCAAGCGTTTGAACTTCAGCCCCTGTTTGATGATCAGGAACTGGATGCACGCGCCAGCACCGGCACGCTGTATTGGGAAGGTGCAGTGCGCGTGAAAAGCGGCAATGCTTCAGGCAATACTTCACCCTGGGGGCGTGGCTATCTTGAAATGACGGGGTATGATCGCCCCATGCAACTTTAAGCCAAATAAAACACACCCCGAATGAGCAACACCAACAAACTTCAAACACTGGGCTCTACCCTGGCCTCCTTGGTCAGTCCCCACAAGGCATGGGCTTTTGCTGCGCTTGGCGCTTTGCTGCTGGGTTCGGCCATGTCGCTGACCATGCCGGTCATGTTTCGCTGGCTGATCGACAGTGGTTTTCTTGCAGGTGAAAACCCGGAGGGCTTGAACAGCGCCTTTGGCTACCTGCTGGTCTTGGTGTTCGTACTGGCCATGGCCAGTGCGGTGCGGTTTTACCTGGTCACCACGCTGGGCGAACGCATTTCTGCCGATTTACGCAACCGCGTGTACAGCCACTTGTTGGTGCAACGTCCGGAATTTTTTGAAACGCTGAAAGTGGGTGAAGTGTTGTCACGCCTGACTGCCGACACCACGCTGATTCAAACCCTGATTGGCAGCAGTTTGTCATTTTTCCTGCGCAACAGTCTGACCACTCTTGGCGGCTTGATCATGCTACTGCTGACCAGCCCATTGCTGTCGGGCGCAGTTCTTTTGCTGGTGGTCGTGGTTATGATACCGGTGGTTATTTTGGCACGCCGAGTTCGCAAACTGTCGCGCGCCAGCCAGGACAAACTGGCCGACAGCAGCGCGATTGCGCAAGAGGTTTTAAACCAGATCACCACCGTGCAAGCCTTTAATCAGGAACACGCCGAGGCCTCAAAATTCACAACGTCCAGCGAGCAAACCTATCAAACCGCCCGCAGGCGCACAGTGAACCGCTCAGCCCTGCTGTTTGTGGCCATTGGCCTTGCATTCGCGGGCTTGGTGGTGGTGCTGTGGATGGGTGCAAAGGCGGTGGCCAGCGGTGAAATGAGCGCTGGTGAACTGGCCCAATTTGTGATGTACGCAGCATTTGTTGGTGCGGGGTTTGCCGCGTTGTCAGAGGTACTGGGCGAATTCCAGCGTGCAGCGGGTGCGGCTGAACGCTTGGTTGAATTGCTGAACCTGGATACCACGATTCACAAACACGGTCTTCCCCCGCCAGCCAAACAAGGTGGCTTTTTGATTGAATTCAGCCACGTTGATTTCGCCTACCCTTCCGCCCCGGAGAAATTCATTCTCCAAGACTTTAACCTGAGTATTCAACGCGGCGAGACACTAGCTGTCGTGGGCCCCTCGGGCGCGGGAAAATCTACCCTGTTCAGCCTGTTGCTGCGATGGTACGACGTAAATCAGGGGCAAATCCTGATTGAAGGCAAGGCACTGGAAAGCCTGCACCTGGAGCAATGGCGAGCCAATTGCGCCTACGTGGCCCAGGAAGCAGTGATTTTTTCAGGCAGCCTTCAGGACAACGTGCGGTACAGCAAGCCCGATGCCACCGCAGATGAAATTGACAAAGCCCTGGCCGATGCGGCCGCCACCAATTTTGTGCGCCGAATGCCCGAGGGATTGAATACCAATGTGGGCGAAAAAGGCGTGCGCTTGAGTGGCGGAGAACGTCAACGGGTATCGATTGCCCGCGCGGTTCTTCGTGATGCTGGTTTGCTGTTGCTGGATGAAGCCACCGCCAGCCTGGATGCGGAAAGCGAGCAATTGGTACAACAAGCGATCGAGAAAAGCCGCCACGGCCGAACCACCCTGATTATTGCCCACCGGCTGGCCACGGTCATGGCGGCCGATCGGATTGTGGTCATGAACGAAGGCAAAATTGTCGAAATGGGTACCCACAAGGATTTGATGGCACGGCAAGGCTTGTATGCCAAGCTGGCCTCGCTTCAATTCATCCATGAAAATGCGCAGAAAGTGATGGCATGAATCAGCTTGCCCGCCAAGGCTCAGCCCAATCGGCAGCGAGATCCCGATCGCGTCGCCTTCAAGAAAACCTGCCCGTTTGACTCAGTGCACTGCGTTTGCCCGAAGGGCAACAGCGAAGCTCGGCCGTTACTTTTGCCGAGTTCGGTGAGTAGTGCGATGAGATCAAAAAGGGATCAACAGGTTTTCAGGCGAAGTGTTGGGACTCGCGACGATTGGGCATCTCAACAAGGTAAACTTGATAATCAGCGTCCCAACAAAATTCGCACCTAAAAAACCATGCAACAGTACCTCGACTTGATGCAGCATGTGCTGGACCACGGCACCGACAAAATGGACCGCACCGGCACGGGCACTCGTTCCGTGTTTGGTTACCAAATGCGCTTCAATCTGCAAGATGGTTTCCCCATGGTCACGACGAAGAAGCTGCACACCCGCTCAATCATTCACGAACTGCTGTGGTTCTTGATGGGCGACAGCAATATTCGTTACCTGAAGGAAAACGGGGTCAGCATCTGGGACGAATGGGCCGATGAAAACGGCAATCTTGGCCCGGTCTATGGTGTGCAGTGGCGCAGTTGGCCCACTGCCGACGGTCGCCACATCGATCAAATTTCACAGTTGATGCAGCAAATCAAGAATAACCCCGATTCACGTCGTCACATTGTGAGTGCCTGGAACGTTGCTGAAATCAACAATATGAAGTTGCCACCCTGCCATGCGCTGTTTCAGTTCTATGTGGCAGACGGTAAGCTGAGTTGCCAGCTGTACCAGCGCAGTGCTGATATTTTCCTTGGCGTGCCCTTCAACATCGCCAGTTACGCCCTGCTCACCCACATGGTTGCCCAACAATGCGATCTGGATGTCGGTGACTTTGTATGGACCGGCGGCGATTGTCATCTGTACAGCAACCACATGGAACAGGTGGCCGAACAACTCAGCCGCAAGCCCCACCCATTGCCCACATTGCAAATTAAACGCAAACCCGAAAGTATTTTCGATTACAAATTCGAAGATTTCGAAATACTGAACTACACTTGCCACCCGCACATCAAAGCGCCAGTGGCGGTATAAAGCATGAAAGTATCCATCGTGGCCGCTGTGGCCGAAAACGGTATTATTGGCATCAACAATAGTCTGCCGTGGCACTTGCCCGAAGACCTCGCTTTTTTCAAGCAAACCACCTTGGGCTGCCCTGTATTGATGGGGCGAAAAACCTACGAGTCCATCAACCGCCCGCTACCTGGTCGCTTGAATGTGGTGTTATCGGGCAACTCAGACTGGAAACCCGCCCCAGGCAAAGACGGTACGCCGCGCAGTGTAATTACCCACCCCGCGGCATTACCCGAGGGCAGTGCCACTCAAATTGCAACAGCCACGAACCTGCCCGACGCCTTGAATTGGCTTTCCAGCTTTGAGCAGGTATTTTTGATTGGTGGAAGCAATTTGTATGAGCAGGCTCTGGCTCAGGGTCTGGTCGACGAACTGATCCTGACTGAGATTCATCAAAGCTTCGAAGGCGACGCCAGCTTTCCACAATGGGATCGCCAACAATTCAGGGAAGTTGATCGAATTACCAATACCGCCACCCCGGAACGCGCATGGGGCTTTGATTTTGTAAAATACGCAAAAGTAAACAGTTAATCCGCGAAGAATTAAACCCAGGAATTAAGCCCATAAGGGGTTAGAAGGAGTAGAAAAATGGCACGTACAGTGAACTGCATCAAATTGGGCAAAGAGGCAGAAGGTTTGGACTTTCCTCCCGCACCTGGTGAGTTGGGCAAGAAAATTTTTGAGAATGTATCCAAACAAGCCTGGCAAGACTGGTTGAAACACCAAACCATGCTGGTGAACGAAAACCGTTTAAGTCTGGCCGACGCCCGCGCACGCAAGTACCTGATGGAGCAAATGGAAAAACACTTCTTTGGTGATGGTGCCGAACAAGCTGCAGGTTACGTACCACCAAGTAACTAAGCAAAAACTTTGTAAAAGCACGACAAGTGCGACAAAAAAGCCCCTTCACACAGGGGCTTTTTTTATTGCCTCAGTCGTTGCATACTGAAGCCGTCAACCGGAGTTTTCAGCATGACCAGCTTCCAAGACAGCGTGCTGTTTCGTTACTTTTTCTTCCACTGGCTGTTTCGCGATGCCAGTGTAAAAGAGTTGTATCAACGATCTGCAGCAATTGCCCACAACAAAGCCAACAGACACCACTTGTTGGCTTATCTACGCCGCTGGATCGCATTAACCCTCTTGATGTACTTCGCGGGGATCATGCTTGAGCAATTCAATACCCCAGCTTGCGTATTTTTCTACACGATCGCAGCCTTGTGCACCTGCACTATTGCAAAAATTACGGTGGCTTGGATTTTCTTGGGCAAACACCAGATTTAGCTTAGAAAATACGCAGAAAAAAGCCCGCAACACCTTGAGTGAAACGGGCTTTTTTATCTAGAGATACTTACGATCAGTTACCTGAGGCTTCCTGAGCAACTGCTTCCGGGCCTTGGTGACGAACATCACGACCTTTCACCATGTAAACCACGTGTTCAGACATGTTCTTGGAATGATCACCAATCCGCTCAATCGCTTTTGCGATGAACAAAATTTCGATCGAACGGGAAATGGTGCGTGGATCTTCCATCATGAAAGTGATCAACTGACGCAAAATCGCCTTGAATTCGTCGTCAACCTCGATGTCGGCTTTCACCACTTCGGCTGCAGAAACCGCGTTTACACGAGCGTATGAATCTAGCACCTTGCGCAACATGGCGATCGCATTGCTCGCAATGCGATGCAAATCAACCTTGGGTACGAAATGCTTGCCGGCATCCGCGATCATCATCCCCATGCGGGCCACTTTCTCGGCCTCATCACCAATTCGTTCCAGATCGCGAATCATTTTAATGGCCACGATGACTGAACGCAGATCAACAGCCGCTGGCTGGCGACGAGCCAAGATGTGGTTGCACAGTTCATCGATCTCAAGTTCGATGTCGTTGACTTCTTTTTCACGACGAATCACTTCTTTGAAAATTTGGGTATCGGCAGCACCCAAACCCTCGATGGCTGACACGATCTGATTCTCCACCAGGCCACCCATCTGTAGAACGCGGGTGCGCAGCGACTCCAGTTCGGCATCGTACTGTTTGGAGGTGTGTTCAGTCATTTGTCTTCCTTAACCGGATAATTGTTGTAACAATGCAATGTGGCACAGGCACATGACAGGAATTTGTCAAATCAAGCCACATCTTCACTTTATTCTGCCATGTTCTACACAATTATTCAGGCCTTCGTCCCGCCTGTATGCGGGATTAAAGGGTTTTTATGCCGTCTGCTGTTGCGATTAGCACCACATCTGCCTTTCGAATCGCGAAAAGCCCGTTGGTAACCACGCCTGGCCAGTGATTAATCTCTTTTTCCATGGCAACCGGGTCGGTAATTTTCAAACCTGCCACGTCCAGAATTACGTTGCCATTGTCGGTGATAAAACCTTCACGCACTTTGACTTGCCCACCCAGCGCAGTCAATTTGCGGGCAATCGCGTTGCGCGCCATGGGCAACACTTCAACCGGCAAAGGAAAGGCCCCCAAAACTTGTACCAGTTTGGACTGGTCAGCAATGCACACAAACTTGTCTGAAATATCAGCCACAATTTTCTCTCGGGTGTTGGCACCGCCACCACCTTTGATCAAGCAATTGGCCGGGTCTACTTCATCGGCGCCATCCACGTAAATCGACAGGCTTTCTACATCGTTCATGTCAACAATGGGCACACCGATTTCACGCAGCTTTTTCTCGGAGCGTACCGAAGAAGACACAGCCCCCTTGAGTTGAAGGCCCGACTCGGCCAAGGCATCAATGAAACAATCCACCGTGGAACCCGTGCCCACGCCCAGTACTGTGCCAGGTTGAACATAGGTCAGTGCGGCCTTGGCCACCATTTTCTTGAGTGTTAAAGCATCCATGAAGGGTTTGATATTCCTGAGAAATTTTGAATGAGCTGGCGTGTAAACCGTATTTTAAAGGCAGAACTGGCGCGCAAATGGAAAAAACCAACTGCATGCAGTTGGTTTTTCCGGGCTTTGCAGCAAAAGTGAAGTGCTTACTTCTTTTTCTGGGCAGGCAGATCGGTGCATACACCCTTATACACTTCGGCAGCCATGCCCACACTTTCACACAAGGTGGGATGTGGGTGAATGGTTTTACCAATGTCCACTGCATCGGCACCCATTTCAACGGCCAGGCACACTTCACCAATCAAATCGCCAGCATTCATGCCCACAATGCCACCACCCACAACACGTTTGGTTTCCTCATCAAACAGCAGTTTGGTGAAACCATCGTCCGCGTTGTTGGCAATTGCACGGCCGGACGCAGCCCATGGAAACACAGCCTTGCCCACTTTAATGCCTTGGTCTTTGGCCTGGTCTTCAGTCAAACCAACCCAAGCCACCTCAGGGTGGGTGTAGGCCACGCTGGGAATAACTCGCGCATCAAAAAACGCTTTTTCATCGGCTGCTGCCTCAGCAGCGACATGGGCTTCATGCACTGCCTTGTGCGCCAGCATGGGTTGCCCCACTACATCGCCAATGGCAAAAATATTGGGCACATTGGTGCGCATTTGCTTGTCTACAGGAATGAAGCCGCGGTCAGTGACTGCCACACCCGCATTCTCGGCACCAATTTTTTTGCCATTGGGCGTACGACCCACCGACACCAAGACCATGTCATAAAGCTGGGGCTCTTTCGGGGCCTGTTCGCCTTCGAAGGTCACCAAAATACCTTTTTTCGTGGCTTCAACCCCAACGGTTTTGGTTTTCAACAGGATGTTGTCGAACCGGGGTGCGTTGCGCTTTTGCCAAACCTTCACCAGGTCGCGGTCTGCGCCTTGCATCAGCCCATCCAGCATTTCAACCACATCCAGGCGGGCACCCAAGGCTGAATACACCGTGGCCATTTCAAGGCCGATAATACCGCCGCCAATAATCAGCATCCGCTTGGGGATGAAAGGCAATTCCAGCGCACCGGTGGAATCTACAATGCGCGGATCTTCTGGAACAAAGGGCAAATGCACCGGCTGCGAACCGGCAGCAATAATGGCCTTGTTGAACTGGATAACCTGCTTGCTGGCATCGGCCGCTACCACTTCAAGGTGATTGGCGCTTAAAAAGCTGCCCACACCCTGAACGGTTTTAACCTTACGGCCTTTGGCCATACCGGCCAAACCGCCAGTCAATTTACCAACCACGCCCGCTTTGTGCGCGCGCAATTTGTCCAGATCAATTTTGGGTTTTGCAAAGGCAATGCCATGTTCGCCCATGTGCTGCGCTTCTTCCAACACCTGTGCGGTGTGCAGCAATGCTTTGGAAGGAATGCAACCCACGTTCAAACACACGCCGCCCAAGGTGCTGTAGCGCTCAACCAGAATGGTATTCATGCCAAGATCAGCGCTGCGAAAAGCCGCTGAATAACCACCGGGGCCAGCACCCAACACCAACACATCGCAAGTGTGATCAACTTGACCGTTGTAACTGCTGGCGGGGCCCGCAGCAGCGACTGCTGTAGTGGCGGCCTGGGTGGCTGCTGGTGCTGAAGTGGCAGGCTTGTTTTCAGCAGCCACGGGAGCAGTTGAAGAAGCACTACCGCCGCTGATTTCACAAATCTCGCTGCCCTTGGACACCTTGTCGCCTACTTTCACGAGTAGCTTGGTGATTACGCCATCGTCAGAAGCCGGAATTTCCATGCTGGCCTTGTCAGACTCCACTGTGATCAAAGATTGCTCCTTGCTCACCTTGTCGCCAACGTTAACCAACACTTCAATAATTTCTACAGAATCAAAATCACCAATATCAGGAACGATCAGTTTCATGTGTTCACCCCCTTACAGCAGCACTTTGCGCATGTCGGCCAACACGCCGGCAAGCTCTGTGGTGAATCGGGCAGCCATGGCACCGTCGATCACTCGATGGTCATAACTCAGGCTAAGCGGCAGCATCAGGCGTGGCTCGAATTCCTTGCCATTCCACACCGGCTTCATGGCTGATTTGGACAGGCCCAAAATTGCAACTTCAGGCGCATTGATAATGGGTGTGAACAGGGTTCCGCCCACGCCACCAAGCGACGACACGGTAAACGTGGCGCCCTGCATGTCGGCGCCTTTCAGCTTGCCATCACGAGCCTGCGCAGACAATTCGCCCAATTCATTGGCAATTTGTGCAAAGCCTTTCTGATCAACACCCTTAATGACTGGCACAACCAATCCATTTGGTGTGTCGGCGGCAAAACCAATGTTCCAGTACTTTTTGAGTATTAATTTGTCGCTGGCTTCGTTCAGCGAAGCATTGAAGGCCGGGTACTTTTTCAACACAGCCACACAGGCCTTCATCACGAAGGCCAGCATGGTCAACTTCACGCCCTGCTTGGCCAGTGCGGCGTTGGTGTCTTTGCGGAATTGTTCAAGATCAGTAATGTCTGCCTCGTCGAACTGCGTGACGTGCGGGATCATGACCCAGTTACGATGCAAATTCGGGCCAGACAATTTCTTGATGCGTGAAAGTTCCTGCTCTTCAATTTCACCAAACTTGGTGAAATCTACTTTTGGCCATGGCAACAAATCGAGGCCAACACCGCTGCCACCTTTGCTTGCACCAGCAGACGCAGAACCCACACCAGCCACAGCGGCTTTCACGAAGTTTCGTACGTCGTCGGGCGTAATACGACCTTTCGGACCAGTGCCTTGCACGGTGGTCAAATTCACACCCAACTCGCGTGCGAACTTGCGCACGGACGGGCTTGCATGCGGCGCATTCACGGATGCTGCTGTTGGGTTGTGTGGTTCGGCAGGCGTGGGGGCTACGGTGGCAGCCGGCGCAGGGGCAGCCGCCTTCGGTGCTTCTGCCTTGGGTGCCTCTACTTTGGGTGCATCGGCTTTTGGTGCTTCTTCTACCTTGGGTGGTGCCACAGCCGCGCCACCTTCAGCGGGTTCCAGAATCAGCATCAAGGTGCCTTCTTTCACCTTGTCGCCAATTTTTACTTTCATTTCCTTGACCACACCAGCTTGCGGGCATGGAATTTCCATACTGGCTTTGTCAGATTCAACGGTGATGATGGATTGCTCCGCCACCACGGTGTCGCCTGCCTTCACCAGCACTTCAATAATTTCCACCCCGTCAAAATCGCCGATGTCGGGTACTTTGATTTCGATTGTCATGTCGATCGTCCTTTTATGCGTAGGCTGGGTTGGGCTTGTTGGGGTTGATGCCGTATTTCTTGATTGCTTCACCCACGGTACTCAGTGGAATGTCGCCCTGATCTGCCAAGGCCTTCAGTGCTGCAACGGTTACGAAATGACGGTTCACCTCAAAATGCTCACGCAACTTGGAGCGGAAATCGGAACGACCAAAACCATCGGTGCCCAACACTTTGTATTCGCGGCCTTTGGGCATGAAAGGACGAATTTGGTCAGCAAACAACTTCATGTAGTCGGTTGAAGCCACAATCGGACCTTCAGTTTTTGCCAGCATTTTTTCAACATAGCTTTGCTTGGACTTCTGCTCCGGGTGCAGCATGTTTTCACGCTCCACATCCAGACCTTCACGGCGCAGCTCTGTGAAGCTGGTGACTGACCACACATCGGCTGCAACGCCCCAGTCTTTCTCAAGCAACTCCGCTGCTTCCAGTGATTCACGCAAAATGGTGCCCGAGCCTAGTAGTTGAACTCGCTTTTTGCCAGCCTTCTTCAGGGTGGATTCGCGGCACACATACATGCCTTTCAAAATGCCTTCTTCGGTACCCTTCTTCAGGCCAGGCTGAGCGTAGTTCTCGTTCATCACGGTGAGGTAATAGAACACGTTTTCCTGGTCTTCAACCATGCGCTTCAAGCCGTGCTGAATAATCACAGCCAACTCATGGGCAAAGGTTGGGTCGTAGCTGACGCAGTTTGGAATGGTCGAGGACAAAATATGGCTGTGACCATCTTCGTGCTGCAAACCTTCGCCGTTCAATGTAGTACGGCCAGCGGTGCCGCCCAACAAGAAACCTCGAGCCTGCATATCGCCAGCTGCCCAGGCCAGATCGCCCACGCGCTGGAAGCCGAACATGGAGTAGTAAATGTAGAACGGAATCATCACGCGGTTGTTCGTGGAATAGGACGTGGCCGCCGCAATCCAAGAACTAAATGCACCCGCTTCGTTAATGCCCTCTTCCAAAATTTGGCCGGCTTTGTCTTCTCGGTAGTACATCACCTGGTCTTTGTCGACTGGTTCGTACAACTGACCTTGTGAGGAATAAATACCCAACTGGCGGAACATGCCTTCCATCCCGAATGTACGTGCTTCATCAGGAACAATCGGCACAATGCGTTGACCAATTTCCTTGTCACGCACCAGTGCGGTCAGCACTCGCACGAAGGCTTGGGTCGTTGAAATTTCACGGCCTTCCTTGGTGGGCTCCAGTACGGCTTCGAATGCATCCAGGCCGGGCACTTTCAGTTTTTCATCCGCCTCGCGGCGGCGCTTGGGCAGATAACCGCCCAAGGCTTGACGACGCTCGTGCAGGTATTTAATTTCCGGCGCGTCATCGGCTGGCTTGTAGAAAGGCACATCTTCGATGATGTCGTCTGAGACTGGAATGTTGAAGCGATCACGGAATTCCTTGATGGACTGAATGTCCAGCTTCTTTTGCTGGTGGGTGGTGTTCTTGCCCTGACCAACCTTGCCCATGCCAAAGCCTTTCACGGTTTTCGCCAGAATTACAGTTGGTTGGCCTTCATGCTTCATGGCGGCATCGTAAGCAGCATGCACTTTGTGTGGGTCGTGGCCGCCACGGTTCAAACGCCAGATGTCTTCATCGGTCATTCGGGCAACCATTTCCAGCAACTTGGGGTGCTTGCCAAAGAAATTCTTGCGCACGTAAGCGCCATCGTTGGCTTTGCAGTTCTGGTATTCGCCGTCGACCATTTCCAGCATCACTTTGCGCATCAGACCGTCTTTGTCGCGGGCCAGCAATTCATCCCAGTAGCCGCCCCAGATCACCTTCAACACATTCCAGCCGGAACCACGGAATTCACCTTCCAGTTCCTGAATGATTTTGCCATTGCCGCGAACCGGGCCGTCCAGACGCTGCAAGTTACAGTTCACCACGAAAACCAGATTGTCGAGCTTTTCGCGCGCGGCCATACCGATCGCGCCCAGTGATTCGGGTTCGTCCATTTCACCGTCGCCGCAGAACACCCAGACTTTGCGCTTGGATGTGTCGCAAATGCCACGGGCATGGAGATACTTTAAGAAGCGAGCCTGATAAATGCCCATCAACGGGCCAAGACCCATGGACACGGTCGGGAACTGCCAGAAATCGGGCATCAACTTGGGATGTGGGTAGCTGGACAAGCCTTTGCCATCGACTTCCTGACGGAAATTATCCAACTGCTCCTCGGTCAGGCGGCCTTCCAGAAAAGCGCGTGCGTAAATTCCGGGAGACACATGGCCCTGAAGGTAAAGCAAATCGCCGCCGTGGCTTTCATCTTCGGCATGCCAAAAATGGTTGAAACCAACACCCAACATGGTCGCCAGTGAGGCGAATGAAGCAATGTGACCACCCAGGTCACCGCCATCGGGCGGGCTTTTCTTGTTGGCGCGCACCACCATGGCCATCGCATTCCAGCGCATCCAGCTGCGCAGGCGTTCCTCGTACTCCATATTGCCGGGGCAGCGGGTTTCGAGATGAACGGGAATGGTGTTGACGTATTCGGTATTGGCCGAAAACGGAATAAACGCGCCACTCAGGCGCGCTTTAGAAATCAGTTGTTCAAGCAAGTAATGCGCGCGCTCCGGGCCTTCACGTTCAAGCACGGCCTCCAGGGCATCCAGCCATTCTTGGGTTTCTTGAAAATCGGGATCGTCCGATCCGGGCAAATTGAGTTGCGCTGACATTGCTTCCTCCTTGGGTCTCTGGGTTCTTTTGCAGAAGTACGAGCTTTTGGCTGTATTTCCTGTTGATATTAGAGTATCACACCTAATTCAGAAAGTTTCAAATTATGATTTGTGTTTTCACATAGTGGAATTTATTAGGATTTTCCCGAATCACCCTGAATCCAGTCAACCCACTGGGCTGCTTGTTTTGTACACTTCAGTCATCTTCTGGATTCCGAGACCTATTCGACCGTGCGCCTCAGCGATCAACCCCGTACAAGCCCATTGGTTTGGGCCACCCCGCTGGTGGGCATCATTCTGTTTTTGCTCGCTATGGGTGCGTTTTTCTACACCCTGCATTCCGAGGATCAGAACCAAACGCAACTGCGGGTCATTCGTGACGTGGAGCTGGCCCGCCAAACCATCCGTACCCGCTTACTGGCCTCGCAAGAACGACTGAATCAGATTGCTAGAGGATTTGAGCAAAACAAAAGTGACGTGGAAGGTTTCCGATTCTCGGCACAGGCTCTGTTAAATGAGTTTCAGGAAGTCAGTAGCGTGCTGATTATTGACGAGGAAAGACGAGTGACCAACCTGGCGCTGCCGAGCTTGCGTTCATCCGAAGTCCTTCATCCTTTGTATCAAACGATCGAAGATGCCGAGAGTTATTGGGCTTTCAACACAGCCCGGGAAACCAGACTGCCTGTTTTTTCGAGACCTTTTCTTGACCCGTCCGGCAAGGTGTTTATCGAGGTTCACAGCCCCATATTCAACAAAGGTGATTTCATTGGTACGGTGGCGGCAACCATTCCTTTGGGTTCTTTGCTGAATGATGCTGTACCCGACTCATTTGTTCAGCTCTACTTGGTCAGCATCGTCGACGGTGGAGGCAACCCGGTAGCCTCCAATGTCAGCAGGTCAATCGACAATGCGAAGTTAAGCCATGAAGTTCCGCTAGACCCACCCGGCCACGGTTTGAAACTGCGCGCTGTACTCTATAAAACGAACACCGAGTTGTTTTCCAACATGCTGGCATGGGCGGTTTTTGGACTTTCTCTGGTGATTGTGTGGAGTTTTATTTTGCTGTTTCGACATGCAAAACTTCGAAGCCAGGCCGAGAAACGTTTGCTGGCCGAAACCAAGTTTCGACGGGCCATGGAAGACTCGGTGGTCACGGGTATGCGGGCCATTGACATGCAGGGCCGTATTACCTACGTGAACCCGGCTTTTTGCAAAATGACTGGGTACAAGGAATCCGAGCTGGTGGGTATGGCTCCCCCATTTCCTTATTGGCCCGACCGTTCCTACGAAGAACAACAAACCAATCTGGATTTGATTTTGTCGGGCAATGCCCCGCAAAAAGGTATTGAGGTACAGGTGCGCAGACGAGATGGCAGTGTGTTCGACGCACGCATGTACGTGTCGCCATTGGTTGACAGCGACGGCCAGCAAAGCGGCTGGATGACTTCTATGACCGACATTACCGAGCCGCGCCGCATTCGTGACGAATTGGCAGCTGCCCACCGACGCTTCGTTCGCATTCTTGAAGAACTGGACGCCGCCGTGTGCGTTCAGGGCCCAGAAGCCCGGCCTGACGAGTATATTTTCGTGAACAGGCTGCACCGCGAGTGGTTTGGCAAGGCGACGCCACCACGCATGTCAAAGAATCGCCGCAACAGGGTCAATCTCTACGAGCCGTTCGAGTGGCTTAATCCTGTTTCGCAGCGTTGGTACGAGGTACGGCGTCGATCGATTTCATGGGTAGATGGTGCAACGGTGGTGATGCAAGTGGCCACCGACATTTCCTCGCGCAAGGAAGCCGAGGACATGTCCCGCCAACAACAGGAGAAGCTGCAGTTCACCTCGCGCTTGATCACACTGGGAGAGCTGGCTTCCTCGTTGGCGCATGAAATCAATCAGCCACTTGCTGCTATTTCCAATTACAACATGGGTAGCGTAACCCGGCTTAAAGCCGGCAAAGTAAGCCCCGAAGATCTGCTTCCCGTGCTTGAAAAGGTGAATGTGCAGGCCCAGCGCGCCGGTGATGTGATTCGGCGAATTCGGGAATTCGTGAAACAGCAGGAGCCAAAACGCGGCCCCTGCCCCATCGGTAAAATTATTGAAGATGCCATCAGCTTTTCTCGCCTGGAGGCCAAGCACCAATCGGCGCGAATTGAAATGAACCTGCCAGATGCACTGATGTCGGTGGTGGCCGACCCGGTGCTGATTGAGCAAGTGCTGATGAACCTGATCAAGAACGGCCTTGAAGCCATGGGACACCTGCCCCCTGAGCAAAAATTGATCGAGATTCAGGTGGGGCAGTCCGCCCAGTTCGCACTGATTGAGGTTCGGGATCATGGCGTGGGGGTGCCTGAGGAAATTCGGCAACGGCTATTTGAGTCGTTTTTCACCACCAAATCCGATGGAATGGGCATGGGCCTGAACATCTGTCGTACTATTATTGAGTATCATCAAGGCCAATTGTGGGTAGAACCCGCGCAAGGCCAAGGCAGTGTATTCAAGTTCACGCTGCCACTGGCCGAAGACTCGGTGCTTGCGCACGTCAACCCACCTGTTATGGAATAAAGCCAATGCTCCACACTCAACCACGCTCCACAGAAATGCAAGAAACCGTGTTTATCGTGGACGACGACGAGGCAGTTCGCGACTCGCTGCAATGGCTTATTGAAACCGAAGGTTATCAGGTAAAAACCTACGAAGACCCCGAGTTGTTTCTTGAACAGTTAGTGTGGCCGCAGCCCTGTGTGCTGTTGCTCGACATTCGCATGCCCAAACTTTCTGGCCTTGAAGTTCAAAAAACGCTGAACGAGCGAGGCATTCCAATTCCCATTGTGTTTATCACCGGCCACGGCGACGTAACACTGGCGGTTGAAACCATGAAAAACGGTGCTGTTGATTTTCTGGAAAAACCGTTTGATGAAGGCAAAATCAAAGACCTGATTCACCAGCATATGCGCCACGCCCACGAACTTGCCCAAACCGCCAAGCTTGATGAACAGATCAACAAGCTGTACTCCAAATTGACCACGCGCGAATTGCAGGTACTGGAGCGAATTGTGTCGGGTCGCCTGAACAAACAAATTGCAGATGACCTGAACATCAGCATTAAAACCGTGGAAGCACACCGCGCGAATATCATGGACAAGCTGCAGGTAACCACTGTGGCAGATTTGTTGAAAATTGCCCTGCGCAAATCACCGGAACTGGCACAGCCCTGAATACCCCAAACAAGGCCCGCTCAACACCGGGCCTTGTTCAATTGAACCATTTCAAATTTTCAAACTCATTCAATCATGTCTGCACAAATAATTAGCGGCACCGAACTGGCCGCCTCAATTCGAGAAACAATTGCAAAACGCGCTACCGAATTGACCGAATTGGGTCATCAGCCCGGTCTGGCCGTGGTTTTGGTTGGGGAAGACCCAGCCTCGCAGGTTTATGTGCGCAACAAGGTATCGGCCTGTGAGAAAGCAGGCTTCAAATCGGTGATGCACCGCATGCCGGAGAACACAAGCCAGGACGCACTGGTGGGCCTGGTCGAACAACTGAATTCTGACCCCAGCATTCACGGCATTTTGGTGCAATTGCCCCTGCCCAAGCACCTCGATTCGCATGTGGTCATTGAATCGATCAGCGCTGAAAAAGATGTGGATGGCTTTCATATTAGCAACGCTGGCTTGTTGATGACGGGCAAACCCCTGTTTCGTCCCTGCACGCCCTATGGCGTCATGAAAATGCTTGAGTTGACCGGCATCGAGCTGCGCGGTGCAGAAGCCGTGGTGATCGGGGCCAGCAATATTGTGGGCAAGCCGCAAGCCATGTTGTTGCTGCAACAAGGTGCCACGGTGACTTTGTGCAACAGTAAAACAAAAGACCTGAAATCACATTGTCAGCGTGCAGACGTACTTGTAGTTGCGGTAGGTCGTCCCAATATGATTACTGGCGATATGATCAAACCCGGTGCTGTGGTGATCGACGTGGGCATCAACCGCCTACCCGATGGCAAGCTGTGTGGCGATGTTGATTTTGATTCAGCCAAAGAAGTGGCTGGCTGGATTACACCAGTGCCCGGTGGTGTTGGCCCCATGACCATCACCATGCTGTTGCAAAATACGATTGAAGCAGTAGAACGCAGCCTTTAAGCGCAGCCTTTAAGAATTTTTTAGCAGGACCCCATGAGCATGAAAATGGACACCAACAATCCCTTACTCGACTTTTCCGGACTACCCCGTTTTTCGGATATCAAAACTGAGCACGTGGAGCCCGCCATTGATACGTTGCTCGCCGCTGCAAAAAAGCAGCTGGAAATGACCGCCAGCACTGCGCCGGACCTGGCCACTTGGGAAGAAACCCTGTTGCCGCTCGACATTGCCTGTGAACAACTAAGCCGCGCCTGGGGTGTGGTTGGGCACTTGCATTCGGTGGCTGACACTGAAGAACTGCGTGCAGCCTACAATGCGTGTTTGCCCAAGACCACCGAGTTCTGGACCATGGTTGGTCAGGATGAGCGCCTGTACGCCATTTACAAAGCCATTGAACAAAGCGATGCGGCCAAACAATTCACGCCTGCACGCCTCAAAGTGCTGGCCAATTCCATTCGTGGTTTCAAGCTGGGTGGTGCTGAACTGCCAGCAGATAAAAAACCGCGTTATGCAGAAATTCAGGACAGACAAGCCGCAATTACTGCGAAGTTTTCCGAGAATGTGCTGGATGCCACCAATGCCTTTGAGTTAATCGTGACCGACAAAGCTGATTTGGCAGGCATTCCAGAATATGCGGTGCAAGCGGCCGAGGAACTTGCAAAATCGGAAGGCAAAGAAGGCTACAAATTTACTTTGCAGTTCCCTTCTTATTTTCCAGTGTTGCAATATGCCGAGAAGCGTGAATTGCGCGAAACGCTCTACGAAGCCTACGCCAAACGCGCCTCAGAATTTGGGCCAGCAGAACTGGACAATTCAGCCTTGATTCGCGAGCTGCTACAACTTCGCCAGGAAGAAGCCCAAATGTTGGGCTACAAAAACTTTGGGGAACTTAGCCTGGTGCTCAAAATGGCCAACACACCCGATGAAGTCGTGAACTTCCTTCGTGAATTGGCAGTGAAAGCGAAACCATTCGCGCTGCGCGACCTGGAAGAGATCAAAGCGTTCGCTAAAGCCGAGCTGGGCATGGACGATCTGCAAAGCTGGGACATGAGCTACGCCTCAGAAAAACTGAAGGAAAAGAAGTATGCCTTCAGTGATCTGGAAGTACGTCAATACTTTCAGGAAGACCGCGTGCTGGACGGCCTGTTCAAACTGACAGAAAAGTTGTTCAGCGTTCAAATCGTGAAAGCCCAAGCCGACACCTGGCACCCGGACGTGCGCTTCTTTGAAGTGCAAAAAGAAGGCAAAGCCATTGCACACTTTTACCTCGACCCCTATGCACGAGCCAGCAAACGTTCAGGCGCGTGGATGGACGACGCTCGCGGTCGCAAACGCACCGAGCAAGGCGTTCAAACACCTGTGGCCTATCTCACTTGCAACTACACCAAACCGGCTGCTGGCAAAGCTGCACAGTTGTCGCATGACGATGTACAAACGCTGTTCCATGAATTCGGGCACGGCATTCACCACATGTTGACCCGGGTGGACGAACTGGATGTGGCAGGTATCAATGGCGTGGAATGGGATGCAGTGGAACTACCCTCGCAGTTCATGGAAAACTTTGCCTGGGAATGGAGTGTGGTTGAATCGCTGACCGCACACGAAACTACAGGCGAACCCATGCCCAAAGCCCTGTTTGACAAAATGGTGGCTGCCAAGAACTTTCAGAGCGGCTTGCAAACCCTTCGTCAAATCGAGTTTTCACTGTTCGACATGTTGGTGCACACTGAGTTTGACCCACACGGTGAAGCGAACATTCTTGAGCTGCTGGCCCAAGTACGCAAAGAGGTGGCTGTGCTGGTTCCACCAGCCTACAACCGCTTTCCGAACTCGTTCAGCCATATTTTCGCGGGCGGCTATGCTGCAGGCTACTACAGCTACAAATGGGCTGAAGTGTTGTCTGCGGATGCCTTTGCCATGTTCGAAGAAAATGGTGTGGTCAGCCCGGAAACCGGCAAAAAGTTTCTGGAGGAAATTTTGTCCGTGGGTGGCAGCCGCCCTGCCGCTGAATCGTTCAAGGCTTTCCGTGGCCGCGAGCCCAGCATCGACGCACTGCTGCGCCACACTGGCATGGTCGACAACAGGCAGGCCGCGTAATGACAGACAGCGCAGCAAATATTCAACTGGCCACCTGGAATGTGAATTCGCTCAAGGTGCGCCTGCCGCACCTGTTGCAATGGCTTGAGGGCAACCCGGTAGATCTACTGGGCCTGCAAGAACTGAAATTGACTGACGAGAATTTTCCGCTGACCGAACTTGAAGCCGCGGGATACGGCGCCGTGTATGCTGGCCAGAAAACATACAACGGCGTGGCCATTCTGTACAAGAAAGCCACGATGCCTGAGCCTGTCGATGTGCAGGTCAACCTGCCCAGCTTTCCAGATGAGCAGAAACGGGTGATTGCTGCCACCTTTGGCGATTTACGTTTTATCAGCGCCTACGTGGTGAACGGCTCTGAAGTGGGGTCGGACAAGTTCGAATACAAAAAGGCGTGGCTCGATGCCTTGCTGAAAGACTGCGACGCATGGCTGGCTCAATACCCAAAACTGGCGTTGGTGGGCGACTACAACATTGCCCCCGATGACCGGGATGTCCACGACCCCAAAGCCTGGGCAGGCCAGGTGCTGTGCTCGGATGACGAACGAGGCCGATTCAACACCTTACTGGGCATGGGTTTGGTCGACAGCTTCCGTTTGTTCGAACAGCCTGAAAAAACCTTTTCGTGGTGGGACTACCGCATGTTGGGTTTTCAGAAAAACAAAGGTCTAAGAATTGACCATGTTTTGTTGTCAAAACCTTTGGCCGAACATTGCACTGCCAGCGTGATTGACCGCGCACCGCGCAAATGGGAAAAACCCTCTGACCACGCCCCCGCCGTGGCAACTCTCTCTCGATGACACCCCCCCCATTAAAAGGGGGAACACCTTGGTAAAACAGGCGATTTACCCCTCTAATTAGGCAATTAGCACGGGGTAGGCGATGCGATGATCGAAGCTGTTCATAACCTTCCCAATCGCTTCGCACCATGAACCTAAAGACTCTGCCCCTTTCCAAACAAATCAGTTTTACCAGTGCTGCCTTGGTGGCCTTGATTGTATTGAGCCTGGTCGGCATTACGGCTGCGTATACATTCAATGCAGCCACAGCCCGAACCGAACGCGCCGTATCCACCCAGGCCGAAGGTTTGCGACAAACCATGGATATCGCCTACAAGCTCTCAGAAAGTTCGGTGACCCAGCTTGCCGAGTTGTTTGAAGTTGAATTCAACGGAGAGTTGCTGGTTGATCCGGAGCAACTGATTTCAATTACCCCGGAAATCGATGGGCCGATGGTGACGCTGGATTCGACCTTCATTACCGGCAACTATGGTGTTGTGGACAACTTCACGAAAATGACCGGTGGTATCGCGACCGTATTTGTTCGCACAGGTGATGATTATTTGAGAATTTCAACCAGCCTGAAAAAAGAAAATGGCGACCGCGCTGTGGGCACCAAGCTGGATCGAAGCCACCCAAGCTACGCCAAAGTGATCAAAGGCGAAACTTATGTGGGTGAAGCCCTGCTGTTTGGCAAACGTTACATGTCGAAGTACCTGCCGATCAAAAGCACCGACGGTCAACACGATTTGGTGCTTTATATTGGCTTTGACATGACCAACCTGTTCGCCGACGTTCAAAATGCGGTGTTGAGCACACGCATTGGTGAAACCGGCATTCCTTACGTGCTGTACACCACAGGTGCCAATGCGGGCAAAGTGATGATTCACTCACTGTTCAAAGGTGATGAATTCAAAGAACTGGCGACCAAAGAATCAGATTTGCAAGGCTTGCTCGACAAAATCACCAAAGAAGACAGCGGCATTACCCAAATTAGCTGGAATGATCCGAAATCAGGTGAAAACCGCACAGAATTTGTTGCCTTCACCAAAGTACCCCAGTGGGGCGGCGCGGCGATTGTTGCACCAGCGCTCACCTCCGAGATGTTCAGCACAATTTACGCGATGTCGGGCATGATGGTGATCATGGGTCTGATTGCCTCTGTGGTCATTGCGCTTGCCTTGTTCTGGGTTACAAGCCGCCTGACAAGCTCGACCAAGGTACTTACGGCCCTAGCTTTGAAACTGGGCAATGGCGACATGACGGCACGTGCCGGTGATGAAGTGACCAATGGCAGCGTAGCGACCAAAAACGAAATCAGTTTGTTGGCCCGTAGCATGAACCGCATGGCTGAAAGCATGGAACAAGCCTTGGGTGCAGTAAAACGCAGCACGGACCAGGTTCAAGAGGCATCGGAAGATCTTGTTCAAACCAGCGAAGAACTCAGCAAAGGTGCAGCCTCGGGTAGCGATGCTGCGTCAGGCATGGCGGCCGCAGTTGAAGAAATGTCTTCGTCAATCTCCAGCGTGGGCGAATCGGCCACCGAAGCCAAAGACGTAAGCAACAAAGCGCGCCAGTTGGCAGACGATGGCTTGGGTGCGATCAATTCCGCCACGCAACAAATGCACAAAATCTCCGAAAATGTTCAAGGGACGGCCAGCGTCATTCAACAGTTGGGCGAACAATCCAGGGAAATTTCAGAGATTGCCCTGATCATCAAAGGCATTGCCGAACAAACCAACTTGCTGGCCTTGAACGCCGCCATTGAGGCTGCACGCGCAGGCGAACAAGGGCGTGGTTTCTCGGTGGTGGCCGATGAAGTGCGCAAACTGGCTGAACGAACCCGTAAGTCGACAGATGACATTCACGGCATGATCGAAGCCATTCAAAACAGCTCTGGCGTGGCTGTGAACAACATGGACATGGCAGTAGAAAGCGTGAAAAAGGGTGTTGAACTGGTAGACCGCGCAGGTCAAGCCATGAACCAGATCACGGCCGACTCCTCGGCTGTAGCCCACTCGGTTGAAAACATTCACGCCGCGCTGCTTGAACAAAATCAGGCTTCGGAAAGCATTGGACAACAGGTCGAAGTGGTAGCCCAGTTGTCGGAAGGCAACCTGGACATGGCACGCCGCGCAGCCAATGCAGTCTCGGGTCTGAAAGGTGTGGCTACCGACCTGTCAAATATCCTGAAAAAGTTTCAAGTCAAGAACATGTAAGTTCAACGCCACTTGCAACAACAAAAAAGCCTCTGCATGCAGAGGCTTTTTTTATAAACGTTGGCGATTCTCAATCAATGTCTTTGACATCAATATTCAAATCCTGAATTTTCCGGGTAATGGTATTGCGCCCTATTCCCAAACGCTGGGCCGCCTCAATCCGCTTGCCATGCGTGGCTTTCAAAGCCGCTTGAATCATGGTGGTTTCAAACTTCGCGGTCAATGCATCCATGACATCAGGCTGTCCGCTTTCCAGGGCTTTCTCGGCCTCAATAAAAAGCAGCTCCAGCCAGCTGGCGCTACCCACAGGCACAGGCGGATTCACAAGTGTATCCACCGATGCTGTGTCGACAGGATACTTGCCAGCCAACATGCCCGAGTTCGGCTGCAAGGTAGGTGTGGCAGTTGCGGGCAATAAAGGATTACTCTCGGCAAGCCAAAGATTGGGGCTTGGGGAGTTGGCTGACATTTTCTCCAATGCGGTGGCCCCACCGTTCTGGAAGGCTTTCAATTCCGGGGGCAAGTCACGCGCTTCCACCAACTGTGCAGGTGCCATTACCGTGATCCAGCGGCACACATTTTCCAACTGGCGAACGTTACCCGGGAAAGGAAATTCACTGATGATTCGAATGGCTGAGTCGGACAAACGTTTTGTTTCCGTGCCCAACTCCCGAGCCGACACATTGAGGAAATGTTTGGCAAGGATGGGAATGTCTTCTTGACGTTCACGCAGCGGTGGCAAGCGGAGACGAATCACATTCAAGCGGTGATACAAGTCTTCCCGGAACATACCCTGCTTCACCCGCTCATCCAGGTTCTGGTGTGTGGCGGCGATCACCCGCACATTGGCCTTGATAGGCTGCTGCCCGCCAACACGATAAAAATGCCCGTCCGACAAAACCCTCAGCAAGCGGGTTTGCAACTCGGCTGGCATGTCGCCGATTTCGTCAAGAAACAGAGTGCCGCCCTCGGCCTGCTCGAACCGGCCTTGCCGTTGAGCCTGAGCGCCCGTAAAAGAGCCACGCTCATGCCCAAACAACTCTGATTCAAGCAGGTCTTTGGGAATGGCCGCGGTATTCAGTGCAATAAAAGGTTTTGAAGCACGCGGGCTGTGGCGGTGCAAAGCGCGGGCCACCAATTCTTTGCCTGCGCCACTCTCGCCGGTAATCAGCACCGTGACATTGGACTGAGACAAACGACCAATCGCGCGAAACACCTCCTGCATGGCAGGCGCTTGCCCCAGAATTTCAGGTGCACTTGAATCGGCTTCCTCAACAAACTCTTCAGTTTGAGATTCACGCACCGCGCGTAAAATCAGCTCAACCGCCTTTTCAATATCAAAAGGTTTGGGCAAGTACTCAAACGCCCCACCCTGAAAGGCAGATACCGCGCTGTCCAGATCAGAATACGCAGTCATGATGATGACTGGCAAATCGGGCTGCAACTCGCGCACCTTGGACAACAGGGTTAGCCCACTTTGCCCAGGCATTCGAATGTCCGAGACCAAAACTTGTGGCACCTCAGTTTCCAGTCGCTCCAGAACTTCGGCGGCTGACGAAAAAATTTCGCAAGGAATTCCTTCGCGGGAAATTGCTTTCTGCAAGACCCAACGAATGGAGTGGTCATCATCAACAACCCAAATTGGACGCATTAATTGTGGTTCCTTAAAACCGCTCAGCTGGTAGCGTGATCAAACTGCAGCGGCAATGTGACTTTAAAAAGTGTTCTTCCCGGTGTGGAGCTGCATTCAATAATGCCTTCGTGTTGTTGCACGAAAGTTTGAGCCAACGTCAAGCCCAAACCACTGCCACCCTCACGCCCCGAGACCAATGGGAAAAAAATTCTTTCCATAATCTCGGTGGGTATGCCGGGTCCGTTGTCGATCACTTGCAAGTCTAATGCCAGCCTGTGTTGTTTGCGGTTTAAGGTTACCCTACGCACCACTCTGGTGCATAGTGTTATTTGCGCGGTGCCTTCCGCGATTTGAGGTGCCAAAGCTTGTGCAGCATTGCGCACTATATTCAGGATTGCCTGAATAAGTTGCTCCAGATCCCCCAGGAACTCGGGGATCGAAATGTCGTAGTCTCGGATGAATTTCAGGCCCTTGGGATGCTCAGCCAGAATGACCGAACGTACACGCTCGCACACCTCGTGAATGTTCATCATGGACACAATGTGTGGTTTTCTATGAGGGGCAAGCAGGCGATCAACCAAGGTTTGCAGACGATCGGATTCTTTAATCACCACCTGTGTGTATTCTTTCAGTTCAGGTGAAGGCAATTCAATTTCGAGTAACTGGGCTGCGCCACGAATGCCGCCGAGCGGATTCTTGATTTCATGCGCCAAGTTGCGAATCAGCTCTTTGTTGGCCAGTGACTGATCCATCATCCTGGCCTCACGGTCTACCTTCAACTGCTGCTCAATTTCACGCAGTTCAATGATGGTCACTCCGTTGGCACCATCGGGACAAGACAATGTGACGTGCACATGCTCGGAGGTACCGCTGGGTCGAATCAACTCGAATACCTGGCGCTTCACGCCAAAGGGATCAGCATGGGATTTATTGAGAAATTCCCGAAACGCATTGGCCTCGACGAACAAGGCTGCCAGTGCTTGCCCGTCCAGGCTACGCCTGGATACTTCCAGCAGCGTTTCGGCTGACAGGTTGGCGTACAACACCACACCTTCGAGATTACTTACCACCACCGCAGTGGCCAACAACTCCAGACCTTGAAACCGTTCTTTTTTCACTTCATCCTCATGGCGATGCGGCTGCTTTCAAAAACACTATTTCGACAGCCGAATCAATTCAGTTTTAAGAATTTCAATATTGTCATTGGTCACCATGATTTCCTGCTCTAGGCGCGAAACCCGGTCCAGATATTTTTGATAATTTTTTTCATTGCCCAAACGATCCGGCTGGCCATTCTTGTATTCATCTTGCAAAGACTTCAACTTGCTTTCTTCAATGCGCAATTCTTCCTGCAGGATTTTCATTCGATCATCCTTGGCATTGAAATCGGCGGCAGAGCGATTGTCATAAGCCGCCGTGGCACGTCGACCAGAGCCGCCAGTGGAGGCTGGGTCAGAAATACCACCACTTTTAGAGGCCGAGCGCGGGGCGGGCACCACAGTGATGGGGTTCAAGTTCAGCGGTACACAACCGTCGCCACCATCAGAGTTTTGATAGGTGCGAACACCGTCTGCTCCGGTACACACAAACATCTCGGTACCCAAAGCTTGTGCGTTGGGCACGGCGACAAGCCCCAGCACCAGGCCGATCAGTGAATATTGAATGAGGTTCGACTTCACCATGATTGCATCTCTACAAAACTCCGGACGACTTTCATGATACTTGATCCCCAACAGAAGCCCCTCCCCAGTGAAGGCGAGTGTTGATACCAGTCGGGGTAGATGCTTTACAAATCACTGAAAATGAAAAATGGCCCTGCACTTGATCAGTGCAGGGCCATTTTCACATTCGATCAATACAAATCGTCTGAATTACAGGCCGTAGTACATATCGTATTCGATGGGGTGTGGAGTCATGCGCATGCGCTGAACTTCTTCCATCTTCAAGGCAATATAGGACTCGATCATGTCCTTGCTGAACACGCCACCGCGTGTCAGGAATTCGTGATCAGCCTCTAGAGCCTCAAGTGCCTGTTCCAGGCTATGACACACGGTTGGTACCAATGCGTCCTCTTCTGGAGGCAGGTCATACAGGTTCTTGGTTGCGGCTTCACCGGGGTGAATCTTGTTTTGAACACCGTCCAGACCAGCCATCAACAGGGCAGAGAATGCCAGGTATGGGTTGGCCATGGGGTCTGGGAAACGCGCTTCAATGCGACGACCCTTGGGGTTGGCCACGTGTGGAATACGGATGGACGCGGAACGGTTCTTGGCAGAGTAAGCCAGCTTCACCGGTGCTTCGTAGCCGGGCACCAAACGCTTGTAGGAGTTGGTCGATGGATTGGTAATCGCGTTCAAGGCACGGGCGTGCTTAATGATACCGCCGATGTAGTACAGGGCGAAATCAGACAGGCCTGCGTAGCCATTGCCAGCAAACAGGTTCACGCCGTCTTTCCAGACGGACTGGTGAACGTGCATGCCAGAACCGTTGTCACCCCACATTGGCTTGGGCATGAAAGTGGCTGTTTTGCCATAGCTGGCAGCAACGTTCCATACGGTGTACTTCAAAATCTGCGTCCAGTCAGCACGCTTGGTCAGCGTGGAGAACATGGTACCGATTTCGTTTTGACCAGCGCCAGCCACTTCGTGGTGGTGCACTTCAACCGGTACGCCCTGCTGTTCCAGCAACAGACACATTTCAGAACGGATGTCCTGGAATGAATCGGTTGGGGACACTGGGAAGTAACCACCTTTCACTGTGGGACGGTGACCCAGGTTACCGTGCTCGTAATCGATGCCGGTAGACCATGCAGCTTCTTCAGACTTGATCTTGAAGAAACAGCCAGACATTTCATCACCCCAGGTGATGCTGTCGAAAATGAAGAATTCGGGTTCTGGACCGAAGTAGGCAGTGTCGCCCAGGCCAGAGGACTTCAGGTAGGCTTCAGCGCGACGTGCGATGGAACGTGGATCGCGGTCGTAACCCTTGCCGTCAGTTGGCTCGATTACGTCACAGGTCAAAATCAGTGTCGGCTCTTCACGGAATGGGTCCATGCGAGCTGTATCAGGATCAGGCATCAACAGCATGTCAGAGGCTTCAATGCCTTTCCAGCCGGCGATGGAAGAGCCGTCGAATGCGTGGCCAGACTCGAACTTGTCTTCGTCAAACATCTTAACTGGCACAGACACGTGCTGTTCTTTGCCTTTGGTGTCGGTGAAGCGGAAGTCAACAAACTTCACTTCATTTTCCGCAACCATCTTCATTACATCTTGGGCGGTCGCCATTGAAAATCTCCTGGTACGTGAGGTGGAATAGTGATCTAAAAAAAATTTGAGTTGAACTCTTCGATTTAAGCGAAACAATAGCACGTTCGATACCGCTATATATGACGCTCAGCGCGAATTCAATCTTCGACGTGGAGTGATAAAGCAAAGACCATACCAACTTGAGACCGACCTTAAATCAAGGCTCTCGACAGACGATCTTGAAGCATCCTCAATTCTTTTGCACCATCACAGTGCACTACGCACCATTATCGTGCAGATTAGTATTTTGCCTAATCGATCACATGCTTGTATTACGATATACTCAACAATAAAATCACTTGCGAACACTCTTTCATGTCATCCACTTCACAACAATTGATCGACTTGGCGAAAAGTTACGCCTCTGAAAAAGGACTGGGCTATTTGGGTGCTTTAACCCCCAAAGAGGCATGGGAACTACTGAATATCGACGAGAACGCCGTGTTGATCGATGTGCGAACCGATGCCGAACTGGACTGGGTTGGACAGGTAAGTTTTTCAGAAGACCGATCATTTCACGTCGAGTGGAATAACTATCCCGATGGCATACGCAATCCCGATTTCATTGCTCAAATTGAGGCAAGGGTCGAGAAACACCAACCAGTACTTTTCATCTGTCGTAGTGGGGCTCGATCACATCATGCAGCAGCGCTGGCAGCCAAGCACGGCTTTGAGTTTGCGATCAATGTGCTGGAAGGATTTGAAGGCGACAAGAACGATTTTCACCAACGTTCAAGTGTGAACGGTTGGCGTTTCCACGGCTTGCCATGGGAACAACATTAAACAGCGTGATGATCGCTATTTTTATTGGCCGAAAAGACCAAACAACTTTCCGGCCAACAAGAATGCAGCCAGACAACCCATCACATGAACGAGGGCATGACCCAGAGCCAGCAGGGGCTTGTCCAATAGCAGATTGGCTCCTTCGGCGGTGAAGGCGGAGAACGTGGTTAACCCACCCAATACGCCTGTCATCAGAAAGAGTCCGAGCGGATTAGCCTTCAGCCAAGCTGGCCCCAACACTGAAAACAACACACCCGCGACAAAACCACCAATTAGGTTGGCCATTAAAGTGCCTATTTGAAACGGCAACCACGCGGGCTGAAACAACAACAGGCCAAGCCCATACCGCCCCACTCCGCCCAAGCCAGCCCCTATAAATACTGCAAGTGCATTAAACGCATTCACTGGGCTTGCTCCCAACGCTCTTTGGCAGAGTCGTCGCTGTCGCGAGCCGACACCCAGCGAGAGCCCTCAGGCGTGTCCTCTTTTTTCCAGAAAGGGGCCTCGGTTTTCAGATAGTCCATCATGAACTCGCAAGCCAGAAAGGCCTGCTGACGATGTTCGCTGGTGGCCGCGGCAAACACGATTTGATCCTCGGGATACAGGGGGCCTACACGGTGAATGATCATCGCCGAGGTAATGTCGAACCGCGCATCAGCCACCTGCAGAATATTTTCAAGGGCTTTTTCAGTCATGCCCGGATAATGTTCCAGTGTCATGGCACTTACAGCGCTGTTTTCGTTGATGTCGCGTACGGTGCCAATGAAGGTAGCCACTGCACCAATCTCAGGCAAACCCTGGCGAAGCCAACGAATTTCTTCGGTCACATCAAAGTCTGCCTCTTGAACCAACACCTTGGAACGTTTCATTTTAACCCCCTGTCACCGGCGGGAAAAAAGCGACTTCAGCCTGCTCGCCTACTGGTGTTTCATCGTCAGCCATATCTTGATCAACAGCGGCACGCAGACGCCCGACCTCGGCAATGGCCTTGGCAAAACCAGGATACTCGGCGCACAAATGCGCACGCAAACCCGCCACGGTTGCTGGTGAAAATGCCGCATTTACCTCTAAGCTGTCTTGCCCTAACTGTTCTTTCAAACTGGCAAAAAACCGCACTTTTACTTTCATCTCATCAAATCCTGATACGCCACGTAATCAACCCAGTCACCCGGGTTGACTCGCTGTCCTTTGGCCAGCCGGATCAAGCCGGTGGATCTGGCCAGCGAGGTTAATACACCAGAGCTCTGGTTTTCAAATAATTTTGCTTTGTCCGATTGTACATCTGCGCGTAAAAACTCCTCTCGGCGAGAATCAGGCGTAGGCCAGGCAAATTCGGCCTGAACCTTTCTTGTGCGCGAACGCCAATCGACTTTTTCTCGGGTTTGCCCTTCCAGCAAACCCAAAAAAGGCTTCACAATCAATTGAAAAGCAACAGCGCTGGACACCGGGTTACCAGGCAATCCGAAAAACCAGCTTTGCCCGCCACCTTGGCGATTGATGTGGCCAAATGCAATCGGCTTGCCGGGCTTCATCGCCACTTTCCATGAGCGCAACTGCCCTACTTTCTCAATCGCCGGTTTCACGTGGTCTTCTTCGCCCACCGACACCCCACCCGAGCTGATGACAGCATCGCAATCAGCCAGGGACTGAAACGCAGTGCATGTGGCCTCGAGGTTGTCAGGAACGATACCCACTGAGCGCACCTCAACATTCATCGACTCAAGAAGACCGCACCACACATACTCGTTGGAATTGTAAATTTGACCGGGCTGTAAAACCTGACCGGGACTTTGAAGCTCGCTGCCAGTAACCATGACCCCCACTTTCAGGCGCTTGGTCACCAACACCGTGGGTACACCAATGGACGCGAGCAAGCCCACATGAATGGCATCGAGTCGTGTGCCCCGGGACAGCACCACCTGCCCTGTGGCAATGTCTTCGCCAGTTCGCCGTATCCACTGCCCAAGCCTTGGCGTGGCGTTAAACGTTACGCTGGCTTCGTCATTCACCACAACATCTTCCTGCATCACCACGGAATCTGCGCCGGGCGGAATTGGCGCACCGGTAAATATTCGCGCCACGGTACCGGGCTGCAAGGGCTGGGGTGAGGCACCCGCCGGCACACGTTGTGACACCTGATAGCATGAGGAAGGCTGAATATCCGCACGACGAACTGCATACCCATCCATACCACTGTTGTCGTGTTGCGGCACATTCAAACTGGAGAGAATGTCCTGCGCCAAAACCCGGTTAAGCGCAACGTTCAAACTGACGTACTCAGTCGGTGTTGCCTGCTGGGCGGCAATCGGCCACACCTGCTCAAGCAAATCATTCAAATCAATCATTCACAAACCGTTTCAATATAAATTTCGCAATCGATGCCGGGTCATTCAAGGGAAGCACTGGCAAGCCGCGACATTCAATTTCATTGTCGCAGGCGACCGCAATAATGTTCGGGTCTTGAGGATACAACATCGGCTTGCCATTGGCCTCGCGCCAAATTTCAATTTTAGGAATATCTGCCCGCTTAAATCCTTCAACAATAACCAGGTCACAAGGCGACAGTTTTTCAAGTTGCTCATCGAGTGTAGGCTCCTCTTCGTTGCGCAACTCGTGCATTAACACCCAACGTTTGTTCGCGGTAATCAGTACTTCATAGGCACCCGCTTCTCGATGTCTGTAGGAGTCTTTGCCGGGCCGGTCGATGTCAAAATCATGATGCGCGTGTTTAATGACAGACACCCGGACGCCCTCGCCAATCAAAATAGGCAAAAGCTGTTCAATCAATGTGGTTTTACCCACGCCGGAGAATCCGGCAAAGCCAAACACCTTGGGCACTTCAGTTTCCTTCTGACAGTTGCTTTTCAATCAACAAAAGTTGTTGACCTGTTTCTTTCAAAATATCTGCGGACGGGCGAGCCTTGCAACGCAATACAATTTCAAAACATGCACCGAATTGTGGCTCAACTTCCGGCACTACCGGGCTTGTGGCCCACAAATCACCGCCATAACGTTGTACCAGCATACGCGACACAGGCAGACCCAGACCTGTTCCGCGACCCGCCTGTTTGCTGGTGTAAAACATTTTAAAAATAAGCTGCAGACGATCCGGGGGAATTGCTTCGCCGTTGTTTTGCACCAGAATCTGCACTGCGGGCTGACCGTCACTTAGACGAACGTCGGCAGTTTTTATTGAAATGGTGGGGCCCTCGTTCAATGCGGCAAACTGCGCATCGAACTGTCCTTCCAGAGCATGGGTTGCATTGATCAACAAATTCACCATGACTTGCTGCAATTCAGTTTTGCTGATTTGAACGGTTTGTTGTGCCGAGAAATCAAACTTCAATTGCGCACGGGCCATGTCAATTTCATTCCGAACAAACAAAATGCTGTCCTGAATGATTTCATTGACATTAATTTCTTCGGTATAGGAAGCGTATTCATCTGGCCGGCAAAACTGCAGCAGCTTTTGTACGATATTACGCATGCGGTGTACTTGCTCATCCAGCAAACGCACCGTTTTCAGGCTTTCTGGATCGTTCAAGGTCATTCGGATCAAATCCAGATGCCCCATCATAATTGCCAACGGATTGTTGAATTCATGCGCAATACCGGCAGTCAATTGCCCCAAGGCTGCCAGCTTTTCTGAGGCCAACAACTGCTCCACCGCCTGATGCAGTTTTTGATTGGCGGCCTGCAAGTCGGCGGTTCGCTGCCGTACTCGCTCATCCAGTTGCTCATTCAATCCAAGTAGTTCGCTGCGTCGTGCATCCAACTGATCCAGCAAGGCATCAAAATGATTGGCAAGGTCAGCAAATTCGTCTTCACGGCGAAGATCACCCACTCGGGCTGCAGTATCCCCACGTTCCTGCAGGCTCATGATGTAATTCATGCGGCGAAGGGGATAAAAAATTCCGGATGTCAAACGCACCACCATCATGGCGCCCAACACCATGGCGGCGCCCACAGCCAACAAAAACAAAATGAGCAACTGGGTTTTTATGTTGGCATAGGGGGCCTCCAAAAAACCCACATAGAACATACCGATTCGGGCACCTTCCGGGCTAAGCAGCGGCGCGTAAGCGGCTACGTACCAGTCGTTCACGACAAATGCGCGCTCCAGCCATACCTCTCCACGGCCCAAGACGCTTTGCCGAACCACATCGGACACTCGAGTGCCCAGCGCACGCGATTCGCCGTCGCGACGAACTGTAGTCGCCACGCGCACATCCTCCAGAAAAATGGTGGTAGTGCCAATGGAACCCTCCAGCAAAGTATTCGGCGAATAAATCAGGTTATTGATTTCATCCACCAAGCCCAGGTTGCCGTTTAACAGCAGCCCGCCCTCCAGGTAACCCAACATGTTTCCATCGTTAAACACAGGTTGCAAAACCTGAACGACCAAGCCACGATCTTCAGCACTTTTGGGTGATGGCGTGGCGTTGGATGTGGGAATGATCGCTTGAACAGCGCGAGAGGCTAGATCAGGCGAGATATCCATCAGCTCTTTATTCGACAACAATACGGTGTAACTGCCCGACTCACGAAACTTCACCGACTTTTGCACCTCAGGATCAAGCATGTACGGCAAGCGTGAGGGAAACGAACTCAACACCATTCCGGTTGGACTGATCAAACGCAAGTAAGCAAAACCGAGTCGCTCAGCTTGGGCCTGCAAGTCTTTGTTGTTCAGCTTACCGCCCCGCTGACTCAGCAAACTTCGAAGGTAAGCGCTTTCAGACCATGCTTTCAAAGCCTGTGATCGACTCTCCTGCACATCGGTGAACTCTTGCTGCGCAAGCACCAAATCACTGCGCACTTTTGAAATCAGAATTTTCGTATAAGCGGCCTGCCCAGCCGACCACACCAGCATGGCCACAATTGGAATCAGGACCAGCAAAGGAATACAGGCTGTAACAACCAGTTTGGTTTTAACAGTCCAGTGGCTGGGCCAAAAATGCCCGCGAGGCGGAAACGGCCGCTGACCTATTCTTGGCTCCACGCCATGCACTTTCGTTCAAGCGTTTTTCGGGACACGCCCAAGCGGCGTGCTGCCTCGGATTTATTGCCACTGCAGGCATTCAGTACGCGAAGAATGTGGGTCTTTTCAACTTGTTCAAGCGACTCGTTCTGAGGGTCCTCGGCGGTGTGCTCCCGCTCATCGAGATCCAAATTCAAAGGCAAATCTTCTTTGGGGAAATAACCCAAAATCAATGAACGTTCAATGAAGTTACGTAGCTCTCGCACGTTACCTGGCCATTCATACGCTTGAAGACGAGCCAACATGTCCGGGCTTATTTTTAAGGGATCGATGCGTAGCTTTTTGGCAAACACCTTAATGAAATAGTTGGCCAAAAGCTCAATGTCTTCGGGGCGGCTACGCAATGGTGGCATTTCAATCGGCATGACCTGCAAGCGATAATACAAGTCTTGCCGGAAGCGTCCGCGCTTTACCTCAACATCCAGATTCACGTTGGTGGCAGCCACGATGCGAACGTCTACATCCACTTCCTTGGTACTGCCCACTGGGCGAATTCGCCGGTCTTCAAGAACGCGCAACAACTTGGTTTGCATGCTGAGCGGCAACTCACCAATTTCGTCGAGAAACAAGGTGCCACCTTGCGCATAGTAGAACAAGCCCTGATGGGACTCATTGGCACCCGTGAATGCACCCTTGGCATGACCAAACAACTCGCTTTCAATCAATTCCGGGGAAATGGCACCACAGTTAATCGGCACAAAAGGACGTTCGCTGCGCAAGCTCATTCCATGTAGCGTTCGCGCCAACACTTCTTTGCCTGAGCCAGATTCGCCGGTGAGCAAGACGGTTGAGTCGGTGGGGGCCACCTTGGCCACGAGCTTTCGAAGCTGACGCACGATCGGGCTTTCACCCACCATCACCTGCTCGTTTTGCTGCAGGTTAGATACGGCCCTCTTCAATACAAAGTTTTCACGCTTTAAACGATTTTGATCTGCGGCGCGATCAAGTGCGTACCAAAGCTGGTCAATCCGAAATGGTTTTTGCAGAAAATCTTGCGCGCCTGCTCGCAAGGCGCCAATCGCAGTGTCCATGTCGGCGTAGCCGGTAATCAGGATCACGTCGCCCTCATAACCACCTTGGCGCAACTCGTTCAGCCATTGCAGACCGCTTTTTCCAGGCAGGCTCACATCCAGCACCACCGTGCTGTAGTCATGGCTGTCGAACAAGGCTTGGGCCATTTCAACAGAACCGGCAGTGTCTACACGGGCAAAACGTGTCTCCAGCGCCTTTTCCAGAAAATGACGCATGCCGGGCTCATCATCTACCGCCAGTGCGGACAAACCCTTTCTGGGCTGGGCATCTATGCCTTGGCCTGTGGCAACTTGAGGGAGGTCAACAGTGTTGGATTGAGAGGTCAAAACAGTGGCTTCATGGGGTGTTACTTAACCCTGCCATTGTTCATGATTCCGCTTTGACCTGCAAGTTAGGTAAACCCTATTACTTGCAGGCAAACGATTGTTTGAAAACCAAGCTTATCTCGCTTAAAGCCCGGTGTTCTCGGCAATAAAAGCCTTGACCTGCTCCACGGATATAGGCATTTCAACAACCCGCTGTGGCAACTTTTCGATGCCCTGAAACTGCGCGGGCACCGGAGGTGTTTGTCCCGTGGCTTCTTCAATGGTTTCGGCAAACTTCACCGCCAGGGCGGTCTCAAGAATTACCATGGGGACGCCGGGCTCCACCAGATTTCGCGCCACTTTCACAGCGTCGGCCGTGTGGGTATCAATCAAGGTACCCGTGCGGGCAAAAACTTCCTTGATGGTGTCCAGGCGATTTTGATGGTTCGAAGAACCTGACTGAAAACCAAAGTCTTCCTCAACCCGCTTGAAACGTGGGTCTTCGGAAAGATCGAACTGACCGTTGGCTGCCAAATCTTGCCACAAGGCTTTCAAGGCCTTGGGGTCGCGGCCCAACAGGTCATAGACAAAGCGCTCGAAGTTCGAGGCTTTGGAAATGTCCATGGATGGGCTGGAAGTGATGTACGTTTCAGCCGACTTTCTTGGCCGGTAAACACCGGTTTTAAAGAATTCATCCAGCACATTGTTTTCGTTGGTGGCCACAATCAGCTTGCGAATGGGCAAACCCATTTGACGTGCAATATGACCAGCCAAGACATTGCCAAAGTTACCTGATGGCACTGCAAAACTAACCGGATCGCCAATTTTCTCGGCAGTGCGAAGGTAGGCATTAAAGTAATAAACCACCTGGGCGGAAATGCGGCCCCAGTTGATCGAGTTCACCGTACCAATTTTCTGGCGTGCCTTGTATTCAAGGTCTTCGCTGACTGCCTTCACAATGTCCTGGCAATCATCAAAGAGGCCTTCAATCGCAATGTTGAAGATATTCGGGTCTTGCAGGCTGTACATTTGGGCGCGCTGAAATGCACTCATTTTGCCCAAGGGGCTGAGCATGAACACGCGCACACCCTTCTTGCCGCGCATGGCGTATTCAGCAGCAGAACCGGTGTCACCACTGGTCGCGCCCAAGATATTCAATTCACGGTTGGTGCGAGCCAGCTGGTATTCAAACAGATTGCCCAGCAATTGCATGGCCATGTCTTTAAAGGCCAGCGTAGGGCCATTGGAAAGCTCCAAGACCTTCATGCCATCGAACAGCTCGCGCACTGGCGTAATTTCTTCAGTGCCATACACCGCCTTGGTGTAGGTTTTGGTGGTCAGCGCTTTCAGGTCGGCTTCGGGAATGTCAGTGGCATAAGGCTTCAACACCTCGAATGCCAGTTCACCATAGCTCAGAGTCTTCCAGCTTTCCAACACATGCAAAGCCACTTGCGGATAAAACTCGGGCACGGCCAGGCCACCATCGGGAGCCAAACCTTCCAGCAAAATTTCAGAAAAATCTTGGGGTTCCATGCCCCCACGGCTGCTGAAGTATTTCATTTCAGCTCAAGTCCTCTACGCGAATTCGGGTCAAGGGGCCATGCACGCTGTCCAAAGCCTCGATCTTGGCGATGGCCTTGTTCACATCACCTTCCACACAGCGGTGGGTCAACAACACAATTTCAGCGGTTTCTTTTTCGCTGGTGGCCTGGCGTTGAATCATGGCTTCAATTGAGATTTGATTGTCAGCCAGCAAACGAGTGACTTCGGCCAAAACGCCGGGCTTGTCGTCCACAGCCAAGCGCAGGTAGAAGGCCGTAACCACCTTTTCCATGGGCAACACTTCAAGGTTTTGAATGCCCGCTTTCTGGAAAGCCAGAACCGGCACACGGCTGGCCAAAGGGGCTTGGCTTGAGCGTGCAATTTCGATCAAGTCGGCAACCACCGCCGAGGCCGTCGGTAAACTGCCAGCGCCAGCGCCGTAGTACAGGGTTGGGCCCACCGCATTGGCTTTCACCAACACCGCATTCATGACACCTTCCACATTGGCGATCAGGCGCTTGCCGGGAATCAGGGTTGGGTGCACGCGCAACTCAACACCTTGATCAGTACGTTTGGCGATGCCCAACAATTTCACGCGGTAGCCCAGTTGCTCAGCAAACTGAATGTCTTCTTTGGTCAGCTTGGTAATGCCTTCAATGTAAGCTTTCTCAAACTGCACGGGCACGCCAAAAGCCAGTGAACTCAGCAGGCTGATCTTGTGGGCGGCATCCACCCCTTCAATGTCAAAAGTGGGGTCCGCTTCGGCATAGCCAAACGCCTGGGCTTGCGCCAGCACTTCAGCAAAAGGCAGGCCTTTGTCCCGCATTTCCGACAAAATGAAGTTGCAAGTGCCGTTGATAATGCCAGCCACATATTCGATTTTATTGGCGGCCAAACCTTCCTTGACAGCCTTGATGACCGGTATGCCACCGGCGACGGCCGCTTCAAAAGCCACCATCACGTTGTTGGCTTCAGCCGCTGCAAAAATTTCATCGCCATGCACTGCCAGCAAAGCCTTGTTGGCCGTAACCACATGCTTGCCAGCATTAATCGCAGCCAGTACCAGTTGCTTCGCAATGGTGTAGCCGCCAATCAGTTCGACCACCACATCGATGTCGTCGCGCTTGACCGCTTCAAACGCGTCACCCAGCACCTCAACGCCTGGGCCAGCCAGTTCACGGGCTTTTTCAGTGTTCAGGTCAGCGATGACTTTGATCTGAATGGGAAACCCCACACGGCGTTCAATTTCACTCGCATTGTCTTTCAGCACATTGAAAGTGCCGGAACCGACAGTACCCAAACCCAGTAGGGCCACTCGTAGAGGTTTGTTCATTTTTAAATCAGCCAAGGTGTTGTTTTCGATAACTTTCCAGGAAGCGTGCAATTCTACCAACTGCGTCCGTCAAATCATCGGTGTTGGGTAGGAAAACCACCCGGAAATGATCCGGATTAATCCAATTAAAGCCCGTGCCCTGCACCACCAGCACCTTTTCAGCCTCCAACAACTCCAGCACAAAGCGCTGGTCATTCTTGATGGGGTAAATTTTTGGATCTAGCCGCGGGAATAGGTACAGAGCAGCCTTTGGCTTCACGCAGGTAACGCCGGGAATGGAAGTCATCAGGTCGTAAGCCAGATCACGCTGACGGGTAAGGCGCCCACCGGGACCCACCAAATCGTTGATGCTTTGGTAGCCACCCAGCGAAGTTTGGATGGCGTACTGCCCTGGCACGTTGGCACACAGACGCATGGAGGCCATGATGCCCAGGCCGTCGATGTAATCTGTGGCGTGGCGTTTGTCGCCAGAAATAACCATCCACCCAGCCCGGTAACCACAGGCACGGTAGTTTTTGGACAAGCCATTCATGGTGATAAACAGCACATCGTCGGCCAACGACGCGATGGACATGTGCTCGGCACCGTCGTACAACATTTTGTCGTAGATTTCGTCTGCAAAAATGATCAGTTGGTGTTCACGGGCGATTTGCACCAGCTCTTGCAACACCTCCTCGGGGTACAAAGCACCCGTGGGGTTGTTGGGGTTGATGATCACCATGGCCTTGGTTTTTTCATTGATCAGGCTACGCAGGTGTTTGGTATCGGGATACCAGTCGCTTTGCTCATCGCACAGATAATGGCGTGGCGTGCCACCGGAAATACTCACAGCGGCGGTCCACAAAGGGTAATCAGGCGCGGGCACCAGCACTTCGTCGCCGTTGTTCAGCAAGCCCTGCATGCTCATCACGATCAGCTCGGACACACCGTTGCCCACTATGATGTCGTCGAGCGTTACACCCTTGATTTTCTTTTGCTGGGTGTAATGCATGATGGCCTTGCGCGCAGCAAACAAACCTTTGCTATCACTGTAGCCCGAGGCGTCGCCCAGGTTCATGATTACGTCTTGCCGAACTTCATCGGGCGCCTCGAAACCGAAGGGAGCCAGATTACCGATGTTCAGCTTCAGGATTCGGTGCCCTTCCTCTTCCAACTGACGCGCTCGCTGCATCACCGGTCCGCGGATGTCGTAGCAAACATTGGCCAGCTTGGCAGATTTGAGAATGGGTTTCATGTCGACCTGTGTGTGGATTGTTGTGGTGGTTATTAATGTGCTTATTCTTTTGCTCGCGCAAAGTCTTATAATTTAACCGTTTAGGCCAGTGCCTGCTAGGCTTTGGCCCCATCCTGGAGCATCTTTCGAATGAAATTTCAACCTGAATCGCTCGACAATCAATTCGTCGTTCAGCGGTATGACGAAGAAGGTGTCGTGATCAGCGGCAGGCTTCAAACTGAAAGCGTGGTGTTCGGCACCGATTTCACCCCCAGAATTTGGGAAAACACGGGCTCGGGCCCACTGGAATTGGCCCACTGCGAGTGGCTATACACGCAGTGCCCTGAAAGCATGGAAGTGCTGCTAATAGGCACGGGCGCCAAACAGGTGTTTCCTGGCATGGACATTCGCAAGTTTTTTGCCAACAAGCGCTGCCCGGTCGAATACATGGACAGCCAGGCTGCCTGCCGCACCTACAATATTTTGATCGGTGAGGGCCGGCATGTGATTGCCGCGATTCTGCTATGACCACCTACGCTGCAATGCTGGTGCTCTCGGGCGTCATTTTGAATGCACTGGCCCAACTGTTGTTGAAAATGGCCACCAACAAAGTGGGGGTGATCGAGGCATCCAGTGCGCTTAGCCTGGGTGCCATGTCGGCCCTGTTTCTTCAGTGGCCAATGATTCTGGGGCTGTTTTGCTACGGATTTTCACTGCTCATTTGGCTGATGGCGCTGTCGCGAGTCGACGTCACGCTGGCGTACCCCATGCTGGCAATTGGGTATGTGATCAACGCCTTTGCGGCACAATATTTTTTGAATGAACCCGTCAGCCTGCAACGCTGGGTGGCAATCGGGGTGATCGTACTGGGTGTGGCGCTTTTGGCGCGTTCCTGACACTCCCTGCATTTTGCTGTCAAAAGCTGTGGTTATACTGAATCTCACACGCACAAACAACACACCTCAGGGAGCAGTACCGTGTCACTTGAAGTTAACAGCAAAGTGCCTGATTTTTCAGCAGCTTGCACAGGCGGCGCCGATTTTACCCTGTCAGCCCACGCTGGCAAAAACCTGGTCATTTACTTTTATCCCAAAGACAGCACGCCAGGCTGCACCACCGAGGGCGAAAACTTTCGCGACCTACACCCCGAGTTTTTAAAAGCTGACTGCCTTGTTTTTGGTGTTTCACGCGATTCCATGAAATCGCATGAAAACTTCAAAGCCAAACTGGAAATGCCGTTTGAATTGATTTCAGATCCGGACGAGAAGGTATGCACAATTTTCGACGTGATGAAAATGAAAAACATGTACGGAAAACAAGTGCGTGGCGTTGAAAGAAGTACCTTTGTAATCAACAAGAAAGGCATTCTTGTGCAGGAGTGGCGCGGCTTGAAGGTGCCGGGCCATGCGCAAGCTGTGCTTGACTTTGTACGCACAATCGGGGACTAATATCTCCACGGGCGCAGGAGTGACGACCCCGCGCGATTTATGAGCTTCTTACTTCAGATCGTTGACAATGCCACTTCCCAAAGAACCCAGCAAACCCGCAACCACACTGAACGAAATTCCTCCAATCACGGCGCCCAAACCCAGAAAGCCGACCAAGAAAACAGAAGTTTCAGACAACGCATCTTCGGCAGGCAAAGCACCTTTGACTTTGGCCGCGGATAACACAGTGACTGCGAAAGCCCCCGAAACAAACCGCACACGAAACATACCGGCTGCGGCTTCGGGCAAGGCGCGCAAGCCCACTGCCACGCCAATCGCCAAAAGCAAGCGCCAGGTTTCTTTGACCGGCAAAAAGATTTTCGTGCTTGACACCAACGTGTTGATGCACGATCCCACATCGCTGTTCCGCTTCGAAGAGCACGACGTGTTTTTGCCGTTGATTACGCTGGAAGAACTGGATAACCACAAGAAAGGCATGTCCGAAGTAGCCCGTCACGCAAGGCAAGTAAGCCGTTCGCTGGACGCCTTGATGGAAAATATCGAGGACATCGAAAAAGGTGTGGCACTAGACCGTTTGGGCAATGTGGACGCTTTGGGTCGCCTGCTGGTTCAAACCACAGAGCTGTCTGCCGAACTGCCCAAGACACTGCCAGTGGGCAAAGCCGACAACCAAATTTTGGGTGTGGTGTTTGCGCTGAGCAAACTACACCCTGAACGCGAAGTGGCGTTGGTTTCCAAAGACATCAACATGCGCATCAAGGCCCGCGCCCTGGGTTTGCTGGCCGAAGATTATTTCAATGACCAGGTGCTGGAAGACCGTGACTTGCTGTACTCGGGCATCATGGAATTGCCCTCAGACTTCTGGGAAAAGAACAGCAAAGGCATTGAAAGCTGGCAGCAAGGTGGCAGCACTTTCTACCGCATCAGCGGTCCCGCCGTGAAAGAAATGATGGTGAACCAGTTTGTGTATTGCGAAACTGGCATTCCACTGATCGCTCAGGTGCTTGAAGTAAGCGGCCGCACCGCCGTGCTGAAAACACTGCGCGACTTCAGCCACAACAAAAACAGCGTGTGGGGTATTACTGCGCGCAACCGCGAACAAAACTTCGCGCTGAACCTGTTGATGAACCCAGAATGCGATTTCGTAACCCTGTTGGGCCAGGCCGGTACCGGCAAAACCCTGCTGGCCTTGGCCGCAGGTTTGTCGCAAGTACTTGAAAGCAAGCAATATTCTGAAATTATCGTGACCCGTGCCACTGTACCGGTGGGTGAAGACATTGGCTTCTTGCCGGGTACAGAAGAGGAAAAAATGGCCCCCTGGATGGGCGCATTTGAAGACAATCTGGAAGTGCTCAACAAACCCGACCCCAGCAGTGGCGATTGGGGCCGTTCGGCGACCACCGATTTGATCCGCACAAAGATCCGGATTAAGTCGATGAACTTCATGCGCGGCCGTACGTTCATCAACAAGTTTTTGATTATTGATGAAGCGCAAAACCTGTCCCCCAAACAAATGAAAACCCTGATTACCCGGGCAGGCCCCGGCACAAAGGTAATTTGTCTGGGTAACCTGGCGCAGATCGATACGCCATACCTGACCGAGGGTTCTTCAGGCCTTACCTATGTGGTGGATCGCTTCAAGGGCTGGCCACATGCGGGACACATCACACTGCAGCGTGGTGAGCGTTCAAGGTTGGCTGATTTTGCGTCAGATAACCTTTGACGTATTGATGGGCATGTAAGAAATTGCATGCCCTATTAATGCATTCGCGAAGTCGCAACGCCTTGCTTCAGGCGGGGTGATATGGCATTCAAACCGACCAAAGCTCGGATGTCACAAGAAGCCTTAATCGCCCTCGGGCTGCATCCCTGCGTAGTTCTCAAACTTGGTGTACATACCCAGGAAGGTTACGCGCACCGTACCAATAGGTCCGTTACGCTGCTTGCCGATAATAATTTCAGCCGTGCCTTTGTCGGGTGAATCGGGGTTGTAAACCTCATCGCGGTAAATAAACAAAATAACGTCAGCATCTTGTTCAATCGCGCCTGATTCCCGCAAGTCACTCATCACCGGGCGCTTGTTTGGTCGCTGTTCCAGCGAGCGGTTCAACTGCGAAAGTGCGATGACCGGGCAATTCAATTCTTTCGCCAAACCTTTCAATGAACGTGAAATTTCTGAAATCTCGGTGGCACGGTTTTCCCCGGGAGAGGAAGAGCCCATCAATTGCAAATAGTCGATGATCACCAAACCAAGCTGACCACATTGGCGTGCCAAACGGCGACAACGGGCGCGCACTTCCATGGACGACAAAGCGGGCGTTTCATCAATAAACAACTGCGCATTCTGCATCTTCTCGACTGCGTAGGTCAGCCGTGGCCAATCTTCATCCGTCAATCGCCCGGTTCTTAAACGATGCTGATCCAAACGACCAACGGAACCCAACAAACGCATCGCCAATTGGGTGGCGCCCATTTCCATGGAGAACACAGCCACTGCATGACCCTCTTCTACAGCCACGTGTTCGCCGATGTTCAAGCTGAATGCTGTCTTCCCCATTGAGGGTCTTCCAGCCACAATAATCAAGTCACCGGGCTGCAAGCCTGATGTTTTGCCATCAAGGTCTACGAAACCAGTAGAAATACCGGTGATGTCACTGGTGCTGTCGCGATGATACAGTTCATCAATTCTCTCCACCACTTTACTGAGCACAGGCTGAAGGTCTTGAAAGCCGCCAGCACCTCGCGCGCCATCTTCAGCAATCTTGAAAATCTTGCTTTCAGCCTCATCGAGAATGGTTTTGGTGTCTTTGCCCTGCGGGTTGAGCGCAGTGGTCGCAATGTCGTCGCTGATCGTAATCAGCCTACGCAGCACGGCGCGATCGCGCACAATTTCTGCGTAGCGGCGAATGTTGGCCGCCGAGGGCGTGTTGGTGGCCAAGGTGTTCAGATAGGCCAGTCCGCCTACGTCTTCGGCCTTGCCGGAAGACTGCAGCGATTCATAGACAGTGATGACGTCAGCCGGTTTGGAGCCGTCAATCAGCTTGGCAATGTGCTCAAAAATAACGCGATGATCATAGCGGTAAAAATCGTCGGCACGAATCACATCCCCGATTTTGTCCCAGGCCTGGTTGTCCAGCAGCAGACCGCCCACCACCGATTGCTCTGATTCAAGCGAGTGGGGCGGAACACGCAAGCCAGTCATTTCTTGTTCTGTAAGTCGATTCTCGGACATAGTTTCGCAATAGAAAAAGGCCACCCTGAGGTGACCTTTTTTGTGGGTTCAGGCAGACCAAAAAGTATAACCGAATGCGGTCAAACCCTTGGATCTTATTCGCCCTAAAACCTAAGACTTGCCTTAACTTATTACTTAAGCAGCTTCGCCAGCCACAACTACTTTCACGTCTACAACCACGTCGGGGTGCAGGGCAACAGTCACAGTGTGCTCGCCAGCAATTTTCAGCGCACCGTTGGGCATGCGTACTTGTGCTTTTTCAACTTTCAAGCCAGAAGCGTTCAAGGCAGCGGCGATGTCGTGGTTGGTTACAGAACCAAACAAACGACCATCCACAGCAGCTTTTTCGCTCAGTTGAACAGTTGTCGCGCTCAACTTCGCGCCCAAGGCCTGGGCAACAGTCAGCTTCTCAGCAGCTGCTTTTTCCAGTTCGGCACGGCGTGCCTGGAATTCAGCGATTGCTGATTCTGTGGCGCGCTTGGCTTTGCCATAAGGAATCAGGAAGTTACGTGCGTAGCCGTCTTTTACGCGAACCACGTCACCCAGTTGACCCAAATTGGGCATTTTCTCAAGAAGAATTACTTGCATGGTGTTCTCCCGTACTGCTTAGTGGTTGTCGGTGTAAGGCAGCAAAGCCAGGAAACGTGCGCGCTTGATCGCTGTGTCCAACTGGCGCTGATAGTTCGCCTTGGTACCAGTGATACGAGCGGGCATGATCTTGCCGTTTTCGCTGATGAAATCCTTGAGCGTGTCGATGTCTTTGTAATCGATTTGCTCTACCTTGCCCACTGTGAAGCGGCAAAACTTCTTGCGCTTGAACAAGGGGTTCTGTTGTGGACGACGTCCCTTGCGATCATTTTTACGACCAAAAGCCATAATATTCTCCAACTATTTCAAGTCTTCAACATTCGCGCACTGCGCAAACATGGAATCGAAGACTTTTTGATTTGTGCGAACGAAGCGCTATAAAACCGGACCAGTTTTTCAGGCTCCCCACTTCCAGGCCGTTGACTTGGTTGGCTGCCACACCCAGCGCGACCGCTGAAACTGTGCACTTCACCATTCTTGGCTTGCTGGCTTCAAGTTGCTCACTTTCGTGTTCAAGCTCAAATTCGCAAATGGGTAAACCTGCCGGGGTGTATCGCAATATTGATTTTGCAACCAATATGGCGGTCAGGTTGAACTGATTCTCACCAGCTTTTCCCGCTTCCCCAAACTTGTTTGGATTTTCCGCTGCTTCCTCCTGATTCATTGATTCAGTGTTGTGCGAAGACGATTTACTCGTCGTCACCCTCGTCTGAATCGGAACTGTCATCGCTTGCAGACGCGGTGGCAGAAGCAGCTTTGCGCTCTTGCTCACGCTGAACTTCCTTCATCATTGGAGAAGGAGCTGTTTCAGCTTTTTTCATCTTCACTGTCAAGTGACGCAGTACGGCATCGTTGAATTTGAATGCGGTTTCCAGTTCTTCAAGAACTTCCTGACTGCATTCAATGTTCAACAACACATAGTGTGCTTTGGCCAGTTTCTGGATTGGGTAGGCCAATTGACGGCGACCCCAATCTTCGTGGCGGTGTACTTTGCCGCCGTTGGCTTCGATGGTTCCACGATACTTCTCAACCATGGCAGGCACTTGCTCGCTTTGGTCGGGATGCACGATGAAAGCAATTTCATAGTGACGCATTGATTAACTCCTATGGATTTTCCACAATTGGAAAAGCCGCCGCACCCCCGTGGTGCAGCAGCAGGTAACCCGAAATTATAGTGGGTTTTTCAGGAACAGGCAACGTTGGGTAGTAGTTGCCTGCTAAAAACGCAGAAAATCAGCTGTCTTGGTCTTGCAAGCGCTTTTTTTCCATGTCGCGAAGCTCTCGGCGCAATACTTTGCCAACCGGGCTTTTGGGCAGCTCTTTCATGAATTCCACGTGACGTGGAATTTTGTAAGCCGTCATATGTTTACGACAGTGTTCAATGACCTGCTCCGCCGTTAGATCCGGGTCTTTTTTAACCACAAACAGCTTCACGGCCTCACCGGTTTTGCTGTCGGGTACACCAACAGCAGCTGCTTCAAAAATACCGCCAAGCAGCGTTGCCACGGCCTCAATCTCTTTGGGGTACACATTGAAGCCCGAGACCAGAATCATGTCCTTCTTGCGATCGGTGATGTAAAAGTAGCCGTTTTCATCCATGTAGGCGATGTCGCCGGTCTTTAACCAGCCATCCTGCGTCAGAATTTCAGCAGTTTCGCGTGGCTTGTTCCAGTAACCGCGCATGACCTGCGGGCCTTTCACACACAATTCGCCTTCCTGCCCAACCGGCAACTCATTGAAATCGTCGTCGCGAATCGTGACTTCTGTGGATGGCACAGGCAAACCAATCGATCCGTTGTACTCCTCGTGTAAAGGATTGATACACACGGCCGGCGAAGCCTCGGTTAAACCATAGGCCTCGGACAGCCTGGTGCCTGTCACTTTCTTCCACCGGTCGGCCACGGCGGGCTCAATGGCAGCGCCACCACCCAGCACCAGCTTCACATGCGAAAAATCAACCTGCTCGAACCCAGGCGTATTCAACAGGCCATTGAACAGGGTATTCACGCCGGTCAAAGCCGTGAAAGGCACTGCGCCCAAAGTTTTCACAAAGGTTTTCATATTGCGTGGATCGGTGATCAGCAGGCAATGCCCGCCCACCTTGATGAACACCAGAATGTTCGCTGTCAGACAAAAGATGTGGTACATCGGCAGCGCAGTAATCGCAATTTCCTTGCCCTCTTCGATGTCCTGGTTCAGCCAGGCCGAAGCCTGCTGCAAGTTGGCCACAATATTGCCATGAGTCAACATGGCGCCTTTGGCCACACCGGTGGTACCACCTGTGTACTGCAGAAACGCAAGATCATCGTGGGTAATATTGACCTTGCGTAGCTCATTGTTGCGCCCTTGTGCCAAGGCTTTCTTGAAGGTAATGGCCCCGGCAATGTTGAACGCGGGCACCAACTTCTTGACATATCGCACTACAAAATTCAGCAACACGCGCTTGAAGAAACCGTGCATTTCACCCATTGAGGCCAGCACGATGTGCTCAACCGGGGTGTTTTTGATCACTTTTTCGAGCGTGTGGGCCACATTCTCGAACACCACGATCACCTTGGCACCAGAATCCCGCAGCTGGTGTTCCAGCTCCGTGGGTGTGTAAAGCGGATTCACATTCACAGCCACAAAGCCAGCGCGAATTGCGCCAAGCATGGCCACAGGGTATTGCAGCAGATTGGGCATCATGAAGGCGACACGGTCGCCTTTTTTCATGCCGGGCAAGCTTTGAAGGTAGGCACCGAAATCACGGGTCAAAGAATCCAGGCGCTCGTAGGTCAGCGCTGTACCCATGTTGCTGAATGCGGTTTTATCGGCGAACTTGCGACTTGCGTCCTCAAAAATATCCCGAATAGAGGGGTACTGATCCAAATCAACCGACGTAGGTACGCCCGGTGGGTAGCTCTGAATCCAGGCTTTATCTGTCACAAATGTCTCCTTCTTGTGGGCACTGCCGTGCTTCGCAACTGTTTTGTATTGATGGAAAACAATACCGGAATATCAAAGAGCATGGATTCTAATGCACTACGATTGCGATGTGTACCTGCACGGAAGGCACAGTCAAGGAAATTTCGACAAGGTTCCTTGTCGAATCCCTTCCAGAATGGACATTTCACGTTCTTGAATCAACTGGAAAAACAGGGTTGGCCTCTCGAGCGAGGCAAAGGCATCCAGCCCTTGGCTTAGAAAATCGTGGAAATCCTCTAAATTCGCCTTTTGCGCTGCACCACGTGTCATCTTCATCAGTGGCCGTAAAAACGGCAGGCGCATCAACTTGCGCAAGGATTCACCCACCTCTCGAACCAACAGAATTTGCTGCTCCCGCAAGTCGAATTGCCCCTGTTTTCTGAAGGCCTCAATGTAGGCAACTTCTTTAAGTGAATTATCAGAATTAAATTCTTTCTCATTGATAAACAGTGTTATTTCATCATCTAGAAGCTCGGCGAGATAATCCATATAAATCACTTTTTTGACCGTATCTACCGCGCCACCGGGCAGCAATTTCTCCAGCTTGGGCAGCACTCTTTCTACTTGATGGTCCCTCGTGCTGACATCGTGGGTGCAATAGAGCTGATCTAGGAAAAAACGACAGGCTGCACGCATGCCCTTGTCTTCAAGCAAATCCTTATATGTACTTTCCAATCTACTGTTTTGAAACACTTTTATCTCGTTTTTTAATCTCAAAAACTCAGCAGTACGCCCCTGTCCTTGTCGAAGGGCCGTGATGGCTTTTTGTAACTCCAGGGGTGAACTTTGAATATCAATCATGGCGATTCAATTGCAGTTGAATGGTAAAGCTCCACGTCGTTTGCTGCACAGCAGCACAAATCAGACATGGAAAATAGTCAAAATTTATGTTTACATCCGTTAATGTTAAACCGGAGAGTGAGACAACAATGAACGCCCCATCCAAAGCACACGGCCAAGAATTGACAGCAGCAGAACTAAAAGCAACTTTGGAGTCCTTGAAGCAAGCTTACCGCATCAACCCCTTCCCGGAATGGAGCCAGCGCAAAGCCTGGCTAATGGCGTTGAGCGACATGATTTACGACAACAAGCTGAGAATTGCTGAAGCCATTTCAGAGGACTTCGGCTACCGCTCAAAAAATGACACCTTGTTGGCAGAAGTATTCCCCTCACTGGAAGGCATTCGCCACGCCATCAAACACGGTAAAGGCTGGATGAAGCCTCGCAATGAAGGCGCCAGCATTTGGTTCAAGCCGGCCAGCACCTGCCTGATGCCACAGCCTTTGGGCGTGGTGGGCGTTATCGTGCCCTGGAATTACCCTTTGTTTTTGTCTATCGGCCCTATGATTGCCGCGTTGACCGCAGGCAACCGTGTTTTTATCAAAATGAGCGAGTACACCCCCCGCTTCAGCGCGCTGCTTGACGAGCTGCTGGCCAAAGCCCTGGGCCGCGAGGTGGTACAGGTCATCAATGGTGGCCCAGAGGTCGCTGCCGAGTTTTCCCGTCTGCCATTCGACCATTTGCTGTTCACCGGCTCAACTCCAGTGGGCAAAATGGTCATGAAGGCAGCCAGTGAAAACCTGGTGCCGGTAACACTTGAACTGGGCGGCAAAAGCCCTGTAATCATCACCGCGCCCACTGTGGCCAACCCGGGCCGTTTCGAAAATGCGATTGCACGCACATTGTCTGGCAAGTCGATCAATGCCGGGCAAACCTGTATTGCACCCGACTACCTGATGGTTCCGGAAGGCTGCGAAGAGCAATTGATTTCACACGCCAAGGCCATTATTGATCGCCGTTTCCCGGAGGGAATACTGTCCAAGGACTTCACCGGCATTGTTTCTGACCGCCATGCCACCCGCTTGCAGCGTTTAATTGACGAATCAGCGGAACAAGGTGCGCGTGTGGTAACACTCATGAAAACTGCCGACAGCCCGGGCCGTAAAATTCCAATGACTTTGGTGTTCAACGCCAAGCCCGATTCCATGCTGATGCAGGAAGAGATTTTTGGCCCCGTGTTGCCGGTGATTACCTACAAACGACTGGATGAGGCGCTTGATTACATCAACAACCGCCCTCGCCCACTGGCTTTGTATTTGTTCGACGATGAATCCAAAACCCAGGACATGGTGATGAAGCAAACAATCGCCGGTGGTGTATGCCTGAATGAAACGCTGTTTCATATTGCTCAGGAAAATCTGCCATTTGGCGGCGTTGGCGACTCGGGTATGGGCCATTACCATGGCAAGTTTGGTTTTGACACCATGACCAAATTGAAGCCGATTTTTAAACAAAGCCGTTTCCATGTCATGGAAATGTTGTCGCCACCCTATGACAACAAAATGTTTGCCTTCATGACCAAACTGCTGACCCGCAAGGTATAAACAGAAGCTTCATGAACAGACGTCAATTTTTTAAATTCGGAGCTGCCGGTCTGCTCTTGGCCGGCGGCCTGAGTTGGTTGGGCAAACACTTTGCCAAGGTGGAGGTGGTCGCAGGTCAGTCTGTGGTGCAACAACAGCACATACCGATGCTGAAGGCCATCGCCGAAGGTCTGCTGGATCCGGCATTACCCACCACAGGAAGAACGCAATCCATTGAATCGGCCGTGAATGCATTCGTAGATGCCACCAAAACTCTCGCAGCCAGCGCACAAGCAGAGTTGGGTCAACTGCTGAATATTCTCGAGAACCCGGTTGGTCGAAGACTGATTGCCGATTTGGGTACCAGCTGGGAGCAAGCGACACCAGCCCAGGTGCAAGCCTTTTTGGTGTCTTTCCGGGATCACCCCATTCCAGCCCTTCAACCCGGCTACCATGCACTTCACGACCTGATGATGGCTGGCTGGTACGGACTGCCCGAGCAGTGGGCCGACATGGGCTACCCCGGCCCGCCTTTCCAAGTTCTCTGACCTTCGCCTTCACCAATGATTGAACAAGAAATCAAACCCATGGGTTCCTTAGTGCCCGACCTTTTTGCAGCAGGCATTGCAAACGGCTGGAAAGCCTATGAGGCGCACAAACGCGAAATGCCCAAGCAAATGAGTGCTGATGTAGTCATCGTTGGCACCGGCGCGGGTGGCGGCATTACCGCTGAAATATGCGCCAAGGCAGGCTTGAAGGTGTTGTTGATCGAGGAAGGTCCGCTAAAGACTTCAAAAGATTTCAAAATGCTGGAATCCGTGGCCTATCCCACGCTGTACCAGGAAAGCGCTGGCCGCAAAACAGCAGACAAAGCCATCAACATTCTGCAGGGTCGCACAGTGGGCGGTTCCACCACCGTAAACTGGACATCGAGCTTCAGGACACCGGCCGACACGCTGGCATTCTGGCAAAACCAGTTTGCTCTGAAAGACATGACCGTGGAAGCCATGGCCCCGTGGTTTGAACAAGCAGAAAGACGCTTGAACATTGCCGACTGGCAAGTGCCACCGAATGAAAACAACGACATTCTGCGCCGTGGCGCAGAAGCCAAAGGAATTTCCTGGGGTGCAATTCGACGCAATGTAAAAGACTGCTGGAACCTTGGCTACTGCGGCATGGGTTGCCCGACCAATGCCAAGCAATCCATGCTAGTTTCAACCATTCCCGCTGCGCTTGATCACGGTGCAGAGCTGATCGCTTCCTTGCGTGCCCATTCTTTCAAGATTTCTCAAGGTCGAATCCGCACCCTGCGCTGCCAGGTCATGAATGCCGACGGTGTACTGCCTTCAGGCAAAGAAGTGGAAATCACAGCCAGGCATTTTGTATTGGCTGGCGGATCAATCAATAGCCCAGCTGTGCTGCTACGTTCAAATGCGACCGATCCTTATGACCGCTTGGGCGAACGTACCTTTTTGCACCCTGTGGTCATTTCAGCTGCCATGATGGAGCAGGAAGTTCGCGCAGATGCAGGCGCGCCCCAAACCATTTACAGCGACCATTATTTGCACACGGATCCGATTGACGGACCTGTCGGCTTCAAACTTGAGGCACCACCCCTGCACCCCGTAATTTTTGCCTCGACCCTGCCAGGCTTTGCAAAAAAGCATGCCGACATCATGAAGAATTTCTCGAAAACGCACATGCAACTGGCCTTGCTGCGCGACGGTTTCAATTCTGGCAGTATGGGTGGACAAGTGCGCCTGAACGGCGATGGCAGCCCGGTTCTGGACTACAAACTAACCCCGACAATTTGGGATGCTGCACGCCGGGCCTTGGTCGCCATGGCTGAGTTGCAACACGCTGCAGGTGCGCTCAGCACGCTGCCCGTGCATGAGTTTTCCAAGCCTGCCAACAATATTGATGAAGCCCTGAAGCAGATCAACGCGCTTGACATGAAACCGCTGAGCATGAAAGTGGTTTCCGCCCACGTGATGGGTGGGTGCGCCATGGCTGGCGAGGAAAAGCTGGGCGTTGCGCGCCCGGATGGTCGCCACTGGCAAATTGAAAACCTGTCCATTCACGACGGTTCGCTATTTCCGACCAGCATTGGTGCCAATCCGCAACTGTCTATTTATGGCCTGACCAACAAACTAAGCCAGCAACTGGTCGCAGAACTGACTGGCCAAGCCGCCACCGCACTGGCTTAAAGAGCATGATTCGCCACCTGAACAGACTGTATTGGATTGGCTACATTTCAGTCATTTTCGGCCTGTATTGGGTTCTTCATCACTGGTTTGGTGCTAGAAGCGACAATGCTGCCGTAGCAGCCGTTTGCTTGGTGGTGGGCGTTCTTTTCTCGGCACATGTTGGTTTCAACATTTCCGGTTTCGCCCTTTCCTACAGCGTTCGCCAAATTCCACAGGTACGGGACAAGGGCTTGCACTTTCACAGCACCGAGGGTGAAGGGTTTCACCGACTCAGCCTGGCACGTTGGGTTAAAGCAGTGTTGGTTGAAAGTATTGCATCGCTCAAACTGATCACGTTGCTGCAACCCTGGGCCCCCAACCCTGACGGTATTCAATTGGCTGGTAAAACCTGGCGCAAGAAAAAGCCTTTGCCTGTGTTGCTGGTGCATGGCTATTTGTGCAATTCGGCTGTGTGGGCAGGTACCCGCGCCCTGCTTGACCGTGCTGAAGTTAGTACCCACGCCATCACACTGGAACCGGCCATTGGCTCTATTCGCAGTTACTCTGAAGCGATTCATGAGGCAATCGACGAATTGTTGGTGGCCACTGGCGCACCCCAAGTGAAAATTATTGCGCACAGCATGGGCGGTGTGGCTGTGCGTTACCACGCTACTGAATACGGTCATCATCGAATTGCGGGCATGATCACGATTGGCAGCCCGCATTACGGTACGGCTTTGTCTACCCTGGGTATTGGCAAGAATGTGAAACAAATGGCGTGGGGAAGTTTCTTCTTGAAAACGCTGCGAGAGCACCCCACCGACAGAGAGTTTCAGCAAAAGATTTGGTCACTGTGGAGCCCACAAGACAACATTGTGTGCCCACCAGTATCCAGCAAACTGGAGTTTGGAAAAAACACCGCCGTGCCCGGTTGCGGGCACGTGGCTTTGCTGAACGACTCCACCACGGAAGACCTGATTCTCAACTGGCTTGCAGAAGATGCACAGGCCTACCCCTTGGCAGAAAACCGGGCCTAAGCGGATTGCCTAGAAGTGGATACCTTGCATGAGGGTTGAGAAAGCAACCTGTTCTGCGGATGGACCACCACCCTTCTTGCCTTTCGCAGCCGATTCCGAATCCGGGAACATGCGGAAAGACGTGTTCATCAAAATTTGAGCTGGTTTCGGTATCAGCGCATGCATGACTTGACCCAATACACCCAGGCGCGTAGCAATGCGAACCGGCTTGTGAATGACCGCTTGCGCAATCAGATCGGCAGCCTGCTCGGGGCTCAGCGTTGGTACGTTGTTGTACAACTTGGTGGGCGCAATCATGGGTGTACGCACCAGCGGCATGTTGATGGTCGTGAAGGTGATGTTCAAGTCGGCGAACTCGGAAGCAGCACAACGCGTCCATGCATCCAGGGCACCTTTCGAGGCCACATAGGCCGAGAAACGGGGCGCGTTGGTCAACACACCGATCGATGAAATGTTCACCACGTGGCCTTTTCGGCGCTCCATCATTTTTGGCAGTAAACCGTAAGTAACACGCAAGGCACCGAAGTAGTTCAACTGCATGGTGCGCTCCAGGTCGTGGAAACGATCAAAGCTGTTTTCAATACCACGCCGAATTGAACGACCTGCGTTGTTCACCAAAATATCCACATGGCCGAAGTCGGCCAGCAGTTGAGCAACAAAGCGGTCGCAATCCTGCATATCCGCAATATCGACCGAGTAGGTGTGCAGATCAAAACCGTCGGCCTTCACCAAAGCCTTGGCCTCTGCCAGCTTCTCTTCATCACGACCACAAATTACAGTGATTGCGCCAGCGGCTGCAAATTTCTGTGCTGCAGCCAAACCAATACCGGATGAACCACCCGTGATCAGCACCACCTTGTCTTTCACCTGGCCGTTCAAGCTGCGGTCAATGAACAAATCGGGATCCAGGTGACGCTCCCAGTAATCCCAAATTGCCCAAGCGTAATCTTCAAGTCGCGGACACTCAATGCCACTGCCATCGAGCACAGCCAAAGTTTGGCGGCAATCGTAACGGGTTGGCCAATTGATGTAACCAAATACCTCTTCCGGCAAGGCCAGGTCTTTCAGCAGGGCGTTGCGAATGCGACGAACAGGAGTCAGGCTCATCAAGCCTTTTTTCACCGCACCAGGTACAAAACCAAACATGGCTGCATTAATCCGCATTTCCATTTTTGGCGCATGGGCCGCACGTGCAAAGGTGTTCAGCACATCGCCAATTCGGCCCGGGCTCGGGTCAACAAGGTGAAAAGCCTTGCCGTCCAGATCGGGCTGATGCGCAATGTAATCCATGGCATTGACCACAAAATCGACAGGCACAATGTTGATTCGGCCACCTTCGATGCCAATTGTGGGCACCCAAGATGGTAACAACTTGCGCATTTTCTGGATCAACTTGAACAGGTAGTAAGGCCCGTCAATTTTGTCCATCTCACCAGTCTTGGAGTCACCCACCACAAAGCCGGGGCGATACACACGCCATGCACCTTTGATCTTCTTGCGCACGATCGCTTCAGAATCGTGCTTGGTACGAAAGTAAGGATGATCCAGGTTTTCGGCTTCTTCAAACATGTCTTCACGGAAGATGCCTTCATACAGACCGGCAGCCGCGATCGAGGACGTTAGCTGAAAGCAGCCTGCGCCAATCGCATTGGCGAGATCCACAGCATTCTCCGTGCCCTTGATATTGGTTTCCTGCTGGCTTTCCGCATCAGCAGCCAGATCATAGATCGCAGCCAGGTGAAAGAAATGGGCGATGTTTTTGCTCAGTTCTTTGATCTCGGCGGCCTTCAAACCAAGCTTGGGTTTGGTCAGGTCACCAACCACGGGTACACACTGTCCTTTTTTGGCACCCCAATACTTTTGCAGCTCGGGTACTTTGTCCAGGCTTGATTCACGAATCAGAAAGTAAATGGTGCCTTTGCGCTTTTGCTCAACCAAGCGCTTCACCAAGCGTTTACCGATGAAGCCAGTGGCTCCGGTCACAAAATAATTCATGTATGTCTTCTCCGCGCGGGGTTTTTTATGGAAGATACGTCTTTGGAAGGCTTACTATAACTGCCCGCCCGAAATTCTCAAACTCCATGCGGGCTGTAACGATGTTTTGTCAGCACCGTGCTTACGGGAAAACACGAGGTAGGGTTTAGTGTGCCTTCTCTAGTGTGGCCTCGATAAACTACTACAATAAACAAAAAAGGCATCGGTCCCCAACGGGCCATTTCGCCATCACAAGGAGAGACAACATGGCCGGTAAGAAAAAGCCCATCAAAGGCGCCGTAGACAGCGCACAACAATTGTGGACCGCAGGCGTGGGTGCTATCACCAAAGCGCAAGAAGAAAGCAACCGTGTTTTGGAAAACCTGGTCAAGGAAGGCCATGAAATTCAGGAGCGAACCGTGAAATTTGCAGATCAAAAAGTAGTTGAAGTGACAGGCAAGGTCAGCAAGCTTGCTGGCTCTGTATCCAGCAAGGCAACACAGCACTGGGACAAACTGGAACAGGTTTTCGAAGAACGCGTTGCTCGTGCCTTGGGTCGCCTGGGCGTTCCTACCAACAAGGACGTTCAGCAGCTTTCTGAACGTATTGACCAATTGTCGGCAGCGATTGCCGAACTGACTGGCAAAAAAGTGGACACCAAAGCGACCACCGCAAAGCGCACTACCGCGCGAACCAAAAAATCTGCTGAGTAATTGAATCCTGAATCGACAAGGCCAACGGCGGTCTTGTCGAACACTCTTTGGGGCTGGAGCTCACAACCCGCATGAACAATCACAACTCTGGCCCGAAGATCGGGTTGGCCTTGGCTGGTGGCGGCCCCTTGGGCGCAATTTATGAAATTGGCGCACTGGTAGCACTCTCCGAGGCCATCGACGGACTTGACCTGAATGACATGAGTGTCTACGTGGGCGTGTCTGCTGGAGGCATTGTTGCAACCGGTCTGGCCCACGATCTAACCCCGCATCAAATCTACAAGTTGTTTATTGAAGGTGAGCCCGAAGAACTCGCCTTCGACCCTTCCATTTTGTTGCGCCCAGCCTGGAAAGAGTACTGGATGCGCCTTCGCAAGGTACCTAGTTTACTGGGCACCGCTGTTTCTGATTATTTTTTGCGCGATGACGCCACATGGGTCAGTTGCATTGAACGCTTGGGGGCTGCAATTCCCACAGGTTTGTTCAATGGTGACGAATTACATGAATGGATGGCCGACCTGATTGCCAAAGGTGGCGGCACGAACGATTTCAGAAGCCTGCGCAACCGTCTTATTCTGGTGGCCACTGATCTGGATTCGGGCGATTCGATTCCTTTTGGCATGCCCGGGTTTGATGATGTTCCAATCTCCAAAGCGGTTCAGGCCTCCGCATCGCTGCCAGGCCTGTTCCCACCGACACGTATTGCCAACCGGCATTATGTGGACGGTGCGCTGAAAAAAACCCTGCATGCGTCCACCGCTTTGAAGGAAGGCGTAGAACTGCTGATTTGTCTGAATCCGCTAGTACCTTACGATGACAGGCTGAACCCCAAAAACCATCGCCGCCGCGCCAAGGGCAAGGCTTTCCAGCCCGGTTCGCGCCTGTATGAAGGTGGTTTGCCCTTGGTGCTGTCACAAACATTCAGATCTATTATCCATTCACGCATGGACATCGGCATGGAACGCTACGGGCACCTCTACCCCAACGCCGATATTGTATTGTTTGAACCCCAACATGGTGATGGTGAGTTTTTTTTCACCAACCCGTTCAGTTACGCCAGCCGGCGCCGTTTGTGCGAGCATGCTTACCAACGCACCCGTGAGGAATTGTGGGCACGTCGGTACGATCTGGCCGAGCGGCTTTCAAGGCACGGACTGGAATTGAATCTCGATGTTTTAAAAGATCCTACCCTGCATTTGAGTAACAAGGTCAGTAAAAAACCGGCCCGTGCGGGATCAATGGTGTCCAAATTTGATCAGCTTGAGGACTCGCTGAATGAACTTGATCGTTACATACGGATTGCAAAAACCAGAAATGCCGCTTAATGACGCCATTACTCACTGGTAACAAGGGCAGTGAAGCCCCAAATACTTGTCAAAACAACGTAGACTAATGGTATTAAAAATACCAATAACAGACTTGCTGCATGAAGTCTTTAGCTTGATCAGGACTTTGGCCAGACAGGAGACGACCAGAACATGGAACGCAAGCCTCCAAGAAGAACAAGAGAACGAATTCTTGATTTGTCGCTAAGGCTATTCAATGAATTCGGGGAGCCGAATATTACGACCACCGTGATCGCCGATGAGATGAACATCAGCCCCGGTAATCTGTATTATCACTTCCGCAACAAAGACGACATCGTCAACAGTATTTTTGCCAGTTTCGAGAAAGAAATTGATGGCCTGCTCGACGTGCCTGGTAACCGCCAGGCCAACATTGAAGATGCATGGCTGTATCTTCAAGTGTCATTCGAACTGATTTGGCGCTATCGTTTTTTGTACCGCGACCTGAATGATTTGCTGTCTCGCAACCGTACCCTTGAAATTCACTTCAAACGCATTCTGAAACACAAAGTAGATGTTGCACGACGCCTGTGCCAGGGTCTGGTTGAGTCTGGCGACATGATGGCCTCGCAAGCGCAAATCAATGCACTGGCCACCAACATGGTAGTAGTTGCCACCTACTGGCTGTCGTTTGAGTATGTGCGTGACCCCCGGCATTTTAATGACGAAGCCACCATGAGCGCGGCCTTGGCCAATGGCGTGTACCAGGTGATGTGCCTGCTTGCCCCCTATTTGCAGGGCAATGCCAAAGAGCTGTTCGAAAGCCTGGCCCAATCTTTTATTACTGAAGAAAACACATAACAAGACTTAGGAGAACTTATGAGCGACTTGAAAGCCCGTTTTGAAAAGGCTGTTGCGGAATCAAAATCACTGCCCGCCCGCCCTGACAACCAAACTCTGTTGAAAATTTACGCCCTGTTCAAACAATCTACGGAAGGTGACAATACCGGCAAACGCCCAGGATTCACTGATATTGTCGGGCGCGCAAAATACGACGCATGGAAGGGACTCGAAGGCACAAGCAACGACCAAGCCATGCAGAATTACATCGACTTGATCGAGTCGTTGAAGTAAACCAGAAACTGTCTGGAAATAGAAAACCGGCTTTGAAGGCCGGTTTTTTTTATGGCTGCTTGAAAAAATCAGGCAGTTGCCTGGAATCAACGGGTACAGAATCGAGTTTGGCCGCCACATGAACGCACACAGTGCGGCAAAGCTCTACCACAGTGGGCTCTTTCACCTGATACAACACCAAAGTTCCTTCTTTGCGGCGCTGGAGAACACCGGCTCGGTACATCAAATTCAGGTGGCGAGAAATATTCGATTGGGTGGAATCCACTTCTTCCACGATGTCGTTGACAGATTTTTCTCCATTGCACAAGGCATGGATAATTTTCAATCGCGTGGGTTCAGACAGCACTGCGAAGTAGCCAGACACTTGTTCCAGCAGGGAATCCAGTTCACTCATAGCATGACCGATGTGTTTTTTTATATTGAGTCGATTGTACCCCCGTTTTCGCACGGGGGTGGGCGATCAGTGATTGGCCAGTAAAAGCCCGGCATGTTCACGCATAGGGTGAAACTCGATGGTTTCCCACCGTTTTTGCATCACATCCAGATCGAACCTGGACGTTGCCAAAAAAGCGTGGGTATCAGCAGCATCGGTCACCATGCGACCCACATTGGCATCCATAAACCGGCGCAAATCATTGGCATTTTTACTGGTAACCCAACGGGCGCAACTGTAGCGGCTAGGCGCCAAACGCACCTCGACCCCATACTCGCCTTTCAATCGGGCCTGTACCACTTCAAATTGAAGCTGACCAATGGCACCCAGCAACATTTCCGAACCCAACAGGGGCTTGAACACCTGAATTGCGCCTTCCTGACCCAACTCCATCAAACCCTTCTGAAGTTGTTTGCTTCGCATGGGGTCTTTCAATTCAACGGATGCAAACAGTTCTGGCGCGAAGAATGGCAAGCCAGTGAACTGCAAACCTTCCCCTTCGCTCAGGGAGTCACCCAACTGCAAGCCGCCATGGGTGGTCAAGCCTATGATGTCACCAGCGTACGCTTCGTCCACCCGATCACGACGCTGGGAAAGAAAAGTCACGACACTGGTGGGGCGGAAGTCTTTACCGGTACGAAGTACCTTGAACTTCATGCCATGCTCGAACCGCCCGGACAGCACCCGCACAAAGGCAATACGATCGCGGTGGGAAGGATCCATATTGGCCTGAATTTTGAACACCACCCCACTGAATTTGCTTTCCGTTGGCGCTACCTCACGCTCAATCGCTTTGCGCGGGCCCGGGTGTGGTGCCACATCGACCAAGGCGTCCAGCACCTCCTGAACGCCGAAGTTGTTCACCGCTGACCCAAAGAACATCGGGGTTTGCTTGCCGGCCAGAAACTCTTTCTCATCAAAACTGGGCGCAGCACCAGTGACCAACTCAATTTCTTGCTCGGCCTGTTTGAATTCGGCACCAAACCGGCTTCTCAGCAAATCGCGGTTGTCACCGTCCACCACCTCGTCGTCCTCGCGGCGACGGTCAGCGCCTGGAGTAAACACACGCATGTGGTTCTTGCGAATGTCGAAAATACCGTGGAATAACTTGCCCTGCCCCACTGGCCAGGCAAATGGCACACAGGGAATACCCAACGTGCTTTCAATCTCGTCCATCAACTCAAGCGGATCGCGAACCTCGCGGTCCATTTTATTCACAAAGGTGATAATAGGCGTATTGCGGGCGCGGCACACCTCGATCAAGCGCAGCGTTTGAGGTTCAACACCGTTGGCAGCATCGATCACCATCAATGCGGCGTCCACCGCCGTCAGCACTCGATAAGTGTCTTCAGAAAAATCTTGGTGACCTGGTGTGTCGAGCAGGTTGATTACCTGATCGCGATACTCCATCTGCATCACTGAACTGGCCACAGAAATGCCGCGCTGCTTTTCAATTTCCATCCAGTCAGAGGTGGCGTGGCGACTTGCCTTACGTGCCTTCACGCTACCCGCAATTTGAATGGCACCCGCAAACAGCAATAGCTTCTCGGTCAGCGTTGTTTTGCCCGCATCGGGGTGGGAAATAATCGCAAACGTTCGACGACGCTTGACTTCAGATTCAATGGACACAGCAGCCCTTTGGCGCAAAAGCCGTGATTTTACACGCCCAGGGAGTTAAATTCACCCTCTTTCATTTTCATATCGAAATATGAATTAATAACCACATAGAAACCCTGTTGCGGACATCCCGTATTGCTCATTTTTATTATAAATAAGACATTAGGACAGTGTTTTTGCACACTCGACTCGTTCATTTAAAGAACGATAACAATCACAAAGCCCAAACCCAATGGGCGCAGTTTTATCAAATCATAGGGGATACCAATGAAAGCAATTCTGGCAAAATCCGCCGTTGCAATCAGCCTGGCCGCAATGGCCATGGGTGCAGCTCACGCCGACAAATCCAAGTGGCCCAAAAGCTTTACAGTAGGCACAGCCTCGCAAGGCGGAACTTATTATGCATACGGCGCCGGCTGGGCAAACCTGGTAGCAGAAACTGTGGGCATCACAGGTGGCGCGGAAGTAACAGGCGGTCCCACACAGAACCTCGCACTGGTTCACACCGGCAAACTGGCCTTTGGAATGACCACCATGGGCCCTGCTCGCGAGGCTCTGGATGGGAAAAGCCCATTGGCCCCAGGTCTCAAGATGAACAAGGTTTGTGCCATGTTCCCGATGTACGAAACTCCTTTCTCGGTCACAGTACTCTCCTCCAGTGGCATCAAGTCGATCAAAGACATTCCGCCCGGTTCAAAAATCGGCTTTGGTCCGGCCGGCTCTACCTCAGACACCTACTTTCCCAAAATGCTGGAAACACTGGGTGTGAAGTTCGAGCGTCGCAACGGTGGCTGGAGCGACTTGGGTGGTCAGTTGCAAGACGGCTTGATCGATGTAGTTGCCTTTGCCGCCGGCGTACCCATTCCGGCCGTAACCCAGCTTGAAGTTCAAACCGAGATCAACATTCTTGAATTTACGGAGGCTGAACAGAAAAAGATTATGGACACCTACCCTGTGTCTGCTTTCCCGATCAAGGCCAGCACTTACAAAACCCTGAAGCAAGACGCACGGGCTGTATCGATGTGGAATTACGCCATCGCCAATTGTGATCTGCCTGAAAGCTTTGTGTACGAAGCCACCAAGGCTGTGCTGGACAACAATGAAAAAATGTTGACCATTCACAAAGGCGCGCGAACTACCCTGGCGCAGAACTGGGATAAAAACACCTTCATCCCTTTCCATCCCGGTGCTGCCAAGTACTACGAGGAAAAAGGTTTCAAGATCCCAGCAAATTTGAAACTCAAGTAAATACTGATCAAACCATTTGATCCGATGAGCATCGGGTATCGCATCTGATACCCGATGCGCCTCCGCAAACAGTCCTATTAATCTTGAATCGGCTCCATCATGTCCACACCCAATAGCGCACGCAGCACGGCAGCAGAGGATAGACTCATCGCCCAAGGCGTTGACGATGAACCCCCTGCGAATAATCAGCGCACATTCACCCAGCAAGCGGCTTTGCTCGTTTCCATTCTGTCCGCAGGCTATGCCTTTTGGCATGTTTTTTCGTTGAATGTGGCCCCCATAGAAACCTGGGCTTTTCGCATTCTTCACGTGGCTGGCGCACTGATCATCGGCTTCATTGCCTATTCATCTGCCAATGTTGATCAACCCCAACGCGGCAATCAAGGCTTGATCAAGGCGCTTGCATTACTGCTAGCTCTGCCGGCAATCTATGCCCTGTACACGGTGTACGATATGCAACAGATCATCGCCGCCGGTGAGATGATTACCCCGGAAATGGAAGTCAACCAATTTGGTATTCCATTGGCAATAGCAGCCTTGAGCGCGATTGTTGCCACCTGGTTCTTGCGCCCAGAAGGCTCAAAATTCAATTGGCTTGACGGCACTCTGGTTTTAACCGTGATCGCCAGCACCGCCTACCTCATGGTTCACCTGGATGGCACCGCATTGCGCATGCGAGCCGGAACGCCCTTCGCGTCCCCCGGCAACGCTTGGGCTGCCATGGTAGGCTTGGCGCTAATCCTTGAACTAACGCGCCGCGTGGCGGGTAGTGCCTTGGTCATCATCTCGATAATTTTCGTGGTGTATTCATTTGTTGGCCCTTACCTGCCCGGCTTTTTGACGCACGACGGTTTCGATTTCAGCCGCTTTTTCTCGTACATCTACACCGATGCGGGCGTGCTGGGTGCCACCACTGCGGTGTCCTCTACCTACATTATTTTGTTCATCGTTTTCGCCGCTTTTCTCCAGGCTTCCAAAGTAGGCGATTACTTCGTTAACTTTGCTTTTGCGGCTGCTGGCCGCGCTCGAGGTGGCCCAGCCAAAGTGGCTGTATTTGCCTCTGGCCTGATGGGCATGATCAACGGCACCAGTGCGGGCAATGTGGTTGCCACTGGTTCTCTGACCATTCCATTGATGAAAAAAGTGGGTTACAACGGGAAAACTGCCGGCGCTATTGAAGCTGCCGCATCCACTGGCGGACAAATCATGCCGCCGATCATGGGTGCAGGTGCATTCATCATGGCGGAAATTACAGGCATCCCTTACTCGGAAATCGCTATTGCAGCCATTATTCCAGCGGTGCTTTACTTCCTGTCTACTTATCTCATGGTGGACTTCGAAGCCGCCAAACTGGGCATGCGCGGCATGCGCTCCGATGAGTTACCACAGTTCTCTAAAATGGTGAAACAGGTCTACCTGTTCATCCCCATCATCATTTTGATTGTGGCCCTGTTCATGGGTTACTCCGTGATTCGTGCAGGCACTTTGGCCACCGCAGCGGCGGCCGTGGTTAGCTGGCTGTCGCCATTCAAAATGGGACCTAAGAGTATATTCAAAGCCTTCGATCTAGCGGGGGTGATGTCTATTCAAATCATCACGGTGTGCGCCTGTGCGGGCATCATCGTCGGCGTCATTGCACTGACTGGTGTAGGTGCCAGGTTCTCCTCCATTTTGTTGGATATTGCAGAAAACTCACAGCTAATCGCCTTGTTCTTTGCGATGTGCATTGCAATTCTGCTGGGTATGGGCATGCCAACCACAGCCGCCTATGCAGTTGCAGCATCGGTTGTTGCCCCCGGCTTGATTGAACTGGGCATTCAGCCATTGGTGGCTCACTTCTTTGTGTTCTACTTCGCGGTCATCTCGGCCATTACGCCGCCAGTCGCGCTGGCCTCTTATGCTGCTGCGGGTATTTCCGGCGCGAACCCAATGGCGACCTCTTTCACCTCCTTCAAGATCGGTCTGACTGCGTTTATCGTGCCGTTTATGTTTTTTTACAACGCTGCGCTCCTAATGGAAGGTGAATGGTTTGTGATCTTGCGTGCATTTGTTACAGCGTGCATTGGCGTGTTTTTCCTGGCGGCTGCAATTCAGGGCTGGTTCTGGGGAGCACATTCAAATTGGGTAGTACGCGGTATTTTGCTGATCGCAGCGCTCTGCATGATTGAGGGCGGTTTATACACCGATATCGGAGGTGCAATTCTGGCTGTTGTAGCAATTATTCTTAATAAGTTCTTTAAAGGAAAACCGGCGCCGGAACCCATGGTTCAGGCCAAGGGAATGGATTAAAAACGCAGTGCCTTGAGGCTTCTACACCCTTTTTTAGTGTAGAGCCTCAGGTTCAAACCCTTTCATTGCTTAATCGATTTCCCTATAGTGCGAAGTGTCACGAAATTTGACTACCCGCTACCCCAAGGAGATCTCACATGTACGCATTCGAAAAGACAGCTGAACTGCTGACCAAAACCAACACAGAATTGAAAAACCAGCACCAAGCGGCTTCCAAAGCCCTGAACAGCTTGGTACAAGCGCAATTTGGTTTGTTGTCACAAGGTTTGGGCAACGCATTCACCGCTGCTGAAAAGCTGCCTTTGGCCGACAAGCCTGTGGTTGTTAACGCTCGCACCGAGATCAAGCAAGGCTTGGAAAAAGTAGTTGGCGTGAGCCAGGTTTATACACAGAAAGGCGTTGAGCTGTTTGAACAGCAATTGCCCGTGGTAATCGACAAAGGTTTCTCTTACGCTGCTTTGGCTTTGTCACAAGCTGAGTCTTTGACCGAAAACGCGATCACCATGGGTGTAAGCGCTTTGGAACAAGCCAAAAAAAACGAAACACTGAAGCCAGCCATTGAACAAGCTGAGCAAATTGCTGCCCAGTTGTTCGAAAAAATTGGTGTAAAAGGTGAAGCTGGCGCGAAGAAAGCTGCCAAGAAGCCTGCCGCCAAGAAAGCTGCTGCTCCACGCGCCAAGCGCGCTGCAGCGGCCCCGAAGGCTTCAGTCTGAATAGACAAGGCCCAGCTTGAGCTGAGCTTTGACTAAATAAAAAAACCCTCGAGAATTCGAGGGTTTTTTTATGGGCGCAGTGAAACATCAATGAAACTTCACAGCAACCACAAAATCAGGCCATAGCACACACTGGCGCCCAGAACGCCAACAAACCACTCTCTTTTGGCCTCCAACTCGCCCAGCATGGTCACGTCAAAGCTCTTGTTTGCGAAATCGTCCATGGCAATACTCCCGGTGCATAATGCACATGTGTGTTGATGCCTCTATTTAAGTGCAAAAACACAGGTGAGTCTTTCCCACAAAGGGGGCCACCTTATTCGACTACCCCCAAGAGGTAACCACAATGACCATCAGTTCTGCCAGCGCCTTTGCAATTGTTTCTGCGGGAGTATTTTTGCTCATTGGTCTTTTCAGCGGATTGTGGAAGTTCTTGCAGATGTGGCGCAGTGAACACGGTTTAGCGCATCCATATGTAGACATCGCCCACAGAGCCAGTCTGCTCTACGGTTTCGCTTGTATTACCTTGGCCGTGTTGGCACATTTCAGCATGTTCAACCCGGACTACAACTTGTTCGCGGCAGCCATCGTAATTGCATTTTTTGCCTTGGCTGTAGCGGGTTATTTGATACAGGCTGCGCTGAACGGCCCCGACAATCAGTTGCGGCAACCTCACAAACTGGGAAAACACCCCATGCCTCGAGCAGGTTTGGCCATATTTATGGTGGCGCTGGTGTTTGCAGAAATTGGAGGCACGCTCTATTTGTTTCTTGGCGCTTTACAGAACCCTTTGCTGCAATTCTGGTCTTAAACTCCAAACAGACCTACCCCAGGAAAACCGCACAATGGCTATACAGTTCACCCGTCGTTGGATACTTGCCGCATCCGCTCTATTAACCCTTGCAGCATGTAGCACCACAAACCCAGCCAGTTTGTCCGGTCAGTACCAAGCCAAGGCGAACTGGACCAGTTCATTTTTAAGTCAGGTGTTGGGTGGTCAAACCATGCCCGACGGTGTGAACAACTGGGCATGCCGCCCAGCAGAGAACCAAAACCCGGTCGTACTGATTCACGGCACCTTTTCTTCCAGCATGTATTCATTCGGAGCCTTGGGCCCGGCACTTGCCAACCAGAACCTTTGCGTCTACTCAATCGATTATGGCGCAGCCGAGTCTGGCGACTGGTTCAAAGGTGTGGGCCCGGTGGACGAATCAGCACAGCGGATCGCCGACTTTGTAAAGTTTGTGAAGACAACAACAGGTCGGAACAAAGTGACCCTCGTGGGTCATTCCCAAGGTGGTCTTATTGGCTTTTATTACCTGAAAATGTTGCAAGGGGCTGCCCATGTGGACCGCTTCGTGGCTTTGGCCCCCAGTGTGAACGGCACTTCCATTGCAAAAACCCCCAATCGGGACCTGGTGGAATATTGCCTGGCTTGTGCCGACCAGCACCCCCGTTCCGCCTTGCTGCGCGAATTAAAAACTGGGGCCATCACAATGCCAGGTGTGCAATACAGTGTTTTAGTGACCAAAAATGACAAAGTGGTAGTGCCTGTTGAAAACCAATTTGTCAAAGAGCCTGGCGTGCAAAACATCTACATTCAAGATCTGCTTCCAGGCAAACGGGTGTCGCACAGTGGCATGCTTTACGACACCGAAACGCTTGATTTGATTGTCAAGCTGGTTCAGGGTCAATCAATACGAACAGCCTCAAACTAAGGCAACATAACTTCGGGTTGTGGGATTGAAACAGTACAGAGGATCGTCGACAACATTTCGGTCAATGCCCTCTTTTTTCAGCTGCGTCTTTTGGTATTTGAAAGTACCCGTGGTTTCTACAGCTTGCAGTACCCGCACATACATCGGCACTGCGTAGCTGGGTAAATGACTTGTTACATGCGCGGCCAGCGCTTTCAAGTCCAGCTTGGCTCCGGGTTTTACAGCCACTGCCGCCATGCCAGCGCGGCCGTCGAACCCCTCCAGTTTCACACCGTAAACCACGGCATGCTCAAGAAATGGCAGCTTGGCCAAAACGCCTTCAACTTCTGAAGTTGCAACGTTCTCGCCTTTCCATCGAAATGTGTCGCCCAGACGGTCGACAAACTGAATGTGTTGCCACCCTTGCCGGCGCACCAAGTCGCCTGAGTTGAACCAACAATCGCCGCGCTTGAATACATTGCGCAGCAACTTGCCTTCATTGGCTTTCGGATCGGTGTAACCATCGAAGGGGCGTAGCTCAGTCACTTCGCTGATCAACAAACCCACTTCACCGCGCCCCACTGTTTCACAAAAACCATGCGAGTTTCGCACCACCTGTTCCGAGTCTGCATCGCAAGCAATCACTTCAAACGGCATGGGGCAAAAGCCCACAGTCTCTTTGAGGCCAAAAGCATTCATGAATCCAAGGTTGGATTCGCTCGCACCATAAAACTCAAAGATTTGATGAATGCCGAACCGGTTTTCAAAGTCATCCCATATTTCAGGGCGCAGGCCATTGCCCAAAATCAAACGGATTTCATGGTTTTGGTCGTCCATGTGGGGCGCTTGATTCAAGAGGTATCTCAACAATTCCCCAATGTAACAAAAGGCCGTTGCCCGGTAATGTGAAATACGGCGCCAGAACTGACTGGCACTGAATTTCTCATCCAGGGCAAAACAAGCGCCAGAGGCCAACACTACCCCCAATGACACGGTAAGTGCATTGTTGTGATACAGCGGCAGGCAGCAGTAAAACACATCGGTAGCCGTCAAACGCACTGCTGTACTCATACCCGAGGCCGCTTGCAACCAGCGGTAATGGCTCATCACGGAGGCTTTGGGCAAGCCGGTAGTACCAGAGGTAAAAATATAGAAACAGGGAGAGCTGGCAGTAATTTGTGCTGTTTGCGCCAAGTTGTGCACGGGCTGCGTGCACCAGGCGCTGCGAAAATCGCTCACCCTTAAATGAGTACTGCCGGTTTGCAATGACAGCAATTCAATGCCTTTGAGTAAGGCGCTGTCTTCCGCTTCCAATTGCTTGAGAATATCCAGGCCACGATCACAAGCCAAAATAATTCGCGGCTTCACCAGCTTCAAGCTGTGCGCCTGCACGGCACCTTGCTGATTGATATTCAGCAACGCAGCAACCGCGCCCAACTTGGCGCAGGCAATAACAGCGAGCAGGGTTTCCGGGCGGTTGGCCGACAACAAACCCACGGTGTCACCAGGCTTCACTCCCATGGACAGCAAACCTCGCGCCATTTGGTTGCAAATGGAATTGGCCTGCCCATAGGTCCAAGACTGCTGCTCGCTTTTCAGGAATGCCGATTTTGCATGTTTGCGCGCAGTTTCTTGAAACAACAAACCCAGCGAACGGCGGGAATGTGGCCGGAGAAGTGCCAGACTGGCCAGCGAAGGAAGAATATGCGGTACGTCAGGCAGAAAACCCAAGGCTCCTTTGGCAATGTCAATTGCGGATACTGTTTTGCCCTGAACTGTCATTTTGTGCGGTCTCCGGCTGCTGTCTCGTGTTTTTTTATACAGAAAAAGATACACTCTTTGGGTCAACGAAATTCGCGTACACACCGTTTTTATCAATGTCATCAGGCTGCCCAGTTAAGTATTCTTCCATGCCCATAGCCAAAGTACGCTCTAAAACTGTTCTTTGCCTGCTTGTGCTTGTGACGGCGCTTCCGTTTCATGTGGCCAACGCCAAAAACTTCATTGGTTACACGGGCAAAGGCTGGAACAACGACTTTGGCGTACTTCGCGGGCAATGCGATGCCAAATTGGTTCAAAGCGAGGCACTTAAAGGCACCCTGACAGATCAAATGGCCTATGTGGAATCGACCGACGCTTTCAAAGCAATTTTCACGGAAACCCAGCTGGTTGATGCATTCGCAGTCGACTCCCATTGCTTCGGACACACCATGGAGCTAGTGCCCTCGGGGCAAGCGGTACGCTGGTTAAACCCAGTGAACGGGGTTGGAGTTTACCTGTCGCCAGGTGCCAAATCAGACACTTGCCGAACCTACTTGGGCGTCACGATTGTCAACGGTGAAAAAACAAAGTTCAGGGGCGAAGTATGCTCGCCCAGCAAAGGTGCCTGGCAAATTCAGCAGTAATCTCAGCAAAACACTGCCCTTCGCAAACGCTGAAGGGTATCCGAATGACCAACCAGAACCAACAGCAATTTGGCCCGGGTCATCGCCACGAACAACTTGCGAAAATCAGCTTCATTAAACTCCACAAAAGCCAACTCGGTCACCACCACAGCTTGTGCTGCCTGCCCTTTAAAACGGTAAACCGACTCCGCATGTACATTGCCCTCGGTGAAAACCTGGCTGCCATTGTCATCATATCGACCGGTAAAGTGTCTCAAGGTATGCGGCCCCAGACTGGCTTGCGCCAATACTTTTGATTTTTCGTGCCCACGCATGCTGAGCACCGCAATTTTGTCTCGGGTAAAACCGTGCCGCAAACACGCCGTAATCGCCTTGGCAGTTTGACTAAATAACGACTCATCATTGTCATACTCAAAAAACTCAAGTGGCAAACCTTCCAGCGGGCAAGCGGCTTCAACGTCCAGTGGCAAAGGCGATTCAAACTTGAATTCATGTTGAACCAGCTGCACTGCCTGCACTACGCGTTTTGGATTTCGATAATTCATGGGCGTATGCAGGCTGACCCAACCGGGCAAGCTGACTGTTGGTTTGGCATACAGATTCTGTATCGGATCCTCCAGCCACAGCCACCGAGTGCCAGAATGCGCACAACGCTGAAGCACTGGCAACCAGCTTTGATCAAAGTCCTGGCCTTCATCCACCACAATTGAATCAAATATCCAGCGCTTGTCCACAGGTGTAGCAAGTACTTGCTCGGCCAAGCGACCGAAGACCCCGGGCGACGCATAATCGACGTCAAGACCTGCATCACGCAACATTCGGTCACACAATGCATGAAAGTTAAAAACAACTGCGCCAATCAAGCCTGCTTCCCGAACCTGCTGCGCCATGTGCGAGGACAGCGGTCGGTTGTAACACACGTATAAAGTTCGGGCTTTTAAACCATGGTTGCGCTGCAGTTCACTAAAAGCCAATTGTGATTTTCCGCTACCTGCAGTGCCCGTAACGCGTAAGCGAAAAGGCTCGAAGCTCAGTCTTGAAACCCATTGTTCGAGACCGTGCGACAAGCGCGTTACCAAAGTTTCGGCAGCTTGTGACAAAGCCCCGACTTCAGGAACCAGATTTAATTCATTGCACAAAAATGAGTGGATGGCTTTGGGATTCGAGTGGCTGCTGAACAGGTCTGCTGTGATGTCGATCGTTTGTATCAGGGCAGCCAATTCATCTTTATGGCGGGCATCCAGTACACGCTCAGCATTCACAGTCAGTCCGCCTGGATCGGGCACAGTGAAGTCAGGACAGTAAAAAATAGGTTCAACCCGAAGGGTACCCTGGTGTTGCAACCTGAACTTCTGGTTCAGCAAGGCGCCCTGTTCGGCCAGCGCATTGAATACGTCTTGACGCTGTTCACCCAACTGCTTGATCACCCGGCCTTGGTCCACTTTCATCAAACCGGTTTTCATCAAGATGCTGTAAACAATACCGCTGGGGCCCAGCACCAGGAACTGGATCCGTCCAGTGACTGTCAACCCATGCTCGATTCGTGACCAATGTATACCGTGATAAATGGTGTAGTTGTCGGGCAACTGCGCCTGCAATTGAAGCAACACATCCCTTTCACGGGCTTGTGCACCGTCTAGTGAGAGTGCACTGGTGTCTGAAGGATAAACCTTGGCGGGCACGCCTTACACCTCTTTGAATTGTTGCTTCAGCGCAGTGCCAGAGTAACGATCAACCCCGGTCTGAATGCGAAAGCCCAACATGATTTTCCCGGTGGTGCAATACACCTGCTCCCGCAGCCATTCGATGACTTCTTTTCCTTCCGAAAAACCCACTGCCTCGAATTCCCAAACTCTGTCCTCCGCATTCCAGCGAAAGCCTTTGGATTTCAGAAAATCTTTTTTCTCGAAGGGTGCTTTCAGTGCAGCGATTTGATAAATCGATTCGTTAGCACTGTCAAACAGCACCTGAAACGGCATTCGCTGAGATGTTTTCATGGGTTGAGCCAACACATGAACCAGTGCATTGCAATCTTCAACCGCCCGGTGAGCGCCGTGAAAGTAACCGCAATCTGACAAAAGATATTCCAGTTTGCGTCCTGAATAGTTTTCCTGGGTCCAGGGCAACTCCCGAAACGTACAGGCCCAAATTGACTTTTCAAGCCACGGGAAACGGCGCAGCATGAAAGGCTTGTCGAAGGCGGCGTTGTGAGCCACAAACAAAGCGGCCTCACTGCACAGGGCCTTCAGGGCTGCTTCATCAAACCGCTGGCCTTTGACCATCTCATTGGTGATCCCGTGAATGGCTGAGTTCTCGGGTGTAATTGCCACTTTGGGTTCTTCAAGTCCGCCGAAAGTACCCAACACTGCGCCGATGGCTCCGGTGTCCTGGTCCACTTCAATCAACACAGCGCCCACTTCGATGACTTCACAGGTCGCATAATCAAGACCTGTGGTCTCAGTGTCTACCACCAACACCTTCACCGGGCTGTTAATTTGCCCACCAAAACTGCTGCGCATCTGAATGCGACGTAGCACCTTGTAGTTGCCACTGCTTTCCAGCCACCGGGCCACTGTTTCCGGGTCAATGTTGCTTAGTTCATCGTGGTTCAATCGATTTGTCCTTTGGGTCAGAGTGCACCAAGTGGGCCTGCTGTCGGCTTACTTTCACCTGCCAGCCTTTTTTGACTTCGCGAATTCCACCTTTATTAATTCGCAATTGACGAGCCAACTCAATCAATTTCAGTTTGCCACAACGCACGCCCTGGCTTAGCAACCAATGTCTCAGTGAATTAAGCTGGGCTGAGTCATCCATTACCCGCCATTGAATCAGTTGTAAACCGCCAGTGTCAGAGATCACCTGTGGTGCCATGGCTTGCGTGTCAGAATCTTCTGCAGAATAGTGTGCCTGAAAAAATTCAGCCAGTTGCAACAAGGCCTTCGGGCTTTGTGGAAAGTGTTCTTCGAGGCTAGGCAATAATTCATGGCGCACCCAGTTGCGGCGCAACGCAGTGTCATGGTTGCTGGGGTCTTCAATGTGTTGCAGGCGATTCTCACGCGCATAATCCAGCAGACTCGGTTTGCTGCAATTCAACAAGGGGCGGCACAACAGCAACTCAGGGTGCAGGTGACGGTCTACGCCCACTGGGCCCACCGCACGCATTCCGCCAACCCCCCTCAAGCCTGAACCACGCAGAAGTTGCAATAGCACTGTTTCCAATTGATCGTCCCGGTGGTGGGCACACAGTAAAACGTGGTGTTGATTGGCCTTCATCCAGTTGAAAATGGCACGGTAACGCTCTACACGGGCCTGGCCTTCAAGGCCTGAATCGCTGGGTTCAACTTTCACCCTCAATGCAGTGAAAGGCACACCCCATTGTTCGCACTGGCTTTTACAGTGCGCTTCCCACGCGTCGGCTTGCATTTGAATTTGATGGTTTACATGCACCGCATGCAGGGGCAAGCCCATCACATGCAATGCGTGAAGCAACACTGTTGAGTCGACGCCGCCAGAGTAGGCCACCACAAAACAGGCCGGGGTTGGAGCGTGGCGGTTGAAGTCGCTTAAAAAGGTTTCAAGCGACCGCTTCAATTACTTGCTCACCTTGAAGTGGCCATAACTCATCAGCCGGTCATGGCGAGCATCCAATAGGGTTTTTGGCTTGTAGGTGACAAGCATGTTTAAGGCTGCCTTGATGGCTGTTTTCAAATTGTTGGCTGTTTGCGCGTGATCACGGTGCGCTCCACCAAAACTTTCTTTCACGATTTCCTGAATCAGACCCAAATCGCGCAGGCGTTTGGCGGTAATGCCCAAAGCCTCTGCGGCATCCGATGCCCTTTCGGCGCTGCGCCACAAAATGGAGGCACATCCTTCCGGCGAGATCACGGAATAAGTGGCATTTTCCAACATGATGACGTGGTCGGCCACAGCCAAAGCCAAAGCACCGCCAGAACCGCCCTCACCAATAATTGCACTCACAATCGGCACCTGGATTTGTGCCATTTCAATCAAGTTTCTGCCGATTGCCTCGGATTGCCCACGTTCCTCAGCATCAATACCGGGATATGCCCCTGGGGTGTCGACAAGGGTAACAATCGGAATACCAAACTTTTCAGCAGTTTTCATCAAGCGAAGCGCTTTGCGATAGCCCTCCGGGCGTGGCATACCGAAGTTACGCAAGGTGCGTTCTTTCACGTCACGGCCTTTTTGATGACCAATCACCATGACACTTTCACCCTCCAGGCGAGCAAGCCCCCCCACAATCGAGGGATCATCGGCAAAGTGCCTGTCGCCATGCAACTCTTGAAAGTCGGTGAATGCGTGGGCAATGTAGTCCAAGGTGTAAGGGCGCTGGGGGTGACGCGCCACCTGCGAGACCTGCCAGGGCGTCAGCTTGCTGTACAGCTCTTTGGTCAGCACATCACTTTTGCCTTCCAGGCGGCGAATTTCTTCAGACAAATCAACAGCCGAGCCATCTTGTACCAGGCGTAGCTCCTCGATTTTGCCTTTCAATTCGGCAATGGGCGCTTCAAAATCTAGAAATGTTTGCTTCATGAGGTTCTCTTAATAGTCCACCACAGCTGGGTCCAGGCTGCGCCACAAATACCACGCCGCCACAGTCCGCCAAGGTTTTAATTTTTCCCCGAATTGTAGTGCTTCTTTCGGTCCGATGGGTTCACCCTCGAAAAATTGGCGCGAGATACCGCGCTGCACACCAATGTCATCCACAGGCCAAACATCGGGCCTGCGCAAACAAAACATCAAAAACATTTGGGCAGTCCAACACCCCACTCCCTTGATTGCACACAGGTGGCGGGTACAGGCTTCGTCGTCCATACCTTCCAGCACTGCCAATTCAAGCCCACCTTGCTGCTCAAATTCACTCAAGGCTCGTGAGTACGCAATTTTCTGGCGAGACAGGCCTGTGGCTTTCAAAGTGTCATCACTTAGAGCGAGCAAGGCTCGACTTGTAATTTTTCCATTCAGGGCATCGACCACTCGGGCCCACACGGCGTCAGCTGCTTTAACCGAAATTTGTTGACCCACCAGCGAGCGCAGCATGGTTTCATAAGGCGCACCACGCGAACGCAAGGCCCGGTCCGAATGTCGAGCCAGCAATTCAACCCACACCGGGCTTTGCAAAGCCAAGGCTTCGCATGCCTCTTGCCAATAGGCAGGCGCATCAGGATCGTGGTTCAATCTCAGGCTCGCCGCCATTCGGTGGCACCGCCCCGTTTGTCTTCCAGTACTACACCCATATCGAGCAACTGCTGGCGTATAGCATCGGCTTTTGAGAAATCCCGATCCGCCTTGGCCTGAGCTCGGGCATCAATCAAAGCTTGAATCTCTGCTTCGTCAAGAGCACCAGCCTGGTCACCCACCTCCGCCTTCTGGAAGGCCTCGGCTGTCCGTCCTAACAAACCGAGTACTTGCGCCAAAGCTTTCAGGCGTGCAGCCAAAGCCAGGTCAGCGGTGCGGTTCACCTCGTTGGCCATTTCAAACAGCACAGACACTGCAATTGGCGTGTTCATGTCGTCGTTCATGGCCTCAGCAAAACGAGCCTCAAATTCTTGGGTCCAATCAATTGATTGCGCAACCTGAACATCGCCCACAGCCGTATACAGTCGACCCAAGGCCGCTTTTGCATCCTGTACATGCGCCTCTGAGTAAGTCAGTTGACTGCGGTACTGAGCACGCAATATGAAAAAGCGGACCACTTCCGCGTCATACACTTTCAATATGTCCCGAATCGTGAAGAAGTTATTCAGCGATTTCGACATTTTCTCGGATTGTCCGTTGGTTTCAACGCGCACAAAACCGTTGTGCATCCAATACTGGGCAAAACCCTCGCCAGTGGCACCCACGCTTTGAGCAATTTCGTTTTCATGGTGCGGAAACTGCAGGTCAGCGCCGCCACCATGAATGTCGAATGTATTACCCAATAACTTGCAGCTCATGGCTGAACACTCAATATGCCAACCCGGACGGCCCACACCGAAATCAGAGTCCCATTTTGCATCCGCGGGCTCATCGGCCTTTGCACTTTTCCACAGAACAAAGTCCAGTGGGTCGTTCTTGCTGCCTGAAACCCCCACACGTTCACCAGCCCGCAATTCATCCAGGCTTTTACCCGACAAGCGACCGTATTCGGGAAACGCGCGCACGGCAAAGTTCACATCACCTGAATCATCACGGTAAGCGAGCCTTTTGTTCATCAAAGTTTGAATCATGTCCTGCATTTCTGCGACATATTCAGTGGCGCGGGGCTCGTGGTCGGGTCTTTCGATACCCAGAGCATCAGCGTCTTCATGCATAGCGGCAATGAAACGGTCAGTCAACGAACGGATACTTTCTCCGTTTTCAACTGCGCGACGAATAATTTTGTCGTCAATGTCAGTGATATTGCGTACATAAGTGACCGGGTAGCCGGATGCACGCAACCAGCGTTTGAGCAAATCGAACACCACCATGACACGGGCATGGCCCAAGTGGCAGAAGTCATAGACTGTCATGCCACACACGTACATTCGAACGTTCTGTGGATCAAGCGGTGAAAATGCCTGCTTTTTCCTTAGAATTGAATTGTAAATTTGGAGAGACGATTTCATTGGACTCAGAAAAAAAGCGGACCCAGCTTGCCAAAACGGTACAATCTGATACTGGAACCCTCAGGAAACCCAGCTCAGAAGCCAACCCGCTCTAGGGCTTGCTACAATAGCGGTCGAGTATATCATTACGCATGATCGAGTTTTTCCCTACCAATCAGATGAAACGGGTAACCCCGCAAAGGCGCAACCGAATGCAGGCTAAAAAAACAATCACGTCGTCAATCAGTGGCAAATACAAGAAAAGCAAATACGCATTGCTCATCGCTCTCATGGGCTTGGCATTTGCCGGAGCTCCCGGCTATGCCGACGAGTCAGATGAAGTTTCAAAACTTATCCAGAGCGGTCAATTTGAACAGGCACAGGCACGCGCAGACGCTTACCTGGCCAACCGGCCCAACGACGCTCAAATGCGTTTCCTGAAGGGCTTGATCCTGACTGAGCGCAATAAAACTGCCGAGGCCATTACAGTTTTCACCAAGCTGACTGAGGATTTTCCCGAGTTGCCCGAACCCTACAACAACCTGGCTGTGTTGTACGCGGGCCGTGGTGAATATGAAAAGGCCCGAGAATCTCTGGAAATGGCCATTCGCACGCATCCAAGCTATGCCACTGCGCATGAAAATCTGGGCGACGTGTATGCCAAGCTTGCCAGCCAGTCCTACGACAAAGCCCTCCAGCTAGACGGCCGCAACTCCACAGCACAAACCAAACTGTCATTGGTGCGCAACCTGATTGCAGGCAAACCCGAGACAGTGGCTGTGGCCGCAGCACCTGCAGCACCTGCAGCACCTGCAGCAGCGCAAGCCAGCAAGCCAGCTCCTGCCAAAACTGCGCAAGCGGTAGTGCCTACCCCGCCAGTGGTTGCTGCCACGCCACCCGCAGTTGACGTGGCACCCAGCAAACCTGCTCCAGCAGAACCTGCTATTACAGCCAGCAAGCCTGCTGAATCAAAACCCAATACCATCGGCATGGACAGCCAAGTGTTGGCGGCTGTTGAAGCCTGGGCCAAGGCATGGACCGACCAAGACATGGCTGGCTACCTGGGCGCCTACAGCCAAGACTTTGAAACACCTGGCAAAATGAACCGCTCCAATTGGGAAAAAATGCGTGAGCAACGCATTGTTGGCAAGGAAACCATTCGCGTGGTGGTTGAAAACCCCTTGATCACCATTACTGGCAACGAGGCTGTGGTGAAATTCAAGCAGAGCTACTTCTCCAACCGCCTGAACAACGTATCCAGCAAAACGCTGACCATGAAACAAGAAGGCGGCACCTGGAAAATCACCAGCGAGAGGGTGGGCGGCTAAATGTGGTTTAGAACCGGGCCTCGTGGCATGTTCAAAGGTTTGCGCCTGGCCGCACCCCTGATGTTTTGGGCATTCACGGCGGCCCCCACTTTTGTGAATCCTGGCTCTGAAGAATCCTTTGACCTGGCGGCCTACAGCAGCCCGGAGCCGAAAAAGGGCTCACTGGCCAGCAAGTTGTTTGAATCTGCAAGCTACGAACCGGTGATTGACACTGCGGTTGAAGAAATTTACTTGGCGCTCAGTAATCATGAGTTGAACAAAGCGCTTGAATTGACGGATCGCTTGTTGAGTGAATTTCCCAATTTTTACCTGGGTCACATGCTCAGGGGCGATATTCTGTCGCTGAAAGCGGGGCGCCCCCTGACCAAAATTGGTGACATGCCCGATGTTCCCAAAGGTAAACAAGAAGAACTGACGGAACTGCGCGAAGAAGCAATCGCTCGATTCAAGGCAGTGAAAGATCGCCCTCAGCGTGATTTGCTACCCGCAGAACTGGTTGAGTTGAACGACGATCAACGCTACGTTATTTTGGTGGACACCACCCGTTCCAGGCTTTTCCTGTACGAAAATTCATTTCCGCAACCCCGCCTTGTCACCGACTTTTACGTGTCACAGGGAAAAATGGGGGCAGTGAAAGTACGCGAGGGTGACAAACGCACGCCAATCGGTGTGTACACCATTACCGAGCTGCTGCCCAAGGAAAAGTTGACCGACTTTTATGGTCCAATTGCCCTGCCGATCGATTATCCAAACGCTTGGGACAAGCGCCTTGGGAAAACCGGCTACGGTATTTGGCTGCATGGCATGCCAAAGCATTACGTAAGCCGCCCACCCAAGGCCAGCGATGGCTGTGTAGTGCTGGCCAATCAAGACTTGCTCGCCTTGAAAAAGTTTGTCGATATTGGCACCACACAGGTCGTGATTAGTGAAAGGCTTGACTTCGTACCAATCGACGTGTGGCAAAGCCACCGCAAAGCGGCCCTGCGAATGGTGGACACCTGGAAGAAAGATCTCGAGAAAGGTTTCTCTAAAGGTATTTACCACTACGCAAGCGATGTAAAAATTGACGGACAAGGCCTGATTGAGTGGCAACAAAATCAACAAATCGGTAACAAGTCATTTGGAAAAATTTCCATCGACGACCTCACTGTGATGCGATACCCCAGCGACAAAGACATGATGCTCGTGTCATTCAGGCAAGAGGACAAATTGTCGGGCGAAATACGCAAGCAACAATACTGGATGAAGGTTGGCACCCGATGGCAAATTGTCCAGGAAGACACTTCTAAACTGTAAGGAACAAGTCTGTGACTCAAGGCAAACGTGTTTTTCTCAAGTGGTCGATGTTCTCGGCGATTGCTGTTAGCATCGGTAATTCTTCAATCTCCTCTGCGTTTGCAAAAGCGAAAAAACGAACCATGGTTAAACTAAAAACAAATTTTGGCGACATTACGATCGCCCTGGACGCTGAAAAAGCACCCGCCACTGTGGCGAACTTTCTGGAATACGCGAAAAGCGGCTTCTATACCAACACTATTTTTCACCGCGTCATCAGCGGCTTCATGGTTCAAGGCGGTGGTTTCGAGCCAGGCATGAAACAAAAGCCCACCAAAGACCCCGTAAAAAACGAGGCTGACAACGGCTTGAAAAATGAGAAATACACCCTTGCCATGGCTCGTACCAACGACCCACACTCGGCCACTGCCCAGTTTTTCATCAACGTGGAAAACAATGAATTCCTGAACTTCAAAAGCCCAACACCGCAAGGCTGGGGCTACTGCGTATTCGGCAAAGTTACCGAAGGCAAAGAAGTCGTGGACAAAATTGTAGGCGTCAAGACAGGCTCGAAAGGCTTTCACCAAGACGTACCACTTGAAGATGTGGTGATTCAGGGTGTTGAAGTACTTTAAGTTTGCCCCGATCAAAAAAGCCCTTTTTCAAGGGCTTTTTTTTATGACTTTTTAATCAGGTAACAAGTTGATTGAAATTCCGCAACAAGGTGCTGCATTCTTTGCCTCCGACCTGCACCTGTCAGAAGACACTCCCAAAACACTGGATGCATTCGAAAATTGGCTGGCCAGTGTGGCTCAGGACAATACGCTCATCTTTCTGCTCGGCGACCTGTTCGAGGTTTGGTATGGAGACGACTACAGGGACAGCACCAGCGAGCGAGTGACCCAAGCCGTTCAAAGCGCAAAATCTGCCGGTGCCACATTGTATTTCATGCATGGTAACCGTGACTTTCTGCTGGGCGATGAATTTGCCGAAGAAGCGGGCTTCGAGATTCTTCCAGATCCGGAGTTTTTACTCGTCAACCACCATGTGGTGCTGATTACACATGGCGATCAACTTTGCACAGACGACAAAGCCTATCAAAAATTCCGACTTCAAAGCAGAGACGAAAAATGGCAAAAAAACTTTCTTGCACTGCCCTTGCCGCAACGAATCGATATGGCCAAAGCCATTCGCAGTGAAAGCAAAATGCACAAAGCCAACAGTGCAATGAGCATCATGGACGCCAACCTGCAAGCTGTGACTGAAACATTCAAGGGCAACTGGCCCGATGGCTATTTCATTGGCAAAAGCGATGTGATTTTGCACGGACATACCCACCGCTGTGCCATACACCACACATTGAATAGCTCGGCACCAGTGGCACCAGAATCGGCCCAGGGGCAACTGCAGCTAGGTCAGCGCATTGTATTACCCGACTGGAACTTTGACGAACCAGAAAAAAACCGCCCAAAAGGCGGTTTCTTGAAGCTACAAAGCAGCGGGGAATTCAGCCTGACCCTGTTTAACTAAGTGGCTAGTTGTCCACCAGCTTGTTCAAGGCTTTCAACTCTTCACAATCCACGGAGTCACCACAATCGGGCTCCGATTTCCCTTGACTCAGTTGTTTTTCAAGCTGTTCAATCCGCTGCTGCTGGGCGATGGCCTGGTCGATCAAACCATGCATCGCTTTGATCAGTGGATCATCGCCATTTTTTGACACTCCGTAGGCGGAAAACTCTTCTTTAGTCTTGGCCGCTCCTGTCAATTCTTCGGCGGCCACGCGTTCTTCAGCTTTCAAAATCATGCGTGCGGGGTTGCCCACCGCCGTTGCACCCGCGGGCACAGGTTTGGTCACCACGGCATTAGAACCAATCTTGGCGCCCTCTCCCACGGTAAAAGGCCCCAAAACCTGTGCACCTGCTCCCACCACCACGCCCTTCTCCAGCGTGGGGTGTCTCTTACCCTTGGCCAGCGAGGTGCCGCCCAAAGTAACGCCCTGATAGATGGTGACATCGTCGTGAATCTCTGCCGTTTCGCCAATGACCACGCCCATACCGTGGTCGATGAAAACACGTCGGCCAATACTTGCACCAGGATGAATTTCAATACCAGTGAAAAAACGACCCAAATGCGACAAAAAACGCGCCAGGGTGGTTAAACCAGCCACCCACGCCCGGTGCGCCAAGCGGTGCCAAATCAGGGCATGCAAACCGGGATAGCACAGAAAAACCTCCAGACGCCCTCGGGCGGCCGGGTCCTTTCTCAAAATTGTGTCAATGTCTTCTTGTAGTCGAATCCACATGCGCGGAAAACCCTGAATCAATCGTTATTGATGCGTGAAACGCCAGTCGCCGCAGTGTATCACGGCTGAATCATGGCTTCTTGCGCTCAAATTCGTGCGGATAAAGGCGATTGTCGACCACCCGTATCACGTCGGAAAAAAAGCCTCGAAGCATGTCCACCTCTTCTTGCTCCAAAGGAGTTTTGGCCAACATTCTCGCCAAACGCTGCACCACTTTTTTTGGCTTATCAGGATTGAGAAAATCAACGGCTTCCATCGCTTCAAGCCAATGGGCCTGTAAATCGGCCACTGCCTTCACAGTCGCCAACTTGCCGCCTTGCCTTACACTGTCAGCAAGGGAGCCTTGGTCAGTCACGGCGAATTCACCAGCAGCCCATTCGGTACGCAAGGCGTAAGCTACAATTTGTACGGCTTGTGACAAGTTCAGCGAGCTGTAAACCGGGTTGGCGGCAATCGTCACCTGCCGATTGCACACCAGTAACTCACCGTTGCTCAAGCCCGTGCGCTCCGCACCAAACACAAAAGCCGCACCTATACCGCTTTGTGTCAAATTCAAAGCCTCTCTTGCGGCCTCCTGTGGGCTTTGCAAACTTGGGCCCAAATCGCGCATACGCGCAGACAAAGCAAACGCAACGCTTCGATCCGCTAGCGCCTCTGGCAAGGTGTTGTAAATAAGGGCCTGCTCAAGCACATCGCTCGCACCACTGGCCAGGGAAATGGCTTCCTCGGTGCTGCAAATATCTTTCGTTTTTGGTTCAACCAGGCGCAAATCATTCAAACCCATGGTTTTCATGGCGCGTGCCACCGAACCAACATTGCCCGGATGGCTTGTTTTTACGAGAACTATTGAAATGGATTCGAGGGAAATGGCTGCGGTCATTTATAATGTTGGGTTAAACGTATTCAAATTGAAAGGAAAGGCCATGCATCCGATGTTGAACGTGGCGGTGAAAGCCGCTCGCGCTGCGGGAAAAATCATCAACCGAGCGGAGCTAGACCTCGATCAGGTAAAAATCGGTGTCAAAGGGCCCAACGATTTCGTCACCGAAACCGACCAAGCCGCTGAAAGCGCCATTATCGAAGTACTCAAGCAAGCCTTTCCTGACCACGCCATTCTAGCCGAGGAAAGCGGTGCATCTGGCAAATCCGACTACGAGTGGGTCATCGATCCGATCGATGGCACCGCCAACTTCATACACGGCTACCCGCATTACGCCATTTCAATTGCGTTGCGTGTCAACGGCCATGTGCAACAGGCAGTGGTGTACAACCCCGCCACCAACGATCTGTTTACTGCCTCCAAGGGCGAAGGTGCGTTTTTAAACAACCGTCGCATTCGAGTTTCCAAACGCAGTAAACCGAATGAATTTTTGGTAGGTTTTGCATTCCCAAGCGGTCAGAATGAAGGCTCCCTGGGCGTCAAACGCAAAATGCTGGCGCTGACTGAAAGCACAGCCGGTATCCGGAAATCTGGTTCAGCCGTGCTCGATTTGGCTTATGTTGCTTGTGGCCGCCTGGATGGCTACATGTGCTTTGGCCTGAAGCCCTGGGATTTGGCAACGGGCGTTTTGCTCGTTTCCGAGGCTGGCGGGTTGATCACCGATCCCCAAGGCAACGACACATTCATGACCACTGGTGATGCAGTGGCGGGTAACCCCAAAGCCCTTCAATACCTCCTGAGCTTCAAATAATCAAACAGAGACCCAGTTGAGCAAACAAGCGAGTACAAATCACCAAGCTGCATCACAGGCGTTTGAAAGCCATACGCCAATGATGCAGCAGTACCTCACGCTGAAATCCGAGTACCCCGACAAGCTGCTCTTTTATCGCATGGGCGATTTCTACGAGCTGTTTTTCGACGACGCACAACTGGCTGCTCAACTGTTACGAATTACCCTCACCCACCGTGGACAATCAGCAGGCCAACCCATTCCCATGGCGGGTGTGCCATTCCACGCGGCCGATCAATACCTCGCTAAATTGGTGGCACTGGGCCATTCAGTGGCCATTTGTGAACAAGTAGGAACCCCGGGCCTTACCAAAGGCCCGATGGAACGTAAAGTTGCGCGAGTGGTTACACCAGGCACACTCACGGAATCCACCTTATTGCCTGATCAGGAAAACAAGACCCTGCTCAGCCTGTACTCCGAGGATGGCAAATACTGGGGAGTGGCCTGTTTGGCGCTGTCTGCGGGCTCAATTCGGTTGCTGGAATGTGACTCAGGTTCACTGGCGGCGCATTTAAGTCGTTTCAATGCAGCTGAAGTGCTGGTGAATAACCGTACGTTTGCGCAACAAAGCCAAATCACGGGCGGTAGCAATCAATGCATCGAGCGTCCTGCTTGGCACTTCGATGCAGGCTTTGCCCAATCACATTTGCAATCCGTTCTGCAGGCCACCAACCTCGAAAGCCTCGAGCTGCACAACGCCAAATTGGCCATACCAGCCATGGGTGCCGCCTTGCAATATGCCAAGGAAACGCACCTTAGTATTGAAACCTTCAAGCACGTATCCGATATTCAGGTTGAGCACGAGCACGACTTTCTGGTACTTGACGAGGCCGCGCGTCGCAATCTGGAGTTGACTGAAACCCTGCGGGGCGAATCAGCACCCACCCTCTTCTCACGCCTAAACCGCACGGGCAGCGGTATGGGTGCGCGGCGCTTGCGCCAATGGCTTTTGGAGCCCCTGCGCGACATCGCCACCATTGAAGCCCGGCAAAAAAAAATACAACACCTGCTTTCTACCCTGGGCCAGGCACCCGAACCCGTCTGTTTCAACCTGGTTAAAACACTGCGTGCAATGGCCGACATTGAACGCATTAGCAGCCGCGTGGCCATGCAAACCGCAAAGCCTCGGGATTTGCTGGCGCTGCGAGAAAGCCTACAGGCGCTGCCGCAAGTCGCAGAACTCATCAGCCACTTTGGCGACAGTGCATTTGAAACTGCACAGCACGCATTTCAGGCTCCGCCCGAATTGCTTGCTGAATTGATGCAAGCCCTGGCTGAAAACCCACCAGTGCTGATTCGGGACGGCGGCGTGATTGCCGATGGCTACCACGCTGAACTGGACGAACTGCGAAATATCCAAACCGGCAGCGGGCAGTTCTTGATTGAACTGGAAAAACAGGAGCGTGAGGCCACCGGCATTGCCAACCTGAAAGTCGAGTTCAACCGCGTGCATGGTTTTTACATCGAAGTCAGTAGTGCGCAGGCTGACAAGGTACCCGCGCACTATATTCGTCGGCAAACCATGAAGAACGCCGAGCGCTACATCACCGAAGAACTGAAAGCTTTCGAGGAAAAAGCACTTTCCGCGAAAGACAAAGCCCTGAACCTTGAAAAAGTCATTTACGAAAACCTGATGGCGTGGCTGGGGCAGTTCACCCCGTTTCTTCAACGTTGCGCGCGCGAGTTGTCGGAGCTCGATGCCATGGCAGCGCTCGCCATTGTAGCTTTTGAGGCCAATTGGGTGCGCCCACACATGGTACCCCATGCTCTGCTGAACATTCGGCAAGGCCGACACCCGGTGCTGGAAGTGCAAGTGGAGCAATTCACACCGAACGATTGCGCCTTGCACCCAGGCAAGCACATGGCATTGATCACCGGCCCCAACATGGGCGGCAAAAGCACCTACATGCGCCAAACCGCGCTCATTGCGCTGCTTGCGCACATGGGTAGCTTCGTGCCGGCGGCCAGTGCTCAAATTGGCGTACTCGATCGAATTTTCACCCGCATCGGCGCCTCCGATGATATCGCTGGTGGGCGCTCTACTTTCATGGTGGAAATGACCGAGGCCGCCACGATTGTTCGACAAGCCACACCGAGCAGCTTGGTCATCATGGATGAAATTGGACGGGGAACCTCGACTTTCGATGGTTTGTCCCTCGCCTGGGAAATCGCAAAACGCTTGGCCAACACCAACAGATGTTTAACACTGTTCGCCACACATTATTTTGAGATTACAGCACTGGGCCATGAATTGGACAGTGTATTCAATGTCCATTTGTCGGCCACCGAACACCAAGGCAAACTGGTGTTCTTGCACCGCATTGAAGCGGGCCCTGCAAGCCAAAGTTATGGCCTGCAAGTGGCCAAGCTTGCGGGCTTGCCAGCCCTGGTTGTGAAAAATGCACAGAAAAGACTCGACCAGCTTGAAGCTGAAAAGCGGGCCATGACTGCCCAGGTCGATTTGTTCGACATTCCAACCCAGGACACGGTTGAACAAGCACCCAATGCTCAGCATGTGAACCTGATTCTTGAAAAGCTCAACGAGATAGATCCCGATGAACTCAGCCCGCGCGAGGCGCTGCAGTTGATTTTTCAGCTCAAGGGTCTACAAACATGAACCTGCGCCGTGCAGTCACCCAAGTCTGTGCAGCGAGCTTGGTCTGTTTTATTGCGGTCGCGCATGCAAGCCCGAATCAAAACACGTTCAGCTTTGCGCTCATCGGCGACCAACCCTACAACGACTTCTTCGAGCCCGCCACCAGCAGCCTGATTCAATACATTGCACAGGAGCCCGGTGTTCACTGGATATTACATGTTGGCGACATCAAGGGCGGGAATGAGCCTTGCGCCGACGAATTGATACAACGTCGCATCGCTCAATTGCAGCGAAGCGAAATACCGTTGGTCTATGTGCCCGGCGACAATGAATGGACGGATTGCCACAGACCATCCAACGGAAATTTCGACAGCCAGGAACGCCTGAATTTCTTGCGTCAGCTAGTATTTTCGCAGCCCCGCTCACTGGGCAAAGCAAATTTTCCGATTCGACAACAAACCAGTCATCCTTATCCTGAAAACCTGATGTGGATTCAAGGCAGCACGCTCTTTGTGAGCTTGAACATACCGGGCAGTAACAACGACTTGCTCAATCCAAAGTCCAGAAAAACGAGCCAAAGAAAAGCAAAACAACTGCTGCAAGCGCGTGATCAAGCAGTCGACGCATGGTTGAGCGAAGCTGAGGCCGTGTTTGTGGATAACAATACCCGTCCCACGGAGACCGTGATCGCCATTCAGGGCAATCCAATTGATGGCTCGGGTGGCCGCAGTACCAACCCCGAGAAAAATGGCTATGCCGGCTTCATGACAAGACTGGTGAAATACATCAACACCACCAAACGGCCGGTGTTACTGGCCCATGGTGACACACACCGGTTTAAATGGGACAGGCCCAGTATGAAAGAATTCGGGGGAACAAACGATACAGATGCACTGTTTTACCGGGTGGAAGGCTGGGGGCACCCTTTCATGAATACTTGGGTACGGGTAAAGATAATGCCGGGAAGCGTGGTGCCATTTGAGGCCAGCAGCGTATCGCTGCCAGCCCCCACTTCAGGCAACTAAACAAGTCAATTAATTGAGCTTGCCTGCTCCAGGGTTTGGGGCAACGCTGAACAGCGATTGCGCCGCAGCCCCCTGCGCTTTCTCTTCGTCGTTTGCAGCACGAATGTCCAGCACCTTCAAATGGTAGCGCAAAGCCATACCCGCGAATGGGTGGTTACCATCCAGCACCACCTTGCCTTCGGCAATGTCAGTTACTGTCCAAACCCGGCCAAATCCAGTGTTTTCCTCATCGGCCTGCAAGTCGGGTTCATTTTCATCTTCAACAGGCACTTCTTCCAGTTGCATACCGATTTCAAGATCTTCAGCAAAACTGTCAGCGTCTTCTACCCGCATCAATTCGGGATCAAAATCTCCGAAAGCATCCTCTGGCTCGAGTTGAACAAATACCTCATCGCCAATGGCCTTGCCTTCGACTGCCTCTTGCAGCTTCGGGAACACCTCATTCTCGCTGCCTTGCAGATAAATGATCGGCTCGCCACCGTGTTCCTGAATCAGTTCACCCTGCGCATCACGCAGCTCAAAATCAAGGGTAACCACCGTGCCGTGCTCAACAATCATCGTACATAACTCCAGAAATCAGCGCCCGAACAGTGGGCAGTCTTTTAAGGTGGCCTATGATACCCGTAATCGATAAATCACCCAAATAAAGTCCCTTCAGATGATCAAACCCCTCACCCACCTCGCAAACCTCCGCGTGGAACAATTCATGACCGAGCATTGGCACATCAAGCCATATTTGTTTCGTCAGGCCTTTCCAAATTTTGAACCACTGTGCGATTTTGACACCATTGCCGAAATGGCATCCGATGAGGACATTGAAAGCCGCCTGATCCAACACAGCAAAACAGGTTGGACTCTTGAGCACGGCCCCTTTGATGAACTGCCATCCATGAAAAAGAAAGCCTGGACAGTACTGATTCAGGGCATCGATCATCACCTGCCAGAGGCCTATGACCTGTTGCAACTGTTCCGGTTTATTCCTGATGCACGCCTTGACGATGTCATGTTGAGCCTGGCAAGCGACGGTGGCGGCGTAGGCCCACACTATGACTCCTACGATGTCTTTTTGCTGCAAATGCACGGCAAACGGCGCTGGAAAATTGGCCCCTTGCTCGACAAAGAACTTGAAGAAGGCATGCCCCTGAAAATTCTCAAAAACTTTGAGCCCACCGAGGAGTTTGTTCTCGAGCCCGGAGACATGCTTTACTTGCCACCGAACTATGGGCATGACGGCATCGCAGAGGGAACCTGCTCAACCCTGAGCATTGGCTTTAGGGCACCCACGCAAGCAGAGGTTCTCAGCGGCATACTTCGGGACATGGCTGACCAAATCGATCAAGATCCCACCAAGACTCAAACACTGTTTTCTGACCCAGCTCGCGGGTTACAGAAAAACCCTGCAGAGATTCCTGACGATTTGCTGAATTTTGGAATTAATTTGATTCAGCAATTTTCAGCACAATCGCCTCAAATCCAGCGCAGCATGGGGATTTTGCTCACAGAACCCAAGCCACATGTGTATTTTGTAAACAACACCGAAGACCAGGAAATACACGAAATAATTAGTGTTCTCGAAGAGCGTGGCATTGCATTAAGCATGAAAACTAAAATGTTGTTCAAAGACAGCGTTTTCTACATCAACGGCGATGCTGTCAACCCGACCCATGCTCTCACCGTTAAACAGCTGCAAATGCTCGCAAACCAGCGCGAAATGGAGCCAATCGACGCTGCAGAGGCTTTAAAAAATCCTGAATTTCAGTATTTTTTAATTGGTTTTGCAAAAGCCGGTTGGGTAGAAACCCTAATATGATTAATTTCATTTAGAATTTGAAACGACTCGGTAAAGTCAATAGAATTTTGCTTCGAAAATAAGGTCGAAACAATGACTTGAATTTGACAGGCTATTCGATAGAATTTGCAGAGTTTTCCGCTTGAGTGCTTGAACACCCGGCAGGAAAATGGGTGATTCTGGGTTCTCTTGTGAGCCTATTTGCTCTAAAAAAGACGCTTGAATCGGCGTCTAGTTCGTGACCCCAAAAGGAATAAACATGAAAAACTCAATTTTGATCGCATCTTTGTTTGCAGTTGCTTTGGCCGCTTGTGGCAAAAAAGAAGAAGCAGCTCCTGTTGAACCAGCAGCTCCTGCAGTTACTGAACAAGCTCCTGCTGCAGCTGAGCCAATGGCCGCTGAACCAGCAGCTACTGAGCCAGCAGCTACTGAGCCAGCAGCTACTGAGCCAGCAGCCGCTCCAGCTGAAGAAGAAAAGAAGTAAATTCAACTCGCTTGTAAAAGCGATTGAAAACAAAAAGCCCCAGATGAAAATCCGGGGCTTTTTTATTGAACTAGATAAAAATCAAGCGGCCAATTGTCGCGTATCAAGGTTTGTCCACGCAAAACCTTCCGCCTGGCAGGCAATGTCAAACGTGATTCCTCGGGGGGTCAACACCTCTGCCCACATTTGCTGAACCACATTGGGACAATTTGTAGTTTGGCTCAGATGAGCGGCCACCACAAACTGCAAATTTCCAGAATCCAGTTTTCGAAGAATATCGCAAGCCACCTGATTACTAAGGTGACCATAATCGCCTCCCACCCTCTTCTTAAGACTTGGTGGATAAGGGGAATTCGACAACATGTCTGGGCAGTGATTGGATTCGAGAATTAAAGCATGCGCACGGTTCAGCATAGTCACCAAATGCGGTGTAGAACTTCCACAATCAGTCAGAATGCCCGTCACAAAACCAGACCGTGACTCAATCAACATTTGAATGGGCTCAGCCGCGTCGTGTGGCACAGGAAAAGGGTGGAGTGTCAGATTCTTCACGTTGAATGGCGAGTGGCTGTCAATCAGCACCACCCTTCCCGACTGCAAGTAATCTTCATCGGTCAATTTGGACCGCAAGGCCGCACGCCAGGTACCATGCGTCAGGTACACAGGCGTGCCAAACTTCCGGCTGAATTTGAACACGCCTCCAATGTGATCCCCATGCTCGTGAGTCACCACAATGGCATCTATTTCATGGGCAGTAAGTCCCACGCGCTCTAAGCGGCCCACGGTTTCCTTGACCGCAAAACCACAATCCACCATCAATCGCGTCGGTGTCTCAGTTAGCGTGCATTCAAACAGCCAACTGTTACCTTCACTGCCACTGCCCAAACTTGCAAAACGCACACCAATTACCGGAGTTTTCCGGCCAGCTTGGTGGCCGCTTCCTCGGAGATTGCAGCGTCAACAGCCGCACCACGCTCAGAAGTGAACTTGACCGAAGTGGACTTGTTTCCTTCTGGCGCAACAACAACCTGAAAGCGTTGATCTGCTTTCAAGGATTTATCATCAGAGGCACCACCGAAAATTTTTCCGAAGAAACCTGTTTTTTCACCTTCAGCCGAGGCTGAATCAGGAATGTACTTCACGTAATACACGCCGTTGGAACGGTCACGATCTTCGACAATAAAGCCAGCCCGGTCCAAACCAAAACCGACACGGCGCCAGGCCAATGGGAAGTCTTCCGCCAGAATGATGGCTGTGCCTTCCGGCTTTTTCTGAACCGAAATAAGCTCTTGGGTCACAGGTCGACCTGCCGCCGCAGCCGCCTTTTCATCACCAGTCAGCTTCGCCATCAAACGATTCAACATTTCGGCTTCGAGTTCGGGGTCAGAGGGGCGATTCATCCAAACCAGGTTGGATTGCGACTGATCTGTGTAGTTTTCTTCCATGCCGCGGTGAGTCACGAAGATTTCAACACCGCCCTCAATTGGCTCCACGCGTGTACGGTAACGGTCCCGGGTGTTGCTGGAATAAATACCATCAAACACCGTGCCGATCACTTTGCGAATCCCGTCTAAAGGAATATTCGCCCGGTTTTCAGCCCAGTTGGTTTCCATCAAACCAATTTTGGGATCGTCCACTGCCAGCTCAAACCCAGTGTCTTTCCAAAACTCACGTAACTTGGGCCACAGTTGCTCTGGAGGCATTTTTACCTCCAGGGAACGCAGATTGCCGACACGTTTGATTTTGACGTCATCGGAAGACACCAAAACCGGCTCAGCCTGGGCTTGTGCGCGCGCACTTGCAGGGCGGGCACCGCCTCCGCTGTAGAACGACGAGGCCGACACCGAACCAGAACCCGACTCACCAGGAATCAGGAATTGCTCATCAGCCGACTGCGCAGTCAGGTCCGGCGGGACTTCAAGGCCCTGCTCACGCTTTTCAGCGGTGCGGTATGCCGTCTTCTGTCCTTCCACAGCTTCTTTGTAGGAAGCACAGCCCGCGGCGGTGGATACTGCCGCTGCGATCAGCAACAGCTTGAAAGGGGTCGTCTTGTTCAATTCCATGTGTTTCACAGCCTTAAGTCGTCTTTAGTCGATCAACCGGTGCGCACGCAGGGCGGCGTCCACGGTTTGGTGAAAATTGGATTCCAATCGGGTCAGCGGCAAACGCACGCCCGGCGCCATCTTGCCCATCTTGCTCAATGCGTACTTCACGGGAATTGGGTTGGCTTGCACAAACATGGCCTGGTGCAAATCAAGCAAACTCAAATTCAGTGCATGCGCAGTTTTCGCGTCGCCAGCAATGGCAGCAACGCAAAGTTCGTGCATCAGCTTCGGGGCCACGTTGGCGGTCACAGAAATATTGCCTTTTCCACCCATCAGCATCAAGTTCACTGCAGTAGGGTCGTCTCCACTGTACACAGCAAATTGGTCCGAGGTATCGCGAATCAACCAAGCCCCACGCTCAAGATTGCCCGTGGCTTCCTTGATACCCACGATGCCATCCACTTGGCTCAAGCGAACCACAGTGGAATGCGCCATATCGGCCACTGTGCGGCCCGGTACGTTGTACAAAATCACCGGCAAATCGACAGCCTCGGCAACCTTGCGCATGTGCAGGTAAATGCCTTCCTGGGTCGGTTTGTTGTAGTACGGCACCACTTGCAAACTGGCAGCAGCGCCCACCTTGCGTGCAAATTCGGTCAACTCGATGGCCTCAGTGGTGGAATTGCCACCCGTACCCGCAATGACAGGTATACGGCCAGCAGCCTGTTCAACAGCCACACGAATCAATTCACCGTGTTCTTCCACATCCACAGTAGGCGATTCGCCGGTGGTCCCTACCGCTACAATCGAGTCGGTGCCTTGTTCAATATGCCAATCAATGAGCTGACGATAGCTGTCATAGTCCAGCGAGCCGTCTTCAAACATCGGCGAAACAATCGCGACAATGCTGCCAGTGATCATTTAGTCCCTTTGAGTGAGTGTTATTGTTCCAGATTGTATCCCAGACCAAGCGCCTGTAATGCCCATGGCCCGTTGAATCATTGCCGGGCTTGGAACGCTTCGTAATCCTTGTTCAAAACGCAGCACATTCAATTCAGACATACGAGACAGCAATTCACCCGGTTGAAGTAAAAACTGGGGGCTGCGAGGTGAGCCAAATTGGGCATTGCCGTCCATAAAGGTTTCGTAAACCAACACTGCATTTTCAGACTTCAGGTTGGCCAAAAGGTTCTCGAAATGGGGACGGTGCAAGTAGTTGGTCACTACGATCAAGTCATATTGCTGCCCAACCAAAGGCCAGTCAGCCTGCTCTAAATCCATCGCCTCAAAATGTACATTTTCTGGCCAAAGGGTATCGGGCGTGGTTTTATCAACTGCATGCACCGAATAACCCAGACTTGCCAAATACAAGGCATGACGGCCACCCCCGCAAGCAAGATCAAGCGCTCTTGAACCAGCCTTGATAGCGCCTGAACGCAACAGACTTTCCAGACATTGACGGACCCATGGCGAGGGCGCCATGGCGGGATTGGCGTGAGCAAAGACCATATCAGGAATAATCCAGGCCCATGTGCTTACGCACATCTTTCATCGTGTCGTTGGCCATCGCGCGTGCGCGCTCACAACCCTCACTGATTATCTTTCGTACCAGAGCTGGATTCTCGGTGTACATGGCCGCGCGTTCGCGCATAGGCGCCAGCTCGTCGGTCACGGCCTGAATAATTGGCTCTTTACATTGAATGCAACCGATGCCCGCTGATTTACAACCTTCCTGCACCCATTGCTTTGTACTGGTGTCGGAATACACTTCGTGCAACTGCCAAACCGGGCACTTGGCAGGATCACCTGGATCTGTGCGGCGCACACGGGCAGGATCAGTGGGCATTTTGCGCACTTTCTGGGAAATGTTCTCGGGTGTTTCCCGCAGGGCCAAGGTGTTTTGATAGCTCTTGGACATCTTCATGCCATCAAGACCCGGCATCTTGCTAGCCTCGGTGAGCAAAGCCTTAGGCTCCAGCAAAATCGGCTTGCGGCCAATTTCAGCGCCCTTGGCATCCAGCAGCTTTTCCTTGCTGTAAAAATGATTGAAGCGCCGTGCAATTTCACGGGTCAGCTCAATGTGTGGCACCTGGTCTTCACCCACGGGTACTTGTGTAGCGCGGTAAATCAGAATGTCAGCGGACTGCAGCAGCGGATAACCCAAAAAACCATAGGTGGCGAGGTCTTTGTCACTGAGTTTTTCCTGTTGATCCTTGTAGGTAGGCACTCGCTCAAGCCAGCTCAACGGTGTATTCATCGACAGCAGCAAATGCAGTTCAGCGTGCTCTGGCACTTTGGACTGCACAAACAGAGTCGCCTTCTCTGGATCAACACCCGCAGCCAACCAGTCGACCACCATATCCCACACGTTTTCCTTGATCACTTCCGGGGTTTCGTAATGCGTGGTCAGCGCATGCCAGTCGGCCACAAAAAACAGACAGGGAAACTCGTTCTGAAGTTTCACCCAGTTTTTCAACACACCGTGGTAATGACCAAGGTGTAACAAACCGGTTGGGCGCATGCCCGACAATACGCGTTCAGGAAACATGGTGACTTAAAAATTAAACAAAAGGGTTAGCACACTCAGCCCGGCGCTAACTATGGGCTGGATGAACATGGGCAAGATACCCAACATCAGGAGTGCAATGAGCACGATCATGCCATAGGGCTCGGTGCGGCTGAAACTGTAGGCTGCAGAACTGGGCAGGAAGCTGAACAGAATGCGACCTCCATCCAGCGGTAAGATTGGCAGAAGGTTCAAAGCGGCCAGCACCAGGTTCACCACGATGCCCGCCTTGGCCATCTCTGCAAAAAAAGGCTCGTTCAGCCCAGTGACAAACTGTAACTTCAGGCTAAGCGCCCACAACAGGGCCATGATGAAGTTTGCCCCTGGGCCAGCAAAGGCTACAAAACGAATGTCTTTCTTCGGATTGCGCAAATTGCCAAAATTCACGGGTACTGGTTTGGCCCAGCCAAACAGAAAAGCACCCATACCCATCAGGCTTGAAGACACCAGAATTGCGATCGGTACGAGAATGGTCCCGACTGGGTCAATATGCTTGATTGGGTTCAAGGTAATTCGACCGGCATACATGGCGGTGTTGTCGCCGTACATTCGCGCCACGTAACCGTGGGCTGCTTCGTGCAGAGTAATGGCGAACAACACGGGCAAGGCATAGACCGCGATGGTTTGAATAATGCCAGCGTCCATCACAGCTCTTCCTGTTCTTCAACGTTCACGGGCTCCAACGGGCCTGTCAGTGGTCCAGCCCCAATTCGCACCACCAATGGCTCTTCACTGGTCCAGTCAATCACGGTGGTTGGAAATGCGCCACAGTACTCGCCATCATCCACGATCAAATCCACGTCATTTCCCACGGCCTCCTGGGCCTCCCAACCGCTGCGTGCCGGTTCTTCCATGCCCGGTAACTGCAGCGTTGTAGCAATCAGCGCGCCTTCAATGTGTTCAAGCAGGCCCTGCACCACCGCGTGTGCGGGCACACGTAAGCCAATCGATTTTTTAGAAGGATGCGACACCCGCTTGGGCACTTCTTTGGTGGCTTCAAGAATAAAGGTGTATGGCCCTGGAAACACCGACTTCAGCAAACGGTATTGAACATTATTTACCTTCGCGTAGCTTCCCAGTTCACTTAAATCCTTGCACAACAAGGCCAAGTGCTGTTTCTCTGAAATACCTTTCAGCCTGCGCAAGCGCTCCACCGCGTTTTTATCGTCTAGATGACAAACAAGGGCATAACAGCTGTCTGTAGGGATAGCGGCAATTCCACCCGAATTGATCAGGTCTGCCGCCTGCTTGCACAAACGCGATTGCGGGTTTTGAGGATGTACGTTGAATAACTGCGCCAATGGGGATCCTGTTAGCTGAACAACTTGCCCCAATTATCCCAGATTGGCACGCAACCGTCGGGCAAGCGGGGCAATTCACCCAAATTAACCCTGGATTCAGTGGGGCCATGAAAGTCCGATCCGCGTGACGCCTTCAAGCCAGAACGAACCGATTTACGCGCATAGGTGGCGTATTGATCGGTGGTATGGCTGCCAGTGACCACCTCAATTCCGACACCCCCCATTTTGACAAACTGCTCAACCAGCTCATCCATCTGCATGGGTTTCAAATCATAGCGCCCCGGGTGTGCAATCACCGGCAATCCATTTGAATCCAGAATCCAGTCGACAGCCTGCTTCAGACTGGCCCACTCATGGGGTACATAACCGGGCTTACCCGGCGTCAGGAATCGTTCAAAAACTTCGCGAATATCAGCACACACCTTGCGCTCAACCAAACAGCGGGCAAAGTGAGTTCGACTAATCAGGTTGGGGTTGCCCACATACTTCAAGGCACCTTCGTAGACACCTTCAATGCCAACCTTTTCAAGCTGACGTGACATTTCAATAGCTCTCTCGGTTCGCCCGTTGCGCACGCTGGCCAAGCCCTTCTCCAGCGGAGAGTTCTCATACTGCACATTCAAGCCAACAATGTGCAAAGTTACAGCGGACCAGGTCACCGAGATTTCTACGCCAGGAATGAAAATCAGATTGTGCTCCGCTGCCGCTCTCGCAGCACGGGCCAAGCCACTAACCTCGTCATGGTCAGTCAAAGACCAAATTTGTACACCGTTGGCCGCTGCTCTGGCAGCAAGTTCCTCGGGCTCGAGGGTGCCATCGGACACTGTGGAGTGGCAATGCAAATCCGCATTGATTAAGTGAGGGTCACTCCAATCAAGTTGGTTCGCTGAAAGTGGTGCTGCTGTACTCATACTTTTGCAATCCGCTTATTGGGCCGATTGCTCCAATTCAACTTGCATCAACCAAGCCAGTTCTTCTTCAGAAAACCCTGCTTGAGCGCGGGCCTTGAAATTGAAGGGTGAGCGCGGCTGCGGGGCGGTGTACTCCCGCAGGCAATACTCAAATGCTTCAATAGGTTCGCGCATTTCATTGTTGCACACTTCATTGAACCAGCGGTTGCCTATGGCCACATGCCCAATTTCATCGCACAAAATAACGTCCAGCACTTCGGCACTTTCCGTGTCGCCAGCCGCTGCCAGTTTGTCGCGTATCGTCGGTGAAACATCCAGCCCACGTGCCTCCAAAAGCCGCGGCACCAAGGCAAGCCTGGCCAACAGGCTGACTTTGGTTTTCTCAGCCATTTGCCAAAGACCGTCGTGCGCGGGGTAATCGCCATACTTCAGGCCGTAGGCAGCCATGCGGCCACACAACAACGTGTGGTGATAAGCCTCCTCTTTGGCCACTTTCAACCAATCCAGATAGAACTGATGTGGCATTGAGGGAAAACGAACCAGCAAATCAAGCGCCAGATTAATTGCATTGAACTCAATATGGGCCAGTGAATGCAACAGCATGCCCCGCCCCACAGACTGGCTGACTTTGCGTGTAGGCACGCGCGCGGGGTGTACCAGCTCCGGTTTGTCTGGGCGACCAACGCCTGGCGAGAATTCGACTTGATTGCCTATGGGCAGTTGGTCGTCAATCGCCAACACCAGGCGCACTTTCTCAATGGAGTTTTTACACTCCAAAGCCCGCAAGGCGGCATGTCTCAAAGTTTGTTCAAGTTCACTGCCCATCACCACACTGCACTAGGGTTCGATGCATGTTATTTTAAGGCAAACACACCTCAGCAACACCCCAGGACAGGAGACAAACGTGGCCAAATACAAAATCAACGGCGAAGCGCCGACCGTGCACTCCAGCGCTTATGTGGCAGAAATGGCAAGCATCATCGGAAAAGTACGGCTTGATGAAAATACCTCGGTTTGGGATTTCGCAGCCATTCGCGGCGACAACGAACTGATCCATATTATGGAGGGCAGCAATGTGCAAGAAGGAGCAGTGTTGCACACCGACATCGGCTACCCCATGGTGGTGGGGAAAAATGTGACGGTCGGGCACCAAGCCTGTTTACATGGCTGCACTGTCGGCGAAGGCAGTTTGATCGGCATTCGTTCGGTGGTCCTGAACGGCGCAAAGATCGGAAAAAACTGTATTATCGGCGCCGGCGCGTTAATTACTGAAGGTAAAGAAATACCTGACCGCTCGCTGGTGGTCGGTTCTCCCGGAAAAGTAATCCGAACCCTCAATGACGATGAGGTGGCCCGCCTGATTGGCGCAGCCTTTTACGTGCAAAAAGCCAAGCTGTTCAAAGAAACGCTTGAACGAATTGACGATTAATTTTTTGCCAAATTTTTGTACCCATGACCGACACACTACGCACCCTGATCTTTGATCAATCCAGTTGCCGAGCGCACTTGGTACATCTTTCCAAGGCATGGCAACAGGTAGTTAACAACAATAACTACCCTCAGCCAGTTCAAAAAGTACTGGGTGAACTGGTTGCAGCCAGCACCATGCTGTCAGCCTCACTGAAGTTCGAAGGATCGCTGATTATTCAAATTCAGGGCGACGGTCCTATTCGATTGCTGGTGGCAGAATGTAATAGCCGTTTGGGTTTGCGTGCAACAGTGAAATTGGCAGAAGATGCAAAAATCCCCGAAAATGCCGACTTCAAAGACCTTGTCAACGCCACAGGCAAAGGTATATGCGCAATTATCCTGGATCCGCGCAACCGACTGCCTGGCCAGGCCCCCTACCAAGGCATTGTGCCACTTGCAGGTACTTCGGTGGCTGATTCGCTGGAAGCTTACATGCACAGCAGCGAACAGCTGGAAACACGCCTCATATTGAATTCGGACCACAATACCGCAGCAGGCCTGATGCTTCAACAAATGCCACAACATGGTGGTGTGGTTTCAAGTAAAGCATTCGACGCCGACGGTTGGGACAGGTTGACGGCCCTGATTAATACGCTGCAAACCGAAGAACACCTGAGCACAGAGACCGATGAATTGGCCAAACGCCTTTTTTGGGAGGAAGATCCTGACGGGTTGGCCGAACGTCAAGCACACTTTGAATGCACCTGTTCACGCGAAAAAGTGGGAAAAATGCTGTTGACCTTGGGTCAAGCCGAACTTGATGATGCTCTGTCAGAGAACCCGACGGTGGAAATTCAGTGTGACTTCTGCAATGCAAATTACTCGTTTACCCGAGCCGATTGCAACGCACTTTTTACAGAAAGCCCTGACAACGAAGGTTCACAAGATCCCCTTCCGCCCACCCTGCACTAATTTGAAGATTGTGTTGCCGCAGCTGGTGGCGTAGCCGCTGGCTGGCTGCGCGGCTCAATCAATTGAATAAAAACTTCATCTTTCTTGATCATGCCAAAATCATTTCTGGCACGCTCTTCAATTGCCTCAACGCCTTCGGTCAAACTGCGCACATCGCCCTCGAGCTGCTGATTGCGCAGTCTCAATGCTTCGTTCACCTGTTTTTGCTGCTCAAGCTGATCTTCGAGATCACTGACGCGCAGCATCCCGCCTTTGCCAAACCACAAAGGGTATTGAAGCAAAATCAACAAAGCAAAGAGGACGAGTGAAATCAGCCGGGGGTTCATATACAAGAAGGCCCCGCACTGCGGGGCCACCTTCGATTAATATCGATTAATCCAGGTTGTAGAAGGCTGAGCGGCCTGGGTAATAAGCGATGTCACCCAAGTCTTCTTCAATGCGCAACAGCTGGTTGTACTTCGCAATGCGGTCTGATCGGCTCATGGAACCAGTCTTGATTTGCATGGCGTTGGTGCCCACTGCAATGTCAGCGATGGTGCTGTCTTCGGTCTCGCCCGAACGATGAGAAATCACCGCTGTGTAACGTGCACGCTTGGCCATTTCAATGGCAGCGAATGTTTCGGTCAAGGTACCAATCTGGTTGATCTTGATCAGAATGGAATTGGCAATTTTTTTCTCAATGCCTTCCGCAAGAATTTTGGTGTTGGTCACGAACAAGTCGTCGCCCACCAGCTGTACCTTGCGGCCCATGGTTTTGGACAGGTAAGCCCAGCCGTCCCAATCGTCTTCAGCCATGCCATCTTCAATTGAAATGATTGGGTACTTGTTGCACCAGCTTTCCAGCAGGTGTGCGAATTCCTGTGAGCTTAGCTCCATGCCTTCACCGGCCAGCTTGTACTTGCCACCTTTGTAGAACTCGGAGGCTGCGCAATCCAGACCCAAAGCAATTTGGGTACCTGGTTCAAAGCCTGCAGTTTCAATGGCCTGAATAATCATTTGAATGGCCGCCTCATGGTTGGCCACAGAAGGCGCAAAACCGCCTTCATCGCCCACTGCAGTCGACATGCCTTTGTCGTGAATGATTTTCTTCAGCGCATGGAACACTTCAGCGCCGTAGCGAATCGCTTCACGGAAAGAAGGTGCGCCCACGGGCAAAATCATGAACTCTTGCAGATCCAGATTGTTGTTGGCGTGCGCGCCACCGTTGATCACGTTCATCATGGGCACTGGCAGGCTCATGCCGCCCATGCCGCCAAAATAACGGTACAAAGGCAAGCCTGTTTCTTCAGCTGCAGCACGGGCCACCGCCATGGAAACCGCCAAGGTGGCGTTGGCACCCAAACGGCTCTTGTTTTCAGTGCCGTCCAGGTCGATCAGGTTCTGATCCAGAAACACCTGCTCTTGCGCATCCAGACCCAGAATCGCTTCGGAAATCTCGGTGTTGATGTTTTCAACCGCGCGCAATACGCCTTTGCCCAGGTAACGGGACTTGTCACCGTCGCGCAGCTCAACCGCTTCGCGAGTACCTGTGGACGCGCCAGAGGGTACGGCCGCACGGCCCATTGCACCACTTTCCAGCAACACGTCACATTCCACAGTGGGATTGCCGCGAGAATCAATAACCTCACGACCAATCACGTCAACAATTGCGCTCATAGTTTCCTCTTGGATTGATTAAATTCTGTTTTTAACGTTCAGCCTGTTTATTTCATCAGGTCTGTTTCGGCCAATGGGCCAGACTTCACCAAACGGTCCAGTTCCTGCAATGTGGCCAACAAGGCCTTCATTCGGGGCAAGGGCCAGGCATTCGGGCCGTCAGACATCGCTTTGGCTGGGTCAGGGTGACTCTCCATGAACAAACCAGCCACACCCACGGCCACAGCGGCACGCGCCAACACAGGCACGAATTCGCGCTGACCGCCACTTGCTGTGCCCTGCCCGCCAGGCAACTGCACACTGTGCGTGGCATCAAATACAACCGGGCACCCAGTGTTGCGCATAATGGCCAGGCTGCGCATGTCAGAAACAAGGTTGTTGTAACCAAAACTGACACCGCGCTCGCACACCATGATGTTCTTGCCATCACCGCCTGCCTCTATGGCAGCCGCGCGGGCTTTGTCCACCACGTTCACCATGTCGCCCGGCGCCAAAAACTGACCCTTCTTGATGTTCACTGGCTTGCCACACGTGGCCACTGCTTCAATGAAATCAGTTTGGCGGCACAAAAACGCTGGGGTTTGCAAAACGTCGACCACACTGGCCACCGCGGCAATTTCTTCAATTGCGTGCACATCGGTCAGAATGTTGACGTTCAGGGTTTTCTTGACATTGGCCAGAATATCCAGCCCCTTGTCCATACCCAAACCACGGAAGCTTTTGCCTGAACTGCGGTTGGCTTTGTCGTACGAGCTTTTGTAAATGAAAGGCACACCCAGTGACTCGCAGATTTCCTTGAGCTGACCTGCGGTGTCCATGGCCATCTGCTCACTTTCTATCACGCATGGGCCAGCGATCAGGAAAAAAGGTTTGTCCAAACCCACTTCAAAATTGCATAGTTTCATGTGGTGTCCTCCTGTTGGGTTCAGCTTATAACGCTTTGGCCAATTTGTGGGTCAAAGCAGCCTTCACGTACGCCAAAAACAAGGGGTGGCTGTCTCGTGGGGTGCTGGTGAACTCGGGGTGAAACTGCACGCCAAAAAACCACGGGTGATCGGGCAATTCCATGATTTCCGGCAAATCCTCGGTCGGCGTACGGGCAGAAATGCGCAAGCCAGCCTCTTCAAGTTGAGGCACGTAATTGTTGTTCACCTCATAACGGTGACGATGGCGCTCATTCACTTCAGGACCGTAAATGGACTCGGCCAGAGTACCGGGCTTAATCGGGCAACGCTGTGAACCAAGGCGCATGGTGCCACCCAAATCGCTTTGATCAGTCCGCAATTCAACTTTGCCCGTGCTGTCTTTCCACTCGGTGATTAAAGCAACCACTGGGGTGTCGGCAAGGCTGTCAAATTCGGTCGAATTGGCTTTTGGCAAACCCGCACAATGGCGCGCAAATTCAATCACCGCCAACTGCATGCCCAAGCAAATGCCCAAATAAGGCACTTTGTTTTCACGGGCGTATTGAATGGCTTTGATCTTGCCTTCTGTGCCGCGCTTGCCGAAACCACCGGGAACCAGAATCGCATCAAGCTTTTTCAGGCTTTCAGTGCCATTGGCTTCGATTTCTTCTGAATCAATGTAGTTGATATTCACCTTGGTTCGGGTGTGCAAGCCCGCATGATTCAGGGCCTCAATCAAGGATTTGTAGGACTCTGTCAGGTCAACATACTTGCCTACCATGCCAATCGTAATGTTCTGCGCAGGGTTCTCTTGCGCATACACAATTTCAGCCCATTTCGACAAATCGGCACGAGGTGCTTCAATGTTCAGCTTTTCCAACACAATGTCGTCAAGCTTTTGGGCTTCCAGCATGGCCGGAATTTTGTAAATCGTGTCTGCATCCCAAACCGAGATCACCGCTTCCAGTTGAACGTTCGAAAACATGGAAATTTTGGCGCGCTCATCGTCAGGAATTCGACGGTCAGCGCGACACAGCAATGCATCTGGGAAAATGCCGATTTCGCGCAGTTTTTGAACGCTATGCTGGGTGGGCTTGGTTTTCAACTCGCCTGCAGACGCGATGAACGGCACCAATGTCAGGTGCACAAAACAGGCACTGTTGCGACCGAGACGCAGGCTCATTTGACGAACGGCTTCAAGGAAAGGCAAAGATTCGATGTCGCCTACCGTTCCGCCAATCTCAACAATGGCCACATCAGTTTCACCACCCCAGGCTGCGCGCGCGCCCTTCTCGATGAAAGCCTGAATTTCATTGGTAATGTGGGGGATCACCTGTACTGTTTTGCCAAGGTATTCACCACGGCGCTCTTTGCGCAGCACAGATTCGTAAATCTGACCTGTGGTGAAGTTATTGGACTTCTTCATTTTCGTAGAAATGAAGCGCTCGTAGTGCCCCAAGTCCAGATCGGTTTCTGCACCGTCTTCGGTGACAAATACCTCGCCGTGCTGGAACGGGCTCATCGTGCCTGGATCCACGTTGATGTACGGGTCCAGTTTGAGCATGGTGACTTTCAGGCCACGACTTTCGAGAATCGCGGCCAAAGATGCTGCGGCAATACCTTTGCCAAGGGACGAGACAACCCCGCCAGTAACAAATACATATTTGGTCATAGTGCCAGGCGGCGCTCAGTTGGGCGCTCAGTTGGGCGCCTGATTGAATGAATCAGGCACTGTTTGAAAGCAGAATTATAACTGAGCCCGCTTGGTCCATGCCAATGAACTTAAGCAAACTTCAGTTCACAGCCTGTTTTTTCTTGGAGTTCTTCTCTAGAAACACCCGGTGCTATTTCCAGTACCTCCAAACCTTCGGCAGTCACATCCATGACCGCAAGGTCAGTGATGATGCGGTTGACCACGCCCTTGCCTGTTAAAGGCAGAGTGCATTCGGGCAGAATTTTCAAGTCTGTGGTCCCGTCTTTCTTGCGGGCCACATGCTCCATCAGCACCACAACACGCGACACACCTGCGACCAGATCCATGGCGCCGCCCATGCCCTTTACCAGCTTGCCCGGAATCATCCAGTTGGCCAAATCGCCGCGCTGACTGACCTGCATGGCACCCAAAATTGCCAAATTGATGTGCCCGCCTCGAATCATTGCGAACGATTCCGAGCTCGAAAAGAATGCAGATCCATCCAGTGTGGTCACGGTTTGCTTGCCCGCATTGATCAAATCGGCATCCACTTGCGCCTCGGTCGGAAATGGTCCAATGCCCAACAAGCCGTTCTCGCTTTGCAGCATCACATCCATGCCCTCAGGAATGTGGTTACTGACCAAAGTGGGCAAACCGATACCCAGGTTCACATAAAAACCGTCTTGCAACTCACGCGCCGCGCGTGCTGCCATTTCATCGTGATTCCATGCCATTTGTTCTTCTCCTTATTGTGCCGGGGTCGCCAGGGTACGTTTTTCAATCCGCTTTTCAGGATTGGCATTCAACACAACCCGCTGCACGTAGATACCAGGGGTATGAATAAAGTTTGGATCGAGCGCGCCCACTTCCACAATTTCCTCAACCTCAACCACGGTGAATTTCGAGGCGGCCGCACACTCTGGGTTGAAATTGCGCGCGGTGAGGCGGTATATCAAATTGCCTGACGTGTCTGCTTTCCAGGCTTTCACCAGGGAAATGTCCGCTTTCAGGCTATGCTCCAGCACATAGTTTTCACCATCGATCACACGGGTTTCTTTGCCTTCGGCGATTACAGTTCCAAAACCGGTTTTCGTGAAGAAGGCAGGTATGCCCGCACCACCGGCGCGCAATTTCTCTGCCAAAGTTCCTTGCGGCGTGAATTCAAGCTCCAACTCACCACTCAGGTACTGGCGCTCAAATTCCTTGTTCTCGCCAACATACGATGAAATCATCTTGCGAACCTGTCTGGTTTCCAGCAAGCGACCCAAGCCGAAGCCGTCCACGCCTGCATTATTAGAAATCACTGTCAGGTCTTTCGCGCCGGATGCACGAACCGCTTCAATCAGCGCCTCTGGAATGCCGCACAAGCCAAAACCACCCACAGCAAGCGTCATTCCGTCCTTGATCTTGTCTGCCAAAGCCTCTGCGGCACTGGCCGATACCTTGTTCATCCCCATTCTTTTTTCCTCATGCTTTTAATTTGTGCCGATAGTTTAACGTTTAAGCGTCTGCAAACTTCTTGCTGCAGCGCACAAAATCAAGTTTCTCAGACTAGAGATCAAAGTCAACTATTTTTTCCCGATATGCAATAAGCTTTCGGCTTAAAATCAAAGCTGCACCT